>VYLZ01000926.1_pt1 | contig 11702 bp, 12 predicted proteins | sample 5115361 | NCBI WGS metagenome assembly VYLZ01 (sample SAMN12291805, study PRJNA351875) | freshwater metagenome | isolation source: freshwater lake | place: USA: Michigan, Sixteen Lake | collected 2013-08-07 | reverse complement strand
GGTGACCATCGGCACGACCCTTGGCATGATGCTGGCCAATGTGCCCGCAGTCTATCTGGGCCAAGCCGCAACAAAAGTCGTGCCGCTGAATGTGGTTCGGATGATCGCGGCAGGTATCTTCGCCGCCATTGGCGTTTGGGTGGTGGTCGCAGCGCTGACGGCCGCACAGCCCACCTGACAAAAAAGGCGACCCACGCGGGTCGCCTTTTTCAAAGTCTTCGGTGTTGAAACGCTTACGCGTTGCCAGCCACGACTTCTGGCGGCGCATTGCGCAGCGTGCGTTGGATCAGCTTTTGCCAGTGTAGCAAGGACACCAAATGGGCATAGATCGCGCCCAAGCAGCCCTTTTGCTTCAATTCCAGCAATTTTGCGGCCGGCAAAGCATTCAGCTTTTCTTCTGACACGCCGATATAATCAGCCACCTTTACTGGCTCACCTTGGCTGCCATCAGGGTTAGTTGGCGTGAAGGTAACGCTCTTTTCTTCTAGGATATCCATCGAGGTGATGACTTCCATAAACTCTTCCGTCGCGCGACGCTGACGTTCAAAGTCCTGCAGGAATTCCATGGCATTGTTGGTGTAAGGAGTTGGCTGGCCATTTTCGAACAGCGGCAAATCTGGGTTCTCACCAATCATCTCTGCTTGGGTGTCGATGCAAACCACGAAATTGTCGCCTTGCTGGTCTGCAGCAAATACGAAAGGATAGCGGCGGATAAAGGCTGGGATATAGCCGTCCAGTTCCCAATTGCCAGTGCCGTCGACATAGAGGTTTTCACCCGAACGTGCTGACAAGACTGCCAAAGGCGTTTTGCGGTCTGGGGCGAAAATGATTGGCAGCGACGTCGCTGCCATGCCGAACTCTTGCACCGTCAATGGAACCACATGGGTGGTTTCCACAAAGCCAAACGGGCGTTCGATATTTTTGAGGCCCAGTTTGTTGTGGGCTTCCAGAGACAAAGGCTCTGGATTTTTGTACAAAAGGACGTTGCCGGTGAGGGCAGGCGTGCCGGTTTGGGCGTCAGACATGGTGAGAAACTCCGTTAGGTCGCGGGCTTCTAGCGGTTTCTAAGCAAAAGGCCAACCTTGCTCTGCAATTGGCACCTGAAGCGCAGGCGTGACTTGGGCGGCAAGTGGTTTAGGGTGTGTATCTCAACTCGCCGAATGATCGCTAGGAGCCCAGTATGTCCAGACCACATAAGCTCGTTACTGGGCTTGTCGCTCTTGCACTCACCTCTGGTGTCGCGACTTGGCTGAGCCCTGCGTACGCGCAAGAAAATGTGCCAACACCCAAAGCTATGGCCGCCTTTCGGGTCTGTTTGGCAGCGGCCAAGGCTGGCGTTGATTGTGGCCAGCCCGTATATGATGCCTGCCAAGCTGCCCATGACCAGCCTGACACCACGTTGTCGATCACCGAATGCACGATGACGACACATAAGGCCTGGGACGTGATCTTAAACGAGCGCTATCGCGCCCTGATCGCAACCGCCCCGCCCAATCTGAAGCTAAAGCTCCAGAAAGCGCAGCGGGCTTGGATCGTCAGCCGAGATGCCGATTGTGACGCCGTCTATGAGAACTGGATCGGCGGCACGATACGCGGCCCGATGTATGCAGGTTGCATGGTCGAAAAGACTTCTGAGCGCGCGCAGTGGCTGAAAGAGATGCGCGAGGACTAAAGTCGCTCTATTTCCGAGCGGCGTCAGACGCTTTGCGGATGGCCTCAAACTCATCGCCCTTGGTCCATTGCGGCCAAGTCGCGGCATTGGCGATTTCCAGCATCAGGCTGCGGGTCGCGGTCAGATCCATCAAAGCGCCTGCGAAATCAAAAGCCGGATCATATTCATCCTGCGGCTTGTGATAGCGCTGGTCAAACCATTCCTTCGTAGCAGCTTGGCCAGCTGCCAGCCCACCTTTGACCAAAGTGGTGCCAGTGGACGGGAACATAGCAGGCACCCCGGCGCGGGCAAACGGGAAATGGTCGGACCGATAAAACAGGCCAAATTGCGGGTTGCGGTCAGGCGTATAGGTGCGACCTTGCGCAGTAAGAATGGCCTTCATGTTGATATCGAGACTGGATTTACCAGCACCTGGAAACTCCATCTCAGTCGTTGCGCCGCGATGGGGCAACATGTCGAGGGTGAAGGCGGCTGCCGTCTTCTCCAGCGGGAAGCGGGGATTATTGACGTAATAGTCAGAGCCCAACAGCCCCTGTTCTTCTGCGGCCCACGAGGCAAAGACGATGGAGCGCGCCGGACGCGGCCCTTGTGCAAGGGTGCGCGCGATCTCCAACATGCCAGCCATGCCGGAGGCATTGTCCATCGCACCATTATAAATTTTATCGCCATTGATCGGCTCACGAATCCCAAGATGGTCGTGATGGGCCCCGATCAAGACAGTTTCATTCGGGCGGCTCGCCCCTTTGAGGACACCGACAACATTGCGCGTCGCCACCGATTCCCGGGTTACGCCGATGTCGATGGTCGCGGTTTGGTTGAGCGGCACAGGCTTAAAGCCCGGCGTGCGGGCCGCCTTCTTCAACGCTTCAAAATCAAGGCCCGACTTGCGGAACAATTCTACGGCTACATCCCGTTGCATCCAGCCTTCAATGGCCGCCAGCGATGAACCGCTATCGGGCCGCACGAAGTCAAAGCGGGTACCGTTGGAATTACGTACCACGCCCCAGCCGTAAGCAGCCGGTGCATCTTCATGAATAATCAGGACGCCAGCCGCACCTGCTTTTGCAGCTGCTTCAAACTTATACGGCCAGCGGCCGTACCATTGCATGGCTTTGCCGCCGAACATGCCTGCGACCGCTTCGCCGGGAGCTGCCTCAAAATCAGGGTCATTGATCAAGACCAAAGCGATCTTGCCATCCCAATTCACACCCGCAAAATCATCCCAATTCTTCTCCAGCGCCTTCACGCCATAACCGGCAAACACCAAAGGCGCGTCGACCAAATTATAAGAACTACCATCAGCCTTGCGGCTGATCATCATGATATCCTTACCCTGATACCAAATCTCATCCTCAACCGCTAAGGTGCCGCTCGGGGCGGTTGTAAAGCGGTTGAGCTCAAAGTTCTGGAACCAGGTGCCATTATCGCCCGCGGGCTCCAACCCAAGTGCCGCCATGACGCCAGCCACATAGGTGGTGGCCATGTCATCGCCGCGCGTCCCCGGGCTACGCCCTTCGAAGAAGTCATCGGCGAGTGTTTTGATGTGCATCCGCAGACGCGCATCATCGATGGCAGGATAGGACGCTAGCTGGCCCGCCTTTGTGGCTTTTGAACTTGCTTGCGCCGATTGCGCTTGCGCGAATTGGGTTACCAAAGCACCCGCAGCAATCAAAGCCACCAAAGCGGTGCCAGCTAGCAAGCGTTTCATCTTTGACCCTTAAACTGCGGTTGCGCCGCCATCGATCACAAAGGTCTGCCCGGTGGTGAAGCCACCGGCACGCGAGGCCAAGAACACGGCCATGCCAGCAATCTCGTCTGGCTCACCAATGCGCTTCAAGCAGGAATGGGTGGTGGCTTGCTTTAATGTGGCGGGATCTTCCCACAAAGCGCGGGCAAAGTCTGTCTTGATCAGGCCGGGCGCGATACAATTCACCGTCACGCCATCTGGCCCAAATTCCAGCGCGAGGTTACGCGCCAATTGCATGTCTGCAGCCTTGGAAATGTTATAAGCGCCAATGATATTGGTCGCCTTCAAGCCACCAATCGAGGAAATGATGGTGATGTTGCCAGCCTTACGCGCCAGCATTTGCGGTGCGACCATGGAGATCAGCCAATGGTTCGAGATGATGTTGTTCTGCAGGATTTTCGCAAACACATCGTCCCCAATCCCGGCCATCGGGCCATAATAAGGGTTGGAAGCCGCATTACAGACCACGATATCAATCTGGCCAAAGCGCTCGTTGGTTTGGTCGACCAAGCGCTGGAGATCTTCTTTTGAAGAGATATTGGCCGGCACTGCCAACGCGCGATTATCGCCATGCTTGGCGTTGATGGCATTGGCGACGTCTTCACAGGGGCCAGCTTTGCGCGACGAGACGACGACATTGGCCCCGTGAGCGGCCATTTGCTCGACAATCGCTTTGCCGATCCCACGCGACGAGCCGGTGACGATGGCAGTCTTGCCGCTGAGGTCAAAAATAGTGGTCATAAGGCTTCCCCCTGAGTGTGTTGTTTAAACCCGGCATCTGATGTGCTGGTAGAGTTTCTGCCACGGGTTTGGCACAGGGGAAAGGGGGCGATGACGCGTTCGCACCGTCGCCAACAGCCGTCCGCAGCTTGCGTGCTTTAGCCGTGTGTGCCGTCAAGCTTGTCGAGGCGGGCCTGCATCGCCGCCATTTGGGCGCGCATGGCGACCAACTCCTCTGAGGCCTCTGACTTTTGCGCAGACTTGCTGGCAGGCCGCAGGGCAGTTGGCACAACGACGCCGGTGAAAGCTTTGGCAGCTTCTGCCATCATTGACATATTGGCGCGGACGGCCTGTTGGAACAATTCAGCTGGGCCGGACAAGTCAAAGCCGCCATTAAGTGATTTCGAGAATTGTTCGCGGCTGTCGGTAAAACTTTTCATCGCAAGGTCGAGATAGGACGGTAAAAAGCCTTGCACGCTGTCGCCATAAGACCGAATGATGTCGCGCAGGAACCCGACGGGCAACAAATTATTGCCAGAGCTTTCAGCCTCCAGAATGATCTGGGTCAGGATCGAGCGGGTAATGTCGTCGCCCGACTTGGCATCAAACACAACAAAATCGACCCGATCGCGCACCATTTGGGCCAAATGATCCAAGGTCACATAGGCCGAGGTCGCGGTGTTATAGAGCCGCCGGTTGGCGTACTTCTTGATCGTCACCACGGGATTTGCCTGTTTGCTATCGGCCAAATTGGGCTCCCTTTCGCTGCGAAGTGCGCAATTTTGCGTAGTTTCGCCGCTGTTCTTCGCAGATGCAAGACAATTGGGCAGGTGCGAAACGCACCTTGCAAACACAGCAAGCGAAAAAGGTCGATTGCCAAGCGCGTCGGTGCTCGGTCATCGGTCTGGCGCTTTGACCAATGGCTGCACAAAGACAAACGAATCTTGTCAGGGCTCTGTTTGAGATTGACGCCAACCTTTTCTTACGCAAGACAGGGCCAACAATTACTGGGAAAGGCACACGCATATGAGCACTTCATCTTCCGACATCGTGATCGTCTCGGCGGCACGCACCCCGATTGGTTCTTTCTCTGGCGCATTTGCGACCGTTGAAGCCCATGAGCTGGGCAGGACCGCGATTGTCGAAGCCTTGGCGCGCGCTGGGGTATCGGGTGATGAAGTCTCTGAACTCATTTTCGGCCAAGTGCTGACCGCTGGCAAAGGCCAAAACCCAGCCCGTCAAGCCAGCCGCGCTGCTGGCATCTCAGACGCCGCGCCAGCTTGGCTGGTCAATCAAGTATGTGGTTCGGGCCTGCGCACGGTGGCCTTGGCCGCCCAACAAATCATGACGGGAAGTGCTGATATCGTTGTCGCCGGCGGTCAAGAAAGCATGAGTTTGTCGGCCCATGCGGCCTATATGCGTGCGGGCACCAAGATGGGTGACCTTGGCCTTGTGGATACCATGATCCGCGATGGCCTAACTGACGCCTTCAACGCCTATCACATGGGCATCACAGCGGAGAATGTCGCCGAGAAGTGGCAGATCACGCGTGACGAGCAAGACCAGTTCGCCACCGCCAGTCAGAACAAGGCCGAAGCCGCTCAAGCCGCTGGCCGCTTTGACGCAGAAATCGCCGCCGTCACCGTTAAAGGCCGCAAGGGCGATGTGACGGTTGATAAGGACGAATATATTCGCAAAGGGGCGACAATGGATGCAGCCCAAGCGCTGCGCCCCGCGTTTAAGAAGGACGGCACCGTCACTGCAGGCAATGCCTCTGGGATCAATGATGGTGCAGCAGCCCTTGTGGTCATGAGTCGGGGCCTCACCCCACTGGCGCGTATCGCATCGTTTGCGACAGCCGGCGTCGATCCTTCCATCATGGGCACGGGACCGATCCCAGCCTCTAAGCGCGCATTGGAAAAGGCTGGCTGGAAGCCCGCTGACCTCGATCTGATCGAAGCCAATGAAGCCTTCGCCGCCCAAGCCATTGCCGTCAATCGCGACATGGGTTGGGATACGAGCAAGGTGAACGTTAATGGCGGCGCGATTGCCTTGGGCCACCCAATTGGCGCTTCTGGTGCCCGGGTGCTGGTGACATTGTTGCATGAAATGGCTGCCCGCGACGTCCACCGTGGCCTAGCTACCTTGTGCATTGGCGGCGGCATGGGTGTTGCGCTGTGTGTTGAGCGGTAGGGATAGAAGCGGCTTCACCCAATGTCATCCCCGCCGCAGCGAAAGCTGCGAGCGGGGACCTTGTGGGACTTTGCGGCAGAAGGTCCCCGACTGGCTGACGCCATCGGGGATGACAACCCTTTAGGATTTTTCCATCTGGAAGGCTTTGGTGCAGGCCCTGCCTGCCCCAAAGGCCAACGTCGATTGTTCGTGGGCGATTTGACGGGTCAAGTCCGCTTCGCGCCGCTGCGCGGCAGATTTCCGAAGGAAATCTGGACTTGACGCGACAAATCGCCCGGCCACACTGTTAAAAGCGGTTGGGTGACCAGAATGGGCACCAAAGCGCTTCTAAGTGTTCTTCTTCCGCAAACCTGTCATCCTTCAGAAGGGACCGCGCAGCTCTTGCCGCCCGATCCAAACACACCCCCAATGATTTTTATTGCGAGGCACTTGCAACTAGGGTCATTCTGATCTACATAAGAATGACTCTCAGAAGCAAGAATGGGTAAAGCCTGATGTATGTTTGCAATTGCAATGGAATTCGCGAGAAAGCGGTCCACGAAGCAATTGCTGCTGGTGCTGGGCGTCCATGCGATGTGTTCTACGCTAACAAATGCCGCGCTCAATGCGGCCGGTGCGTCCCTGAGATGCAAGAATTGATCGCGCATCAAACTCAACAATTCAAAGTGGCCGCTGAATAAAGTCTGCCTTGTCGAATCCGACAAGAAGCCTATACTCGCGCCTAACTTAGGAGCCTCCCATGCAAGCCGCAGAGGGCGTCATCGCACGCCTAAATACCATTCTCACCAATGAGTTGACCGCCATCAACCAATATTTCTTGCATGCCCGCATGTATAAGAATTGGGGCCTGACCAAGCTGGGCGAGATTACCTATAAAGAGTCGATCGGCGAGATGAAGCATGCCGATTATCTGATCGAGCGCATCCTGATGCTCGACGGCCTGCCCAATATGCAGGACATGCACAAGCTGAAGCTGGGCGAAAACGTGCCGGAAAGTTTAGCCGCTGATTTGGCCGTTGAATATCGCGGTCAAGGCCAGATGAAAGATGCGATTGAGCATTTTGAGAAGGTGCGCGATTATGTTTCGCGCGATATCGTCGCCAAAATCCTCGAAGATACTGAGGAGCATATCGACTTCCTCGAGACACAATTACAACTGATCGAACAATTGGGCATCCAAAATTATCTCCAAACGGCCATGGGGCCAATCGAAGGCTAAGTCAGCTTGGACGCGGTCGATACCTCTATTCGCAAGGTTGGCCGCGTCCTTATTCGCAATCAAGCGGGTGAAGTCTTCTTGCTGCGCGGAAGGGACCCGGGCGAGCCAGATCGGCCCGCTTATTGGTTTACGCCGGGCGGCAAAATTGACCCAGGCGAGACGTCGCAGGAAGCTGCAGCTCGCGAACTGCAAGAAGAAGTTGGCATCACTATTGAGCCTGCCGCCCTTGGTGAGGTGATCGGCACCGAGGATGTGACCTACCGCTTTAATGGGGTGAGCTACCGCCAAAGCGGCGTCTTTTTTGCTTTGCGCCATGAGAGCCCGCGCCTTCATACAGAAGGCCTCACGGCCATTGAGGCCGAGACAATCGACACGGGCCAATGGTGGTCTCTGGCCCAGATTTTGGCCACTGAGGAAACGATCTACCCCGAAAATCTCTGCGAGATGCTGGCGAAACTTGCGCCCTAGACCACCCGGTTCTCGAGCGGTTGGCCCTGATAGACGCGGATCAGATTGCCGATTGCGGCGCGCACGGCTTCTTGCACGCTCTCGCGCGTGCGGCCCGCAACATGGGGGGTGAGGACGACATTGGGTAGATCGGCCCAGAGTTTGGGGTCGGTCGGCTCATTCTCAAACACGTCGAGACCTGCGCCTAAGATCCTTTTTTCTTGCAAAGCGACAAGTAGCGCTGGTTCATCGACCACACCTCCGCGTGCCACATTGATCAAGACGCCTTCCGTACCCAAGGCGTCGAGCACTTCGGCCGAGACAACTTTGCGGGTAGCATCCGTTAGCGGGCAGGCCAGCATCAAGATGTCGGACTTTTTGGCCAGTTCCAAAACTGTATCAATCCGAGGCCAAACCAATTCTGGCTTGGGATTTGGGCCGGCCCAGATGACTTTTAAGCCAAAGGCTTCACCGCGCACGGCAATCGCTTGCCCAATCGCCCCCATGCCGAGGATGCCCAACGCGCGGCCGCGCAACCGATAGCGCGGCGCATGGGTCAACGCGTCGGCCCATTCGCCACGCCGCACGAGGCCGTCCAACTCGATGATGTTGCGCTCACCGGCGATCAACAGGCCCATAGCTAAGTCAGCCACGTCGTCGGTATTGATACCTGGCGAATTGCAGACCGTGATGCCAGCCGCTTTGGCGGCAACCAGATCAACTCCGTCCACGCCCACGCCTGCAGCGATCACCGCCTCCAGCTTAGGGAACAAGGTGAACAACGCCGCCTCTGTCTTTTTACCGCCAATACAGGCTATGGCACGCACCTCAGCCCCGGGTCCGGCGGCAAAGGCTGCAATATCCGCAATCTCCCACAGACGCGCGCAAGGGGCGATGTTTTCAAGAAGCGGCTGGGCGAGGACGAGTTCGGGGTGAATAATCAGGATCATGGGAAGCCTTGTGAAAGGCTTGCGCGCCAGATGCAAGGGGGGGGTGCCGTTGAAGGCGCGCGCAGCACTAGCTGCGCATGTCAACGCGTCTAGATGCGCACCTAGTGGTGCGCGGTCCTTTATCGCGCATTTACGCAAAGACCTTGCCGACCGAAAAACCTTTCCACTTAGACGCGGTTTGGTGATCCCTATGGTCCACCAAACCGCTACTGCAATTGTTTCTGCGACATATGGGTCGTCAAGTGTCCGTTTTCTGCGAAAACGGATCGCCCCGCGACGCAGCGAAGCTGCGCACTTGACCACCCAGATGTCGCGTTAATCCTAAACGATCTATTTTGGTGAAACACAGTTTCCACCAAAATGGGTCCAGACGAAAAAATGACCCTGTTCGTCTGCTGTTAGCACTAGAAATATCTCTCAATGTCATGAGCCAAAAACGGTAATTAATTTAAAATTTTATTTGACATAATTTTATTTAAGATGGTGTTTTTGATTTGTAGCACAGCCATTGAATTTCGAGTATCGGCGATTGGAGCTTTATAATGAACCCGCTTGGCGAATTATTGACACAAGTACGAACTGCTGCCTCTTTGGACCTACATTTAGTAGCCCTTGGAATGGCAGTTGCTCTGCCGGACATATGTGCTGCTCTAATCGATCCAGAAGGTCGAACCGGGCCCAAGCAGTTTAAGGAGTGGTGTTCCAACAATCTAAACGGAAAGGAATTCAGCTTCGTCACACCTGACGACATCTATTCAATGAGATGCGGGGTTCTTCACCAAGGGCGATATGGCGACCTCAAACATAATGTTGCACGTGTAATTTTCACTCCACCAAGTGGCGTAACTTTCACTAACTGCAAAATCAATGACGCGTACATTTATAGCGTCTCTGAGTTTTGCAACAATATTTGTGATTGTGCTGAAAACTGGTACAAATTGAATGAGGAAAGCCCAATTATAAAGAGCAACATAAAACGAATGATGCAATACTACAAAAATGGCCTGCCACCGTACATCGAGGGGCTAACTGTTATCGCTTAATGGTTTACCCCCGCCCCAGCGCCAAATCACTCACATAGGGGTTGGTTTTGCGTTCCCAGCCGAAATTGCCAATCTCGCCATGGCCCGGCACAAAGTGGATGTCATCGCCATAAGGCCAGAGCTTGCCGGTGATGGAGGCGACTAAATCGTCAAAATTGCCCTTCGGAAAATCGGTGCGACCGATAGAACCTTTGAACAACAAGTCGCCAACAAAAGCGAGCTTCGCGTCTTTATTGATGATCGCGACATGGCCGGGCGTATGGCCGGGGCAATGGACGACGTCAAACTGATGGCCCGCGAGCTCTAGCTTATCGCCATCTTTGAGATAGCGTGTCGGCACACAATTCTCATAACCCGTCGTCTGCCCATATTTCGCCCATTGCGCGACGATATCATCGAGCAGCCATTGGTCATCCTCATGCGGGCCAATGATGTCGACTCCCAACGTGCGCGACAATTCCTGCGCGCCGCCCGCATGGTCCAAATGGCCATGGGTCAACCAGATCGCCACCACTTTCACACCCAAATGCTTCACCGCCCCCAAAAGGCGCGGCACCTCCCCACCTGGATCCACAAAAACCGCCTCCTTCGTGGCCTGCGACCACAAAAGCGTCGTGTTCTGCTGAAACGGCGTGACGGGAATGATGGAGGCTTGCAGGTCAGATGGATTCGGCATGAGTTGAAAAGTTCCTACAACTTCGCCTGCAGGCCATTGGCCCAGACGGTGATGTCGCCCGCACCGAGGCAGACGAAGATGTCGCCAGCGCTACATTCGGCTTTGAGAAGCGCTGGAAGGTCATCGGGGGACGTGAGCTTCAGGGCGCGCTTGTGGCCATGGTCGCGGGTCGCGCGTACCAAAGCATCGGCATCTATGCCCTCAATCGGGGCCTCGCCTGCGGCATAGACGTCGGCGATGGCGACAACGTCGGCATCGTTGAAGCAGCGGGCGAAGTCTTCGAACAAGGCTTGCAAACGGCTAAAGCGGTGGGGTTGGACGACGGCGACGACTTTGCCGGATGTGACTTGGCGGGCTGCTTTCAGCACGGCAGCGATCTCGACCGGGTGGTGGCCATAATCATCAATGATGCGCACACCCTGCCACTCACCCACTTTGGTAAAGCGTCGCTTGACGCCTTCAAATTCTTTGAGGCCCTTGGCGATCTGGGCATCGGTGGCACCTAGTTCGCGTGCCACACTGATGGCGGCCAAGGCGTTGGTGACATTGTGCAGGCCCGGCATGGGCAAGTGCAGGCCGTCGATCTGATGGGCTGGGCTGGCCCGCTTGGCGGCAAAGGCAACACTAAAGCGCGAACCGTCAGGGTCTGCTTCCAAGTTCAAAGCGCGCACATCGGCCTGCGGGTTAAAGCCGTAAGTCACCACCCGCCGGTCGGTCGCGCGCGCCACCAAGCCTTGCACACCTGGATGGTCGATACACATGACGGCAAAACCATAGAAGGGCACGGAGGCCACAAAGGTCTCAAACGCGGCCTCCATCGCCTCAGCCGTGCCGTAAAAGTCCAGATGTTCTGGGTCCATATTGGTGACGATGGCGATGGTGGGGCGCAATTTTGTGAATGTGCCGTCGCTCTCATCGGCTTCCACCACCATCCAATCACCCGAGCCTACCCGCGCATTGGTGCCATAAGCATTGATGATGCCGCCATTGATCACCGTGGGGTCTTTGTCTGCGGCATCGAGAAGTGTCGCCACC
>VYLZ01002628.1_pt1 | contig 11838 bp, 13 predicted proteins | sample 5115361 | NCBI WGS metagenome assembly VYLZ01 (sample SAMN12291805, study PRJNA351875) | freshwater metagenome | isolation source: freshwater lake | place: USA: Michigan, Sixteen Lake | collected 2013-08-07 | reverse complement strand
AGTGAAAACATTACTTGCTGCAGTGTGCCTGTTGTGGATCCCATAGTTCTTTTTTCCTCAAAACTATGGCTCCCCTAAACTCCTTAAAAGATGTACTTTACCGGAGGGTTACCTCTCACCTCACTCTTTCCACATCTCCCAAAATCCAGTGTCATTGTCTGCGGTCATAAGTCCGGTTTCATCCTCTGTCAAGTTTGCAATTGTCCAACTACCTTTAAATTTTGATTCCCTTTCAATGTACTCGCCTTCGTAATAAACAGTTGTCGGGTTGTCGCTCTCAAATGATTCTGACTCGTTATTGTCGTCAACAAGATGTTCTAGCGTATAATATTTCGTAAACTCAATTTTAACTCCGGTCAGTTTTCCTTTTATTATTATCTCGTCTTCAATTCCTCCAAATTCTTCTTCCTCAATTACACGTCCCACAAAATTGTCAAACTCTTTTTTTATTTTCACGCTAAATGGAACAGACTCAAACTTTGTCAGTTGAGAATATCCTTTGTCGTACGTATAGAATCCGATCCAATGTCCGTCTATGTCAATCATGGCCATTATTCGTAGAGCGGTTGCCCACAACGTGAGTATTTGCGTTCGAGCGGGGCTTCCGAAGCCGCGTCCTGTCCCCGACACCGAACGGAATAAAGATACGAAAACGTTGGATTACGCATCAACCCCGCTTGACGCAAATACATTGTTGTGGCTCGTTTGCTTCACCGAAGTCCAAAAAGGTTCTCAATTTTAGTTTCTATTCTATTTAGTTTGAGATTGAGCAAAATTGTCCCAAGAACAGGAAACATTAAAATCCAAATCACAAGTCCGGTAGAATCTTTGATGTCGCCATAAACAATTGCCATACCAATCATCACTACGGTCGATACGTACAACATGAGAAATGTCAAAAAGGTATACCAGCCAAGTCTAAGTTTGATATTTAAAATTGTCTTTTTTTCATTTTTTGTAATTTGTCCACGCACAACTATTTGAAAGAATTTCCTGCTAAAGAAACCTCTTGGTTCAATTAGTCCAAAGTTCATATTGTTTTTATCATAAACCCCAACCCACGGTCGGTTAGTGTCTACAGTCAAGTTGGTGATCAATTGTCCAACAAGTCAAGCGTGAAAAAGCTATCTCAGGCTCTTCGTCTGTCTCGTAGTCAATTTCTCGTATCGAAATCATATTTGTAATGTCAACATCCTTGTCAGGCAAATGAGCCACAACGTGAGTATTTGCGTTCGAGCGGGGCTTTCGAAGCCACGTGCTGTCCCCGACACAGAACGCAATAAAGATACGAAAACGTTGGATTACGCGTCAACCCCGCTTGACGCAAATACATTGTTGTGTGTAGTACCCGCCATGCTCCGCACTGAGCACTCTTGCACAAGCTTTGGATGTGTGTCAGCACGTGTGGCTTGGGCAAGTGTGCGGTTGGATTATTCATGTCTCAATGAGTCCACGGGATTAGCTCTTGCAGCTTTGATTGACTGATATCCAACCGTAAGCCAAGCGATTGCGATGGCAGATACACCAGCACCGACAAAAATAAATTGATTAATGTTCACACGGTAAGCGTATTCATTCAGCCACTGAGACGATGCCCACCAACTTAGCACAGCCGAAGGTATAAACGCAATAACCACGAGCACAATAAATTCTTTCGTCAGCATCATTGAAAGCGAGCCCACCGATGCGCCCAGTATTTTACGAATGCCGATCTCTTTGGTGCGCTGTTCTGCCGTGAATGCGGCAAGCGCGAACAAACCAAGGCAAGCAATGAAAATGGCCAAGCCTGAGAATACGCTCAACACTTGACCCATCTGAAGCTCGGAACGAAAAAGTTTGTCAAAATTTTCATCCATGAAAGAATACTCGAATGGTTCGGAGCCGGCATATTGCTTCCAGAGTTTTGAGGTGTTGTCTATCAATGTTTGGGCATTGCCTTCGTAGCGCACCATCATGTTTGCCGCAGAGAAAGGCCATGGAAAAATAGCTAACGGTCGCACTTTGTCGTGGTAGCTTTCAAAATTAAAATCTTTCATAATGCCGATAACGTGCGCTGGAACGAAAGAACCATTTGGACTATGAAGAATCTCTTGCCCTTCTGCCTTATCAAATCCAAATTCCTTTGCGGCTGCTTCGTTGATAACCACCGCGGTAGAATCAGCCAGAAAGTCCTTTGAAAAATAACGGCCATCCTTCATCTCAAACTTCATCACATCTTGAAAGTCAAAATCGGCTCGATAAACTCCAACAAAATGATCTCCAGATGATCTGGCAGAGCGCATCACACCAGGGCTGTAAACTCCTGGAAATTTGTTGACGGTAAAACTGACTTTTGATACTCCCGATTGCTGAGCAATTGCATTGCGAAAGGCCTCCCCATTTTTGCCAAGTCGATCCCCAGCTTCAATAACCAACACATTTTTTTTGTCCATGCCCATTTGCTGTTGTTGCATGAAATTGATTTGAGCATAAACAACCAAAGTGAAGATGATGAGGAAAATAGAAATAGCAAATTGAAACACTACCAACGTACTACGGATGCCTTTGCTCTTGAGCCCTGAGGTAACTTTCCCCTTCAGCACTTCAACTGGACTAAATGAGGTAAGGTAAAATGCTGGATAGCTTCCTGCAAGCAAACCAACAATCAACAACATAATTCCAGCCCCCAACATAAATTTAATATCCAGTAAATGGATCATCGACAAGTCTTTTCCAGAAAGTATATTGAAAGCAGGCAGCAAAAAGTAGCAAAGCATTATGGCCAAGGCAACAGCCACCAAACTGTAGAGCATCGACTCAGCAAGAAATTGCCAGATCATCTGGCTGCGAAGTGAGCCCAAGGTTTTGCGCAAGCCGACTTCCTTTGCGCGACCGGTAGATTGCGCAGTGGACATGTTCATGAAATTGATGCAGGCGATAGCTACGATAAAAATGCCTATGCCGCCAAAGATGTAAATGTACATCATGTTCCCACTGGGCTCTATATCAAACTGCGAAGTTGACTTCAAATGGATATCAGTGATTTTTGTAGCGTAGAAACTATAGATTCCCCCAGACTTACGAACCTGATCCAAGCTGTTGCCTAAAAATTTCTGCAGTTCAGGGGTTACATATTTAGTCACTATGTTTTCAAATTTTTTCTCGACCTCAGAAACGGGCGTGTTTTTCTGCAACAGAAAGTAAGTGTATACACCACTGTTAAGCCACGCGTTTAATTTGAAGTAATTATCCGGCCCGTCAGCCGAAACCAATACGTCAAAACTAAAATGTGAGTTGCTAGGGCAATCGGCTGCTACACCTGTCACTTTATAGGTCGCCTTGTATTCACCCTCACCGATGATGACTATTTTTTCAAGTGGGTTTTCATCACCGAATAATTTGAGCGCTGTCTTCTCGGTAAGCACAATTGAGTTAGGCTCTTTCAAGGCGGTTCTGGCATTCCCAGAAATGAGTTTAAAGGAGAAGAATTCAAAAAAGTTGCTTTCCGTAAAAAACACTTTATACTCGGTGGTTGACTTTTCCTGATAATGTATGTCTAGTTTCAACCAAGGACTCATCCTCACGGTGGACTCCACTTCAGGTATTTCTGCCATCATCGCATCTGCTAAGGGTGGGCAAACAGATGTCCTCCTCACATCTCGCTCGCCAAACTTCTCGTGCAGCCCAACTTGGTACATCCGATCGGCATTCGCGTGAAAACGATCGTAACTAAATTCATCAATCACATACAAGGCAATGAGTAAACAAGCCGTTATGCCGGCAGTCATACCTAATATATTGATGCCGGCAAAAAACTTTCGCTTACGAATGTTGCGGATGGCAATGGTGATATAGTTCTTAAGCATGTCCTATTTTTTTTAAGTGTCAGCTCAAAGATTAAAGCCAATAAAGCTACAACTCTTTTGTTTCTAACTTAGTAAATCGCTCGTAAAAAAATGTAAACGAAATGTAAATTCTGTTTTTACTCTTCAAAATTTATTAGTTGTCAGCGGGCTAGAAATTTGTCCACCGTGGTAAATTGTCTGCGGACATGTTTTTGAATTTAGTCTTGAGTTTTCTTTTCTTTCACTGTCAGCCAAACTGAAATTTGTCCGCGAACCGAAATTGATTTCTCTCGCCTTGCTTTTCAGTCCCCGGTTTTGTCGGGAAGTCGCGGGTGGGAGAGGCAGGCTCTTTTGCATTGCTTTGGTTTGAGTGTCGGATGTGTGGCAATGCAAATGTGCCTGACTGTGCGCAATTTGCGTTCGAGCGGGGCTTCCGAAGCCGCGTGGTGTCCCCGACACCGAACGCATTAAAGATACGAAAACGTTGGATTACGCGTCAACCCCGCTTGACGCAAATACATTGTTAGCGGCTGGCGCAATGTCCCACTCTTTTATTGTCAACTTGGTCAATGTAACGAAGTCCAAATAAACACAACACTTAAATATGTCCAAAGAAGTGAGAACAAAATATGTACAGTTGTCTCAAATGTTTTTCCTTTCCAGAGCTTTGATGAATAGCCAAAGAACTGAATTATTAGTCTGCTTGTCCAGAATACACCGAGTCCTAATGATATTCTTTTTCCAAATTCTGTCCTGATGAGGTCGTCCGAAGAAGTCAGACACAATAGTCCCATGAGAAATACAACAAGACCAATAAAGAATGTGTGTACGTACATCATTTGTCGGTTTATTAAACTCATTGATTTCAAGTCATCAGTCCAATTGAAGTACTTTGGGAAAATCAAATGCATTATGGCAAGACCAATTAGAAGAATACCAATTATTTTGAAATGAATTTCCATTATTAGTTAAGGGGCTACTTTAAAGATTGACATGAACGGAGTAAACTTAATTTCCTGAAAGGAAGGAAATCCAGCCTGCTTAAAAGCCTGTTTCCATGTAGAACGAGAGAAGAAATGTGTAAACCCTATTGAAAAGGCTAGAAAATTTTGAAAGTCTCGCAAATGCTCAACCATAATTACTTTACCATTGGGCTTGCAAACCCTATAACATTCTTTTAGAAATTGAACTCTTTCATTATGTGACCTTATTTCATGTACGGCCGACAATAAGAAGATAATATCCACAGATTTGTCCGTTAAGGGTATCGAGTTGGATTGTATTTGCTGTGTATTTGGATAGACCAAACTCACTTTCCGTGCTCTTATAATGGCGGGTTCAGTGTGTTGCTTGGCATTATAAAAATCAAAGACTTTTAAGTCGGAATTAGGAAAATGGCTTTTTATGGTAAAACTAGTTTCATCAAATCCAGCATTAATATTTATTATCTGATTTGTACTTGAGTCTGAAATCGAACAATTTTTTAGCCATTGGAAACTATAATAACCAGAAAAGTCGTAGACATAAGCTGAGATTATTAATGGTATTATCAGTCCATAAAGAAAAGATGCTACAATCACCCAATACAAAAGATTTGACCATCCAATTAATATATAGCTTGCTGTTATTAAAGCCAAGACTCCTAGACCTAGCACGTAAAAGTGTCTGTTAAAGCTTAGAATATTTAGAACCCCTTGGAATGGTCTTCTTTTTACGTCCATTGTTCAATCTTACCTTTTTTCCAATAGTATGGAATATTTTTAATAATAAAAGCATTTGCTAGAGAACTGTTTTGAAGATTCAAGGAGCTTAGAAATGCGAAATCATAATCCTTAATTTTTACCCGAGTAGGTGTCCAGTTTTCCCTCACACCTTCAATGACCAGGACTTCTTTAGTGTTCTTGTTGTAGGTAAATGTAAATGGTAGAGGTCCTGCAAACCTTCTTGCTTCTTTCCAGTCAGAAAATGGTGAATTTTGTGGTAGGGATACTTCTCCTTCAGTTTTGTCTATCGTGACTTTAAACTTTGAAATAACTGAATTGATTTCAATTTCCTTAATTCTATCAATTTTGTTGATGTCTGTTGTTGTGTAATTGTAATGAGTAAAAACATTACCCATTAATTCCATTTTCTTTTTGTCGGTTTCGGATTTTAAAATGTACAGACCACGTAAATTCCTTCCCAAAGTATTCTTATAACGAACGAAGACACGATAACCAATAAGGAAAAAATCATTACCTAAGAATTTTGGAAAACCTTTTGGTCGCAAGTCCTTTGTCTGAACCATGGCGATTGCAATAAATGCCCATTTATCTTGGAATGTATCAAGTGTCAAACATTCCGGAATAAGATTTTGCAACTGTTCTTTTGGAACTGCAAATGTTAAAACAATAGAACTCTCAAAAAATGCCTCAACAGCAAACGGGTGGTTTTTAAGAAATGAGAGCATTAGGATGGTTTAAATTTCTTGTTGAATATAAATTCGTTAAAGTAAATTAGTAAAATAAAGAGAAGTGCAAATAGTGAATTGGGTCTGCCCCAAAGCAATAAGTCTGGAACCAAAATAAGTTCAAGTGTATTCATTGTCCCAATAACAATAATCTGTGTAATAGCACAAAGCCTCTTCTTAAATCTGCTCAAAATCCAAACAGCCATTACAATCTCTGAAAGTCCAATTAAAAATGTCAGAAGTCGTGAATGCTCATTACCTAAAATCCGTGAAACTATTTGTTCGTGTCGAGGAACAAGGTTTAGAACTTTACACACAAGTCCGTTGACAAACCAAACTAATGAAGTGAAGTACAATAATACTTTGTGGATATTTCCTCTCGTCATTCTTGGTCAAATCTTTTTTTGCGCTTGCCGCTAACGTGAGTATTTGCGTTCGAGCGGGGCTTCCGAAGCCGCGTCCTGTCCCCGACAACGAACACATTAAAGATACGAAAACGTTGGATTACGCGTCAACCCCGCTTGACGCAAATACATTGTTGTGTGCCGTTACTTGTCAGCTCTTAATAAATAACATTTTGACAAGTCCACTTTATAAATGTCCTCATACCAGTTAGCAAATGGAAAATTGTCAGCCGAGTAAATCTCCAAATATCGTCCCAGCTCCTTAAGTCGGTCTTCTTCAATTATGTCGTATTTCTCGTCATTTGGAATTCCGTCCTCGTCAAGGTCTTTATTGTCAAATGCTTGCCAGTAGCCACGGTCTAAAATTTCTGTTAGCCCATCAATGCTTTTATTGTTGGGAAGAATTTGTGAAAACTTTCTTGTGTCGTGTCGTTGAGAAATAATTTCATTCCTTGGCAAAGGGTCCTTTTCGAAATATTGTGGCATACTATTGTATCCATCCAATGATTCTCCTTTGTACTCCAAGTTGTAAAAAAGAACATCGTCATCGTGCAAATGAAATGATAAGGCGAACGTGTCCAATTGGACACTCAACTCATTCACCAACTCATACAAATAGAAAGGTTCTTCAAGATTAACGTTTAGTTCTATAATTGTTGTCCACTTGTCATGTCTTTGTGTTATTAAATAGAAAACTCCTGAATTGGAGTAGACATTTGATTCTAGAACATCCTGAAAGATGTCGGACGTAATGTCAACACTCTGAAAAGTCAATAATTGTTTTTTGTTCAGTAGGTTCTTTAAACATTCAAAAACGTCCGATTGGTCTTTCTCGTAAATGTTTAATGTCGTTGAAAATAGTCCTATCGGATGTGGCGGGCTTTTGAAACGCCAACCTGTCCCACGTGGAGGAACTAAGTTAAGAAAACTATTCTCGATCGCAACACCGTACCCCGCCATATACGATACATCTTGTTGGCTGCCGTTTTCTATTCCCCTATTCTGTTATCATACTTCCCATAAACGATTCTTGTCGTTGTAGGTCGTGAATTGTAAAAAAAATGATCTTTGAGAGTTGTCGGGGCGATCTCGACCATCGCATTTCTCAATGGGTCTTTTACTCGTATCTTTTCATACTTCCCAATTCCGTACTCAAAACGATCAAAAGTCCTTTGAACATCCACTCGGTCCAAAGCATACTTTGATTTTTCAATTGTTAGTATTTGGTCTAACGACAGAATTTTTTCGACTGTCATGTCGATCACAACCTTCTCCCGATTGTTCGTCATTATTACCAATGTTTGTTCTGATTTGTCACCAAAAATGTCAACCGTCTTGCAAGGGCAAACGTAGGCGTCTTTGTCCCATTTGAAAATACCAATATCCATAAGTTGATTAAATCTATCATTCGTCATAAGTGTCAAGATGTCTCGTCTGTCCCGTCCTGAAAATGGCAGCCAACGTGAGTATTTGCGTTCGAGCGGGACTTTCGAAGCCGCGTCCTGTCCCCGACACCGAACGCATTAAAGATACGAAAACGTTGGATTACGCGTCAACCCCGCTTGACGCAAATACAGTGTTGTGGGTCGTTCGCGTCCACCGTTAACTTGTCAACGGTTGAAATTTCAAAATTCTTTGAAGCTCATTATTAATTCGCTGTCCAAAGTCGGCATTAATCGCTGTCATTAGGTCTACTTGTTTTGCAAAAAGTTGAAGTCGAAAGTCCTCGTTCTCTTTTCTGTTCTGAACCTCCCACTTTGTAGCCATCTCAAATGTCAAATTGTCGAATACCTCGTACAGGAGTTCGTCAGTGTCAAACGGCACTTTTCTAAATATTTCTTCCCCTCGCTCTCGGCATACATAATTGTAACCATGTCCGTCAAGTTCGATAAATGGCTTTGCAAAGTCGTTCGAGTGGTTAACTTCTGGAAGCAGTTCTTTGTCCCCATTTATTTTCTTTAACTCGGTCTCAAGCCTATTCTTTAAGTCGTCAGGATTTAATGTCGGCATAGTCTAATTTGTCCAAGCGAATGACCCACAACGTTTGTGTTTCTTCAGTGGTGCGCTTCCGAAGCCGCGTCCTGTCCCCGACACAAAGCGTTGAGCGAAGATATAAACTTTGGGCAACACGTCACCGCACCATTGAAGAAACATTTTGTTAGCGCCTGTATTTTCTACGGCTTTCTATAAAAGTCAGTCAAGGAATTTGAGTATAAACAATAGTCAATTTTACTCGACACTTCAAACAGTCCAGGATTCTTGGCTCCTATGGGAACTAACATTAATTTGGCCTTCTCTTTGACTTTTAGTCTTTCGTTTACCGGTTCGATTCTGTTGTCGAACGATATGTCAAAATAATACAAGTATTCGTTTATGAAACCTAGATACTTTTTAGACGACTTTGATTTTAGTGTACCATTATTGTCGACCAATGTAAGTTTATCACGCTTTGAAATTGCCTTTTGAAACTCCACGGCATTCAATGGCAAGTTGTCCAGTGTGGGTATTACGTTAAATTGCCCGTCTGCCATTATCCATTTGTCTAAACCAGTTAAATATGTTTCAACAACTACGTGCCCAGCTCCATATTTTCTCGTTTCCACGTCTTTTGTTTTTAAGGCAAGGACTCGCGATTTCAAGCCAACTGCGTTTAATGCGGCACATAGTACATAGCTATACTCTACGCATCTAAACTGTTTACCTTGTTTAGCTTCTTTTAAAATTGTCAAAGCGTCATTCTTTGAAGGCCTGTTGCTACTTGTGTGTTTCCACTGAATTGAAGTCCAATGCGTCAACACTTTTACCTTTTCAATTTCAGACTTACAGTCCTCGACAACCTTCAAAAGTTCATACTCAGTTCTCAACTGCCTTAAAAATATGTTATCAATTGTGTCCGGGTATGCAAATTTTATCTCAGGGTCAATTCCTGTGTCAAAATTTAATGTGTCAGAAGCGTGAGGTTGATTGCTTGTTCGAGCATAACAATTGTCGAACAATGAAGTCAGTGTTACCAGTAAAGCTATTGTCAGTATTTGCGTTCGAGCGGGGCTTCCGAAGCCACGCCTTGTCCCCGACACCGAACGCACTAAAGATACGAAAACGTTGGATTACGCGTCAACCCCGCTTGACGCAAATACATTGTTGTAGCTCGTGCGCATGAACCTTCAAGTTACTTTGTAAAATCTGTTCTAAATCCTAAATGTCCAATATATTAATACTCTTATCTCTTTCTTGGATGTAATCATTCAACTGGTTGATGTCTTCTATTTTCAAACTACCACCGTTTTCAAGTTTTATGCTTAGTTTGTTCTTATTCATTAAGTACTCTTTTATCGCAATAAGCTGTCCTAGCCCTGTCTCATGTCCTGAAGCAATTTGAAAGGCGTCCATTGCATTCAAAATATCTTTCTCGTCAATTAGTCCGTTGCTAGTTTTAAGATATTTCATGTAATGATATCTAGTTTTTTCAGAGAATGAATATGGCTTAAAAACAAAATCACCCACAGCTTTTTGTAAGCTTTCTTTGTCGTTTAAAGTAAGTGTGCGTTTATTATCCACATAGTCCATGGTACTCAAGTCTATGCCTGTGATTGATTCAGAAATGTCGGTTCTGCTTATTAATACAGAGGAGCTAGAATTACCACCAACATAAACTAAAGTAATTTTAAAATTCGCTGAGGCTGTGAAATCAAACGTTACTCCTTTAGACTTGCCTACCGAAATCTCGTTTTCGTTAAAATCCTTTATCAAGCCTCTTTCATATTGCTTATGCCAGTCAATAATTGCCAATAGGTTTTCTAGTGAAAGCTGAGTGTCCAATAACACGATTTGATTATTACTATCTCTTGCAAAGCCCTTGAACTCCTTTTTTAAGCTATAGTCAACAGGTTTCGCAATTGCTATACGTGAATCTACCATTTGATAATGACTACACTTAGTTGTCAGAAGTATTAGGGCGATAATTCGAATTATCCGACTCATATGGAGAAGTGTCATATTTATTAGTTAAGTGTCTGCGAGCGTGTCTTGGCGCATGAGCTACAACGTGAGTATTTGCGTTCGAGCGGGGCTTTCGAAGCCGCGCCTTGTCCCCGACACCGAACGCATTAAAGATACGAAAACGTTGGATTACGCGTCAACCCCGCTTGACGCAAATACATTGTTGGCAGCAGTTCATTTTAACTCAAAATAAACTGGAAGAATTAATCTTGATTTTACTTTTTTTTCTTTGTAGGTCGCAGGATCCCATCGTCCCGATGTCGACATCAAAACGTTGAGAATCTTTTTTTCCGTTCGCTTGTCCAATGTTTGAAGAAAATTAGGGCTATTTACTTCTCCTTGTTCGTCTACTGTGAACCGAACAAACACTTTTCCTTGTTTTCCTTTGAGTCTTGTTATAAAGGGGTACTTTAATTCTCTTGACATATATTTATAGAATTCAACCATTCCACCTTTATATGATGCAGTGTCATCTATGATAGTATAAACTCCGTCAATCGTAATTGGTTGATCGTCTTCGTAATGATTGAATGTTTTGATTTTTGTTTTTATGTTTTCTTCCTCCCATATCCCTTCTTTTTTGTAACAAAGACATTTGCCTTTAAATGAAATGCCATCCTTAATAAATTTAGTTGTCGGCATTTTATTGACTAGTTCGTCTTTCGTAACTTCAATTCCGTTAATATCAAAGTATGTCCAATTACCCTTTTTAGAATCTTTTGCCAGCTGTCCAATAGCCAGCTGCTTTGAGTTGTCATGGAAAAATATGAAGTCACCGTCTTTTGTTTTTCCGTTTCTTGCCTTTGCAATACCGGAAGTTAACATCACACCGTTCTTATAGAAGTCTTTGAAGATGTAAGTGAATTTCTTGTCTGGGTGGTCTAGTACTATTCTTTTCATTGAATAGGAAGAATCGCCAACGTAGTTCTCGCAAGAGTCCAAATAAAGTGTTTTTTCTTGTCCAATGGAAAAAAATGAGATGCTATTTAAAAAAATTAAAATCCTAATTGTCCGCATATTGTAACTTTATCGTGTTTTGAATTGCTGCCAACGTGAGTATTTGCGTTCGAGCGGGGCTTCCGAAGCCGCGTCCTGTCCCCGACAACGAACGCATTAAAGATACGAAAACGTTGGATTACACGTCAACCCCGCTTGACGCAAA
>VYLZ01000185.1_pt1 | contig 11862 bp, 6 predicted proteins | sample 5115361 | NCBI WGS metagenome assembly VYLZ01 (sample SAMN12291805, study PRJNA351875) | freshwater metagenome | isolation source: freshwater lake | place: USA: Michigan, Sixteen Lake | collected 2013-08-07 | reverse complement strand
ACCGCCACACGATCGCGACCCTCATTTGGGTTGCAGCCTGCCAAGACAAGGACGCCAGATGCCAAAAGAGCCAGGCTAAGGTGCTTGAAAGTCATGTAATTAATCCAAATTAAGTGTCTACGCTGGACGGCGCGAGACGTTTTTAGTGGTGCGTTAGTCTGACGATATGACACCCACGCTTCAATAGTATGACAAAATAACAACAATGACGCTATGGCGCGGTTACAGCATCTTTTTCAGGGCATAAACAAAGTCCAAAGCTTCGCGCGGCGTCAGTTGATCGGGGTCGAGGTCCAGCAAGGTCTGCTCGAGCGTGGATGGCGTGGTCACGGCCTCTGCAGCAGGGTTTGTCGCCGCAAATAGCGGCAAGTCATCCAAAGCGCCAGGTCGGCCATTGTTCTGGGTTTTTTCAAGCCTACTCAAAACGGACTTCGCCCGCGCCACCGCGCTTGGCGGAAGGCCTGCAAGCTTTGCCACCTGCACACCATAAGACCGGTCTGCGGCCCCCTCGACCACTTCATGCAAAAACACGAGATCGCCTTTCCACTCCTTCGCGCGTAGGCTGGCATTGCCACAGGCGGGCAAACGTTCAGCCAAAACTGTGAGCTCGTGATAATGCGTGGCGAACAAGGCGCGACATTGATTGGAATCGTGGAGATGTTCCGCCACTGCCCAAGCAATCGCCAAGCCGTCATACGTTGAAGTGCCGCGTCCAATTTCGTCGAGAATAACAAAGGCCCTTGGCCCGGCGCGGTTCAAGATCGTGGCCGTCTCAACCATTTCCACCATAAAGGTCGACCGACCCTTAGATAGATCATCGGAGGCCCCGACACGCGAGAATATCCGGTCCACCAGCCCCATGTGGAGCGACTCCGCTGGCACGTAAGAGCCTGCTTGGGCCAAGATCGCCAAGAGCGCATTCTGTCGCAAATAAGTCGATTTACCTGCCATATTGGGCCCAGTAATCAAGGTAAGGCGTGGCGCGGTTGAGCCAGCGCCATCTAAATGACAGGCGTTAGAGGTAAAAACTTCCCCTGATTTTCGAAGTGCCGCTTCTACAACCGGGTGACGGCCACCACGCACGTCAAACCCGAGACCATCGTCCAAGACAGGTCGGGTCGCATCAATCTCCACTGCCCATTCTGTCAGCCCAGCTGCGACATCCAAGGTTGCAAGTGCGTCGCCGACTGCCCGTAGCGCGCTGCTCTGACGAACGACCTCAGCTAAGGCTTCGTTCCACAGTTCCAGTTCGCGGGCGAGTGCCCGCTCTGACGCCCGCGCGATCTGGCCGTCTAGTTCCATGAGGCGCTGGTTCGTAAAGCGAATTGCACTCGCCGTAGTTTGACGGTGGATGAAGAGCGCATTGAGAGGTGGGCTCATCAGGGCTTCGGCTTGTTTGGGGGTGGCCTCAATGAAAAACCCTAAAACCGCATTGTTGCGGATTTTAAGGGGAAGGCCCGCCTGCTCTGAGACTTCCGCCTGAAGATTGGCCACCACTTGTCGTGCGTTGGCCGAAAGCAAGCGAATCTCATCCAAGACCGGATCAAACCCCGTCGCCACAAAGCCGCCGTCGCGCGTCAGAAGCCCGGGCTCTGGAATAATCATCGCGATTAGACGATGCGCGAGGGCGGCCAAAGCGGGCTGATGAATAAGGCCGAGGTGCTTTTGTGCAGACGCCAACTCAGTAGGCAAGTCAAGCGGCAAGCGCGCACTGATCTGATCGCCTTCGATCAACGCGATGGCCAGCGCCCGCAGATCCCGCGGCCCACCGCGGCCTAATTCAAGACGGGAAAGCGCGCGGCTGACATCGGGGATTTGGCTGAGCGTGTCGCGCACCTCACGGCGCTGGTCGTTGGCCCCGATTAGATGTTCAATGGCATTCAGCCGGTCCCTGATCACACCTAGATCAAGCAAGGGACGCCCAATCCGTTCCGCTAACATCCGCCCACCTGCAGCGGTACGGGTGCGGTCTATGGCAGCAAGCAAGGAGCCTTCGCGCGAACCGCGCTGTGAGCGATCAAGCTCTAAGCTTACCCGGGTGGTCGCGTCGATTGCCATGATGCCGGAAGTTTCCACCCGTTTTGGTGGCGTCAAACGAGGGGCAAGGCCGGCTTGGGTCAGGCTGATGTAATCATAGACGAGGCCCAGAGCCGTCAATTCGGCTTTTCCAAACGCACCAAATCCGTCGAGCGTCTGCACACCAAAGCCAAGTTCCAGCGTGCGTGCAGCGGCCTTAGCGTCTGCTGATTTCCCAGGTCTTGGGGTTACAGAGCCTGAGACGGAGGCGATCGCCTTTGCGCTGGCTTTCTCCAAATCGCTGTCAACGATTACCAATTCCCCAATCGACAGTGCGGAAGCTTCATCGATTAGGCGTTGGATGGGGGCCTCCATCACAGCAAATTCACCCGTGGAAACATCTGCCCAAGCGAGGGCTGCTTCCAAGCCGCCAGCGGTGAATGCCAGAGCCGCCAACCGATTGGCATGGCGGGGGTCCAAGAGCGCGTCTTCGGTTAAGGTGCCCGGCGTGATGAGACGGACGACGTCTCGACGGACAACAGATTTTGATCCACGTTTGCGCGCCTCAGCCGCGTCCTCGGTTTGGTCGCAAATTGCGATTTTGAAACCCTTTCGGACCAATTTCGCAATGTAAGCGTCAGCCGAATGGGCTGGAACACCGGCCATCGCGATATCCTCGCCCTGATGCTGACCCCGTTTTGTCAGGGCAATATCAAGCGCACCAGCAGCCGTTTTGGCATCTTCAAAGAAGAGCTCGTAAAAGTCACCCATGCGGAAAAACAGCAAAGCATCGCGATGCTGCTCTTTGGCGGCCAGATATTGCGCCATAACGGGTGTGGTGCCGGGGGCTGTCATTAGTCGGGTTTAGCTGCGGATTCTTCTGCTGGCAAAGTGTCAAACACGGTTTTAAAAGTAGACACACGTTGATCGAACGCTCGGCCCGGTCTAGCAAGGATGAAATAGAATAGCGTAGGACGAAGAATATCTGATGAGCAGCGAGCGCAAGACTTTCACAGACCAAGAAGCCCTCGATTTTCACAGTCTGCCTACGCCGGGAAAAATATCGGTTGTGGCCTCCAAACCGATGGCGACCCAACGCGATCTGTCGCTTGCCTATTCTCCCGGTGTTGCCGTCCCAGTTCTCGCCATCTCAAAAGACCCCGACACGGCCTATGATTATACGTCGAAAGGCAATTTGGTTGCCGTGATTTCAAACGGTACTGCCATTTTGGGTCTGGGAAATTTGGGCGCGCTGGCTTCAAAGCCTGTGATGGAAGGCAAGTCGGTTCTGTTCAAGCGCTTTGCAGATATCGACTCGATCGACATTGAGCTTGATTCGATGGACGTAGAAGAGATCATCAGCACCGTCCGCAATATCTCTTGCACGTTCGGCGGTATCAATCTGGAAGATATCAAAAGTCCAGAGTGCTTTATTATTGAAAGCCGGCTCAAAGAATTATGCGATATTCCGGTTTTTCATGACGACCAACATGGTACCGCCATCATCGCCGCCGCGGGATTGATCAATGCCTGCGAAATTACAGGCCGCGATTTTAAGGACCTTAAAGTCGTCGTGTCAGGTGCCGGTGCCGCTGGTCTGTCTTGTATCTCCTTGATCAAGACGCTGGGCGTGCCGCACCAAAATGTTATTGTGTGCGACCGCGACGGGGTGGTCTATCGTGGCCGTGAAAAGGGCATGGATCAGTTCAAGTCCGCCCATGCCGTTGATACGCCCCTGCGAACTTTAGAAGAGGCAATGAAGGGCGCAGATTGTTTCTTGGGCCTGTCCGCCAAGGGCGCGGTTAATCAGGCCATGGTGGCCAGCATGGCTCCAAACCCCATCATCTTTGCGATGGCTAACCCGGATCCCGAGATTCGCCCAGAAGAAATTTTGGAAGTGCGAACCGATGCGATTATTGCCACCGGCCGGTCCGACTATGCGAACCAAGTCAACAATGTTTTGGGCTTCCCCTATATCTTCCGGGGTGCGTTGGACGTTCGCGCTCGCACGATCAATGAAGAAATGAAGTTGGCGGCAGCCCGCGCTCTGGCAGAGCTTGCACGCGAAGATGTCCCCGATGAAGTGATGGCCGCCTATCATGGCCGCCAACTGAAATTTGGCCCAGGATACATCATCCCGACGCCGTTTGATCCACGCTTGATCGCCGCCATTCCGCCAGCCGTGGCACAAGCTGCAATGGACACAGGGGTTGCCCGTAAGCCGATCGATGACATGGGCGCTTATCGCGACCGTTTGGCCCAGCGCCTCGACCCAACAGCGTCTCTTCTGCAAAGCTTGCAGGAATCGGTCCGAGCCAATCCAAAGACAATCGTATTTGCGGAAGGCGAGGATCCCGCCGTTATCCGCGCCGCCTATCAATTCGAGCAATTGGAAATGGGCAAGGCCATTTTGATCGGGCGCGAAGAGCAGGTGCGCCGCAACAAGTCGTTGGTAGGCGTCCCGGAGGATTCTGGTCTCCAGATATTCAATGCACGTCTATCGGATCGCAATGTCGACTATACAGACTATCTCTACCGCCGCCTGCAGCGTCGTGGCTATTTGCTGCGCGATTGCCAGCGCATGATTAATCAAGACCGTAACGTCTTTGCCGCAACCATGGTTGCCATGGGCGACGCCGATGGCATGGTCACGGGCACAACTCGCACAACTGACCAAGCGTTGAATGAAGTCATGTTGGCGATTGATGCGGCGGCCAAGAGCAAGCCGATCGGCCTTTCGGTGCTGATTTCGAAGGGGCGAACCATTTTTGTTGCCGATACCAACGTTACGGAAATGCCAAATGCCGAGGATTTGGCCCGCATTGCCATACAGGCAGCTGGCGCTGCCAAGCGTCTCGGCTTTGTGCCTCGCGTCGCCTTTGTGGCTTATTCCACCTTTGGACGGCCTATGGGCGAGCGGTCTGAAAAGTGCCGTGAGGCGACGGCGATCCTTGATCGCATGGAAGAAATCGACTTCGAATATGAGGGCGAAATGTCAGTGGGAGTCGCTCTCAGCGCGGATTCTCATCGGCTTTACCCCTTCTCACGACTGACCGGACCAGCCAATGTCTTGGTGATGCCTGCCATCCACTCCGCACGCATTTCGACCGATCTGGTTGAGTTTTTGGGCGGCGCAACCGTTTTGGGGCCAATGATGGTCGGCTTGCGCCATCCGGTCCAAATCTGCTCGCTCTCCGCCCCGGTTTCTGAGATTGTGACCTTGGCGACTTTGGCAGCCTATGATGTCAATGCTGTCAGTCCAAGTAAGCGCTAGACTGTGCCTCTACCAAGGCTGCGAATAGGGTTGGCGCGGGGCAAGTCCGGTCTCAAACTCGATTAGAATCTGGAGGAATTCTTCAGATGTCGGCAGGTTTGGGCCGCCTCCGTTGAAGCGGTAGCCCCAGAATGAAGAAATGTGCGAGATCACGCCCATTGAATAACCAAGGTCTAGGAAGAAAACAGGAGCCTCCAATAGGAACCTGCGGAAGGCTGCCGTGTTGCCACGATGGACCAGGTCGGCAAATGCATCATCATAGACCGCCAGAACCTTGCTACAATTGCGGGCCGCTTCGCGGATCCGTTTGCGGATCGAGATTTTGAGTATCCGGATTTCCTCACGTGTGGCAGCATCATTTCGCCCCGACGGCTTAATCTGTTCCATCTCCTGCGTAACGCGGATCAAGCTTTGGATCATCTCCGAGAATTGCCATTTGTAATAGATGAAGCCCTTCCAGCTGAAGATGCCTTGGGTAAACTGCTCCCCATGTAAGCCTAGCGTTGCACGCAGGGGGTCGAGGCGCGCGTCGGCATTTGTGGACAAAAGCGCGTCGGCCAGTTTGCCAACCATGCCAGCGCCACCGCTACCACTCTTGGTTTGAAAAGCCATACGGATCAACGGGGCCATTTCAGCACTGGTGAAGCTTTGCATGCGACTGGAGTCGGCGGGCGATATTGAGAAGTAACATTCCGCTGGCTGGTGTTGGTTGCGGCGCAATTGTTCGCGAACCAGAAACGGGTCGAGCGAGGGCAACTCATTCAACATGCCGAGGACCAGAAAGTCCCTTTCAAGCTCTAGTTCACGATAGCCAACCAAGTCGCAAATAGCTTGCCGGAATCCTTTCTGGTTCACAAAAATCGAGCGTCCACCCAATTCTAGATCGTCAAAGTCGAGTGGAAAAATAATTTTTGTTGCGACACTTGTAGAATTGGGAAGGAGATAAGCTTCGTCCCGGCGAAGTCGATGCTTCACTAGAATTGATCGGTTCAGGAGATCATCGGTAAAAAGCGGAGCCTTTTTGCGCATGGGATCTTGAGCGTAGCGCTTCGCGACCAGATTCAAATTTAGCACCCGACTGGATGACGCAGAGTTCGCGAGGGCAGCTAAGTTACGTATCCCTGACATAGGAGGGCCTGTTCAAAAATGTACTTTGAGACGATTATTGTATTCTCATTAGTAACATCGGGTGAAAAACAGGATAAGAAATTCAATAAAACTTTAACAAAACCGAAGCTATATTAGAAAAATTGGATATTTATTCAGTGTGAGATAAATGAAGTAAATTAAATTGGTTAATTCATGGGTCAAAAAGAAACATTTTCTATGTCTTATTTAGCCACACCCATCGATTATTTTCTGTCCTTAAGAAACCCTGGAAATTCATAATGAGCCTTATTGCTTCAGTCGCGCACCAGACTTTTGCGCCGCGGTGTTATTCCCCACGCCAACTGGAACTGGTACGCCGGATCCCACGTAATCACTGTTGATAGTCAACCCGCCATTTTTGTCCGTGATGACGCTTTTTGCTACAACGACACTCCAACTTGACGCCTCCGCTACAGGAGCAACGGCATCAATGATTAATTCGGAACTTGGCAGATAAATGGTTCCTAATAGCTGATCAACTTGGCTTGAAGAAATCCTCATTTCATCATCGTTCTCGCGTCGTGAAACCACAACAAATCCTGCCCAGGGACCCGTTTTGCGCCCGCTTATTCTGATGCTAGCATTGTCCATAGCCACAAGGGACCCGTTGTCAAAAATTAGAACAACATCATCCCCGCGCAATCGAGCGTTGTCCTTAACGGTCAGACCTGCGCAGAATGTGTGGTGCCCGGGTGTTAACAACAAGACTGAAAGCCCAGAAACGACGATCTTCCGCTGATGAACACCCGGCAAGAGCGCAAAGTTGCCCATTTCACCGTAAAGCTTGACAAGTTCTGACTCTCCAGAGTGACATGTGGCGGCGCGCTGGATGCTGCGATCTTTAAATGGGTCTGGCACCGACAGTGCCCCTGAATGCGCCGCAGGTGTAAACCCTGAACCGGTCGCAACGCCGGTGGACTGGATTGCTCCGGCTTGAATCAGTCCATTTTGACGCGTTTGAGTTGCCCCATTTGCGTGGATCAGGCAATTCTGAGCCCGAATAGCGCTGCTGGAGTCTGCCTGAATACTAACCCCGCGATGGTTGTCTTTCAGGCTAAGGATACATAAGGGTTGCTGGCTCAAGGTTTCGGCAATAGCTTTGACGCGGATTGTGAAACCTCCAGGCGGAACAAGGTTGCCGAAAAAAGAATCCCTAGAGCCGATTGCATCAACAACGAAACCGCCGCTCTGATCTTGCTGGGCAGCAAACCTCATTTTGAGCCGCGGCGAGAGGTCCTGCAGTTGCTGGCGCGCGAAATTTTCCGCATATTCAGAGGCTGGCTTGGCCAAATTGCCTGCAACGGCAAGCTGACTTGCGCCCGCAAGGGCCGCTGCATCTACGGCGGCCTGCATGCGAGCGCGCTCTGAACTCAAGGCCACCAACTCGACTGACATGGCGACAACCATACCAAGCGGTAGGGCGATCAAGCCGGTGATGACAGCCACCTGACCCCGCTGACGTTTGCGTGCATTCCTTGAATGGTGAGTCAAACCCGTCTGGCCTTTGTTGAGCGTGCGAGAACTCACAAATGCACAGGAAGATGGTGTTACTATATAGTATCAAAATTGCTAATATATTAATGGCCTAGGTGGCGTGACACCGCGATTGAGCGGGTCTTCCCAGCTCAACAAGGCGGGTTTAACTACACGCGTTCGTTCAGGCAAAAACATTAAGGAAGCTATTTCTCGATTTGGATTTGGAACTCGATTCCGATCTAGATTGACTAAACCGCGCTCTAACTTCAGACAAAGCTAGGCATCAGGCTTATTGCCGGAGCCGGGCACCCGATTTTGGGTCGCCCGCTTTGTTGCCCACTCCAAAGGGAACAGGAACGCCAGACCCCGCATAGTCTGTATTGATTACAAGCTTTGCATTATTCTCTAGAATAATGTCTTTGGCGACCACAACACTCCATTTGGAGTCCTCGGCAACGGTACCAGGAGCGTCAATCAAGAGTTCGGCGTTGGGTAAATAGATCGTGCCCAGCAACTTGTCTACGAAGCTGGAAGAAATCTCCATTGGCTGTACATTATTGCGCGTCGTTACAATAACAAAGCCAGCCCAGTCACCTATTGTTCGGCCGGTCAAAGAGAGTGCGGAGCGTTCTGATGCCATAAATTTAGCATCATCATCGAACATCATCACGACATTGTCGCCAGCCAGGCTGGCGTCTCCTCTGACAGTGAATTTTTTACAGAAATAGTGCTCGCCTGGGCCTAACCTCAATCTCCCACTGCCCCATACAAGTACATCTCGGTTGTGGACACCAGCATTCAAAGTCACGTCCATCTTTCCGCTGACAACAAAATTTACTGTGGCGGTACCTTTACATACACCCGGACGCTTAATATCTCTCCCCTTGAACGGATCCTTGACCTTCAGGGCTCCATTATTTGCGGCTGGTGAGTAGCCCGTCCCTAGCGCGGTGCGGCTCGCTTGAATCGTGCCAGCAGTTATAGTGGCTTTTTTCTCAGTGGTCATGGAGCCATTGGAATGCACCAAGCAGTTATTCGCTTGGACACTACTATTTCTTGTTGCACTCAAGCCGGACGGCTCGTCTTCGTCCTCTTCATTTTCTGGCAGAGCAAGCACACAAAGCGGCTGCTGATTGAGAGCGTCTGCAACTGCACTAACCTCAATCTTAAAGCCGCCAGGTGGCACCAAATTGCCAAAGAAGGACCCTCGAACGCCCACACCCGAAACCTGAAAGCCACCTTCATTCTGACTGGCAGTAAAGTTCATCGTGACGCGGGGCGCTAAGTCTGCAACCTGATTGAGAGCGAATGCCTCGGCGAAGCCGTTCGCGTTCCGGGCCGAGCCTCCCGCAACCGCCAATTCGCGAGCACCGGCTAAGGCCGCTGCATCTACTGCTGCTTGCATACGGGATTTTTCGTTTGAGAGGGAAACCATCTCAAGCGTCATCACCACGATCATAGATAAAGGGATCGCGATCAAGCCAGTGATCACGACTAGATTGCCGCGTTGGCCGCGTCGCTTATCTTTTCGTCCCGTCGAAAACAACACAGTTATTTATAACCTCTGACTGGTAACGGTCAGGTAAGCAGAAACTGGTGTATCAAACGTTTATAGAATGACGCAATTCAGCGAAAATCTAAGTTTCCTGCTGGATTTTGCTTATTTTTGATCTCCGCGTGTGTAGCCAGTGGCTTAGCATGAGAGAAAGCGGTTTAACCTAACTGCCGTTTCAAAGATGATTGGTAAGGGATGCTACATTGAAAGTTGCCGCGTAGGCTGCGTGGGACGGTGAGCCTAGGATGGTTTTTCGCATATCTGATGATGGGATCCCATGTATCGAAAGGGTATCTTTAATCCTAACCTAGGGCCGGGGCCCGTAACGGGCAAAGGCTAGTCCGAGAGATGTCAACTTGACGATACAATCCTCTGATCCTCATTGGTGGCGCGGGGCAACCCTCTATCAAATCTACCCGCGCAGCTTTGCCGATTCCAATGGCGATGGGTTTGGAGACTTGCGGGGTGTGACCGCCAAGCTCGATTACGTCGTGCGGCTGGGCGTTGACGGCATTTGGCTCTCGCCTTTTTTTCCCTCGCCCCAGCGCGATTTTGGGTATGACGTCAGTGACCATTGTGCCATTGATCCCATGTTTGGTACCATGGGGGACTTCGACGCGCTGATCTCATGCGCGCATGGGCTTGGACTTAAAGTCATTATCGATCAGGTTTGGTCTCACACCGCGCTGGAGCATGCATGGTTCCAAGAAAGCCGGCAAAGTCGTACAAACCCGAAGGCGGATTGGTTTGTCTGGGCTGACCCTTTGCCTGATGGGTCTTGCCCAACAAATTGGCAAAGTTGGATGGGTGGAGGCACTTGGACATGGGAGCCAAGGCGCGGGCAATATTATCTCCACAACTTCCTACCTCAGATGCCAGACCTCAATTTCCATTGCTCTGAAGTTCAAGAGGCAATTTTGAGTGTCGGGCGCTTTTGGTTGGACCGAGGCGTTGATGGTTTTCGGCTTGATACCGTCAATTATTATTTCCACGACAAAGCGTTACGAAACAACCCGCCAAAGTTAGGAGATAGTCCCGCGACCATGCAGCGGCATATCTACAACGTCTGCCAGCCTGAAAATCTGCCCTTCTTGAAGCAGATTCGCGCGCTTCTGGACCTTTATCCGGGGGCCTTTGTCGTCGGTGAAATCGGCTCGGAGGATAATCTCACTCGGATGATTGAATATACGGCTGGCACAGATAATCTCCATACGGCTTATTCATTTCAATTATTGAGTGACCGGGCCGACCCCCAGCATTTTCACGAGGCGATGCAGCCTTGGACAACAGGGGTCGGCGCAAAGGCTTGGCCATCTTGGGCGCTCAGCAATCACGACTGTGCCCGCGTCGCCAGCCGATGGAAACTTGATGCGCCTACCCACCTAGTCGCCAAGTTTGCTCTGGCGTTGTTAGTTTCGCTGCGCGGCACAGTCTTTGTTTACCAAGGTGAAGAACTGGGCCTAACCCAAGCTGACTTAGCCTATGAGGATTTGCGCGACCCGTTGGGCCTTGCGAATTGGCCCGCAAACAAGGGCCGGGATGGATGCCGAACCGTCCTGCCTTGGTCGCATGATGAGGAAAACTTGGGCTTTTCCACTGTTAAACCCTGGCTCCCGATTATTGAGACGCACAGAGATCAAAGCGTGGATATCCAGTCAAAGGATCCAGCTTCGGTTTTGGCTTTTGCCCAACAGGCGATTTCGTTTCGCCAGTCGAACCCCGCTTTGCGTCTTGGTGGCTTTAGCGTGGTTTATGAGGATGAGGCCTGCCTTATTTTTTCGCGCTCTTTGGGCGATGCTTCTTGCCTTGCAGGCTTCAATTTCTCCGGAGAGGGCCGCACGATCCCCGGCTTGAACCTTAGCCGAAGACAGCCGGTTTTGGCCGTCGGTGCTATTCAGCTTGCCGAGAATGAGGTCACCCTTGGGCCGGTTTCCGCCTTTCTGATCTCCCTAAATCCGCTTTAAAACCAAGGATTCCAATGATGACCCTTGCTCTCGATGGTGAACTTGATCGCCCTTTTAGCCTTACGCCGGAGCACATTCGCCAGTTTGAGCAGGAAGGCTATATTCATCTGAAAGCCGTTCTGCCCCGGGACGTTCTATCCGACTATGGCCGCGAAATCACACGATTGACGATCGCGCTTTCAACCCAGACAAAGCCCTTGGAAGAGCGCACGACTTATGATCGCGCCTTTCTACAAGTGATGAATCTGTGGGAGCAGAGCGAGAGGGTTAAGTCCTTCGTCTTGGGCAAGACACTGGGCCGGATCGCTGCAGGGTTGTTGGATGTACGCGGCGTGCGCCTTTACCATGATCAATCGCTCTATAAAGAGCCCGGTGGTGGCATCACCCCTGCCCATGCCGACCAATATTATTGGCCGCTCTCGACCGAC
>VYLZ01000411.1_pt1 | contig 11960 bp, 15 predicted proteins | sample 5115361 | NCBI WGS metagenome assembly VYLZ01 (sample SAMN12291805, study PRJNA351875) | freshwater metagenome | isolation source: freshwater lake | place: USA: Michigan, Sixteen Lake | collected 2013-08-07 | reverse complement strand
AGGGACATTTGTTTGATTTTGCTGGCGTTACCGGCGGTACCAAATTGTTGATAGCGATCGGCACAAACTTTCTGCATATAGGTGATCGAGGGTTTCAAGAAGAAACGGGGATCAAACTCTTTCGGGTTGCTGAAAAGTGCTTCCCGAACTGCGGCGGTAATTGCTAAACGGCAGTCGGTGTCGATATTGATCTTACGCACACCACTCTTGATGCCTTTTTGGATTTCTTCCACGGGAACACCGTAGGTTTCAGGGATAGCGCCACCGAATTGGTTGATTAATTCGAGGAGATCTTCGGGAACCGAGGAAGAACCGTGCATAACCAAGTGGGTATTGGGTAAGCGGCTGTGAATTTCTTCAATGCGGCTAATAGCAAGAATTTCGCCAGTGGGTTTGCGGGTAAATTTGTAAGCACCGTGGCTAGTACCAATCGCTACTGCTAAAGCATCTACTTGGGTTCTTTCGACGAAATCCACCGCTTCATCGGGATCAGTTAACAGCATCGAGTGATCTAATTCCCCTTCAAAACCGTGTCCATCTTCCGCTTCTCCTTTACCGGTTTCTAAGGAACCTAAGCAACCGAGTTCCCCTTCCACACTAGCGCCGATCGAGTGAGCAACTTTTACTACTTCAGCAGTAACGTTAACGTTGTACTCGTAGGTGGCGGGAGTTTTGGCATCCGCTTCTAAGGAACCATCCATCATGACACTGGTGAAACCGTTACGGATGGCCGAGTAGCAGGTGGCGGGTTCATTACCGTGATCTTGGTGCATCACGATGGGGATATGAGGATAGGTTTCCACCGCGGCGGTGATCAAGTGACGCAGGAAGTTTTCCCCTGCATATTTGCGCGCACCGCGAGAAGCTTGCAGGATAACGGGGCTATCGGTGGCTGCCGCCGCTTGCATGATCGCTTGGATCTGCTCCATATTATTTACGTTAAAAGCGGGGATGCCATATCCGTTCTCAGCCGCGTGATCCAACAATAACCGCATGGGGACGAGTGCCATATCCTTTACTCCTTAATCTATTTCTTGTTTTTTGTCTCTTTAAATTCAAGAAAGTTAATTCTCTTACCTGTTAATCTTAAGATAGTTTTTACACTTTGACGATCCCCAAAAAAAATTTTTCCCAGTTTCGTCCTAAGATGACCACAATCTCCGTTGCGCTGGTCCTTTAAGTAGTTCGTGTGTATTAAATAGCAGCTGGGGAATCGGCAATTTTTCCGGGCAGCGAGGTAAACAATCACCGCATTCAGTACAATTATTCGCTTTGCGTCCGGGGAACCAATGACCGGCATTTTCCAGCATTCGATAGCGATACTGGCCAAAATCGGTCATTTCGTAAGCTACTGCCAGATTCCGCAGTCTCAACACTTCAGGGATATTAATATTTTCGGGACAGGGTAAACATTGATAACATTGGCTACATAAATCTGTAGCCAATTTATCGGTTAAATGTGTTTCTAAACGCTTAAAAACGGCAATTTCTGCCGCATCTAGGGGCTGATCTCCTTCGCATACGTTAATAATTGCCTCTAATTCCTCCGGTATCGCTGCCCCGACGCTGAGGGTATTAATGCGCGGATCGCTCAATAAAAAGCGATAATTTAGCTCTAGGGGTGAAAAAGGAGCGCATAATTCCTCTAGCTTCTTGGGAGGTCTGTGGAGACCACCTCCCTTATCAGCAGGGGAAATGATAAACACACCCATGTCCTTTCCTTGGGCTAAAGCGATCGCAGGTTGCTGTCTTTGCCAAAAAAAATAGTAATGGATATTGACAAAAGCGAAGAAATCTGTATTGATCGTCTCCAGAATAATTTCTAGGGGTGCATGGGTAGAAAAGCCAATATGACCGATTTTTCCAGCTTCTTGGGCCATAAAAACGGCTTTCATGCAGCCTTGCGGGTCTTTAATCCAGTTTAAATGCTCGCAGGTGTTAATACCGTGAATTGCTAGACAATCCAGGTAATTTAATTGTAATCGTTCTAGGGATTCGGCGATCGCTTTTTCCATAGTTTGGCGATCGGGAGTGGGGACCAATTTCGTAGTCAGATAAACTTGCTCCCGCACCCCTTGACGCTGCAGGTAGCGACCGAGAAAAACTTCGCTATTACCGTAACCTCTGGCTGTTTCTAGGTGATTAATCCCCAATTCTAGGGCGCGATCAACTGTTGCGGTAAACACCGACTCTGAGGACAAACAGCGCATTGTCCCCAGGGAAAACAGCGAAAATTGCCAATTAGTACGGCCAAATCGTCGATAACGCATTGATTCAGTTATCAGTGATCAGTTATCAGTTACCAGTTATCAGTTGTCAGCTTTTGAAGGCAAGAGGCAACAGGCACTCGTGCAAAAGACAGAATCTGACAATTCTCCTACCTAAAAAGAAGGTTAGAAACTAAGCACATCAAAGCTTTTAGCTTAACCAATTAGGTCTTAGATTCGGCCCTTGTTATCAGTTATCAGTTATCAGTTAGAAGGTATTGGGGTGTGGGGTGTGGAGTGTGGGGAGAAAAAAGCTGCCCCCTGATTCCTGACTCCTGAAATTTCACTGATCACTAAAATCACCGCGACGTTGGATCAGGTCTGAGGGGCTAAGATTGGAGACGATCATCCGCGTCACGATCGACAGGGATAGAAGCAGAAGCGATCACTTCTTCCATTACCCAGACAGGACTGTTGGTACGCAGAGCAATAGCGATCGCATCACTGGGACGACAATCGATTTCTTTTTTGACTTCGCCGCGCTGGAGACAGAGAACAGCATAAAAGGTATTATCTTGGAGAGAATGGATGATAATCTTTTCTAAATCCATGTCCCAAACTTTAAAAATATTAGCGATCAAATCGTGGGTGAGGGGACGAGGGGGTTTTTGTTGTTCGAGGACGGTCATAATGGCCTTAGCCTGATCTTGTCCGATGTAGATAGGTAGAGCGCGACGCTCGGAACCATCCTTGAGCAGTACAATGGGACTGCGAGTGATAGCGTCTAGGGCAATTCCAGCGACTTTCATTTCGATCATGACTATGGCTTCTCCAAGATAGAGATTCAGCTAGGGAAGGAGTGGGAAAGCAACCTGAGTAATATAGTGCTTAGTTACACTCACAGTATGCCCTAAGATGGCAGAGATTAGCCTCATCTTTAACGAAAAAAATACATCACCTGCCATCAGGCCTGAATCAGTGATCAGCTTTTTTCTCCCCACTCCGTTCTCCCCTCTACCCACACCCCAACTAAATTACTTAATTTGTGCTACGATAACAGTTTTGGGATAAATTTAAATAGGAGCAGACTGTCTGTATGTCTCGTTATAGAGGACCGCGCTTGCGCGTTGTGCGTCGTTTAGGGGAATTACCAGGCTTAACCCGTAAAAGTGCCCGTCGTGCCTATGCACCCGGGCAACATGGCCAGGCCCGCAAAAAACGTTCAGAATATGCCATTCGTCTAGAAGAAAAACAAAAACTGCGTTTTAACTACGGTGTCAGCGAGAAACAATTAATTCGCTATGTCCGCAAAGCTCGCCGGGCTACTGGTTCCACTGGTCAAGTGCTGCTGCAACTCTTAGAAATGCGTCTGGATAATACCGTTTTCCGTCTCGGTATGGCTGGGACAATTCCGGGGGCGCGACAATTAGTCAATCACGGTCACGTCACCGTTAACGGTAGAGTTGTAGATATTGCCAGTTATCAGTGCCGTCCGGGTGATGTGATTGGAGTCAGAAATCAAGAGCGTTCCCAGGATCTAGTCAAAAGAAATATGGAATACCCCGGTTTAGCCAACCTGCCGAGTCATTTGGAATTTGACAAAAATACCCTTGTGGGCAAAGTTAATGGCGTTGTGGAAAGAGAATGGATTGCCCTCTCGATTAACGAACTGTTAGTAGTGGAATACTACTCTCGGAAAGTCTAGGAAAAAAGCCTTTTCCAGATACCTTGAGGACGCAAGTGGCAGCGTCCTTATTTTATTTGATGAATGATTTTTATGGCATCTGTGGTTTTAGGCATTGTTTATAATAAATCTTTCTTCATCGGGGTATTCATTGATTTAAGGTATATTTAGAGTAATTTACGGAACTCTTCAATAGTTAAACCAGCATCTTGAATTATCCCACCCATTGTAAAAGCTTTGATGGGGTTATTTCGAGGAATGGTTACTTGACGTATTCCATCACTCATCACGATATGTTTACTCTGACGTATTATGTTAAATCCCGCTTTTTCTAAAGCGCGTACTGCTTTAAGATGATTAATACCAGCAAGTTTAGGCATATCAAAACTTATTAGCAGTTACTTCAATTTCTCTTATTTCGACACCATGCAACCTATCTTTTAATGCTGCTAAATAATCCTCAATAGCATCTTGAATATTAAGGAATGCTTCTTCTTCTGTATCACCCTCAGACCAACAACCAGGTAAAGCAGGTACGCAAACGCTTATCCCTTCTTCAGACCGATAAATAGCAATTTGGTATTTCATTTTTTGTATATACAATATTTGCTTTTCTGCATCATTATAACATTAATATTATCACAATCGCAAAAACCCTAATAATTTCGTAAGAAAACCTCAAATGTCGCAGTTTGAAAAAACTCCGAAACACTTTATATGCTATAACTTACAAGTTGCAGCGAGAGAAACTTCATCATTAGGTAAATAATAGTCGTCCTTTTGGTTCAGGAATGACTCGTTCTAGTTGTTTGGCAGTTTCAATCCATTCTTGAATAACAAGTTCAGCATTTTGTACAGCTTCTTGATAGGTTTCTCCATCTGCCATACATCCTGCTAATTCTGGAACTTCAACAATAAAAGATTGATCTTCCTCACTCCAATAAATAATTAATTCATAGCGAATTTTCATCTTTGCCTCCTAATTTATATTTTAAAATTAGATTACGAATTTGTTTGACTTGATAAGTTATGTAGGTTGGGTTGAACAGAGTGAAACCCAACAATTATAGGCTTTGTGTTGGGTTTCGTGCCTCAACCCAACCTACTACTACTGAACCAGAGAACAAAGAATCATCATAACATTATTGATCATCTGGCAAAGCTAAAATTTCATCCCCAATTAAATCAGATAAATTTTCGGTATGAACGTGCAAGTGAGTAATTGAGCCTATTAATTCTGCCAAAATATCCCCTTTTTGGTCATCAGTTAGGCTTGGTAATTTAAGCTGACTTAGTAAGAATAAAACCGCCTCGCATTCTTCACCTAATTCAGATAATAGAGTGGCCAAGGTAGAGTTGACTTTCAAGGGTTTTTCAGTGTTTGAAATCATTGCTTATTTTCCTCTGTTTAATCGCTTTTCTGCTCTAGATAAACTTTTTTCTAAACCTTTAATTTCTCTTTCCCAGTAATTAATTAAGTTTTTATCGGGGGATTCTTTTTGTTTCTCATTGGCAATTTTTTGATGATGGTTCAGAATTTGATAACGAATGCTTTCAACAGATTTACGAAATTTCTTTTTTGACAAGTATTTACTCCTAACTTGCGCTGGTTAATATCTATCGTAATTATAAACCATAGATTATGTAGGGGAAAATGGCATTTACCCTCCTGGGGTGACGGTGACAGGTATCGAATCGCTGAACCCCTGATAATCTCGTGTTGAACCCCTGTAGGATCGGAGTTTGAAAAAACTGCGACACGCCTTATACGCTACAATTCACTGACACAGGACTGTCCAAACTCTTGAATATAAACACGCACTAAAAAAGTGTGATAGTGGGATGCCCCCAGTGGAATACCCTTTAATGTTTTGACATTTTTACAGGATAAAGCTAAGATAAGGACTATTCATCTTCAATCGTGGACAAAATGTTAGCGGAAATCAGGCTCAAAACCTTAACTGTTGCCATTATCTTTAGCTTTATTGGGTTAACCACCCCTATTTATGCAGAAAACCCCGATCATGTAGCAAAACTAAAAAAGACAAAACAATGTCCGGGTTGCGATCTCAGTGGGGCAGATTTAAGCAAGTTGAACTTAAAGAATGCCAACTTGAAAGGTGCTAATTTAAGAAGTGCCAATTTAAGAGAAAGTAATTTACTACAAGCTGATTTGGAAGGGGCAATTTTAACAGGTGCTAACCTAGGTTCTGCTAACCTCATTGGGGCTAATCTCAAGAATGCCAAGCTAAATAGTGCTTATTTGGGTGGTGTAAAATTCATGGATGCTAATTTGACGGGAGCGAGTTTAGCTAATGCCGATATATGGGATGCCAACTTTACTGGGGCTGATATGAGTGGTGTAATTTTGAATGGTACTCAAAGTTGCGGCGGTGCCATTGCACCCGATGGAAGTAGAGGAATAAGATGTTAAACAATATCTAAAAACATCTAAGCAGTTCTTGATATTAATTACCTTTCTTTCGGCAATCTGCAAAGCGTGAATATAGCAAGTGCCGATTCGTATTGCTTCCTCCATCTGACCAACCCTCTCCTAAAGGATAAGTTATTTGTACCGGAAGATGTCCTTGAGGTGGATTAGCATATTTAATATCATCACTCGATATATAGCTACTGCCAGAACTGGGACTAGATGGTGGTATCCATTGAACCCATTGAGCAAATTGACGATAAGCTTCAATGATAGTTGTTGAATTATTTTTAGCATCATTCCAAAACTTTAATTGCGCCGACAGTCCTAATTGATTATTACTGTACTCAGACCAAAGCCGATCAATAAATTTTAAGTCCTCACAAGCAAAACTATTAATATCCTTTTCATCCAACCAGTCCCTATTTTTCCAATCTGGATTTTGATACTTGGCTGACGCTAACATTAACTTAAAAGTTATGTCGTCTGCTTCCTTCCATTTCTTCTGTTGTAGAAGTTCCCGTAGGGGGGTATAGTCCACGCCGGTGGTTGAGGAGATGAGAGTCGATTGCGGTTGGGTGGGTGGAGGTGTGACCACTGGGGGCGATGGCCTGGGTGGGGGCGATGCTACGGCTATAGATGAGCGAAAAACAATATCTCCCCGATTTAAGTTAATGTCTAGAATCGTCCCAAATTGAGGATGTTGATTTCCCCTTGTTAAATTGGGAAGATGTTGCGTCAAATAAAGACCTAATTCACTTCCCGTTACATACCCATCTTTTGTATAATCAGCCTCCCCTTCTAATGCTCTCAAAAATAGCGGCGTAAATACACTTTTTGCAGGAACTTTTTCATTCGCATCACCAGCCGTTAAAAATTGCCTCACGGGTTTATTCATCACATCTCGGATATAAGCATTTCCCGCATCCTCTCCATTAGATCTTTGTTTAAAAATCGTTCCCGAGAAACAACTATCAAACACAAATAAAACGTGCTTTGCCTCCATTTGAGTTGCCCAAGAATTAATCTGTTCCATTGACAATGCCGCTTTCAGAAAGCCCTGTTCATCAACAATCGGATCGGGTGCATCAACGGGAACTAAATATCCTTTGGTCTGCTGACGAGTGTAACCATGCCCTGCAAAAAAAATCACTAGACGATTATTCTGTCGATAACCATAATCATCGATAAAATCCTTGATCCCATTACTCAATTTAGTTCGATTGGGATTGGGAATTTCTCTAACCTGAAATCCTTGTTTTTGTAGTGCCGTTACGACCTCTTTCGCTTCATATTGAAGGTTATTTAATTTTCCCCAATTTTTATAATCTCCAGCCCAAATAACTAAAGCATGGCTTTCTTGATAAACAATAACTTCTTTCCCATTAGCATCTTTTACGATCAAGGAATTACGCTGAGCTTGTGCTATTTTTATACCAACAAGACTAGCTGTTATTCCCGTTAATGCCAAACATCCCCAAAAAGCCTTTTTCATTACCTTACTCCTTCCACATCATTTTATTAATGGGGTTAGTGCTTGGATGAGTTCGGTTGCCTTTGGATCGTTTTTTTCTCTAAAAATTATCTTGACTTCATTACCTTGATCGATAATAATTGTCCCTCGTTCTAAATTTGCGTTGTTTTCGATTAACAATTCTCCTTTTTTGTTTTTACGGACAATAACTCCTCCATATTTAGTATCTTTATAAATTTCTAATAAAGTTGTGGCAATCTGCCCCAAAGCAACTGCCCCAATTAAAATATAAATAAGGGGTAATCCCCGATCATCCGTTATCGTTGACTTGTCTGGAATGACTTGCCCTTCAAAGTTCAATTCTTCCCGAACAGTGTTCACCTGTTCTGCGGGAACGCGCCACTGAATGTTGACTGATTGACTTTCCTGCGCTGAAACGCTTTGGTTTGAGAATCGATGGAAAAAAAGGCTCAAAACCAAGCCAACCAAAAATTTGCGCCGTTTAATGATAGACATCAATACCACCTTAAGCTCGTCTTTTTTCTGATTTTAACAGTAGAATCGCCGATGGGAATGAATAACTTAATTTATGACTCCATTCGTCTCACCTGAGAAATTTCTAATTTCATATCTACCGAAAAAAGATTCCAGGTTGACCATTCCCGTGGCAATCGTTTATGAAAAAGATAATGGTGTTCAGCTAACCATTCTCAATGCTTCCCCGTCTCCACAGTAAAATAGGCAATGCTCACCCTAGTCATGCAAGGCGTAAAATTTCCCAGATTTTCAGATATTCTCGCTAACTACTTTTGTAGGTCTTCATTGGCCCGAAAAATCGCTTCTTGACCACCACTAGAGGTCACAAAACCCATAAAAGCTTTGACCGCTTCACTAGCAGGTTCTTTGTAAACGTAGTAAAGGGTACGCTGCCAGGGATAATTAGGTTCACTGGGTAAAATTCCCTCAATAGCGAGCGCCCTGACGGTTTTTTGGTTGGCAATTTGGCTATAGGTGGCGTAACTAATGCCATTCAGTCCCAAAACTCGCAAAATTGGGGTGGTGGCATCCCTCACCATCATTTGAAAATTAGTTCCTGTACCAAATTCTGCCCCTTGCAGGACTTCCTGACGAAAACTTTGATAAGTGCCACTAATGGGAGGACGATTAATCACTTGAATAGTAGCAGTAGAACCGCCCACCTCCGACCAAGAAGTGATTTTTCCGGTAAAAATATCTTTAACTTGGGCAGTGGTTAACCCTCCCGCAAAGGGGTTTTTTACTCCCACCACAATAGCGATCGCATCTCGAAAGATCGGACTAGAAGCCAGTCCCTGAGAGCGTTCCGACTCGGTTAAAGGTCGTGACACCGCCGCAATATCGATCGCCCCCCGGGCTACTTCCTCTAATCCTATATCAGATCCTTGAGCATTTGTCAAGACCTCTACCCCCTGAAATTTGGCAGTTAAAGCGGCTTTTAAGGCTTGATTAATCTGTACCATACTGGTAGCGCCGTTAATGCGAATTGTCGTGCCACTGGGAATAGAAGTCGGTGGGGCAAAACTGACCACTCCCTGGGGTGAGGGGGGAGGAGGTAAGGGAGAGGAGGTGCTTCCCGATGTTGGGGGTTTTTGCGGACTTTTGCCGCTGCCACAGAGAAAGAATTCTTGACCCGCGGCACATTGACTTTGCAGCCAGAAGTAACCCCCACCTAAAATGCTAGCAGTGGCTAAAAGAGCGATTATTAAAGCAGTTGTTTCGTTTTTTTGAGACATACCCATCATTTGCTGACATTAGGGGGTCGATCGCCTCCACATCGGTGATCAATGGAAGTTTCGATGATATTATCTTAGTGCATGGAAATCCACTCTTGATTTAGGACTGTATATCATGACCCACGCACCTATATCCCCAGTCGTGCTGGTTATCCTTGATGGTTGGGGTTATCGCCCGCAAAGGTCGGATAATGCGATCGCAATGGCGAAAACCCCGATTATGGATAGTCTCTGGGAAGTGTATCCCCACACCTTAATCCGCACCTCCGCTAAGGATGTAGGCCTACCAGAAGGACAGATGGGCAACTCGGAAGTTGGCCACCTGAATATCGGAGCGGGGCGAGTTGTACCACAAGAATTAGTACGAATTTCCGATGCGATCGAAGATGGTTCGATTCAACAAAATCAGGCTTTATTAAAACTCTGCGGGGAGATTCGCCCCAAAAAAAGCAAATTACACCTAATTGGTTTATGTTCTGAGGGGGGAGTCCATTCCCATCTCGCTCACTTACTGGGATTATTAGACTTAGCGAAAGTGCAAGGGATTAGCGATGTCTGCATTCATGTCATCACCGATGGTCGCGATACCAATGTCACCGACGGGATGCTCGCTATTAAACGGATTCAAGAACATATTAATAAAATCAGTCTCGGTCGCATGGTGACTCTCAGTGGGCGTTATTATGCCATGGATCGGGATCACCGTTGGGATCGGGTCGAAAAAGCCTATAACGTTATGACCAGTGATCAAGGTATTGACGGGCGATCGATCACGGAAGTATTACAGGCATTTTATGACCAAAATATTACCGATGAATTTATTCTCCCCACTAGGATTGCACCGGGGGCGATCGAAGCGGGCGATGGGGTGATATTCTATAATTTCCGTCCCGATCGAGCTAGACAGTTATGTTATGCCCTGACTATGCCCGATTTTGAAGATTTCGATCGAGATTTAATTTCTCCGCTTAGTTTTGTCACTTTCACCCAATACGATCCGAAATTACCGGTAGATGTGGCCTTTGCTCCCCAGAATTTAAATAATATCTTAGGACAGGTGATCGCTCAACAGGGATTAAAACAATTTCGTTGTGCAGAAACCGAAAAATATCCCCACGTCACCTACTTTTTTAATGGGGGGTTAGAAAAACCCTTTGAGGGAGAAGTACGCGAATTAATTCCTAGTCCGAAAGTCGCCACCTATGACCAAGCTCCGGCCATGTCGGCAGCCGCGGTGACAGCAGCGGTCTCTGCGGCGATTGAACAGGGGATCTATAGTCTCGTGGTGGTCAATTACGCTAACCCCGATATGGTGGGTCATACGGGCATTTTAGACGCGGCAATGAAAGCAGTGGAAACGGTGGATCTATGCTTGGCTAAGTTGTTAAGTAGCGTCAATAAATTGGGGGGAACAGTGTTAATCACCGCGGACCACGGTAACGCTGAAATAATCCCGTTCCTTTAATTTTAATTGAAGGGGAAGGGAGAAAAATACCGGGCCACGGTGGCGATGTGCAGCTGCGGGATGATGGTCGTTTAGCCGATATTGCCCCCACTATCCTCGAAATTCTCCAAATTCCCGTCCCAGTAGAAATGACTGGGCGATCGCTGATTAAACCGGCCGAGGTGGAAATTAAAGCCAGTCGCACTCCCGTCCGAATCTCGCTTTAACAGGTAAAAAGTCAATAAAGGGGAATTTTATGCTGAAAACCATCGAAGGTGTTTATCGAGATGGACAAATACACCTAACCGAGTTACCCAATGATATTAGCGATCGCTCACAAGTGCTGGTGACTTTTCTCGATCAAATCGATCCTAGTAAGCTCAGACAACTGATGGAGTATTTAGAGAGCATCGAGGGGATTCAGCAAGGTTTTGAGGAGATCAACTCTGGTAAAACCCGTCCTCTTGCCGATTTTGCCCAAGAAATGGCCGAAAAATATGGTATTTCAGGTTGAAATTACCGCAACTGCCACGGCACAGATCGAAAAAGCCTATCGCTGGTATCGAGGTTATAATGCTGAGTTTGCTGACCGTTGGTTTCGAGGATTAATGAATGCTATTGCGACTCTGCAAGAGAAACCAACTCGTTGTGCTTTAGCGCTCGAACAGAGGATTTTTCTACCCAAAGAAGTCCGACAACTTTTTTATGGGAAAGGTAAAAATGTCTATCGAGTGCTTTTTACAATTAGAGATAGTACGGTTTATGTGTTATCGAAAATTTGGGTTAAAACCCCGTCGTTTTACGACGGCTTTTCTTGATCTTTAATATAGCACCTAAGAACTTCCAGGGTTGCACCTCCTACAGAAGAAACAAAATAACTAGGAGACCAAAGAGCATCTTTCCCATAGGGTTTAGGATAGCCAGCTTGTCCATACCTGCGACTAGAAA
>VYLZ01000186.1_pt1 | contig 12009 bp, 12 predicted proteins | sample 5115361 | NCBI WGS metagenome assembly VYLZ01 (sample SAMN12291805, study PRJNA351875) | freshwater metagenome | isolation source: freshwater lake | place: USA: Michigan, Sixteen Lake | collected 2013-08-07 | reverse complement strand
AAGAATAGGCTTTTTCCATGGTGAGCATTTTAGCATATATTTCGTAAATGTGTTAATATTTAACAGTAAAGCCGTCGTAGAACGACGGGGTTTCAGACCCAAAATTTTCGATGATTGCCACCACTGACAATAACTCCAATCAACCTCTGGCTAGTTTGCGGGAAATACAAGAACTTTCCATCGCAATTACAGCCAAAAGCCTCAATCCCGCCATGCTAACGGTTGATTTCCTCAAATATTCGGGAATAGTTCCCCCCGACTGGGAATTAAATGGCCAACCGGTACTCAATCCTAATTACGCTCAAGTTAATTTTCAAAATGGCATCGGCATCGTCGCCCAACCCCGGAAAATTACCTTTGTGGAGATAATTAACTCTCCCGATAGCCTGAACCTGAAACTGCCAGAAATTGTTGGTTTATATCTAGATAAACTCCCTTTAGCCGAATATCAAGCCCTGGGTATCGCGCCGAAAAGTATTGTTCCTCTCCCTAGTAGCCCCGATGCCGCTAAAAAATATATCACCGAAACTCTTCTCGCCCCCGGTTCCTGGCACAATTTCGGTACGGCCCCCCTACAAGCCAGCATCAATCTACTTTATCAGTTAGAAACCTCTCAGCTATCCGTGGCGATTAACGAGGCAAAATTGCAATTACCCGATGGCAAAACCTTAGCGGCGCTATTATTTGCCGGTAACTTTAACTATAATCTGGCCGAGGGTAGCGATCGATTAAATCTGCTCAAACAATATCTGGGACAATGGCAAAAAGATCTAGAGATTTTCCGAGAATTAGTCACTCAACGCTTTCTGGAAAGACAACTCCCGGTTTTCCCCTCTAATATCAATCTGCCCCAAGGACCCCAAGGTGGACTGTAATCAGTCATCAGTCAATATTTAGGGACTTGCGCTTTGATAATGTCCCATTTAGGGCTGGTCTGATTCTTCTACAGAGCGATTTTCTGGCTGGGATATTATTCCCACGCAAGTCCCTAGCTAGGCAGTTGGGGGAACTCTTATCGCCAGTAGACGCAAACATGGTCGAGGTAGAAATTTTGAAAATTACGGTAGTGGTTTTGATGGAAAGGGATCAAGATGGTCATAATTTCGCTTAAAGTCAAGATTTTGCCACGTTTACGAGCTTTACTATCGGTACAAAGCCTTATCTGTTCTAATTTAGGTTCAAATACACGGCAGAAGTCGTCGACATGACAGAAAAGAGCTTCTAGACTAGACATAGATGGGTTAGGGGTGCTGAGTTTATATATTTTTCAGCTTACTAGCCCCCGCCTTTTCTTTCCACCCTTATCCCGAACTGAGGTTAACCTATGTCCGACTCAACTCAGAACTCTGATGAAATTATTCTGCTCGTTAATCCCGATGAGACTGCTCGTGTAGAAGGACAACGGGGATGGGGAGAAGACATTCGCAAGCGAGTCTCGGCTCTGGTTGAAGTGAGAGTAGATCCCTCTGTCTTAGAGCGGCAGATGGTCAGTTTCCTGTCACTGGTGGGGCGACTCTTTCAGCAGGCAGACCAGCAGATGCAGTCCCCATCGGGTTCACAACCCGGCATACAACTCTCAGAGATTGAACTGTCGGTCGAGATTGGGGCGAAAGGGGAGGTCAAACTGGTAGCAGGGGGAGAAGCTTCGGGCAAGGGGGCCATTAAGCTCAAGTTTACTCGACCAGGGGCGCAATAGATGGCTGAAAACAACTGGGCAATTGTGGTGGGGATCAACCAGTACGACTATCTGTCATCTGATGACCACCTGACGTATGCGGTCAGGGATGCGATGAAGGTGCAGGAATTCCTATGTGAGCAGGCTCAGTTCCCAAGTGATAATGTCCTGTTGTGCTGCGATAGCACAGCAGGAGTATCTCCAAAGCAGCGTCCCAGTCGGAGTGGATTAAGGGATTTGCTGCTCAACCAGATACAGAGAGCCGAGGAGGCAGATAACTTCTGGTTCTTTTTTGCTGGTCATGGGATTGTACATGAACACCAAGACTTCCTATTACCCTGCGATGGCAACCCTAAAGACTTGAGGGAGACTGCCATCCCGATTAGCTTTGTTACTGATTGTCTGACGGACTGTGGAGCTAATAATGTAGTGCTGGTACTTGATATGTGCCGTAACCGCACCCGCAGTGCCGATGAAGGGAGTCGGGCAGTGGGTGAGGAGATGGGAGAGCAGACCCTTGAGATTGCCAAAGAGAGGGGCATGGTGACTCTGTTCTCCCGTAGTCGAGGGGAACGTTCCTACGAGATTGCAGAACTCCAGCAGGGTGTCTTTACCTATGCCCTACTAGAGGGATTAAAGCAGAGTATCACTCCCAAAGCCTTAGAGGAATACCTGCGTAATCGGATACCTGCCCTCAATCGTCAATATGGGAAACCCCCACAGATGCCCATAGTTAGCCCTAATCCAGGTTGGAAGCATGAAAGTCCCTTATTCCTCAGTTGTGCTACATCTGATTCGGGAGGGACACAGAGAAAGATAAAAGAGAAAGAAAAAGAACTGTACTGTCCTTATCGCGGTCTCGATCCCTTTGGGACTAAAGATGCTAAGTTTTTCTTCGGACGCGACAGATATGTAAAAGACCTCTTTGATGCAACTCAAAGGCGCAACTTTGTTACTCTATTAGGTGCATCAGGTAGTGGAAAAACTTCGGTAGTTTTTGCTGGATTAGTCCCTAAACTACAGGAAAAATATAATTGGCTAGTCACCAATTTTCGTCCAGGTTCTGATCCTTTTCGCGCACTTGCGTCAGCCCTTGTTCCCCTTTACGCTCCAGAACAGGATGAGACAGATCAAATAATCCAAGCTAGGAAATTAGCTAACGAATTAGAAAATACTTCTGAGCGTAGTTTTCTTTCAGATGTTTTTGCGACAATCAAACAAAATAACTTCAATAATCGGGTACTTTTGATTGCAGATCAATTTGAGGAACTTTATACCCTGTGTGGTGATGAATCCCTTCGCCACCGATTCCTTGATTGCTTATTAGGCAGTTTTCCTCCTTCCTCTTCCCAATCCTTATCACCCATTGTACTGGTTGTTAGTATGCGGATTGATTTTTTAGGACGGGCAATTTCTTATCCTCTCTTTGCAGATATTTTAAATTCCCATACCGATATTAAGCTCGGCGCAATGAACGAAGATGAACGGTTAGAGGTTATTGAAAAACCTGCACAAAACTTGGGAGTTAGTTTTGAAAAAGGTTTAATAAATAATATTCTAGCCGACGTAAAAAAAGATAATAAAGATAATTCTGAAGATTTGCCATTGCTTGAATTTGCCTTAAAATTATTGTGGCAAAAACGAACCAGAAACCAGTTAACTCATGAAGCTTATAAGGAGATTGGCAAGGTTCAGGGAGCCTTAACTAAATACGCTGATGAACATTATAACTATTTTTCTCCACAAGAACAAGAGCAAACTCGACGTATTTTTATACAATTGGTTTATCCAGGAGAAGGAACAGGGATAAAAGATACACGGCGAATAGTAACAAAGGCAGAGTTAGGTGAAAAAAACTGGTCTTTGGTGAAAAAACTAGCAGATACTCGGTTAGTAGTAACAAGTCAGAATGCGGACGAACAAGAGACGGTAGAAATTGTCCATGAAACTCTCATTGAAAAATGGGATAAATTAAACAAGTGGATCACAACAGACCGAAAGTTTCGTATTTGGCAAGAAGGACTCAGGACTCGAATGCGAGAATGGGAAAAGCTGCAAGAAGATGACGGGGTATTATTACGAGGCAGACCCCTGACAGATGCAGAGAAATGGCTACAGCAAAGACCAGATGAATTAAGTCTAATGGAGAAAGAATATATTCAACAAAGTGTGAAAATACGAGATGGATTAGTCAAAGAAGAAGAACAAAGACAACAGCGCGAGTTTGAGCAGAAAATAATAAACAATGTACAGCAAAAATGTACCGAATCAAAAGCTGCTTTTAGTAAGGGTTACACACTTGATGCCTTAGTTAACGCCTTGAGTGCAGCTAATGAACTAATAAAACTCGATGCAGCAGCGAGAAAACAAGATTACACTGAGCTAAAAACTATTATAGCACTGCATGAGTCCGTATATGGCGTGAAAGAGCGCAACCGCTTCAATGGACATCAGGCTGCTGTTACAAGCGTCGCATTTAGTCCTGATGGTAAGATGATCGCCTCGACAAGTGAGGATTCCACTGTAAAATTGTGGAATATCGACGGCAGAATTCGATACACTTTGACAGGCCATACTTGGAGTGTCCAGAGCGTCGCATTTAGTCCTGATGGTAAGATGATTGCTTCGGGAAGTTGGGACAGATCTGTAAGATTGTGGAGCATTGAAGGCGAAGCACTAAACACATTTGAAGCGCATAGCAACAGAATCTGGAATATTACATTTAGCCCTGATGGAAAAATGATTGCTCTAGCCGGTGAAGACAACACGGCAAGAGTATGGAGTGTCCAGACTGGTGAGGAATTGTTTACTCTCCAGCATAATGATTTAATCTGGAAAGCAGTATTTAGTCCCGACGGTAAAACAATTGCCACAGGTAGTAGGGATGGAATTATTAAATTGTGGAGTATCGAAGTTGGAGAAATTAGGGAAATGAAGATTTTGAGGGGACATACTGAAAGTGTATCAAACGTGATATTCAGTCCCGACGGGAAAATTATTGCTTCTACCAGTGACGATAAAACCGCTAGATTGTGGAGTATCAACGGCGAAAAACTAGAACCTTTGCGAGGTCATCGTGATTGGGTAACAAGTATTGCATTTAGTCCAAATGGCCAAACAATTGCAACTGCAAGTAGAGACAAAACTATTAAATTATGGAGTATCAACGGTACAGAACTACAAACATTTCAAGATACTGCTCCTGTATCAAGCTTAGCATTCAGTCCTGATGGGAAAACAATAGCATCAGGAGGACAAGAAAAGAGTATCAAATTATGGAAAATTGAGGGCTATAAACGACAGTCTTTTAAAATCGATACTACATCGATTTCGGATGCAGCACTTGCTGAAGATGGAAAAATACTCGTTTGGGGAAATGCAGATCGTCAAGTCAAATTATTTAATTTAGAAAGCGGAGAAATTAAACTGATTGGAGAACATATTAATAATATACCAACTGCGACTAGCGATGGAAAGAGCATTGATCCAGTGAGTGTGGCAATTAGTCCAGATGGAAAAATGATTGCTTCGGCAATTAACGATAAAATTGTAAAATTGTGGAGTGTTGAGGGAGTATTACTAAAAACTTTCGACCAGTACCAAAATCTGATTAATGGATTAGCATTTAGCCCAGATGGGAAGATTCTCGCTACGACAAGTAGTAAAACTCTCAACTTGTGGAGTGTTGATGATGAAATATTACTGAAAACTTTTGAAGTAAGTCATGCTCTCACGTCTGTAACGTTTAGTCCAAATGGTAAAACAATAGCTGTAGGTGGTGGTTATAATGACAATACTGTAAAACTATGGAATATTGATCAACAACGAGAATCACAAAGTTCTATAGATAAAAATCAATGGAGTATTGACTACTTGAAAGACTTACAAACTTTTAGAGGACATATTGATGGAGTGGGAAAGGTTGTATTTAGTCCAGATGGAACTATGATTGCTGCGTGTAGTTGGGACAGAGACGTAAAATTATGGAAAATTCAAACTGGAGAAATGACAACCTTTCAAGGACATAGCGCTACTGTCTCCAGCGTAGCATTTAGTCCAGATAGTCAAACTATTGCTTCTGCTAGTCGAGATGGAACTGTAAAACTGTGGAGCATCGACGGGAAAGAATTAGGTTCTTTCACACAAAATGATAATGAATGGGTTATAAGTGTTTCGTTTATTCCAGATGGCAAAATAATATCAGTAGGTAAAAACTACAGAATCGCAATTTTGTGGGATTTGAACCTAGACGATCTAAGAACAAAGGGCTGTGATTGGTTGAGTAATTTTCAATTTTAGGAATAATTACTCTTTTAACGTCTATAGCGTTTCCTGTTCGCAAAAGGTACATTATCGATGTTAAAAAGCTTAATCAGCAAAGGTTTAAATGTGCCACACAGGTGTGAGAACCGCTATAGTAAATTTGGTAGAAGGAACTTATGAAAAAGGGGTGAAGGTTTTGGCTAAAGAATTAGAACAATTGCAACCTTTCTGGCAGCGTTCTGAAACTTGGCCCAAATGGGATGTGAGGGTTCTACCCTCCTAGCTGGCATCTTATTTTTACGCAAGTCCCTTACCGATAACCTAAAACACATCCACCCCCCCAAACCCTTGCATTTTGGCATTAGCGGCTTCCCCACAGCTGCGCGGGGTGGGGAATAATTTCCCCGGGTTAGCTAAACCTTTGGGATTAAAGCAATCCCGCACATAGCCCATAGTTTCTAAGTCAATCTCGTTGAACATAGCGGGCATATAACAATTTTTATCGATGCCGATACCATGTTCGCCCGATAAACTGCCCCCAACCCGCACACAAAGTTTGAGAATTTCACCGCCTAATTCTTCCACTTCTTCCCAGGCCCCCTCTACCTTATTATCGTAGAGAATCAACGGGTGTAAATTGCCATCACCAGCGTGGAAAACATTGGCGATTTTATAACCGTATTTTTCACTTAAAGCCTTAATTTCCTGAAGAACAGACACCAATTGAGTGCGGGGAATCACCCCATCTTGGACAAAATAATTAGGGCTAATTTTCCCCGCCGCCGCAAAAGCCGCTTTTCTGCCCTTCCAGAGTTTAAAGCGGGTTTCGGCATCATTAGCCGTGGTGATATTTCTCGCCCCATTTTGACGGCAAATCTCGGCAACCCGCTGCTTATTCCTAGTTACTTCTACCCCTAAACCATCCAATTCCACTAATAAAACTGACTCGGCATCCCGGGGATAACAGCCCGTAGCCACCACGTCTTCCACGGCGTTAATACTGAGATTATCCATAATCTCCATCCCCGCCGGAATCATTCCTGATTTAATAATATCCGCCACCGCTTGGCCCGCCGCCTCGATACTGGTAAAATCAGCCAGTAAAACACAGATAGACTCGGGAGTTTTCAGAATTCTTAAGGTGATTTCCGTGGCGATGCCTAAAGTTCCCTCGGAACCCACAAATAAACCGGTTAAATCGTAGCCCGGCTGTTCCGGTACCGCACCCCCCACATCGATAATTGAACCGTCGGGAAGGACGATTTTTAAGCCCATAACGTGATTGGTAGTCACACCGTATTTTAAACAGTGAACCCCGCCGGAATTTTCTGCCACATTACCGCCGATCGAGCAGATAATTTGACTAGAGGGATCCGGTGCATAATAAAATCCCGCCCCGCTTACTGCTTGCGTCACCCAATTATTAATCACCCCGGGCTGTACCACCACCCTTTGATTATCTAAATCAACCCCCAGAATCTGATTCATCCGCGCCGTGACGATGAGAATCCCCTCTTCTAAGGGTAACGCCCCTCCCGATAAGCCCGTTCCCGCACCCCTCGCTACCCAGGCAATCTCGTTATCGTGACAGAGTTTCACCACCGCCGCAATTTCTGCGGTACTGCGGGGCAATCCCACAAGAGCGGGTCTTTGTCTGTATCCTGTGATACCATCGCACTCGTAGGTTAATAATTCATCTTTGCGACGGATGACTCCATCTTTGCCAAGGATCGCTTCTAGCTGTTTGATCAGATTGGGGGAGATTTTCGGGGGATTTTTGAGTAACATAGGTTTCAGGGCGGCGGAGTCGCCATAAAATCGCTCTATAGGTTAAAATATCGCAAAAAAGCCTGAAATGAAGCTTTAAAAACTGCTCTCTCCTATTTTAACACTAGAACCCCTTCCTCTGTAGATAGGGTCTGTTGAATAAATCTAAAAACCTTGTCGGATAACACTTTTGGACTTTTTTGACCTCAAAAAGTGCCTGACATTGGAGTGATCGGGGGGGAAAATTCAGGCACTTTTTCCCTGAAAATTAGGTAATTGACCACCTCAAAATGGTTAAAACCCCACACCCCACACCCTACACCCTACACCCTGTCCCCACTAAAAGACTTTTTGCCGCAAACCCTAGATAGAAACCTGCAAGGGTCTAGATTCATAGAGAAAATTGCCGATAAATTTCCCAGTGCTTACCGTTATGAATTAGGAGGGTAATTTGATTAATCATCACCTCAAAAAATAGCTCTTGATTAGCATATTTTGACCAAGCTTTCCAGAAATTATCTTTCGTTAAATCTCGGAAGCCAACGGTTAAATGGGGCGCAAAAGCTCGGCTTTTTGAGGCATTATTAATGATATTCAGGGAAGATTCTAGCTGCTGTAAAAGCCGTTTTTGCAGGGTTAATAATTCTGGGGTTTTCTGGACATTAATATAAATGACTCGCGGTTTAAAGGCGGCAAAATTCTGGAGAATTAGGGGAATAGGAGCGTGCAAGCGGGCAAATTCCTCTAAACATCTTTCTAAATCCGGTAATTGTCCTAAATTCCACCGGAAAGGAGGTTGGAGAGTGACGTGGGGAGGCGATTTCAGGGCGGCACGACTATTGTAAATTTCTGCAAACTCTAACTTGATTTTTGTGGCAATTTCCTGTACCTCTCGCGGTGGCAAAAGCGCAATAAAAAATAGAGACCCCTGGGGTTGATTCATGGAGACAAGCAAGGTAGAGAAATGAAGATATTATCTCGATTCTAGCAATCTTCAACAACTCTAGCTCATTGTATAGCTCTGTTACATTGCACCATTGAATGCCAAGATTAATCGGTATAATTATAGGGTTGTTAATCAGTCCTAGTCTCCTGAGAATTTATGCCCTGGTTTGTCAAGATAGAAAAAGGCATTGTTGATAAAACTACCTTCGATCGCTATGTCAGCGCCCATAAGGACTATGTGCGTGATTTAATTAGCCAAGGACGAGCAGCAAAAACCGGTTATTGGGCAGAAAGGGGCGGCGGAATGTTATTATTTAAGGCCGATTCTCTTGAGGAAGCTCAAGCAATTATAGTTCGCGATCCTTTAATCGAGAATGGTTGTGTGGAATACGAACTCCATGAATGGCGAATTGTCGTAGAATAGTCGGGTGAGCCATGGCACTTATCTGGTATCAATTGTGTAAAATATTTACTAATAAAAACAATTGGCTTAAATCAGTCTTTAAACCCCTAGCTTGATGATGACTTTTCTGATCAATATCTTTTTGAAGCTGTGTTCGGACCACTCAAATATCACTCTAACACAGAAAAAATCAGCCCTCCACAGGGAGAAATTAGCTCCACCGTGGGATAGGCATCTTGCCGGTCGGAAAACTGTTTCCTGGTTCCTTAATCTTTCACAAAACCATAAATTTATGATACAATAGCCGAATAGAGGTTAGATAAAAAAGATGAGCGAATCAGTAACAATTGCAGATATTTACCAATTGTTCCGCACTTCTGCTGAGGAGTTTGATCGCCGTTTAAGAGAAAGCGATCGCCAGATTGAGCAAGCCAGATTAGAAAGCGATCGCCGGATTGAGCAAGCCAAATTAGAAAGCGATCGCCGGATTGAGCAAGCCAAATTAGAAAGCGATCGCACTATAGCAGAACTGAAGCGTACAGTAGAACAAACCAACCGTGCGGTAAATAGCCTGACTACGCGATGGGGACGCTTTGTGGAAGAATTAGTCCAACCGGCGGTTTTGCGACTGTTTCAGGAAAAAGGTATTGATATTAAAGAAATTTATCCCCGCGCTAGGGTTAAACGTCAAGGTATTGCGATGGAAATTGATATCCTCGCGGTTGATGATACGGATGTTGTTTTGGTGGAATGTAAATCACGACTATCGAAAGATGATGTGGATGAATTTTTAGAAAAACTAACTCGCTTTAAAATTGCTTTTCCCCATTACAAAAACTATCAAGCTTACGGTGCAGTCGCTGGTATTGAAATTGACGAAGGTATAGACCGTTATGCCTATAATAAAGGACTATTTGTGATTAAACCTTCTGGGGATACAGTGGAGATTATTAATGATGAAAACTTTCGACCGAGGACTTGGTAAGGTAGTACAGGTATCTTGTCCTACGGCTATCTACAAATTAATTACACCCAGCTAATTAACTTGATTTTCGTCCGTTCATAGTAGTGAAAATGCGATGAATTGATTCAATCTTTCATAAAACCATAAATTTATGCCATATTGACCGAATATGGTGTCGGGAGCTTTTTGGCTGTGATCGGTAAACGGTAATCAGTGAACTGAAAACTCACATCCGATCAGTGATCACTGATAAGCTATACTGGGGAAATTGCGCTAACAGCACGGTTGCTGCTGCCTGTCGTTAAATTGTCTCTAGTGAAATTGAGGAATTAACTTTGTCTAAACAAGATCTAATTGAAATGGAAGGAACCGTCACCGAATCTTTGCCCAACGCCATGTTTAGGGTGGATTTAGATAACGGTTTCAACGTCTTAGCCCATATATCCGGCAAAATCCGCCGTAATTATATCAAAATCCTCCCCGGCGATCGAGTCAAAGTGGAACTGACCCCCTACGACCTAACCAAAGGCAGAATTACCTATCGCCTGAAAAATCAAAAAAAATAGTGACAAATAGGGGCAGAGAAGCCAAAAAGCCTAATAAGCGGCCAAATTTATTTTAAAAAAATAGGTGACACGGGTAAAAGAAATCTGATATAATAGTAAGCTTGCAGTGTTGCCAGAATAGTTAGGCATGAAAGTTAGAGCGTCTGTCAAAAAAATGTGCGAAAAGTGCCGCGTCATCCGTCGGCGCGGTCGAGTCATGGTAATTTGTTCTAACCCCAAACACAAGCAGAGACAAGGTTAACCCACCAAAGTCACTGTCTTGGGGCAGAGAATCGTTACCGTTAATTGTAGTCGTTTTTGGAAAAAAAATCGTTCATAGGGAGAAAGAAAAAGCGTGGCAAGGATAGCTGGTGTAGACCTACCTCGCGATAAGCGTGTGGAAATCGCCCTGACCTACCTCTACGGAGTGGGTCTATCGCGTTCCCAAGAAGTCTTATCTGCGACGGGTGTTAACCCTGACACTCGGGTCAAGGATCTCAGCGATGAAGACGTGGCGGCGCTACGGACTTATATCGAAACAAATTATCAAATCGAGGGGGATTTGAGACGCTGGGAGGCGATGAACATCAAACGCCTCGCCGATATCGGCACCTATCGAGGTCGTCGGCATCGGCTAGGATTACCCGTGCGCGGGCAACGGACGCGAACCAATGCGCGGACCCGTCGCGGTCGTCGGGTGACAGTGGCAGGGAAGAAAAAAGCCCCCTCCAAGAAATAATTTTTTATTCATTGCGATATCCCCCAATCAAGAAAAACTATGGCGCGACCAACCAAAAAAACCGGACCAAAAAAACAGAAGAAAAATATTCCTACCGGAGTCGCTCACATTCAATCGACCTTCAACAATACCATTGTCACGATCTCCGATACCAAAGGCGATGTGATCTCTTGGGCATCGGCGGGATCGAGTGGTTTTAAAGGAGCTAAAAAAGGAACCCCCTTCGCCGCCCAAACCGCCGCCGATAACGCCGCCCGCCGAGCGATCGAACAGGGAATGCGTCAACTAGAAGTGATGGTTAGTGGCCCTGGGGCAGGACGGGAAACCGCAATCCGGGCCCTGCAAGGAGCAAAATCACCCTGATTCGGGACGTGACCCCCATCCCCCACAATGGTTGTCGTCCTCCCAAACGCCGGAGAGTGTAAACAGTGAACAGCTTTTTCAGGTGACAGGGATCTTGAGGCCGGCAGCCGTTAGCTTTTCGCACATCAGCAGGAGAATCGGGTCGTCAAAGACCATCTGATCAAAAAACTGAACGCTGAACGTTAAATGCTGAACGCTAAGAAAACTGATAACTGATAACTGATAACTGATAACTGAACAAGGGAGGTCAATCGGTGGCGCAATTTCAAATCGAGTGTGTAGAAGCAAAAACTTACAAGAATCAGAGTCAGTACAGTAAATTTGTACTAGAGCCTCTGGAAAGAG
>VYLZ01000179.1_pt1 | contig 12111 bp, 13 predicted proteins | sample 5115361 | NCBI WGS metagenome assembly VYLZ01 (sample SAMN12291805, study PRJNA351875) | freshwater metagenome | isolation source: freshwater lake | place: USA: Michigan, Sixteen Lake | collected 2013-08-07 | reverse complement strand
AGGGTCGCCTTTTCTAAAAATACGCTGAGGACGCGGTTACCGTGGCAGGCTGCGGATCAAGGAGCGATGGGCCGCTTCTAACTCGGCAATCGCATCTTCGAGCACAGTGCGCGCTTCGATCGGCAACACCGCCACCGGCCCGCGCGAGAGCGCTAGCGTGGGCAGGCGGGGGGCCACAGGCGCATCCACCGTATCCAGATGCAGATCAACATCGTCCGACGGCATTTCCGGCGCTTGGCCGGGGGCCAGACGATCTTCATCGGTCAGTTTGGCGTTCGGGGTCTTCAGAAGCTTCTGAACGCCCTTAATCGTATAACCGTCGCGGTACAGCAGCTCGCGGATACGGCGCAGCAAATCCACGTCTTCCGGGCGATAGTAACGGCGACCACCACCGCGTTTCAGCGGCTTAATCTGCGGAAACTTGCTTTCCCAAAAACGCAACACGTGCGGCGGCACGTCGAGATCGGCGGCGACTTCGCTGATTGTGCGGAACGCACTAGCCGATTTCGTTACGCGGCGTGCGCCCGATTCCGTCACCTCGGCGGTGCTCATTCACCCGTCTCCCGTGTTTCAAGCGCCTGCATACCTTCGTTAATCCTGTTCTTAAGAACATGGGATGGCCGGAAGACGAGAACCTGCCTGGGCATGATTGGCACTTCTTCCCCAGTTTTGGGGTTGCGGCCAATGCGTTCGCCCTTTTTACGCACCGAGAAACTACCAAAGGAGGAGATTTTGACCATTTCGCCATCGGCTAGCGCGTCGGCAATTTCTTTCAAAACCGTTTCCACCAGTTGGGCGGACTCGTTTCGGGACAATCCAACTTCCTGATAGACTGCCTCGCTGAGTTGAGCGCGAGTTACTGTCTCTTCGGTCATCGAGCCCCCCTTAACCTATAAGCCGCTACCGTAACGCCAGTGCGGCGATCCGTCAATTGCGTTTGTCTAACAACGCATTGGATAGGCTTTCTGATCCATAACCTTGAGTCCAGGCTGCCTTCGGAAAAACGCGACACACTACGCGCGTGCCCTCGCCTTTCCTTCCCGCATTCTGTAACAGGCTTGTGACACTGTAGATGAAGCGATGGATTCAGAAAACCATTTATGACGTTGATCCGTTAGCTATTTTATTAAGATTTTATCGCGTATTTTATGCGTATCACTCTTAAATGAATTCGGCGACCAGCGGATAAAGCGCCGAAATCGCTAACAGAATCGCCATACCGATATTGATTTGGCGCACGCGGCGCGGATCGCTCATCAACCGCCGCATCATCGAGCCGAACCCGGCCCAAAAGGCAATGCACGGGCTGCCGACGACGAGATAGACCAGCGCAATCACCGCCACGCTAAGGCTGAATTCACTGGGCAGCGAATAGGTGGAAATCGCGCCGATGGCCATCACCCAGGCTTTCGGGTTCACCCACTGAAAAGCCGCCGCTTGCAGAAAACTGAACGGCTTGCGGTCGCGCGCGGCGTCAGAACCTTCGCTTGCCATGGGGGCTGACCGGGCGATGCACCAAGCGAGATAGAGCAGGTAAAGCGTTGCCACGACGCGCAAAATTTCGTGCAGATATGGGATCAGTTTAAACAGCTCCCCCGCCCCGAAGCCAACCGCCGCCACCATACCGGAGAAACCAAACGCGATGCCGAGGATATGCGGACCCGTCCGCCAAAAACCAAAGGTCAGGCCGGACGCCAGCAGCATGGCGTTGTTCGGGCCGGGCGTGATGGTTGTAACAAAGGCGTAAGCGCTAATTGCGATCAGCAAATCCAGGGTCATCGGGAGTCTCTTTTGTAAAAGCGTCACGGTGGCAGAAACCTTATTCGCGTGACATAATGCCGAAAACTCTTTTAGTGTTTCGTGACACTTTTGATGGATAGCCCATGCATCTCGCCTCCCCCTGGACCCCGCGCCTTGCCGAAACGCCCGGTCGCCCCGCCGAACAGCTAAGCCAGGCGTTGGAGGAAGATATTCGGTCGGGCCGCGTGCCGGTGGGCGCGCGCCTCCCCGCCCATCGGGATCTCGCTTATCGCTTGGGGGTTGGGCTTGGCAGCGTCACCAAAGCCTATCAACGGCTGGAAAGCCTCGGTTTGGTCACGGGGGAGCCGGGGCGCGGTATGTTTGTGCGACCGAGCGGCACGAGCCTGTATCCACTCATCGATCTTAGCCTCAACATCCCGCCGCAAATGCTGTCGGATCGGTTTTTAGCCGCCTCGCTGGGCAAGCTCGCACGGCGCATGGATGCCAGCGCGTTCGGGGCCTATGTTCCCCCGGCTGGGCGCGCCGATCATCGGGCGGCGATGGCGGCATGGTTACGAGCTTCTGGGGTGCCGGTCGAAGATCATCAGGTTTTGCTCTGTCAGGGCGCACAGCAGGCCCTCGCGCTGGCGGTTGACCTCGCGCACACGGCGAACCGGCAGATTTTGGTGGAGGATATCACTTACCCCGGCATCCTCGAACTCACCCGAGGACGCGGCCAACCACCGCATATCCTAACCAGCGACCAAGAGGGCGTGAGCCTGGAGGCGTTCGAGCGGGCGCTGACCGATCTCCACCGGCAAGGTCAGCGCGGGGCGGTTTACCTCATGCCGACGCTGCATAACCCGACGACGAGCCTTCTGCCCCAGGACCGGCGCGAGACGCTTGTTTGTCTCGCACGCCGCTATGATGCTTGGATTTTAGAAGATGATGTTTACGCCCCGCTAACCGATGCCCCGCCGCCGCCCCTGGCGGCACTCGCCCCGGAACGGGTGTTCTACATAGGTGGGCTCTCGAAGATCGTCAGCCCCGGTCTGCGGATGGGCTGGCTCGTGCCGCCCGCCCCGTTGGTCACCGCTGCCGAGACGGCCCTCTCATCCAGCAGCACCAGCGCCGCCCCTCTGTCGGCCTTTCTGCTCATGCAGTGGCTGGAAGAACGGGCGATCGAATCTCTCAAAGAAACGCTGAAGGAGGAAGCCAGTACCCGCCGCAGCCTCGCCGAAACGCTGTTCGCCGGAAGCATCCCGGACGTGCGGATGGGCGGCTTTCATCTCTGGCTCCCCCGCCCGCTGGCTGAAGCCGAACGCTTGGTTGCCGCTGCCGAGGCCCAAGGACTGCGGCTCTTGCCGCCCCGTGCCGTCACGGCAACCGCAGACGATGCTGCGGCCTCTGGCGTCCGTCTCTGCTTAGGTCAGCCGCCGCGGACCGATTTGGAGCGGGCGTTGCGGTTATTTAAGAGTTTGGTTCTGGCGAAAAACGCGAGCGTCGGGCGACGCGCGCAAATCTAGCTACATGCGAATAAGCGCGGAGCCCCAGGTGAGCCCACCGCCCATCGCTTCCACGAGGATCAAATGACCAGGCTGTATGCGGCCATCGCGCACAGCTTCGTCAAGCGCCAGCGGTACCGAGGCGGCAGAGGTATTGGCGTGCCGGTCGAGCGTCACCACAACGCGCTCTACCGGCAGCGACAGTTTTCTAGCGGTCGCGTCGAGAATGCGGCGGTTGGCTTGATGCGGAACCAGCCAATCAATCGCCGACGCCTCTAGCCCATTGGCGGCCAGTGCTTCCGTCACCACGGCAGCAAGGTTGGTGACAGCGTGGCGGAACACTTCTTTGCCGGCCATACGAACGTGGCCGACCGTCTGGGTGGTGGACGGGCCACCATCGACATAGAGAATATCGCGCTCGCGCCCATCGGAATGCAGATGGGTGGAGAGAATCCCCCGATCCGTCACCGTGCCCGCACCTTCTACGGCCCGCAGCACGACTGCCCCGGCCCCGTCGCCGAACAGCACGCAGGTGGTGCGGTCTTCCCAATCGAGGATACGGGTAAAGGTTTCAGCCCCGATCACCAGAACGATTTTCGCCTGACCGGCCTTAATGAAATTATCGGCAATTGCCAGCGCATAGACGAAGCCGGAGCAGACCGCCTGCACGTCGAACGCCGCACCGTGATGCATCCCAAGGCGCGCTTGCACCTTGGTTGCCGTCGAGGGGAAGGTATCATCCGGCGTTGTCGTCGCCAGAATGATCAGGTCCAACTCTTGGGCCGTGATCCCTGCCGCCTCAAGCGCCTTCTGAGAGGCCGCCGTGGCAAGATCCGCCGTGGTCTCCCCGTCCGCTGCCACATGACGCTGACGGATGCCGGAGCGCTGCTGGATCCATTCGTCGGAGGTGTCGACCCTTTGGGCCAACTCGTCGTTGGTCACGATGCGCGCGGGCAGATAGGAGCCGGTGCCGATGATGTGGGAACGCCAGAAACTCATGGGGCCACGCTCACGGCTGGAGTGGGTTCCGCCGAGGTCGCCTGCAAGACGGCCACTTGGCTACGGATTTTATCGATGAACCCATGCATTGCCATATCGACGGCAACGCCGATGGCATTGGCAAACCCAAGCCCATCGGTGCCGCCATGGCTTTTCACGGCAATCCCGTTCAGCCCGACGAACACCGCGCCATTATAGCGGCGCGGATCGACGCGGTTGCGGAACTGGGTCAGCGCCGGGCGCATCAACACATAGGCAATCCGCGCCCAAATCGAACTTTTGAAGCTCTCGCGCAGGAAATGCACAATGAGATGCGCGGTGCCTTCCGCCGTTTTCAGCGCGACATTGCCGGTAAACCCATCGGTTACCACCACATCGACTGAGCCGGTCGAAAGATTATTGCCCTCAACGAAGCCATAGAACTGCGGTGCCAGCGGCGATTCCCGCAGCAGGGCTGCCGCTTGGCGCAACTCTTCCCGCCCCTTCATCTCCTCAGCGCCGATGTTCAGCAGGCCGATGGTGGGGTTGGTAAGGCCGAGCACGGCGCGCGCGAACGCGTCACCCATGATCGCAAATTGCAGCAGATTTTGCGCGTCGCACGCCACATTCGCCCCAAGGTCCAGCATCACGGTTTCACCGCGCTGGGAGGGAATGATGGAGGCAATAGCCGGCCGGTCGATCCCCGGCAGCGTGCGGAGCGAGAGTTTCGCCATCGCCATCAGCGCGCCCGTATTGCCCGCCGAAACCGCCGCAGCCGCCCGGCCATCGGCCACGGCGTCCAGCGCTAAGCGCATGGAAGAGCGCCGCCCATTGCGAAGTGCAGTGGACGGTTTTTCGTCGGATGATACCGATTTATCGGTGTGCAGCACCTGCGAGACTTTCCGCAACAACGGCAAGCGGGCGAGCAGCGGTTCGATCCGCTGCTCGTCGCCCACCATTAGAAAGTCCACATTGGGAAAGCGCTCGCGCGCGATATTTGCGCCGTCGATCACGATCGCGGGAGCCCGGTCGCCGCCCATCACATCGAGGGCAATGGTCAACCGAGCTGTCACGGCGCGCCTATCGTCTGTGTCTGATCAAGCAAGCCAAAGGGCTTAAGCGGCTGCCGAGGCAACCACTTCGCGGGCATCGTAATGACCGCAGGCAGGGCAGATGTGATGCGGACGCTGCAATTCACCACAGTTCGAGCATTCGGTGTAAGCCGAACCCGACAGGGCGTCATGCGAGCGACGCATGTTACGACGGGACTTGGAGGTCTTCTTTTTAGGAACTGCCATAATCTTGAACTCGTGTTAGCGGACATCGCCGAAAAGCGACGGCCTATGTAGCCAATATCGGGAACGCCCGCAAGCGATTCTGTCACACAGCGAAAGATAATCTCAACCTTTCTTGGCAAGCCCGGCGAGGCTTGCAAAGGGATTGGGTTTATCGGGCGCGCTTGCGGGGGCGGACGCCGTCGCCTCTTCTTCCTCTGGGGCCAGATAATCCTCGGGCACCGCCGCCCCTTCCGCGCGCGGATACGGGGGGAGCGCCAAGGAAAAATACTGCGCGGCGATCTCGCCAAGATCGAGGCCCTCGTCTGGCCACGGCTCCAACTCATCGTCTTCGCCGGTAAGCTCGATCTCGCCGCGCTCGGGCGCCCCATCGATCGGGCCGAGCACGAGGGCGAAATCGCTTTCCACCAGCGCCGGAACCGGCTCCAGGCTGATCACGCAGGTTTGCACCGCATCGCCGCTGACGTGGCCGGTGACGCCGACATATTTACCGCCGCGCACGCGCCGCACCGTAAGGCGCGCGGTGAGGTGGTTCAGCGCCTGCAAATCGAAACGCGCGGCCAGCGCCGCCCGTTCGTCCGACGAGGCTTCCAGCGTTTGGCTGAGCGCGCTTGAACCGATGCGGTCCAGCGCCAGCGGGCGGGAAAATTCAGGCTCCATCAGGCTCTACTCATCCAAAGGCTTAAAGCGGCACGACCCGGCCAACAGATCGGCGGGTGCTTGCGCGGCCAGGGCGGCCACTTGGGCCTGACAATAGCCGATCATCGCGGCAACCGCATCTTCTGTCGGCACACCGGCGCGTGGGCCATAGGCATTGCGGCGCAAGGCAGCAGCGAACGCCTCGGGATCGGCAAGGCCGGCGTCATAGGCTTGCATTCGACCATAGAGATTCTCGGCGACCAGCTTGATGCGTTTGCCGATCACGACGTCGCTAATGCCAAGCTCGCGCAAGGACTGGTCCATATCCTCCATCATCACGTCATGCAGGGCCTGGGCAAGCTCTGAGGCGCTCTCTAGCCCCTTCAGGCGATGGAGCAGCAGCCAAACGTGTAAGGCGACCATCTCGAAGCGGCCTTCCGGCGAATCGGTAATGCCGTAGTCCTTATAGAACAGTGGCTGCCGCGCCTGGGTAACGGCAACCTCATACAGAGCCTCGGCCCGAGCGCGTAACGCACGGCGGTCGCGGCGGGCAGTGCTGAACGGCCAGGAAAGTGAGAAGACCATGCCGCTCCTTAACGGGAAAGTGATAGGCCGCAACAGGCTGCATTGACAGACCCTAGAGGCAATGCGAGTGTCTCTCCCGCCTCACGCCGAAGAGCGCCTTTTGCGCTGAGCGGCAAAGTGGCCCCCCCGATCCTTGCGGTCAAGGGGGGCGTTCCCGGCACCCGCGCGCGAGCTAGAAACCGACCCTTCGGAATGATGACGACGAACCATACCCCTGCCCGCCGCCCGGCCCGTAACCCGACCTTGGGTTTAACCCTCGGCCTCCTGCTGTTCGTGATGGGAAGCGTTGGCGCCTGCACGCCGATTGTCGATAATCGCGGCAATCTGCCAACGCAAGACGCGGTCAATCAGGTCGTCATCGGCGGCTCCAGCCGGGCCGACGTGCAACGCCTTCTCGGCTCCCCCACTGCCGCCGGAACCTTCTCCGATAAGGTGTGGTATTATATTAGCCGCAAGCAAGAAACGTTGGCGTTCTTTAAGCCCGCGCCGACCGAACAAACCATCCTCAGCGTCTATTTTGACGACGCGGGATTGGTCTCGAAAATGACGGCAACCGGCGGCGAGACGGTGGAGTTCATCGACCACACCGCCCAAACCACCCCGACCACCGGCCACTCGATGGGCTTTATCGAACAATTGTTCGGTAACATTGGCCGCTTCGGCAGCAAAGACGGCCCGTATAAGGCACCAACGCCCACGGGTCAGCGGTAGTCTTTAGTGGAAGGCCAATGCCGTGAGCGACGCATTCAAAAGAGTCGTACAGGGCCTTGCAGAAGCGCTCGACCATGCATCCGGCAAAGACGTTCCCGGCGTTCGGGCGTACATTCCTCAAGCCATCGGTGTGGTGGCTATTCGCGCCAAGGCAGGGCTCTCTCAAAGTGACTTTTCCCAGCGAATCGGCGTCTCTGCCGCCACGTTGAAGAACTGCTCTCCGGGGCCAGACCGAGGTGACATTGAACGAGATCTATAGAAAAACGGCCCCTTTCGGGGCCGTTCTCACCTCTATTCCGCTGCGCTGATCAGGCTCGGCTCATCCACAGAACCCGGCACGTCCTGGGCTTTTCGGCGACGGTCGAAGATATCCCAGGTGCTGCCCCAATCGCCGCGCGTGGCGGCTTTTGAGTATTCGGTGGCGCGGGTTTCAAAGAAGTTGGCGTGCTCCACCCCGTTCAACTGGGCTTCGAGCCAGGGCAGCGGGTGTTCGCCAATCAGGTAGATCGGCTTTAGCCCCAACTGCTGCAAGCGCCAGTCGGCGATAAAGCGAATGTAGCGCTTCACATCGAGCGGCGTCATGCCTTCGACCGGCCCCATCTCGAAGGCAAGATCGATGAAGGCGTCTTCGAGGCGCACCACCTGTTGGCAGCAGTCGGAAATATCGTCTTTCACCGATTGGGTGAGGCAGCCGGTTTCCTGCGCGAAGGTGTGATAGAGCTTGATGATGCCTTCGCAGTGCAAAGACTCGTCCCGCACCGACCAAGACACAATCTGCCCCATGCCCTTCATTTTATTGAAGCGCGGGAAGTTCATCAGCATGGCGAACGAGGCGAAAAGCTGAAGCCCTTCGGTAAAGCCACCGAACACGGCCAGCGTGCGGACGATATCGGCATCGGTGCTCACCCCGAACCGCTGCATGTAATCATGCTTATCGGCCATCTCCTTATAGCGCAGGAACGCGGTATATTCCTGCTCCGGCATCCCAATCGTATCCAGCAGATGCGAGTAGGCGGCGATATGCACCGTTTCCATATTTGAAAAGGCCGTCAGCATCATTTTGATTTCGGTCGGTTTGAACACCCGGCCATATTTTTCGTGGTAGCAATCTTGCACTTCCACGTCGGCTTGGGTGAAGAAGCGGAAGATCTGCGTGAGCAGATTGCGCTCGTGATCGGTGAGCTTACGCGCCCAATCCCGGCAATCTTCGCCCAACGGCACTTCTTCCGGCATCCAATGGATCTGTTGCTGACGCTTCCAGAACTCAAAGGCCCAAGGATATTCAAACGGCTTATAAGCCTTACTGGCGGACAGAAGCGGCATCGGAGCCTCGTTTTTAAAACAGTGTAATCGGAGAAAACGGAGACCTTGCGCCTATTGGCAGGCAAGGCACTCGTCGTAATCCTTGACCTCGGCGATCACCTTGCGGCGCTCGTAGGTATTGTCGGTTTCGACCCCGCCCGCAAAGCCCGCGCGCTGAATGCTCTTGGAGCGGCAGTAATAGAGCGATTTTACACCCATTTCCCACGCGCGGTAATGCAGCATCAGCAAGTCCCACTTATCGATATCACCCGGCAGGAAGATATTGAGGGAGGTGCCTTGGCAGATATAGGGCGTGCGGTCGGCAGCGAATTCCACCAGCCAGCGTTGATCGATCTCGAAAGCGGTGCGGAACACCGCCTTCTCGTCGGCGCTGAGGAAATCGAGATGCTGCACCGAGCCTTCATGTTCCAGCATCGACGACCAAACGCTCTCGCTATTGCGGCCCTTCTGGATGAGCAAGGCTTCCAGATAGGGGTTCCGCACAGCAAAGGAGCCGGAGAGGGTTTTGTGATTATAGATATTCGCCGGAATCGGCTCGATCCCTGCCGAGGTGCCGCCGCAGATGATGGAAATCGAGGCGGTAGGCGCAATCGCCATCTTATGGCTGAACCGCTCCATCACGCCAACTTCCGCCGCATCCGGGCAGGCGCCGCGTTCTTGAGCAAGGTACATCGAGGCGGCATCCGCCCGCTCTTTCAAGTGGCGGAAGACGCGCATGTTCCACGATTTTGCGAGCGCGCTTTCCAGCGGAATGTTCTTCATCTGCAAAAAGCTGTGGAAGCCCATCACGCCGAGGCCCACCGAACGCTCGCGGCTGGCGCTATATTTAGCGCGGGCCATTTCGTCCGGGGCGCGGTCGATGAAGTCTTGCAACACGTTATCGAGGAAGCGCATCAGGTCTTCCACAAAACGCGGCTCCTGGCTCCACTGCTCCCACATTTCGACGTTCACCGAACTCAGGCAGCACACCGCTGTGCGGGCTTTGCCGAGATGGTCCGGCCCAGTGTGCAGCATGATTTCCGAGCACAGGTTGGAGGTGGAGCACTTCAGGCCCAAGGTGCGCTGATGCTCCGCCATCGTCCGGTTTACGGTATCGATGAAGATGATATAGGGCTCGCCGGTCGCGATGCGGGTTTCCACCAACCGTTGGAACAGCGCGCGGGCATCTGCCGTGCGAACCACTTCCTTGGTCTTCGGGCTCCGCAGCGGGAATTCCTTGCCGTCGCGCACCGCTTCCATGAACTCATCGGTCAGCAGCACGCCGTGATGCAGGTTCAGGGCTTTCCGGTTGAAATCGCCCGACGGCTTGCGGATTTCCAGAAACTCTTCGATTTCCGGGTGATTGATGTCGAGATACACCGCTGCCGAGCCGCGCCGTAGCGAGCCTTGGCTAATGGCGAGCGTTAGGCTATCCATCACGCGGATGAAGGGGATGATGCCGCTGGTCTTGCCATTAAGGCCAACCGGCTCGCCAATGGAGCGGACCTTGCCCCAATAGGTGCCAATCCCGCCGCCGCGCGCCGAGAGCCACACATTCTCGTTCCACGTATCGACGATGCCATCGAGGCTATCGTCAACCGAGTTGAGATAGCAGGAAATCGGCAAACCGCGCCCGGTGCCCCCGTTCGACAGAACCGGCGTTGCCGGCATGAACCACAGGCGGCTCATATAATCGTAGAGGCGTTGAGCGTGCTCGGTGTCGTCCGCATAGGCGGCAGAAACGCGCGCGAAGAGATCTTGGAAGCTCTCGCCCGGCAGCAAATAGCGGTCGCGCAGGGTCTCTTTACCGAAGTCAGTTAAGAGCGCGTCGCGCGATCGGTCGATTTGGACGGCTCCAATTTTGCTAGGCCCCGTCACATGTGCCCGTACATCGCCATCCATCATCCCGGCCTCTTCAACTCTGTCGTTTTGTGTCGCTAGCTATAAGCTAATTTGGCGTGGACTAGCGACATTCTGCGCCAGACCAAAGGGGCGAGCGCGATGGGGTCACCGCGTCGTCACACACAAGATATTGGGGAAGGGCGGTCCCAAGTCAACTACCCATATTGTCTTGACAGGGGCTGCGTCCTTCGTTCCAACCCCTTAAGTTGAGGTTAATCAGGCCATCCTTTCGCCCTAGAAGTTACCGGATTTCTTGACAGATTCGGACGTCAGTTCAGCCAGAGTCTGAGCCAAGACAGTGAGATCACGGGAATGTGACAAACGATGGTCACCACCCTTCAGCAAGGTCACTCTTAGGTCGGGACTCTTCAGACTCTGCGCGAGCGCGAGGCTACAATCGTAGGGAACATCGGCATCCTCAGTTCCGTGCAACAGGCGGACGGGAACCGGCATCTCGTGCTCTCCGTCCAAGATTAAATTTTTTTGACCGTCGGCGAGCAGCCGCGCCGTAATCGGGTCTGGGTCGCCATAGGCGGACGCCCGATAGAAAACGCCGTCCTTCGCCAAAACGTCGCGCAAGGCCGGGGTTAGGCGCGGCTCGATCAGGCGGGCGGTGAAGTCGGGCGCAGCCGCAATGCCGATCAGCCCCGCCAGCCGCTCCGTCCGGGCCAGTGCCGCCAGAGTCATCAACCACCCGCCCATACTGGAGCCGATCAGGATTTGCGGCCCCTGCGTCACTTTGTCCAGCACCGTCAGCGTATCGGACAGCCAGGTGCTGATATCCCCCTGCTCGAACGTCCCCCCCGTCTCCCCATGCCCGAGCGGATCGAAGCGCGTGTAGCCCAATCCCAAAGCTGCTGCGGGATGATCGAGCCAGCGCGCCTTGATCCCGACCATTGCCGACCGGAAACCGCCGATGAACAGGATTCCCGGCAGATTAGCCGCCAAGGCTGGACGATGGCGGTAGGCGATCCTATGTCCGTAGGTAGAATTCACTTCGTAGGCCGGGGCTGAATCGGGTAAAGACTGACCCCGAGCCAGAAAATCGGCTAAGAGGCGGTCAAGGACGGCGGGATCAAGAACAAACCCGCGCCCCGCATCGCCTGTGTAAGGATTGCTGTTGTTGACCACGCCGACCCTTTCTAATTCTGAGCTGCCGTCCACGCGGCCTGCGGTTATTCTACAGGTTCTTCCGGCACTGAAAACCGGCGGTGTGGAACGGACGGCGGTGGATATCGCCGTTGCAACCCAGCAGGCGGGTTGCCGCTCTATTGTCGTCTCCTCCGGCGGGCCGATGGTCTATGAGATAGAGCGCAGCGGCGCGCGCCACATCACCTTGGCGCTCGATGCCAAGAACCCCTATACGATTTGGCGCAATGCCGCCCGTCTTGCCGAGATTATCCGCCGCGAAGGCGTCGATATCGTCCATGCCCGCAGCCGTGCCCCGGCCTGGA
>VYLZ01000176.1_pt1 | contig 12123 bp, 10 predicted proteins | sample 5115361 | NCBI WGS metagenome assembly VYLZ01 (sample SAMN12291805, study PRJNA351875) | freshwater metagenome | isolation source: freshwater lake | place: USA: Michigan, Sixteen Lake | collected 2013-08-07 | reverse complement strand
GGCCGGGGCCTCGGCCCTCTGGTTTTCGGCCCTGGCCATGTCGCCCCCCGGGCCGGTGCGCGCCATCGGCGTGATCGAGGCGCCCATCGCCGCCCTGGCGGGCCGGACCCTGTTCCGAGAGCGGCTCACCCCCCGCCAGTTGGCGGCCGGCGCGGCGACGGCCCTCGGCGTGGTGGTGACGGCGCTGGCCTGAGCCGGAGGGTTGCAGCTCCATTGACCCCCTCACCGACCTTCGGTCGGAGCTCCCCCTTAGGGGAGCAATGGGCTCATCAGTTCTTCCCCCCAGGGGAGGTGGCGCGCGCAGCGGGCCGGAGGGGGTCAGCTGAGCCGCCGCCGCCCGCTTCCCTGATCCAGAGCCGTTCGGGGGGAATTCCTGCGCGTTTGCGGCCGCAGCCCCCTGGACGGGTTGAATCTACAGGAAGGCAGGACGCCAAGGGTCGGATTCGCCTTGAATTCACCCCAGTGGCAGGGCACAGCACCCCATGAACCGCCCAGCTGGGTCCGGGTTCGTCGACGCGCGCCAGAGACGGCGCCGCGCACCGCGGATCCAGACCTCCGCCAGGCTCCTCCGACCCCGCCTTCCGCCTCTGGGAACCTTCATGTTTTCGTCCCTTTTCGGCTCTGTCACCAAGGACATCGCCATCGACCTCGGCACCGCCAACACCCTCATCTATATGAAGGGCCGCGGGATCGTTCTGAATGAGCCTTCCGTCGTGGCCCTGCGCACGGTCGGCGGCCGGAAAGAGACCTACGCCGTCGGCCTGGAGGCCAAACAGATGCTGGGCCGCACCCCCGGCCACATGGAGGCCATCCGCCCCTTGCGCGACGGCGTGATCGCCGACTTCGAGGTCGCCGAGGAGATGATCAAGTACTTCATCCGCAAGGTTCATAACTACAAGAGCTTCGTGAACCCCAAGGTCATCGTCTGCGTACCTTCGGGCGCCACGGCGGTGGAGCGCCGGGCTATCAAGGACAGCTGCCTGAACGCCGGAGCGCGGCGCGTGGCCTTGATGGATGAGCCCATGGCCGCCGCCATCGGCGCCGGCCTGCCGATCCATGAAGCCACGGGCTCGATGGTGGTGGACATCGGCGGCGGCACCACCGAGGTGGCCGTTCTGTCCCTGTCGGGCGTGGTCTATTCCCGCTCTGTCAGGGTTGGCGGCGATACCATGGATGAGGCGATCATTTCGTATATGCGCCGCAGCTACAACCTGCTCATCGGCGAGTCGACGGCAGAGCGCATCAAGAAGGAGATCGGCACAGCTCGTCCGCCGGAGGAGGGGGACGGATTGGCGATTGACGTCAAGGGCCGTGACCTGATGCAGGGCGTTCCCCGGGAGGTGCGTGTCGCCGAAAGACAGGCCGCCGAAGCCCTGAGCGAGCCGGTCTCACAGATCGTCGACGCCGTCCGGATGGCTCTGGAGTCCACGCCCCCAGAGCTGGCTTCCGACATCGCCGATAAGGGAATCATGCTGACCGGCGGGGGGGCCCTCCTCAGAGGCCTTGACGCTGAGATCACCGAACACACGGGCCTGCCGGTGACCGTGGCCGACGATCCCCTGACCTGTGTTGCGCTGGGCTGTGGCAAGGTGCTTGAGCATCCGTCCTGGATGAAGAGCGTCATGGACGCCAGCAGCTCCTGAGGAGGGTCTGGCGGGAATCGCGGGACCGGGCACACTAGTCGGGGCTGATCGGCAGCACGAATGAGGGGCCTCTCTCCGGTCAGGGGCCCGGGAGATCGTCGAGTCCGTGTCTTTCAGGGATAACCCCTTCGGTGAGATCAGGCTGCCCCTCCTGCTGGGCGCGGCGGTCGCCGTCATTGTCGCCCTGATCATCGCCTTCGCTGTTCTGATGGTCGATCGTCGGCAGACCTACCAGACAGGCGCCTACAATGCCCTTCGCAAGGTCTCAGATGAGGTCGTGGCGCCCGTGGCCGGCGCAGTCGCCGCCCCGGTCCGCTGGGCCGGCGGCGTCGCCGAGGGGATCGGCGGCTACTTCTTCGCCGTCTCCGAGAACCGTCGCCTCAGGGCGGAGCTGACCGCCGCCCAAGCCTGGCGTGAGCGGGCCGTGGCCCTGGCGGCCGAGAACACCCGCTACCGCGCCCTCCTTGGCCTCTCTGTGGATCCGCCCGTGCCCATGGTCACCGCCCGGGCGGTCGGCGAAAGCCGCGGTCCGTACGCCAACACCCGCCTCATCAACGCCGGCTCTGACCGCGGTGTGCGGGTCGGCCACCCTGTGCTGAGCGAGAACGGCCTGGTGGGTCGGGTGATCGGAGTCTCACCGAGGGTCAGCCGGATTCTGATGCTGACCGACGCCGCTTCCCGGACTCCGGTGATGATCCAGCGCACCCGGGCCCGCGCTATTCTGACCGGCGACGGCGGCTGGGCGCCGGAACTGGCCTATCTGCGCGGTCGCGATGCGGCCCGGGACGGGGATCTGGTGCTGACCTCAGGCGACGGCGGGGTCCTGCCGCAGGGGATCACTGTGGGGCGCGTTGTGCGCGGCGTCGATGGCGGCTGGCGGGTCCGCCTCGCCTCGGATGCAGCGCCGATTGACTTCGTACGGGTCCTGCTCTTCGAGGACTTCGTGAAGCTCGAGGACCTCCGGGCGTTGAACCTTCCCTCTCCGCCGCCACCGCCCACGCCGATCCTGCAGGGGATCGGTCCTCCGGCGAGCGACGGGGCGCCGGCCGGAAAGCCTAAGAAGGCTCAACCATGACCGCCGTGGCCCATCCCCTGCGAATCTCACGCTGGGTCGGCGCGCCGCTCGCGGGAGCCCTGCTGGCCAGCCTCCTGCTCGCAGCGCCCATTCGCCTGCTGGGCCTTCCACTGCCTGAGCCCGTAACCCTGATGGCTCCCGCCTTCGCCTGGGCCATGATCCGTCCGTCCGTATCTCCCGCCCTGGCCCTCCTGGGCGGCGGACTGGCTCTGGACGGCCTCTGGGGGACGCCCGCCGGCCTCTGGGCGCTCGCTCTGCTTGCCGCCTACCTCCCGGTGCTGGCGCTGAGGAATATCCTGGCGGGCCAATCGACGGCGGTGCTCTGGGTCTGGTACGCTCTTTCCTGCCTCATTGCTCAGTCGGTGGGTTGGCTGATCACCGTCTGGGTCGCAGAGGCGGCGCCTTCGCTGGTCGCCGCCGGCCTGCAATGGCTGTCGACAGTTCTCCTCTTTCCCGTCGCCGCCCTGCTCATCGAGTATTTCCGAGATGCGGACGTCCGGTTTCGCTGAAGACCATGAACGAACCTTCCATCATCCTCTCCGACGTCAATGCCCGCCAGAGCGTCTTCCACCGGCGCGCCTTCCTGCTGGGCGGCGGCATCACCTTGGGCGTCTCGGCCCTGGCGGGACGCCTCGCCTATCTGCAGTTGGTCGGGAACGCCCGGTACGCCACGCTGGCGACCTCCAACCAGTTCAATTTCAGGCTGCTTCCCCCGCCCCGGGGCCTGATCACCGATCGTAACGGCGCCATCCTGGCCACCAATCGGCCGAACTTTCGCCTGCTCTATGCGCGGCAGAAGGACCAGGACCCCGAGGCCATGGTCGCCACCCTGGCCGCCTATGTTCCGATGGATGATCTGCGGCGGCAGCGGGTTCTGAGGGACCTGGGGAATGCTCCGCGAAACACGCCCGTAGCGATCGTGGAGGACATCACCTGGGAGCAGTTTTCAGCCGTCAACATCCGCGCCACTGAGCTGCCGGGCGTCACGGCCGACATGGGTGAGGTTCGCGTTTATCCCCACGGCGGAGCCTTCGCCCATGTGATCGGTTACGTGGCCAAGGTGAACAAGGAGGACATCACTGAGACCGGCCCGAACGCGGAACCGATCATGCTGCATCCGGGCTTCCGGATCGGACGACAGGGCCTTGAGAAGTCGCTTGACCTTGAGTTGAGGGGCCGTCCCGGCGCCCAGAAGGTCGAGGTCGACGCCCTGGGCCGCCAGGTGCGGCTGGCGCCCGGCGGCGATATTCCGGCCACCCCGGGCAAGGAGGTCCAGCTGAGCCTGGATATGGACCTTCAGGTTCGCGGCCTGGAGCTGTTCGGCGAGGAAAGCGGGGCCGCCGTGCTGATGGACTGCCGGTCCGGCGACCTCCTGGCCCTGGTGTCGGCCCCCAGTTTCGACGCCAACCGGTTCGTGCGGGGTCTCAGCACGGCGGAGTACAAGGCGCTGGCGACGTATGACCACAAGCCCCTGTTCAACAAGGCGCTCACCGCCACCTATCCGCCGGGGTCGACCTTCAAGACCCTGGTCGCCGTCGCCGCCCTGGAGCACGGGATCGATCCGGAAATGACCATCCGCTGCCCGGGCTACTGGTACTTCGGCCGACGTCGCTGGCGTTGCGACGGCGTCCACGGCCCGACCAACATGCACAACGCGATCGCCAGCTCCTGCGATACCTATTTCTATACGATCTCGCTGCAACTCGGCCCGGACAAGATCGCCGATGCCGCCCGCCGTTTCGGCCTGGGACAGGCCTATGACATCGGCATTCCCGGCCAGAAGAAGGGCCTGGTGCCCGACACCGAGTACAAGCGCCGCAACTTCCCGCGGGACCCGGTCTGGCACATCGGCGAGACCCCCAGCCTGGGGATCGGCCAGGGCTACACCCTGGTCAACGCCCTCCAGCAATGCGTCTCGGCGGCGCGGATGGCCAATGGCCGCAAGGCGCTCACGCCCCGCCTGATCCGCGCCATCGGCGGGGTGCGTCAGCCAGACGGCGCGGCCGCCCCGGACATGGATTTCGACCCCGCCCACCTGGCCCTGGTCCGCGAGGCCATGGGATCGGTGACCACCCGGGGCACGGCGGCGCGCACGGGCCAGATCGGGCTGGGCGACATCCGCATGTCCGGAAAGACCGGCACCGCCCAGGGCTACAACTACAATGGCGGGCGGGGCATCCACGGCACTAACGGGCCCTGGCATCTTCGCGACCACGCCTGGTTCGTCGGCTTTGCGCCCCACGATACGCCGCGCTACGCCATCGCGGTGCTGGTCGAACACGGCGGCTTTGGCGCCCAGGCGGCTGCGCCCCGGGCCCGGGACCTCATGCGCCTGGCCCTCCTGAAGGATCCGGAGCTCCGCAGCCGGATCGAGCGGCCTCCGGCCCCGCCGGTTTCGGTCGCGGACAGCGGCGCCGGCGGGCAGGGAGGTCCGGCATGACCCTGGCCGGCCTGAGCTTGCGCGCCGAACGCGGACGGCTGATCGACAAGCTCACCCGGATCGACGGCGTCTTCTGCCTCGCCCTCATCCTGATCGCCGTCGCCGGCGCCCTGATGATGTTCTCCATCGCCGGCTCCAGCTGGGAGCCCTGGGCGGCCAACCACATCACCCGCTTCGGCATCGCCTTTGTCCTGATGGTGGCGCTGGCCGTCATCGACCTGAGGGTCTGGGCCGCCATCGCCTATCCGCTCTATGCGGTCAGCCTGATCCTGCTGGTGGCGGTGGAGCTGGTCGGCGACGTCCGGCTGGGCGCCCAAAGGTGGCTGGACCTCGGCCCCCTGGGCAGCTTCCAACCGTCAGAGATCATGAAGCTGGGGCTCGTCCTGGCCCTGGGGCGCTTCTATCACGGCCTGTCGGCGGACCGCGCCCGGTTATCCTGGTGGCTGCTGATCCCGGCGGCCATGATCCTCGCGCCGACCCTTCTGGTGGCGCACCAGCCCGACCTGGGCACCGCCATGCTGCTGGCCCTCACCGGCCTGACCGTGGTGATCCTGGCGGGCCTGTCCTGGAAGATCATCTTCGCAGGCCTGGGCCTGGCCCTGGTCGCCCTGCCGCCCTTCATCCTCTTTGTCCTGCAGGACTACCAGAGGCAGAGGATCCTGACCTTCCTGAACCCCGAGAGCGATCCTTCGGGGACCGGCTATCATATCCTGCAGTCCAAGATCGCCCTGGGCTCGGGCGGCCTGTTGGGCAAGGGCTATGGCCTGGGTTCGCAAAGCCAGCTCAACTTCCTGCCCGAGAAGCAGACCGACTTCATCTTCGCCACCCTGGCCGAGGAGTTCGGCTTCCTTGGCTGCGCCGCCATCCTGATGCTCTATCTGGCGGTGATCTTCATGTCCCTGCGCACCGCCTCCCTCGCCCATTCCCATTTCGGCCGGCTGACCACCGCGGGCGTGACCTCGACCTTCGCCCTCTATGTGCTGATCAACGGGGCCATGGTGATGGGCATGGCGCCGGTGGTGGGCGTGCCCATGCCGCTGCTGTCCTACGGCGGCTCGGTCATGCTGACGGTGATGATCGGCTTCGGCCTCGTCCAGTCGGTGCGAGTGCACCGCTACACCGAGGTGACCGCCTCGAAGAGCTCGCTGATCTAGCGGGTCGGGGGGTTGGGGTCTGCTGAGGGGCCGTTGACCCCCTCCGGCCCGGGACCTTGCCCCGGTCCACCTCCCCCTGGGGGGAGGAATGAGGCCACCCATTGCTCCCCCAAGGGGGAGCTCCGCGCGAAGCGCGGTGAGGGGGTCAACGGCGGTTCAGCTCTTGCCCTCCGCCAGGCGCCAGAGCTGGGAGCGGAGCGTCACGGCGGCGACGATCATCAGCATGCCCAGGCCCGGGATCAGGATGGCCGCCCGAGGGCCGATCGCGTGGGCCAGAACGCCGTAGAGCACGGCGCCGGCGGGGGCGCCGCCCATGTTGCCGAGGGTGAAGATCGAAAGGATTCGGGCCACCTTGTCCGGCGGGGCGTAACGCTGCACCAGGCCACGGCCAAGGGTCATGGCGACGCCGCCGCCGAGGCCCCAGACGAAGTTGAGGGCGCACAGCAGCCAGAACGGCATGGGCAGGCTGCAGAGGATCAGGACGCATGCCCCGGAGAAGAGGGCCGCCAGATAGACCCGCCCCTTGCGCTGGAGATCCCCGAAGCGGATCAGCACGGTCGCCGAGAGGATCGACCCGATCCAGAAGGTGATGCTGAAGACGCCCAGGGCGGTGGCGATCTTCGCCTGCGCCGACCCCGCCAGATCGCGCAGGAAATAGCTTTCGACGATCAGGGGCAGCAGGACGGAGAAGGCGCCCATGAAGCAGATCCCCATGCCCACCGAGCACAGGATCACCGGCCCAATGACCGGCGAGGCGGCCGAGGCGCGGAAGCCGACGCTGATCTCGCTGAAGATGAATCCCACGGCGCCGCCTTCGCGGACCCGTCTCGGTCCTGCAGGACGCGGCTTGATCTTCAGAGCCGCGCCGGCCGCCAGGGTCATCATCGCGGCCTGCCCGAAGAGGAGGGTGGTCAGCCCGACCACGGGGGCGGCCGCCGCAGCCGCCATGCCGGCGATCTGCCCGCCGAACTGGGCCAGGGTGGCCATGCCCACGGCCTGCTGGACGCCGCCCGGCGCCACGCGGCTGAGGAGGGCGTCCCGGGCTGGCGTCACGAAGGCGCCGATGGTCCCGATCCCGAGGGCGTAAAGAATGACAGTTGCATAGGTCAGCCGCCCCCCGGCCACAAAGGCGCCGAGGGCGAGAAAGCTGAGGGCGCTCAGGCCGCAGCCGATGAGCACGACCCGGAGCGTGTCGACGCGATCCGCGAGGTAGCCCCCCAGCAGGATCAACAGGACGGTCGGCAGCTGCATGGACATCTGCGCTAGGCCGAAGCGGATCTCGTTCTCCTGAAGGACCACCCGGACCAGGTAGGGGAAGAGAACCATCTGCACGCCGAAGGCGAGGAACCAGGCGCCCTGGGTGACGAGGTAGCCGGGAAAGCCGGTGGTGGAGGCCGGGTCCTGCGCGGAGGTGTCGGACATGGGACGCAGGACTCCGAGGTACGGGCCCGCCGCCCTGGAGGCCCCGACCGAACCTAGACGCGGCTGGCCCTCCGAAGCCAGAGGCGAATTCCGCCGGGGCTTGCCTTGCGGCGGTGGGCGGGGTCTCCTGCCCGTCCCCAGGGAGGACCCGATGACCGAATTCACGACGATCGACGCCGGCGAGGTGAAGCTTCGCGCGGTGGTGCAGGGGCAGGGGCCCCTGGTCATCATGGTCCACGGCTTCCCGGAGAGCTGGTACTCCTGGCGTCACCAGATCGGCCCGGTGGCCGAGGCCGGCTTCACCGCCTGCGCCATCGACGTGCGCGGCTATGGCGGCTCGGACAAGCCCTATCCCGTGGCCGACTACGCCATGCCGCACAAGGTGAGCGACCTGGTGGGGGTGGCCGACGCCCTGTCGCCCGGCCAGCCGGCCATCCTGCTGGGCCATGACTGGGGCGCGCCCATTGTCTGGAACTCGGCCCTGTCGCGCCCGGACCGGTTCTCGGCGGTCGGCGCCCTGTCCGTGCCCTGGACCGGGGTGGGGCAGAGGTCCTTCTCCGACGTCTTCAACGAGGTGTTCACGGCCCGGAACAAGTTCTTCTACCAGGCCTATTTCCAGAAGGAGGGCGTGGCCGAGGCGGAAGCCGAAGCCAACGTCCGCGACTTCCTGCGCAAGTTCTACTATGCCATCTCGGGCGACGCGCCGGACGGGACCTGGCCGAACAACAAGACCGCCGACGCCCGGCTGCTGGAGGGCCTGGTCGACCCCGATCCCTTCCCGGCCTGGATGACCGAGGCGGACCTCGACTACTACACGGCGGAGTTCGAAGCCTCCGGCCTGCGCGGGCCGATCAACCGATACCGCAACCACGACCGGGACTTCGCCTGGCAGCAGGCCTTCAAGGACCGGAAGATCGAGCAGCCCGCCTTCTTCGTCGCCGGCAACCGCGACCTGGCCTTCAACATGATGGGACGCGGCGACCCCGTCGAGCTCATGCGCGCCCAGGTCCCGAACCTGCAGGTGGCCGAGGTGCTGGACGGCTGCGGGCACTGGACCCAGCAGGAGCGCTCCGCCGAGGTCAACGCCCTGCTCATCCCCTGGCTGAAGGGGCTTCGGGGCTAGAGCCGAAGGGCCGCCTCGGAGGCGCGCACCAGGGCGTCGATGATGCCGGGCTCGGTGGAGGCGTGGCCGGCGTCCCAGACGATCTCGAAGTTCGCCTTCGGCCAGGCCGTCTTCAGGGCCCAGGCGGTCTCCATGGGCGTGACCACGTCATAACGGCCCTGGATGATCCAGCCGGGGATGTCCGCCAGCTTGTGGGCGTTCTTCAGGATCCAGCCGTCCTCGGGGAAGAAGCCCCGGTTGACGAAGTAGTGGCACTCGATCCGGGCGAAGGCGATGGCGAAGTCCACCTCGCCGAACTTGGCCGGCCGGCCCTCGGGGCCCCGGATGGAGATGGTGTCGCCCTCCCACTGGCTCCAGGCGGTGGCGGCGGCGGCCTTGGCGGCCTCGTCGCTTCCGGTCAGCCGGCGGTGATAGGCGTGGAGAAGGTCGCCGCGCTCCTCGGTTGGGATGGGGGCCAGATAGCGCTCCCAGGCGTCCGGAAAGAGGGCCGAGGCGCCGTCCTGGTAGAACCAGCGCACCTCGCGCTCGGTCAGGGTGAAGATGCCCCGCAGGACCAGGGCCTCGACCCGCTCGGGATGGGTGATGGCGTAGGCCAGGGCCAGGGTGGAGCCCCAGGAGCCGCCGAACACCGTCCACGTCTCGATCCCCAGCTGGACCCGCAGGCGCTCCATGTCCTCGATGAGCCGCCAGGTGGTGTTCTCCTCCAGGCTGGCGTTGGGGGTGGAGAGGCCGCAGCCGCGCTGGTCGAACAGCACCATCCGCCAGCGGTCCGGGTCGAAGAAGCGCCGCATGGTGGGGTTGATCGCCCCCCCCGGCCCGCCGTGCAGGATGACGCAGGGCTTGCCGTCGGGCCGCCCGCATTCCTCGAAGTAGATCTCGTGGACCCCCTCGGTGGCCATGCGGCCCCGGGCAAAGGGCTCCACCTCACGGAACAGGCCGCGGCGGCTGGTGGAGGCGGAAAAGGCGGGGGACCAGGGATCACTGCTCATGGCCCCCTCCTAGACCTTCGCCGGCGGCTCCGGAACCCCTCCGCCGCTTGCAGCTGAGGGGCCGTTGACCCCCTCACCGACCTTCGGTCGGAGCTCCCCGATTCCTCCCCCCAGGGGGAGGTGGGCCGCGCAGCGGGCCGGAGGGGGTCAGCTGAGGGGCCGTTGACCCCCTCAGTCAGCTTCGCTGACAGCTCCCCCTTGGGGGAGCAATTGGGTCGGTAATTCCTCCCCCCAGGGGGAGGTGGCGCGCGCAGCGCGACGGAGGGGGTCAGCGGGGCCTGTCGTCTCTCACGCCGCCTCGGGAACAACCGGGGCCAGGGGGTCGGGGCCAAAGCGGTTGTCGCCCACCGTTCCTGGCCTGCAGTACCAGACAATCATGAGAATGAAGCCAACAAGCGGAATGATGAACCAGAGCATGTTCCACCCGGATTTATCGATATCGTGCAAGCGACGCACCTGGACCGCCAGCATTGGCAGGAATGTTCCAATTACAAAAAGAGCAAGAAAAAAGAAAAGAATGTTCAACATAGCGATTTGAGATGTCTCAGATTCCAATAAACCTACCGAAACTGAAATAGCAAATATTTGATAAGTGATACCAAATATTTGATAAATGAGAAAAGAGTACCAATATTCAGACCTGCGCGCCCTGCCACTGAAATCGGCATACTTCCTGAAGACTGCCGTGACAGCTTCAAGCATATTCATTTGATTTCACCCCGCTTGGCTGCATGACCGACCTTGGACTGAAGGGATGCCTTCATTCCCAGCATATGCAGACGGAGGATTGTAGCCCAAGGCCCTGATGGCAAGGAGAATCGTCTCCCTCAGGAAGCCCTGGCCCCGTCACCCCGCGAACTTCCGGCCCATCCACTCCAGGATGTCGCGGTTCACTTCTTCGGGCTTCTCCTGCTGGGTCCAGTGGCCGGAGCCCATCACCAGGGCCTTTTCCAGGTCCTTGATCCGGTCCTCCATGCCGTCGGCCATGGAGGGGGGCAGGACGGCGTCCTTTTCGGCGCAGATCATCAGGCAGGGGACGTGGTCGATGCGCTTGGGCAGGTGGGCCGAACGCTCCCAGTTGCGGGTGAAGTTGCGGTACCAGTTGATGCCGCCGGTAAAGCCGGTGGCTTCGAAGGTTTCCACGAAGGCGGCCAGCTCGTCTGCGGACAGGAGCTGGTTGGCGGTGTCGGACTTGTCCCACTCGGCCAGCATGTCGCGGAAGGCGAAGGTGGAGGTGGTGGCGGGGCCGGCGTCCCTGTCGATGCTGAGGCCGCTGCTGGGCGGGGCGGGCTGGTCCTCGGGCGGGCGGCGCATGAAGAAGCGCATGGTCTTGTCCACGTCCTTGCCGAGGGCCGCATCGGCCTCGCCGGGCTTCTGGAACCAGACGATGTACATGTCCTCGCCGAAGGCGAAGCGCATGGAGGCGATGGGGTCGTAGTCGCCGCGCGGCAGGAAGGGGGTGTTCAGCCCGATCACCCCGGCGACCCGGTCGGGATGCATCAGGGCCATCTGCCAGACGACGAAGCCGCCCCAAACATGGCCGCAGAACACCGCCTTCTCGATGCCGAGATGGTCCAGCAGACCCACCAGGTCGGCGGCCAGGTTCTCCATGTCGTAGGCCTCGACCGCATCCGGCCGGGTGGTCAGGCCATAGCCGCGCTGGTCCGGGGCGATGGCCCACTGGCCCGCCGCCTCGCAGGCCTTCAGCTGGTGTCGCCAGGAGAAGGCCAGCTCCGGAAAGCCATGGCAGAAGACGATGGGCACGCCCTGGCCGCGGGCGACCTCGTAATAGGCCATGTCGATCCCGTTGACCTGGGCCTTGGCGACGGGGGGCATCTGGCGGGCGAGTGCGGACATTCAGGGGCTCCTGGAAAAACTTCTCCTATCTTGGCCAGACCCGGCGGGGGTATGGCAAGGGCCAGCGCAGGGGAAGGCGGCATGACGACGGCGAACGGGGGCGGGGCGGGAGCCAAGGGAACCGGTTGGGGCCTGGTCGTCCTCCTGGGCGCCCTGACGGCCTTCGCGCCCATGGCCATCGACATGTACCTCCCCAGCCTGCCGGCCATTGGCGCGGACCTGGGGGTGGACGCGGCCTACACCCAGATCACGGTCTCGGCCTTCCTGGCCGGCATGGCCATCGGCCAGTTCTTCTATGGCCCGGCATCGGACCGCCTCGGTCGAAAGGGGCCGATCCTGGCGGGCGTCGCCCTGTTCGTCCTGGCCTCCTGCGCCTGCGCCATGGCCCCGTCAGCCGAGTTCCTCGTCGCCGCCCGGTTC
>VYLZ01000778.1_pt1 | contig 12132 bp, 12 predicted proteins | sample 5115361 | NCBI WGS metagenome assembly VYLZ01 (sample SAMN12291805, study PRJNA351875) | freshwater metagenome | isolation source: freshwater lake | place: USA: Michigan, Sixteen Lake | collected 2013-08-07 | reverse complement strand
TTTCGTATAGGTTCGTTTACTGGCGACAAAATCTAACTCTTCGCTAAAGGGTTTTCGACAATTATCGCACTTAAATTGACGACGATTAACTTGTAGGTACACTGGTTGTCCTGAGATTGGTAAATCTTTGACTAAATATCGATGATTTTGGTGTAGTTTATCGCTCTCTAATCCACAATGAGGACAGGTTGCTTTTTTATTTTTCGATTCGATTCGGCCAACTATACCGATATTTTCTAGGTGTAGATAGCCTTGAATATACGTTCCTTTTAGGTTCAAAAATTTGTCAAGCATCATAAGTAAAATATTTGTGCCGTAAGTGTCTCCCTGTATAGATTTCAGCTACTTTTAGGCGTAGGCACTCTCATCGAATTTTATTTTAAGTTAATTATTTGCATAACAATTACCGAAGAGCCAAAAACTTAATAAATATGGACAGTCATTAGAGTATCTAGATTTGTCAAAAAAAGACCAAAACAGATATGGAGCTTATTTGAACGAGATTAATTTGAAAGGAACCAATCTATATCGTGCATCTCTCATAAGAGCATTAGTTAAGGAAGCGAATCTTGAAGGAGCTAATCTTCAGAGATCTGAACTTACAGGGGTTGTCTTTGCGAACACTAACCTCAGCAGAGCGCAACTTCAAGAAGCGGATATTGAACAGGCCGTTTTCGATCAAGCCAATATCAAAGAAGCTGACTTTAGAAGAGCTAAAAACCTAAATCCACAACAAATTATATCTGCGTGTTTTTGGGAACAGGCAATATTCGACGAGGAGTTCCAAAAAAGACTAAATAAGTACATAGAGGAAAAACGAAAGAATTCATCATCTGTCACAACTGTTGACTGTAGCAGATGGCAGTAGAAAAACTGAACATACAGTTTTTGTAGGATCATAATTTGGTCAATCAATAGCAGGTAGCAAATCGGGTAAGTATCAGAGACAACTATCATTTCGCTCTGAGTTCTTTAAGAGTTTGCAGATCGCGTTCTAGTTCAGTTTCATCATAATTAAGATAGACTCCCATCCGCTTTAAGAAAGCATGAGTTTCTAAGCGAGAAGGTAATTGAAGGATTCGTCGCACTTCAGCCGTACTCACTGCACCAGAACGGTAAGCATCAGCAATAACTACTTCCAGCAGTTTATGAGCCAGAGCATCTCCTGTTTGACCTAATCTCTGGGCAATTTCGTCGGGAATATCAACAGTGATTTGCATAAAATTATTGGGGCAGCCACCAGTTAGTTCTATCATAGGTGAAATAGAGAGGGATAATTTAACCCCTCTCGTTGCTCTTGACACTGCCTTCCGGCAGATTTCTTAATAACGTCAATACCCTGCTCATTAGTAGGCACAAACACTGGCATCTTGCAGGTAAAGCACTCCGTCAGATTTCAACCACTGACAAACTTGACTTCAGATCGCTTTTTCCGGCCCAGTAGCGACGGGCAGCTCCGTGGTACTGTACTCTGTCCAAGAACCCTCATAAATTCGCACCTTGGGATAACCGAGCAGATGTTTGAGGACAATGTACTGTAAAGTCGCTTCCCGTCCCGTACTGCAACTGACAATAATATTATCGGAGGGCTTGATGTTGCGTTGGGCAAGAATCTTGCTGATTTCCTCTAAAGATTTCAATTTATGGGGATTTTTCAGGGATTCATCGGGATTATTTGCTTCCGTAAAAGTCGGCCAGGGCATATTTTTCGCCCCCGGAATATGACCATTTCTCAGCCAGATATCCTGTTTACCCTGAAAAAGTTCTTCGGGTCTGGGATCGATAAAAACCACATCCGGTTTGCCGATCAATTTCTCTACTTCTGCTAAAGTCACCCGAATCGAGGGATTATCACGGACAGTAAAGCTTCCGGGTTGATATTTAGGGAATTCTTTAGTTACCTTTTGTTCGGAACCCTTATAGCCCTTAAAACCCCCATCTAAGACGGCAACATCTCGCCAACCTCGATCGCCATTAGTGATTCCCGCGGCGGCAAAGAGACTGCCAATTTTATCCTCTTGCCAATATTGAACCGGTAAAAATCCGTTTGGACCACGAAAATTATTGTCGGCTATATTCACCGCTTTCGGTAAATGACCGGTGATATATTCCAAAGGATTAATCCGCACATCGATAATTTTTAACTTCGGATCGTTGAGATTTTGTGCTACCCACGCCGGCGATACAAAGTCTATCTTGGTCTCAGATTTCGAGGTGGCCATCAGGGGCGATGACGGTGCTAAGGTAAAGGTTAAAATGCACAGAAGAACTAAAGTGAGAAAAGTAAGGGGACGGCTTTGAAACCGTCCTAGGGATAGACCTTTCCCTTGGCGCAGTTTTGGTTTCATGATTCAGTGTCAGCGACGAATATCAAACGATAATTACTATAGGGCTTTGATTAGCTTTATCCAAAAATTTAGGTATAACGTGATATTTTTCTTGGGCAGCAAGTCGGTCAACTAATTATTAATTTCTCCTTATTTCCTGATCGCCTTGGGTGTCTTTAATAACTGTTGCCACCAGATATGAACTAGGAGGGACCAAGCGATCGCTAAAAGCCAAGAGGCAAGGATATCACTAGGAAAGTGAACTCCTAAATAAAGACGGGTCCAAGCAATAACCAAGACGAAGGGAATCCCCAGTAAAACTACCCCTAAAAACCAGCGCGTTCTCCAAGATAGGATCAGTAAAGAAACGACTAACAGGGAACTAAATAAAGCATGACCGCTAGGGAAGGAAAAATCGTGGGGTAAGGGATAAAATAACTCCCAAAATTGCGGGCGATTCCGACGAAAAAGCATCTTGAGGTTATAACTAATAGCCCAACCTCCCGCCATGGCCACAAGGATATAAGCGAACCCATACCAGTATTTTTTTAGGGCAAAAATCAGCAGTAAAATTGTCAGTATCGGGGCCACTCCCCAATAAGTGCCTAATCCCGTTAGTTTTATCGCCAAAAAATTTAGGTTTAAATTAGCGGTTTGATGAATAGATAGCATCAGGGATTTTTCCCAAGCAAATCCTTGGGGATACTGGCGAATAGCGATCGCTAAATACGTAAAAGTTAGCGATGTTAACAAGATAACCAAGAAAATTAAGCTATTGTTTAAGTAAGTTTTGGGAATCACGGGGAAAAAGTGGTGATCGAGGATAACAGGGGCATTTCTAAAACCTGAAAATGCAGCAAAGCTAGGATTACTAAAGTATAAACTGTCGAGGAAAGTAATCCATTTCTCAATTCTTTTTGCCAATTGCGTTCTTCTTTCTCTCCACCGATTAATTCTTTCGTCCCGAATTGCATTAGCAGAATTCCCACAAGATTAGATAACCAATAACCAACCATGGCCGCTGGTAGAAAAAAATCGGCGTGCAAGCAAGCAATTAAACGACCGAAACCGTAGGCGATCGGCAGATTAAAAATTAGATCGTTCCACCAACACAGGGGCGATAATAAGTAACCGATCAATACCAAGGTTCCGTTTTTGATTTTGTCAAGTAGATACATCTTTTTTTTTAGCTACTAACTATCAGCTTTGTTTTTTTTTGCCATCAGCAATCAACTATCTCTGCCATTACTTTTGAAAAATGGTGTTAGCCACTTTTCTAGTTATAATCACAGTTATCTAAGTAGGTAGGTGTTATGTCAGACACCCCCCTTATTAAGGGGGGATTAAGGGGGGATCAAAGACAACATCTATCTTTTATTTAATTCCACCCACTTACTGATCTAGCTGACGGCTGACGGATCAAGACTAATTAACGCTGAATTTGGTCAAAAATAGCCCCATCAGCGAAGAATTTTTTCTGGATCTCCCCCCAACTACCGATCGCCGTAGAGGGGAACAGATTCGACACTTTTGGGTATTGTTTACTAAACTCTTTAGCCACATTAGCATTAACCGGACGGAAACCCACCTTGGCGAATTCCCGCTGCGCTTCCGGAGTAAAGAGAAATTGGGCAAAAGCCGTCGCTACTTCCCGGGTTTTGCGTTTATCAACTATTTTATCCACTACGGCCACGGGCGGATCGATCGAAACATTGACCGAAGGAATAGTATAGGAAAAACCGGTTTCTCCTTTTTGACGGGCCAGAATCACCTCGTTTTCGTAGTTAAGCAGCACATCCCCCTGATCCTGTTTAAAGAAGACATCGCTGGCTTCCCGGGCATCTTTGGGTAGTACAGGAACGTTTTTATAGACATTGCGGACGAAATTGGTCGCTTGTGCTTCATTGCCGCCGGTCCGAGTTACCGCTCCCCACAAGGCCAGAAAATTCCACCGGGCCACCCCAGAGGTTTTCGGGTTGGCAGTGATGACTTTAATCCCCGATTTGGCTAGATCTGGCCAGTTGCGGATTGCTTTCGGATTGCCCTGACGAGTAACTAAAGCTACCACGGAACGAGTGGCGATGCCGTTATTGGGGAGTTCTTTCTGCCAACCGGGGTTAACTAAACCCGCTTTTTGCAAGCGTTCCACATCGGAACCGATGGCCAAATTTACCACATCTGCATCTAATCCGTCGATAATAGCGCGGGTTTGGGAACCAGAGCCGCCATAACTCTGTTTAATCACCACATCCTGTTTTTTCTCTCTTTTCCATTTGTTGACGAATAGAGGAATAATTTTTGAGTAGGCCGATTGAGTCACCGCGTAGGAAACCAGTGTGATTTCCACGGTTTGTTGTTTAGCTTGCTGTTTATGGGGAGCTGCCAGCAGATTACTCGATGCCGATAGGGGACTAAAAGCTAGTCCGATTCCCGTTGTGACGACGGCAGCCGTAGCTAGAGAAATAAAGGGTAAGAGGGTTTTCGGTTTTGAGGATCTAGGCTCATGGATCACGATGTCATCGGCTCCTTTGTTTATTTATGGGAGATTGCTAGGTATTTTCTCTGAGATTGTATTTTATATGAAATAAAAAACAATTTCAATACATTGAAGAAAAAATTATACTGTCTTAGTTCGGTTATATGCAAAGAAATCAAGCGATTAATGGCTTGATTAGCTGAAAAAACTGGAAATATTCGATTTATACGGCTTAAATGTGCCTTTAAATTCGCCTGAAGCCTCTTTATGCTTCCAGAATAGAGATTTTATCGTTTTTATGGAGAAGAAAGAATTTTTTAGCGATCAAAAACCTCTCCCTAGGTGGCTTCACCGGTGAAGTTAGCTGACCTTAGCAACTATTACCCTAAAATTGAAGCGGTCTAACGACTTCCATCAATGTGCATGGTGCGTTCCCCAAAATCTATTGGTGGAATATTTGGACTTGCATTAGGGAACGCACCCTACGGCGAGTGCGATCGCACTTGAATCCGGCTCGTAGTCTTCGAGACAGTAGCGGCGTTGTCCTCCTGGGGTACGTCGGTGTAACATATTTCATTTTGCCACAAAATCTAGTCAAGCAACTCTATAGTAGTAGATAAAGATAGATTTGGCTATGTTTTATGAGAATTTGGGGTACTAGCAACTACCTCTTGGCATCTTGTATGTTGATTTAGCATAAAGAGTAACGAACAGCCATTAATTTTAATAAACAACAGTTAGACAAACGCTAATTATAAATTATACATAAGTAGCAGAGGCTAGCAGAGGCTAAGTCTGGGTACTGGCGGTGCAGGACGGTGCTATAGCGAGTTCCCTACCCTATTTAGAAATCTTTGTCAAGTACAATTTATACCAAATTAGATGAGCTTACCCTACATTTAAAAGAGCGAGCTTTAGGAAAATTGTCTGATCAATTTTTTGATAATTGACCGCTGTTACATTTGGTAAATCGAGGAGTTGATCAAAATTTATCCACATAACCCACCTCCTGTTCTGCGTTACTATTATACCATGCTCACACAGAACCTAGAAGAGCCGAGGAGGAGCCAAGCATGGTAACCAAGCTAATCAAATTACAAGACGGAACCTTAGTAGAAGTAGAAGTCACCCCAGAACAAGTCCAACAAATTTCTGGAGGTGACGTGTTTGCTAAAAAGGTTAAAACCAATTTAACTCAAATACAACCCTTAATCATCAAAACCTGTCAATCTCTAGCGGCTGCCTGGAAAGATGTCCATCAAGAGTTGAGTAAAGATCTAGATATCGAGCAAGCAGAAGTAGAATTGGCTTTAAGTTTTGAGTTTGGCGGAGATGTCTACATTGCGAAGTCAACCGCAGGAGCCAATTTGAAAGTTAAGCTAATACTCAAACCGCACAATAGATTGGAATGAAACCAGATCAACTACAACAGTCAATCATTTTAATTACCAGCAGTGACCCAGATGAGAATCGATTCGGAACTGGGTTTGTTATTTATCAATCGGGAAGCATGACATACCTGCTAACCTGCGCCCACGTGATTGAAGATGTGGGCGGACTAGAGCAAGTCGAAGCAGGCGGTCTTCCGGCGATAGTTGTTGTATCTGGAGAGGAAGATAACATTGATTTGGTAGTTTTGCGGGTTGATGGACTGCGAGACAAACCGCCGCTTAATCTTCAGGTATGGGGAGAAAAAGGGAGTCCTTTCATGACTGCGGGATTTCAGTTATTTGGAGGAAACCTTTTGATTCGTCCCCTGCGAGGAAAATTAGGGGATCAGGTGGGGTTGCAATCCAGGCAATCGGGCGACCGCATCCAGGCATGGGATTTGCAAATTCTAGATGACTATGCTTTACAACCTGGTTACAGCGGCTCACCCGTAGTTAACGAGGAAAGTGGTAATGTCTTGGCGGTGGTTAGCCATCGCCAAGGTGAGGGAAAAAGCGGGTTAGCTATCTCTATCGATTCCCTATCAAGAATTTGGCGGGTTCCTGACAGTAAGCAAACCTATCACAATTTATTGAAGTTGGGCTATCGGGAGCAAGCCCGCCTGTTTCGCAGGGTCATCAATGCCCATGATGTAGCCGCCTTTTTGATTCACGGGTCGCTAGGATATGGTCAACGGTGGTTGTTAAATCGCCTGGTGGTGCAGCATCTTCCTTTATGGGTGACGGGAAAAGTCGTCAAGATCGATGTAAGCCGCCGCGTGCGAAAGAGCAACGCCAGCGCCCTTTGGCGGGAATTAGGGGAAAGGGTTGGACTGCGGGGAAGGCAGTTCTCACTTGAGGAAATTGCTGAAGGAGTTTATAAGTGGTGGCGAACGCAGGATGTTCTCCTGATTTTCCACGACGTAGATTTTATGCCTGAAAGTGCCTTTCATGAATTAATTCAAGATTTCTGGTTGTCCCTGGCGACGCGAGCGAAGGAATCACTAAAGGAAGAGTGCCAGTTTAAGTTGCTGATGTTTCTTGTCGATTATGAGGGATGCGTAGCTAACTGGAATGTTCCTTTTGTGGAGAAAATGGATGCCAGTTGGAAGCCAGATAAGCCGATCAAAGCCCCAAAAATTCACGAGTTTTCTGACAAAGAACTGACTGAATGGATCGAGGATCAGTACAGCGATCTACCGACCAAACTTACCCAAGAAATCGACGAAGCAGTTGAGACAATTCTAGAGAACAGTGCGCGCGGTATTCCAGAGGAGGTTTTAAGGGAAATTTGCGACCAGTGTGGACTGGACTGGTATGAGGAGTCGGAGAGTTGGTTAAAACTTTGAAGAACTAGCCTTGACAACAAACCATTATTTATGACAAGTGGAAAAGATGGAAGAAGTTATCCAGCATGATGTCGCTCCTAAATACACAGACCGTGTACAGCCAGTCCCTGGGGAACTGGATGCGTCAGGCGGATCTATACTACCCTATATCCCCAATGATGACTTAGTTGAATCAGTCAATCTAGCTATCCAACTCGAACGCCCCCTATTGCTCAAAGGAGAACCAGGATGTGGGAAAACCCAGCTAGCCTATTCGGTGGCTTATTCCCTTAACCTACCCTTTGAAGCCTGGTACGTTAAATCAACAAGTCGGGCAAGAGATGGCTTATATACTTATGATACGGTGGGGCGTTTGCGGGATGCCCAACTGGCGGCAGCGAGACAGTTCTCGAAAGAGGAAGAGATTCAGCAGATACAGGACCCCAGCACCTATGTACGCCTGGGTCCATTGGGGCGTACTTTCTTAAAAGAACGGCGTGCTGTGGTATTGATCGATGAAATCGATAAAGCGGATATAGATTTTCCCAATGATTTGCTGCTAGAGATAGATGAAAGGCGATTCATCATTGAGGAGACTGGAGAAGAAATTCGGGCTAAATATCCGCCTATCGTCTTCATTACCAGCAATGATGAAAAAGAGTTGCCTAACGCTTTTTTACGGCGCTGTTTGTTTCATTACATCGAATTTCCTAGTCGAGAGAGATTAATTAAAATCATTCAAGCTCATTTTCCTACTGCACAGGAGACGCTACTTCAAAAGTCTATCGATGGCTTCCAAAAACTGCGACAGGAAATGCAAGCTGATGAAAGCGGTCGCACTAAATTAGTCAGTACCAGTGAATTGATTGACTGGTTTAGAATTCTACATTCCCAACCTCATGATGTAGCGTTAGCCAAACTAGACGGAAATTTGCCCTATTTAGGGACACTATTAAAAAGCAGGGAAGATCAAATTCGCCATCTCAAGAAAAGTAAAAGAAATGAATAACTTTCCCCTGCTAGACCTATTTATGCAACTGCGGACATCCGGTCTCTCTATCGGTATTAGTGAATATGAGCTAGTGCTAACGGCTTTACAGCGGGGAATTGGCACTTCTGACTATAAAGCTTTGGCACGTCTCTGCCGTACTCTATGGGTGAAATCACCTGACGAGCTACGCATTTTTAATTATTACTTTGATAAGTTTTTAGAGGAAGAAAGCAGCTTTCAAAGTTCTGACTCAGAGAAAGAAGCGGGAAACCAGAAAGATAACAATCAAACCCAGAACCCACAAAGAATTCGCTCCATCATTGTGGGAACTATTTTTGTTCTGGGAGCAACAATTGTCTGGTGGAGCGTTTCCAGACCGAAGTCACCAGTCTTAGAACTTCCAAAAGACACCCCAATAGTAAAAATCCCAGAACAATCTTCCACTCCGTCTCCAACGCCTAATATTCCTAGCAGTTCTTCTCAATCGCCTCAAAAAGAGCAGGTAACACCTGTTGAACCTATATCAGTAGAGCCAAACATTGATTATTGGTGGGGAATTTTACTAACAGGCATTCTCGCCACTGGCTGTCTGTTAGTTCTTGGGGGAAAGGAGAAGAAACCGATAAGCGACGGCGCTGCCTCTCCTCACTTGACAGATGGTGACTCACAATCTGCCACCTCAGAGTTGATTCGTGACATGGAAGATGAGGTACAGGTCGCCCAGATATTTTCAGGCGAAGGATTCTCTTCAAATACTGATTTTCTTCCCATTACCCGCCGACAGATGAAGCAGAGTTGGCGATATTTGCGCCATTCAGTCAGAGAGGGACCGGCAATAGAACTAGATATTGATGCTACCGTCAATGAAGCAGCCCGTCAGGGCGGCCTCTTGAATCTCGTTTTAATGCCCCGATATATCAACCGAACTGAACTACTACTCCTCATCGATCAGGAGGGATCGATGGTTCCTTTTCATTCTCTATGTCAACGATTGGCTGAAACTGCTGCCCGTGAAGGTCGATTAGGAAATGCGGGGATCTATTATTTCCATAATTGTCCGGTCAGGCACATCTATCGAGATCCGAACCACTTAGAAGCTGAACCTATTCCCAACGTTCTCGCGCGACTCCATCCAACGCGAGCGGCTGTGCTGATTATTAGTGACGCTGGGGCATCTCGTGGCGGGTTGAATCCAGAGCGAGTCCGACTGACTCAGAACTTTCTGAGCCAAGTTAGGTTGAAAGTTCGTCAGGTCGCGTGGCTCAATCCCATGCCGAGCGACCGTTGGCCAAATACCACTGCCCAAGAAATTGCTCGTCTCGTGTCCATGTTTGAGGTGAACCGCCAAGGACTAGATCTGGCGATTGATGTCTTGCGTGGGCGTTCCCCACTTGTCGAAAATTTAGGGAACATTCCATGATTCAGTCCCAACGAATGTTGCCCAAAACCAGTTCTCAGAAAACTATCGAGCGCATCACCTCTTTTCAGCAGCGATACGGGGAGGCACACCTCCAACTGGCTTGCCACGCAGCGATCACTCTGGCTCTGACACCCGATTTACTGTACCGACTGTGGGCTGAATTCCAGTGGGATATTAACGGAGTAGCTCTCAATATTCCTTGGGTGGCAGTAACAGATTTATTGTTTTCTTGCCTGTGTGATGAAGTAGGCAACGAACTCTATGAAATGGATGAAGCGATCCGTCAAGAGCTGCTCCGTCAATTCCAACAGGATTCCCGATTTAGTTCCCGCCGCCTGCGAGAAGTTTCTGAGTTTTTGCTCACCTACGTCCGCCCCCAACTGGAAAATCCCGACATCGACATCAGGGACTTTGCCCAGGCTCAGCGATGGACAGCCCTAACTTATACCAATCCCAGACAGGCAGCACAGGAAATCGCCTCCGCGTTGACAACTCTCAGTTGGAAGGACTTGACGGAATGGGAGCGCCTCACTTCTGTTATGGAAATTTTTGCTGAAGAATTATCTGACTACAAGCCATTGTTAGTCTATGCAAGAGGCATGAGGAACTTTGTCCAGGGAGATACGAAACGAGCAGCTAAAATGCTGGCTCCAGTGCTAGATGAGAACAATCAAATACGAGTTGCTGGGGTAAATTTACCTATTCCTGATCCCATCAGATCTAGATTTTCTCGGCTGACAATCGCATCTAACTTTCTGAGAAAATACCGTCAGTTAATGGGAGTCGCTCTAATTGCTATTGTGCTCCCTTCTTCATTAATTTACTACTTATCAACACGCTCTCTTATTGTTCGACCCCCTGGCTCGATCACTGATATAGGCCTAGCTCTGCCAGCCACCCATCCATTATACAAAACTCCTCCAGTTACCTCAATTAACCAACTAAGGGATGTAGGTCCTAATAATTGGTATTACGAAGCCCTTCGGAGTTTGGCGGAACGCTACGGAATTATTTATCCTTATAAAGACGGTACATTTCATCCTGATCGAGCTATGACTAGGGCTGAACTGATTGATTGGGAAGGTAACGCATTCCGAGTTTTGTATCGACTGCTACAAGCAGATTTGAAAACAGTTTTCTCGAACTATAAAAATTCTGAGTGTTTCCTTGCTCAAGAGCCCACTTTAAATACTTTTGTTCGACCGAGTGATGTCAGATCTAATGACTGGTATTATGAAGCTTATCAGATCGTAAATTGGATATCTGACCATGATTTTATGGCTCCGCAAGGTAAGTTTGCAGGAACACGGGTTTTAACCAGAGGAGATATGTCAATTTTTCTTAACAGATTTTTGAATGGGTTGGAAATGATTATATACACGGCAGTTACTGGTTGTCGGGAAGATATAGACAAAGCAAAAAAAATAATTCAAGAGAAAGAGGTAGAATTAGATTCTATAGTTCTTAAATTAGGGCAATTAAATCGCTCTAAAGGGATTATGGTAATAAATCCAAAATCTCTCGGCTCCGGTAGCATAGAACTAGCCCAAGTCACCTCAGTCAATCAGTTACGCGATACTACTCCTAACAGTTCATCCTATGAAGACTTGCGCTCTCTTGTAGAGAGATATGGGTGTGCAGTTGGATATCCGGATCGGACTTTAAGAGAGAGTAGGGCGACGACTCGCGCAGAAATGGCATCACTAATGAATGCGTGTTTAAATATGATGGAAAGATTGATACAAGATAGTGTGGCTATATTTCGAGAAGACCGTGAAAAAATAGATCGTCTAATTAAAGAATTGATATTAAAGATAGATGCCCTGAATAATCGCCCAGAAATATCACAGGCTGATAAAAAAAAGCTCGATCAGATATTACAAGAGATACGCCCTTTAGAGAAAAAATAACGAACCTTGGCACTTGGCATTTGGCAGCTTGGCATCGCTTCGTAGCGGGAGCATCTCACCTTTGTAACCCCTAAATCAGGTTTTTATGTCAAGCTATTTTGAAAGCCTTGCTAGAAACCAGTTTTAGTGATAAGTATAATTAGGCGTTGCTGAATCAAGGTATGAATGACAACCTTGCACCCATCCAAAAGTTAGTTTGGGTCTAGGTTTTAAAAATCCCACAAAAGAAGATTCATATCTCAAATCAGCAACG
>VYLZ01000173.1_pt1 | contig 12145 bp, 9 predicted proteins | sample 5115361 | NCBI WGS metagenome assembly VYLZ01 (sample SAMN12291805, study PRJNA351875) | freshwater metagenome | isolation source: freshwater lake | place: USA: Michigan, Sixteen Lake | collected 2013-08-07 | reverse complement strand
GAAACGAGGCTTTCGGATTGCTGGTGCCAGTCCGTCACATAGCGGTTTTGGCTGAACTTCATCACCTCGATCGCCAGTACATCGGCTTTATCTGGGTCCTGCATCCGCAGTTCAATCGTGTCCCAACTGGTCTCTTTTGAGAAGAATAATTGGGCCTGCTCAATCGGCATATAGATGAAGGTCGCGTCATACTCGCTCATGCCAATGTCGAAGATGGCAGAGACGGTGTAATCCTTGATGCGAGGCGTGGTGCCAAAGGGCGTCGAGGCGCCTTGTGGCGAGATGAGCTGAACTGAATCCCCCGGCAAAACGCCCAAGGCTTCTGCAAGGCGAGAGCCCATGGCAATCTCGTCTCCGCCATACTCACCCGCCCCCCAGGTCTGGAGGTTTCCGCCGACCAAATTGCCGGAGACGATTTTGAGCTTGCTGAGGTCTGACGCCGAAAGGCCAGTCACCGCGGCACCGCGGGCTAGGTTTCCGCCTTGACCGACCGCCATGACTTGGCCGTCAATTTTGGGCATCACGTCGATAACGCCGGGCAAAGCTTTGGCTTTAGCCACAATGGCACGGGCTTCTGGAATGGGCATATTGCGCACATCGACAAAGACATGGCCGTTAACGCCCAAAATGCGACCCAAAAGTTCTGCGCGAAAACCATTCATCACGCTCATCACAATGATGAGGACGGCGACCGCCAGAAAAATGCCGATGAAGCTGATCAGCGAGATCAGTGCGACCCCGCCATCTTCACGCCGGGCCCGCAAATAGCGTGCGGCTAGCGTGCGCTCCCACATGCCAAAAGGCCCCGCGCCGCCAGCTTTCATGCCGACGCCTTCGCGGTCAGGCGTGACAGCGCGCTTTCCAGCGACACTTCTTCCTTGGTTCCAGTCTTGCGGTCTTTGACCTCAACCAAGCCGTTGGCAAGGCCCTTTGGCCCCACGATCAATTGGGTGGGCACACCGATCAAATCCATGGTGGCAAATTTCGCCCCGGGCCGATCTTGGCTATCGTCATAAAGCGGGTCCATGCCCGCCTTTAAGAGGGTCTGATAGGCCTGCTCACAGGCGGCATCGACAGCTTCATCACCGGGGCGCAAGCTGATCACACCGACGTCAAACGGAGCGACAGCATCTGGCCAGATGATGCCGTTCTCGTCATGGCTGGCTTCAATAATCGCCCCGACCAGACGCGACACGCCAATACCGTAAGAGCCCATTTGCACCAAAACGTCTTTGCCATCTGGGCCAGAGACTTTGGCATTCATCGGGGTGGAATATTTGGTGCCGAAGAAGAAGATATGGCCCACTTCGATGCCGCGGCCCGTGCGGCGGCGGTCAGCGGGGACTTCGGTTTCAAAGCGGCCCTCATCGTGGATTTCATCGGTTGCCGCATAGGCCTTCACGATGCGCGATACGGTTTCAGCGCGATTGGCGCGAGCGGCATCATTGTTGTCAAAGCTGATGTCCATGCCGGCCCAATCGGTCTCGTCATAAACAGCATCGTAGAACACGCCGCTTTCGCCTGTGGGCGCGAGCACCAAAAACTCATGGCTTAAATCGCCACCGATGGGCCCTGTATCAGCACGCATCGGCACAGCCTGCAGACCTAAGCGCTGAAAGGTCTTCAAATAGGCCAGAAACATCTTGTTATAGGCATCGCGCGCGCCGGCTTCGTCGAGGTCAAAGCTATAGGCATCTTTCATCAAGAATTCGCGGCCGCGCATCACGCCAAAGCGGGGACGCACTTCATCGCGAAACTTCCACTGAATGTTATAGAGATTCAGCGGCAATTCCTTGTACGAGCGCACATGGTTGCGGAAGATATCGGTCACAACTTCTTCGGCCGTGGGCCCAAACAATAGGTCGCGCTCATGCCTGTCCGTGATGCGCAGCATTTCTGCGCCATAGGCATCATAGCGGCCGCTTTCACGCCATAAGTCTGCCCCTTGCATCGTTGGCATCAAGACTTCCAGCGCGCCGGAACGGTTTTGCTCCTCGCGCACAATGGCCTCAATCTTTTGCAAGACTTTCAAGCCCAAAGGCAGCCAGGAATAGATACCGGCGGAATGTTGCTTGATCATGCCGGTGCGCAGCATCAGCTTGTGCGACACGATCTCGGCATTGGCTGGGGTTTCTTTTGTAACGGGCAGGAAATAGCGCGACATGCGCATGGCGATCACCTTCTCTTGGACGCTCTGCCATAGTCTGTGCCGCGCGCTGAGGCAATTAGCCAACGCTGCGGGTGGTGTGGCGGGCAGAAGTTCTTTTCGCCTGGACCTATTTTGGTGAGAACCTTGTTTCACCAAAATAGATCATCGAAGATTGGCGCGACATCTGGGTAGTCAAGTGCGCAGCTTCGCTGCGTCGCGGGGCGATCCGTTTTCGAAGAAAACGGACACTTGACGACCCATATGACGCAGAAAGAATTGAAACAGCGGTTGGGTGACCAGAATGGGCACCAAAGCGCTTATAAGTGAAAGGCATTGGGCTAGCGAGTCCGCTACGCCAAGATGCGCCCAAAGGACCGCGCACCACTAGTTGCGCATGATGCGGCTTTGAGATGCGCAGCTAGTGCTGCGCGCTCCAACATTCCCCCCCCTAAACGAAAAAAGGCCGCGCTTGAACAAGTCAGGCGCGGCGCAAAGGTTCTGGGAGGAAACGCCATCAGGCATTTACGAGGAGGCGACAGGCCCGTCTCGCAACTGCACAATCGCCGTTTCGCCTCGCAGGTGCAACATGGCGGCTGCCCAATTGCCGCAAAAACATGCTTATGCCCATCATGCGGCTAAATGTGGTGCAAACCCTGCCCTCTTTTTGGGCTTGAAGCCGAAATCGACCCAATTGTTGGGTCGATCAAGCCCGCTCACCCCATCAACCGACCCAATGGATGCTCCAAAGAGACCCATCCTGTCATCAAAAGCAGGGCAAAAGCTGTCCACACAATGGACGTGATCGCTGTTGTCCAGATCAGTTTCTGCTTGATGTTGGCGACGACAGGGGCGCCGGGGTCTGTGCCAGCGACAATTTCGCCGCTTTCCTCTTGGCTGCGTACGCCAATCGGTAGGACGCAAAACAGGATCACCCACCACATGGTGAGGAAGATTGCGATCCCTGTGAACCAATCCATCTAATGGGCCCCCTTCGGCGTTTCCATAAGCTCGATCAATACACCGTTTGAATTCTTCGGGTGGACAAAGATAATCAACGTGCCGTGAGCCCCAATCCGGGGTTGGCCCAAAATGGTCGCGCCATTGGCCTTCATTGCGTCGCGCGCAGCATAAATCTCTGGCACCTCAAAGCACACATGATGCTGGCCGCCATTGGGGTTCTTTTCAAGGAATTTATGGATGGGCGACGCCTCTCCCAAAGGCTCAATCAGCTCAAGTTGGCTATTTGGAATATCAACAAAGGCCACCTTCACGCCTTGCTCTGGCATGTCGCGCATCGGCGTAATGTCTGCGTCAGTGACACCGTAGAGGGCTTTGTAGTTTTCCAAGGCAGCGGCAATGGAGGGCACGGCAATGCCGACGTGATTGAGACGACCCAGTTTCATGATGCTTTTCCTATGCAAGTGGCCCGCTTCCATCATGGCTTTAGGCGGCTACGTCAATCTTAGCCCACAGGTAGGCCTCACTTTTGGATAGACAAGCGCGGCGGCGGTCCTTAGCCTCAAAAGGCTGTGATCAGAATTATAATCGGGGAGACCACTATGAAAAGAACAACTTCAATAGCCACCTTAGCTGCACTGATCCTCTTAGGCGCTGCTGCCCCTAAACCGACTGCGCCGGTGCAGACGCTCAAAATTCCAGAATTGAGCGCCAGTGTGGCTGCTGATTATTCAAAGTCGCTGAAAAGCTTGTGGGAGGATTTGCACGCCAATCCGGAGCTTTCCTTCCGCGAGACGCGCACCGCAGGCGTGGTAGCGCGGGAGCTGCGCGCCATTGGCGGGATCGAGATCACCGAGAAAGTCGGCGGTACGGGTGTTGTCGGCGTGATCCGCAATGGTGCTGGACCAACCATTATGTTGCGCGCCGACATGGACGGTCTTCCAATCCTCGAACGCAATGGCTTGCCTTATGAATCCAAAGCCCGGCAGATCGATGCCGACGGGGTTGAGATGCCAGTCATGCATGCCTGCGGCCATGATGTTCACGTCGCCGCCCTCATCGGCGCTGCGCGGCAATTGATAACACGTAAGAGCCAGTGGCGTGGCACAATCGTCCTCGTCTTCCAGCCAGCCGAGGAACGCTTGGGCGGGGCTTTGGCCATGTTGCAAGATGGCCTTTATACGCGCTTCCCAAAGCCTGATATTGCGCTGGGTCTCCATATCGCCAGCGGTATTGAGCGCGGCAAGTTCAAGGTTGAAAGCCGCGTTGCCAATTCCAGCTCTGACGGCGTGAACATCATTGTTCGTGGCGTCGGCGGGCATGGTGCCTCGCCGCAGCAGACCGTCGATCCGATTGTCGTTGCGTCCAATCTGGTGATGGCCTTACAGACCTTGGTCAGCCGCAACATTTCGCCACTGGAGCCCGGCATTGTAACTGTCGGCGTCGTGCAGGCTGGCCTAAAGCGCAACATCATTCCCGAAGAAGCGCGCCTTGAACTAACCGTGCGGGCTGACACGCCAGAAGTGCGGGCAAAACTCTTAGATGGGATCAAACGGATTTCAGACGGTGTGGCAAAAACCTATGGCGTGCCAGAAGATCGGATGCCCATCGTCACCAATCTGGCAGAAAAAGCCCCGCCCAATCTGAATGATCCTGAGAATGCCGCCAAGCTGCGCGCAAGCCTTGAGACCGCCTTTGGCGCGGACCGCATGTCCAAGATCCCACGCGCTGGCATGGGCGCTGAAGACTTCGCCTATTACGGCGCGCCCGAGTGGGGCGGCATCAAAAGCGTGTTCTTCAATGTTGGCGGCAGCATCACCGATGACATGAGCAAAGCACCCCCCCATCACTCACCCTTGTTCCGCATTGAACCAGAAGCCTCGGTCAAGTCGAGTGTCGAAGGCTATGTGGTCGCGGCGATGACGTTTTTGGGCACGCCTTAGCGATGGGCATTTGTTGTCTGTGGATTTGATGTCTCGACTAGAAGCACTTTGGTGGTAGCCCTGCCTTTCACCAAAGTGCTATTCCGATGGTGCTTGACTGGGCTTATTGCACACTTCCGGAATAATCGGTGAGTTGAATGTGCGAAGATTGCGGCATTCAAGTCACCCAGCTTTCGAAATATTTGTGTGCAAATATATTTATCTAAGATTGAATTGCCCTGCGTTCCGTGCCAGATAGCTACCAAAGCGGAGCGAAAACCTGACTATCGTTTCTCATCCAGTGCCGGGAACAATTGTGCGGGTTGATCTGTCCGAAGGCTTTCGTCCTCCTGAGATGGTGAAAAGACGACCTGCAATTGTGCTCAGTCCACCAATTCCGTAACGACAATTGCTCTGCACAATAGTACCGCTAAGTACGTCGCCGCCTCGACCCGTTCTGCCACATCACATGCAGGTAGAATTCGATCCTCCACTTCCCGCTCCCTACAATTCACCAGTTATGTGGCTAAAGGGTGATGTGGTCTTAACCGTTGCATTTCGCCGACTACGGTTCATGTTTTCAGGCTGGGAGGCTGGCGAACGCTCTTATGATATTCGCGTCATAGATTCAGAGACGTTCCAACGTGTGCGCGACTGCGTACGATCCGGCCTTGGCCTATAAGTTGACTTTCAAAAAGATTGGGCGTATCTATCTAAGGTCGTCGGGTGCACCGACACTTAAGTCCAACTTCGTTTGGCCGCTTTGGTCGGAGATCGCAAACTTTCCAGAGTGTCTGCAAAGCCCCGCTCAAGCGGGGCTTTGCCATTTTCGGCTTTAGCATTTTTTTGGATAGGGCGCGTGCCGCCTAAATCGTCATCACCACCACATCAACGATGGGGCGCTTGCCGAAGATGCGGTCGCAAGCCTTGCGGACAGCGCGCATGACAAAGCCTTCAGCGGTTTCTTCATCCATGCGTTGATCGGGCTTCAGGCGGTTAAACGCCTCTTCCGCCGCATCGGCTAATTGCTCTAAGCGACCTTCAGCTGGGGCACCATTGCGCTCGGACAAGCCGCGCGCCCGCACATCTGGCCCGGCCTTAATTCGGCCTTTGGCGTCCATGGCGATAGACACCATGACATAGCCATGCTCGCCCAACCGAATGCGATCGCGAATAGTCTCGCTGTCGGACGAGATGATGGCATCACCGTCTACCAACAAGCGGCCATTGGGCACTTCATCAATCACCGCAGCGGGGCCCGGGGCCAAGCGGATCATGTCGCCATTCTTCACAGCCAAAGCTTCTGGCACTTGCAGGCTTAAGGCGAACTTCGCATGCTCCATCAGATGGCGCTGTTCGCCATGGGTTGGGATGGCGATTTGTGGGCGCACCATCTCATACATAGCGCGCAACTCATCGCGGCACGGGTGGCCCGAGACGTGGATATGGCGATCTTTGCCGGTGATGATGTCGACGCCACGCATGGCGAGCTTGTTTTGAAGCTCCAAGATCGCGCGCTCATTGCCGGGAATTTCGCGGCTAGAAAACAGGCACGTATCGCCGCGCCCAAGGGTCACAAACGGGTGGCTACCTTCTGCAATGCGGGCCAAAGCGGCCCGTGGCTCGCCTTGGCTGCCTGTGCAGAGATACAGCACTTTGTCGTCTGGCAGATGGCGCGCCATTTCAGGCTCGATAAAGGTCGCCTCTTGCAACAAGCCAACCGCCTTTGCAGCGCCGGTAATGCGCAGCATAGAGCGGCCAATCAAAGACACCGAGCGGCCAGCCGCCGTTGCGGCTTCCACCGTCGACAAGATGCGGGCCACATTGGAGGCAAAGCAAGCAACGGCTACTTTGCCCTTTTGCTCCGCAATCGCTTCAAACAGACCGTCGCGGACACCGGCTTCAGAACCTGCTTCGCCTTCAGAGAACACGTTCGTGCTGTCGCAGATCATGGCCAAAACGCCATCATCACCAATTTGGCGGATGCGGGCACTATCGGTTTGTTCGCCGATCAAAGGATCAATGTCGATCTTCCAATCGCCAGTATGCATCACCGTGCCCAAAGGCGTGTGGATCGCAAGGCCGTTGGGCTCAGCAATCGAGTGGGTCAGCGTGACATATTCAATGTCAAACGGGCCGATTTGGAAGCGATGCTTCAAGGGCACTTCGTGGAGGTTCACCTTACGCTCAATCCCACGTTCGCGCAGCTTGTCGCGTAATAGGTGCGCGGTGAACGGTGTCGCATAGACAGGAGCGGGGAAGCGCGGCCACAGCCAGCCCATCGCCCCGATATGGTCTTCATGGGCGTGGGTCAGCACGATGGCGAGGATATCGTCCTTATTGGTCTCTAGGAATTCAGGATCAGGCAGGATTAAGTCCACGCCCGGAATGCCTTCCTCGCCAGCGAAGGTGACGCCGACATCGACAACAATCCACTTCTTATCGCCATCTGGCCCAAAGCCGTAAGCGTTAAGGTTCATGCCGATTTCATTGGAGCCACCGAGGGGAAGAAAGACGAGTTCATTTGTTTTAGTTTTTGTTTTTGTCACGTTGGGTTCCGATTGGCGGACCTACCGCCATTGCGTTCAAAGATTTCTAATAGCCCGACAGTTGTCAGGTCTTGATCATAATGATCAATATGGGTCGATGCGCCTTCAAACAAAGAGGCGACACCCCCAGTTGCGATTACTTTCATGGGTACGCCATACTCGGCCTTGATCCGGTCGATCAGACCATCAATCAGCTCAATATAGCCCCAAAACACGCCAGACTGCATGGCACCAACCGTGTCGATGCCGATTACTTTGTCTGGCTTACGAATTTCGATGCGCGGCAAGCGGGCCGCGGCTGTATGTAGCGCCTGAAGGGACAAATTGATCCCTGGCGAAATCACACCGCCTTCAAATGCGCCATCTGACCCTACAATGTCAAATGTGGTCGCGGTGCCGCTGTCGATCACAATGCACGGCCCGCCATATTGAATGAAGGAGCCAATCGCATTGACGAGGCGGTCGGCACCGGCTTCCGATGGCTTTGGGATGCGCACATCAATACCTAGTTCTGCGTTTTCACCCACCACCCAAGGCTCTGCGCCCACATAGCGGCGCGACAGATTACGCAAGTGAAACAAGGCCTGCGGCACCACTGTTGAGATGACGCAATGATTGAGGTCATTGATAGAAAGCCCGGCAAAGCGCATCGCCGCATCGAGCCACACAGCATATTCATCAGCCGTGCGTGAGGAGTTACTTGCCGCACGCCAAGTGCCGCGCCATTTCGTGCCATCGTGGACTGCAAATTTCGAATTGGTGTTCCCAACGTCAATGGCCAGCAGCATGTATCCCCCTAGGTCTGTATTTGATACGGGGCTTGGCCCGTTTGAGTTACCATCGTCGAGGTGCCATGACCTGTTCGCGCGCTCTCTCTACCCCGCCCGGGGTGGGCTGCGCCAGTGCTAAGGGTGTAGGTCGCCTCAGCCAAAGAACACGTCCCCCGCTGTAACGTCGAGGATCGCGCCATTGGCCTGCTCCAATTGCAGGGCCCCATTCGGCGCCAGCCCATAGAAGCGGCCTTCCAAGGTCTCCTGCGGCAAACGCACGGTAATGGGCTGGCCAACCCCTGTTGCCCGTGCAAGCCAGGCTTGCGCTACTGGGGCAAAACCCATCTGCGCCCAAAGGTCGAACCAGTCGTGGAAGCGGTCCCTGAGTGTTTCAAAAAGAATCTCTGCGCTAACGGGTGGTTGGCCAAAGGGTACATGGTCGGCAACGCACGTGATGGGCTGATCCACACCATCTGGTCGCGTCCGAACATTGACGCCTATGCCGACCGCCAAATGAAATCCAGCTGGGCCATGCCAGCTTTCGAGCAAAATGCCGCTGGTTTTCTTACCCGCAATCAACACGTCATTCGGCCATTTAAGGCTGACGGCACCTTGGGTCACATGAGGGTCAATGGCTTCTGCGACGGCAAGGGCCGCGACAAAGGACAGATTGGCCGCTTCGGCAGGCCCACAGGTCAGCGTGAACAAGCCCGTTGTGAACAGATTGCCGGGCTCGCCCAGCCAAGACCGACCCCGCCGGCCCCTGCCCTTGGTTTGCTCAAGGCTGCGCACCCATAAGGGCCCTGTCTCGCCACCGTCGCTCAGACGGCGTGCTTCGTCATTGGTGGAATCTAGGGTGTCATACAGCCGGACGTCATTCCGCCCGCCCGAAGCGTTTGGCTTCAAAGGAAGCCAGCCCCGGCGATGCTAGCAGCCGAGCCGACGAGCCCGATCACCAAGGTCAAAGCGGCCAAAACAAGGGTCGCCCCGGTCAAGGTCAAAGTCGTGGACGCGCCAACGGGCACCATGGCGATGTGCGGCTCGTCAAACCAGACGGTCTTGATGATGCGCAGATAGTAAAAGGCTGAGACCACCGACGCCAAGATCAGAACGATGGCGAGCGGAATCAGGCCTGAAGCACTGGTCGCCAAAATCACTTCCCATTTCCCGAAGAAGCCTGCCAGCGGTGGAATGCCCATGACCGAGAATAACAACATGGTCAAAGCCGACGCCAAAAGCGGGTTGGAGCGAGACAAGCCGGAAAGGGCTGAGATTGTTTCGACCCGTTCGCCTTCGGTGTTGCGCAGGGAAAGTACGACCCCGAACAGGCCGACCGAAGTGATGGCATAGATGGAAACAAAGACCAGCAGGGCTTTCGGTCCAAATTCTGGTCCGCACGCAATGGCAACCAGCGCATAGCCCATATTGGCGATGGAAGAATAAGCCAACAGGCGCTTGATATTGGTCTGTTGCAGCGCGAACAAAGCCCCAATCGCCATCGACAGTACGGCCATGATCACGACGATGCCCAGCCAATCCTTTTGCAGCGGGCCAAAAGCTTCAAAGCAGACGCGGGCAAACAGTACCGATGCGGCAACCTTGGGCGCGGACGCGAAGAAGGCGGTCGAAACGGTGGGCGAGCCCTCATACACATCGGGCGTCCACATATGGAATGGGGCTGCCGACATCTTGAACGCGAGGCCGCAAAGAATAAAGACCAAACCAAACACCACACCGATGGAGCGCTCGCCAGCAACTTGGGCGGCGATCACGTCGAAATTGACCGAACCGGTAAAGCCGTAAACGAGCGAGCAGCCATAGAGCAGCAAGCCAGACGACAAGGCACCCAGCACGAAATATTTAAGGCCTGCCTCAGAGCTTCTGGCGTCATCGCGCGCATAGGCTGCGAGCACATAGAGCGCCAAGGACTGCATCTCAACCCCAACATAAAGCGCGATGAGGTCATGGGCCGAAACCATGATGAACATGCCCAAAGTCGCCAAAAGAGCCAGTACCGGAAACTCTGGCTTGTCGAGCTTTTTCTCCGCCAGAAAGTCGATGGAGAGCAAGAGCGCGCTACCGGCGGTCAAGGCGATGATCAGCTTGGCGTAGGCGGAAAATCCGTCAGCGGCATAGGAACCTGAGAACACCACCACTTGCTCTGGCGGCATATGCAATACAGCCATAGAACCAGCGGCCACAATCGTGGCGACGCACAGCCAAGTGACCAAGCGCGCACCCTTGTCGCCCATAAAGGCACCGATCAGCATGATGATCAAAGCCCCTGCTGCGAGGGTAATTTCCGGCAGAATATAGGGAACCTGCTGGAAAAAGAGCTCTGCTGTCATGGTTTGGTTTATAGCCATTACCGCACCGGTCACTTAAAGTTGGCGTGGAAGGCGTCCACGAGCGCAACGGCAGAAGTCGCCGTCTGGTCAAAGATGATGTTCGGCTGGAAGCCCAAGTACAATGCCGCCGCGATCAAGGGCACGAAGATCAAAATCTCACGTGCATTCATGTCAGTGATCGTACTGAGCGCTGGATTGACGATCACGCCAAAGACGACCTTGCGATACAGCGTCAGCATATAGGCCGCAGATAGGATCACCCCACTTGCCGCCACCATTGCGGTGACAGGATCGACGTTGAATGCGCCTTGCATGGTGAGGATTTCGCCGACAAAGCCGGAGGTTCCAGGTAGGCCGACATTGCCCATGGTGAACAATAAGAACACGGCCGCATAGATCGGCATGCGGTTCACAAGGCCACCATATTGGGCGATCTCACGGGTGTGCATGCGGTCATAAATGACGCCGACGCAAAGGAACAAAGCGCCGGAGATGACCCCGTGGCTGAGCATTTGGAACAAAGCGCCTTGGATGCCCTGCTCATTGCCCGAGAAAATCCCCATGGTGACAAAGCCCATGTGCGCAACCGAGGAATAAGCAATCAGCTTCTTGATGTCGGTCTGGCGGAAGGCAACGAGCGAGGTGTAGACAATCGCAATGCCCGACAAAGCAAACACGAAGGGTGCAAAATCGTTAGACGCTTCTGGGAACATGGGCAAAGAGAAGCGCAGGAAGCCATAGCCACCCATCTTCAACAACACTCCGGCCAGAATGACAGACCCTGCCGTCGGTGCTTCCACGTGGGCGTCGGGCAACCAAGTATGGACCGGCCACATCGGCATTTTGACGGCGAAGGAAGCAAAGAAGGCCAGCCACAGCCAGGTTTGCGCATCCTTCGCAAACTCAAAGGCTTGCAAGTCTGGGATCGAGGTCGTCTTAGCCGTAATCGCCATCCAAGCAATCGCGATCAACAAGAAGAGCGAGCCCAACAGCGTGTAGAGGAAGAATTTGTAAGCCGCATAGACGCGGTTCTTCCCGCCCCAAATCCCGATGATGAGATACATGGGGATAAGGCCCGCTTCGAAGAAGATGTAGAAGAGGACGATATCGAGCGCGCAGAACACGCCGATCATCAGGGTCTGCAACAGCAAGAAGGCCGCCATATATTCAACGACGCGCTTCTCAATCGAGGTCCAGCTCGCCAAGATGCACAAGGGCATCAAGAAAGCGGTCAATAGGATCAACAGCACGGAAATACCGTCGATGCCCAGATGGTATTGGATCATGCCATACCAGTCGGCCCGCTCAACGAATTGATAGCCCGCCTTGGTTTCGTCAAACGCCAAGGTCATCCAAAGCGCTAACGCGAAGACGATTACGGTTGTGACCAACGCAATCCAACGGGCCGCATTGGCGCGCGCGGCCTCTGGGCTCTTGATGAGCTGGGGTA
>VYLZ01000171.1_pt1 | contig 12177 bp, 10 predicted proteins | sample 5115361 | NCBI WGS metagenome assembly VYLZ01 (sample SAMN12291805, study PRJNA351875) | freshwater metagenome | isolation source: freshwater lake | place: USA: Michigan, Sixteen Lake | collected 2013-08-07 | reverse complement strand
ACGGGCGCAGCCAATGCCCACTCGTGGGACACGCCCCGCGGGAAAGCGAGCAGACCGCCGTCACCCCGCGACCGCGCGGCGCACTTCGGGCGAACCCTCCCGAGCGCTCCCCGGCTCACACGCGCATGGAGCACCCGTCGCATTGGGAGTCTGTCTACCGCCGCAAGCCCGCCGACGGCGTGAGCTGGTACCGCCCGCACCTCGAGCGCTCCCTCGCGATCATCGAGGCCGCCGCGCTCCCGAAGGATGCGTCCATCGTCGACGTGGGCGGCGGCGCCTCGACCCTCGTCGACGACCTGCTCGACCGCGGCTACACGAACGTCACGGTCGTCGACCTCAGCGCCCACGCCCTCGAGGTCGCCCGGCAGCGCCTCGGAGACCGCGCGCGGCTCGTGCGCTGGATCGTCGGCGACGCGACCCTGATCGCGTTGCCCGAGGGGTCCGTCGACTTCTGGCACGACCGCGCGGTGTTCCACTTCCTCCAGGACGACGCCGCGAAGCGCCGCTACGTCGACCACGCCCACCGCGCGCTGCGGCCTGGGGGCACCATCGTGGTCGCCACCTTTGGCCCCGACGGTCCCACGCAGTGCAGCGGGCTCGAGGTCGTTCGCTACGACGCCGACGGCATTCACGCCGCCTTCGGCGGGGCCTTCGAGAGGCTCTCCAGCGCCGAGGAGCGGCACCTCACGCCCTGGGGCAGCGAGCAGCAGTTCGTCTACTGCTACTGCCGCCGGGCCTGAGCGATCACCCCGCGAAGGAGTCGCGCGGGGCACCACCGCGGCTCGGCGGATCCTGGCTGTCGCGGAGCGGCGCGCGCTCGGGCTCGAGCTCAACGCGGGCGAGCCGCAGGTCGCGACGCGTCTGCCAGCGCCCGAAGAGGTTGAGGTTCCAAAGGATCACCAGCATCGCGCAGAGGGCCGTCAGCAGCGCCGCCACGAGCGCCGCCGCGGCGACCGAGGGGCTGGTGAGGTGGTGCTCCACGAGGATCGCGAAGCTCGCCCACGACACCACCGCCGGCACGAGGTAGTCGCGAAAGCCCACGGCCAGCGCCACCGCGAGGATCACCGCCCCGGCGAGCAGCGCCACCGCGAAGGGCGTGGGGCCGTAGGCGCCCCCGGTCACCCCCCGCGACGCGAGCAGCGTGGAGACGTTCGCGAGGGTCGCGACCGAGATCCATCCCAGGTAGAGCGAGAAGGGCGCGGTGATCCAGGTCGAGAGGCCGTGGGTGGCTCGCGCGTGGTGGGCCGTGACGAACATCGCGACGCCAAGCGCGAGGCTCGGGGCGATGATCCCGACGCTCACGTCGATCCACCCGACGCGAAACGCCGCGACCCACGCCGCGGCGAGCACGTTCGTCAGGATCAGCATCGCGCTGAGCCGCTCGTACACGCGGTTGCCGCGGTGCACCGACCGGAGCTGCACCACGCTGTACGCGAGGAACGCGGCGTAGATCAGCCCCCAGATGGAGAACGCGTAGGGCGCGGGCATGAACAGGTGGTCGTGCCGACGCGACACCACCTGCACGCTCTCGCCGAGCCCGATGCGCGCGGCGACGGCGTTGAAGAGAACGTTGGCGACGACGACCGCGGGCAGGGCCACGCGGAGGGGCGAGAGCGGAAGGGTTGGGGGCATTGGGGAGACGTACCCTCCTGTGAAGGTCGCTCCCGGTTTTGCACCGACGGTGCCACGCGAGGATTCGTGCGGGTTGTCGTGGGCGCGTGTGGCGCGATGCCACCCCTGGGCACGGGCGCGCGGCGCGGGCTACGCGAGGTTGGCCTCGTCGCCCTGGTGCATCCACTTCTTCAACAGCGGCGTGAGCGCGATCAGCAGCACCGCGGCGACGAAGGACGCGAGCGCGATCTTGCCGAACACCGTCGCGTAGAGCCCGAGGGTCTCCCGCGGCGGGGGGATCGTCTGCACGGCCCCCTCGCTCTCATGCACCCCGGTGAGCTGCGCGATGATCCCCGCGAGGAACTGCGAGAACGCCGTGGCGAGGTACCACGCGCCGAGCATGGTCGCGACCATGCGCTTGGGCGACAGCTTGTTCACCATCGAGAGCCCCACGGGCGAGAGGCACAGCTCCCCGGTGGTGTGCAGCAGGTAGCCCAGCACCAGCCAGGACATCCCCACCATCCCGCGGGCGTCGGCGTGCTGCGCGCCGTACCAGAGCACGCCGAACCCGAGCCCGAGCTGCACCAGGCCCATCACGAACTTCGTGGGCGTCGAGGGCTCGCGCTCGCGCTTCGCGAGAAAGCCCCAGAGCGCGGTGAACACCAGCCCGAACATCAGGATGAAGATCGGGTTGGTGGCCTGGAACATCGCGGCCGGGGCTTCAACGCCGCCGTGGCCCATGCCGATGTGGTCGGCGGTCAGCGTCCAGGTCGCGGTGGCCTCCGTGAGGTGCGCGCTCTGCGCGGCGGCGCGGGCGGCGTCGAGCTGGTCGATGGTGAACACACGACCGTTCTGGGGATACCCGAGCTGCTCCTGGTTGAGCACGAGGCTGACCGTGCGCCCCACGTCCGCGGCGGTGAACACGCGCGAATTGCTCACGCGGTCGACGTTGCGGTCGGTGAAGAGGTTGATCGAGCTCCCGGCCTGCTCGAAGAACGCCCAGAAGAGCATCGAGAAGAAGGCCATCACCAGGATCGCCCCGAGCCGCTCCCGCTCGCGACGCGTCACGCGCGTCATCTCGAAGACGATGTAGACCAGCGCCACCGTGCCCGTGGAGTAGAGCACCAGGCGCGCGATCTGCCGGTTCTCCACCAGCCACTTGAAGACCGGCACCAGCACCGCCACGCCGCCCAGCACCATCGCGAGGTTGCGCTTGAACAGCGGGCTGGAGGTGACCAGCGACGGCCCCTCGCGGTAGGCCCCGCCCGCTCCCGACGCGGGGGCGAGTTCGGTCGTCGTGTGCGGCGGCGCCCCGACCCCAGCAGGGACACCGCCGCTCGAGAGGGCGCGCAGCGCGAAGCCGCTCGCCACCAGCAGCGCCGCGGCGACGAAGAGGCAGTTCGCGAAGATCCACTGCGTCTGCCGCAGCCCAGCGAGGGCCAGACCCCCGGCGGACGCCGACGCCCCGACCCCGATGAGCACCTGGGTGACGCGTGTCGGCGCGACGAAGATCGCGAGGCCGATGAGCATGCCGATGGTCGCGAGGCCGAAGCCGTAGTGCGGGCCGTAGGTGTGCCCGACGTAGCCGCAGAGCAGCGGGGCCATGGCCGCGCCGAGGTTCACGCCCATGTAGAAGATCGTGAAGGCGCCGTCGCGCTTCTTCTTCAGGCGCTCGACGCTGTAGATCTGCCCGACGATGGTGCCGATGTTGGGCTTGAAGAGCCCGTTGCCGAGGATCAGCAGCGCGAGCGCGATGAAGAACGCGGTGGAGTTCCGCGCGGTCATCGTGAGGTGGCCGAGGGCCATGAGCGTGCCGCCCACGATCACCGCCGCGCGTTGGCCGATGAGGCGATCGGCGATGAGCCCGCCGAAGAAGGGAGTCATGTAGACCAGCGCGCCGTACGCGCCATAGACCGCGTAGGCCTGGTTGTCGCGGTAGTGGAGAAAGTCCTTGGTCATGTAGCCGACCAGGAGCGCGCGCATCCCGTAGTACGAGAAGCGCTCCCACATCTCCGCGAAGAAGAGCGCGAACAGCCCGGGGTGGTGCCCCACGCGGCGCTCGAAGTCCGTCTCGGGGGTCTCTACCGCCGCCTGTCCATCTGCGCCGACCTGTGCGCTGCCCATCGCGTGCCTCCGACCGAAGGCATTACCCCACCGCCGCCGCGGCCCACAAGCAGAGACGTCGTCAGCACGCCCAAGCCCGGCGGTGCTTGCCACGACGCCGCGAAGGTCCCATCTCCCGGCGCGGAGGTTCGTCATGTTCACCCCACGCGTCGCCGTGCTCGGCGGCACCGGTCACCTCGGCGCACGCACGCTCCGCGCCCTCACCGCCGCGGGCATCTCCGCCCGCGCGGCCTCGCGACGCGGCGAGGTCACGGTTGATATCACCCGCCCCGAGACGTGGTCGGCGCTCGACCCCTTCGACGTCATCGTCGACCTCTCTGACACCGTGACCCATCCCCCCGACGCCCTCGTGGCGTGGTGCCTCGCGCGCGGCAAGACCGTGCTCGAAGCCACCAGCGACGCGCCCTGCGTCGAGCGCCTCCACCGCACGCACCGGGAGAGCACCGCGGGACGGCTGGTCCTCGGCGCGGGGATCTTCACGGGCGTGAGCAACCTCCTCGCGCGCGACGTGGCCTCGCGCGTGTCGCCCGTCGAGGCGCTCACCCTGGGCGTCTCGACCTCGCCCTTCAGCGGCGCGGGCGCTGGCACCGTGGCGCTCATGGTGGGCGCCCTGCAGACCCCGTGGGTGCGCTACCGCGACGGCGCCCGGGACGCGCAGGCCGCGGTGATCCTGGGCCCCACGATGCGCTTCGGCGCGGTGGTGCGCCCCACGGTGTACGGCGCCCTCGCCGAGCCCTACATGCTGCGCGAGAGCACCGGCGCGGCCAACGTCGACGCGGTGATGGCGCTGCGTCCGGCGTGGCTCAACCGGGTCTTCGCGCACACCCCGGGCGTTCTCGTGCGCAGCGCGTGGTACCTCGCCGTGCTCAAGGCGTACTTCACCCTGCTGCGGCAGGTGCTGCTGCGCACCAGACCCACGGCCGTGGAGCTCGTCGCCGAGGCGCGCGGCGGCGGCGTCACCGCGCGGAGGTTCGTGCGCGCCGAAGTCGGCATGGACGCCGCGGCCTGGGCCATCGCGGCCATGGTGGAATCCCTGCGCGACGCGGGGGAATGGACGGGCGCGCGCTTCGTCGACGACGTGTGCGGGCTCGAGACCGTGTGCGCCCGCGCCAACGCCCTGGCCGGGCGCGAGACCCTGCGCGTTGGCCCGCGCGAGGATGGAGTAGCATCGACGGCGTGATGCAGTCCCTGGACCTCGTCGGCGTGCACTACAGCTCCTCGAAGCCCCCGAACCCCACGTGGATCGCGTGGGGCAGCGAGCGCGCGGGGGCGCTGGTGGTCGACGGGCTCGATCACGTGTCCGCGACCTTCGCCGACCGCCTCGCCGACGGGCCTCCGCGGGTGCTCGCGGTGGATGTTCCTCTGGGCGTTCCCCTGGGCCTCGCGCGCGCGCTGGTGGGCGTGGTGACCAACGGGATGCAGGTGCTCGAGCGGCTCGTGTCGGGCGCCCCCGCGCAGCTCGACGAGGCCTGGGCGCGCTTCGCCGTGGAGCACCCGGGCGCGCTGCGGCTCACCGACGCGATCACCCACGGGTCCCCGTCCATCACGGCCACGCGGCCGCCCTCGTGGCGCGCGCTGCGCTCCCTCGCGCGGGCGATCTGGACGCTGCGCGACCGGGTAACGGTGCTGCCCTTCGAGGGCATGGAGCTCAACCCCTTGCGCCCCATGGTGTTGGAGGTGAGTCCGGGCGCGCTGCTGCGGGTGCTGGGCCTCGACTACCTGCACCACCGCGCCGAGGGCGCCGACGCGGAGCACGCGGCCGAGCGGCTGCGGGTGTTGCAGGGACTCGGCGAGGCGGTGATGTCCCTGGGCGTGCGGGTGGAGCTCCCGGCGCACGTCGCCCACGTGTGCGCCAACGACCGCGGGGGCGAGGCCCTCGACGCGGTGCTCTCGCTGGTGAGCGCGCACCTCGCGACGCGGGGCGTGTGGTCCCCACCCCCGCTGAGCGGCTTCGGCGCGACGCGGGCGGCGGTGGAGGGGTGGATCGTGCGTCCGGGCTGAGAGATTCCCAGCGGGGTGCTACGGTGCCGCGCCATGACGCGACCGAAGCTCACGTATTTCGACATGCCCGTCAGCCGCGGCGAGGAGTGCCGCCTCGCCTTCGCCCTCGCGGGGGTGGACTTTGAAGACCACCGCATCGCCCGCGAGGCGTGGCCGACGATGAAGCCCACCACGCCCTTCGGGGCGCTGCCCATCCTGGAGATCGAGGGACACGCGCCCATCGCGCAGTCCAACGCGATCCTCGGGTACATCGGCCGCACCTACGGCATGCACCCCACCAACCCCGTGGAGGCCGCGCGGCACGAGGCCGTGATGGCCCACGTCGAGGACCTCCGCGCCATCGTCGCGCACAGCACCCGCCACGTCGACGAGGCCACGAAGGTGCGCGTGCGGGAGCAGCTCGCGGAGACGACGATCCCCGCGTGGGCGCAGTCCGTGGAGGCGCAGATCGGCGACGGCCCCTTCTACGCGGGCACCCACCCCCAGGTGGTGGACGTGAAGCTGTACATGGGCATGCGCTCGTTCCGCCGCGGGGTCATGGACCACATCCCCGCGACGGTCTTCGACGCCTACCCGAAGCTCATTCGCCTCTACGACGCCCTGGAGTCGCACCCCGCGGCGCAGGCGTGGATGAAGAAGTAGCTCCCTCCCTCGCCCCGCCCCGCTACCCCACTCGACACATCTCGGAAGTCGCCTTGTTTTCAGGGCGAACGCGCGGTGCGTGGCCCCCTTCCCCGTCCCTTCCCCCGCCTCGGGGGAAGGGTGGTGAACCGCTGTCTCAGCGATGGTCCAATCGCCTCGCAACGCTTGGGGCGCAACGCCTTTCGCCTCACACCGCCCGCCCTCCCTTCGCCTGGACCACCCTCGAGACCGTGGTTCTCCACCCTTCCCCCGAAGCGGGGGAAGGGCCGGGGAAGGGGGCCACGCACCGCGCGTTCACCTCGAACACAAGGTGAACCTGCGACGCGTTACGTCCGTGATGGGGAGTGCTGAAGAGGGAGGGGGCGTCCCCGGGATGATCACCCGGGGACGTTGGGGAGAGAGGGGCGGCTTGGAGATCAGCCCTTGGAGGGGAGATCGCCGAGCTGGTCGCCCATCTTCTCCTTGATGAGGTCACCGAGGGTGCCGCCGCGGCGGTTGTCCTTGGTCTCGCGGGCCGCGGGCGCGGCGCTCACGCGCTCCTCGACGCTGCGCTCCCCCGCGAGCTTGAACGTCGCGTCGATGCGACGGTCGCCCACGTCGAGGGACTCGACCTCGACCCGCACGGCGTCGCCGCGCTTGATCTTCTTCGAGCCGTCCTCGATCTCCTTGGTGAAGGCGCGGGTCGGGATGTAGGCGTCGATCCCAGGCTCGAGCTCCACGAAGGCGCCGCCCTCGAAGGTGTTGATCACCTTGCCATCCACCTGCTTGCCGGGCGGATAGTCGTTGGGGATGCGCGACCAGGGGTCGTCGAAGAGCTGCTTGATGCCGAGGGAGACCTTCTTCTCGTCGTGGTTGATCGAGAGGATGACGGCCTCGACGTCGTCGTTCTTCTGGAAGAGGTCCGCGGGGTTCGCGACCCGCAGCGTCCAGGAGAGGTCGGACTTGTGCACCATGCCGTCGACACCGTCGCGGATGCCGATGAAGATGCCGTAGTCGGTGATCGAGCGGACCTTGCCGCCGATCTTGTCGCCCGGGTTGAACTCGTTGACGAAGAGCGTCCAGGGATCGGGCTCGAGCTCCTTGATGGAGAGCGAGATCCGCTTCGCCTTGGAGTCGACCTCGAGCACCTGGCACTCGATGTCGTCGCCCACGTTGAGCAGGTTCTTCGGGTGCTTGACGCGCTTCGTCCAGGACATCTCCGAGACGTGCACGAGGCCCTCGACGCCCGGCTGCAGCTCGATGAACGCGCCGTAGTCGGTGATCGAGACGACCTTGCCCTGGACCTTCTTGCCCGCGGGGTAGGCCTCCTCGGCGCTGTTCCAGGGATCTTCGGTGATCTGCTTGACGCCGAGGGAGACCCGCTCGGTCTCGGCGTTGTACTTGAGCACCTTGACGGTGACCTCGTCGCCGACCTTGAAGATCTCGTCGGGGTGCTGCACGCGGCCCCAGGACATGTCCGTGATGTGCAGGAGGCCGTCGATGCCGCCGAGGTCGACGAAGGCGCCGTACTCGGTGATGTTCTTGATGACGCCCTTGACGACCATCCCCTCCTGGAGGTTCTTGAGGGTCGACTCCTTCAAGTTCTCGCGCTCCTTCTCGAGGAGCACGCGGCGCGACAGGACGATGTTGCCGCGCTTCTTGTTGAACTTGATGACCTTGAACTGGAACGCCTGACCGATCAGCTTGTCGAGGTTCCGGATGGGGCGCAGGTCCACCTGCGAGCCCGGGAGGAAGGCCTTCACGCCGCCCTTGATGGTGACCGAGAGGCCGCCCTTCACGCGCGCGGAGATGGTCCCTTCGATGATCTCGTCGCGCTCACACGCGGCGGAGATCTCGTCCCAGACCTTCATCTTGTCGGCCTTCTCCTTGGAGAGAAGGACCAGGCCGTTGTCGTCCTCACGGCTCTCGACGAGCACGTCGACCTTGTCGCCAGCCTGGACGGTGACCTCACCGCCCGCACCCACGAACTCAGAAATCGAGATGGTTCCCTCGGACTTGTATCCGATGTCCACCACCACGTTCTCCTTGTTCACGCGCAGGACCGTGCCCTGCACGATCTCACCCTCGCGGATGTCGTCGCGCGCCGCGAGGCTTGCCTCGAAGAGCGCCGCGAAGGAGTCCATACCACCCGAGCTTTGAAGTTCAGTCGTCATGCAGTGTTTCGGAGACCGTCCTTTCAGGGGATCTACCCTGCCCGTCGATGCATCGCCCGATCACCCGCGCGGAGGGGGAGTTGGAGCCCCGTTCACCCTCCGACCCGCGCGACCATCGCGTGGGAACTGGGTGACGGCCTCCGGGAGGTTCCGCGTGAGATGAGGGGGCGACGGTGCGCACCGACGCCAGAGTGAGGTGCGCGCGTATAGTGCACCCCCGGGAGGGTGTCAAAGCCCCCGACGGCGTGATGTCAGCCCGAACCCCGCGCCACGGCCCGCACCCGGGCGACGATGGCCGAGATCACCTCGTCGGCGGTGAGCTCCGAGGCGTCGAGCTGCATCGCGTCGTCGGCGATGCGCAGCGGCGCGATGGCCCGCTGGGCGTCTTGCGCGTCACGGCGCACGACGTCGGCGAGGGTCTCGTCGAAATCCGCGGCGACCCCGCGACCGGTGAGCTCCTCCCACCGCCGCTGCGCCCGCACCTCGGGCCGCGCGGTGAGAAAGACCTTCACCTCGGCGTCGGGAAAGACCACCGTGCCGATGTCTCTGCCCTCCAGCACCACGCCGCCGTCGCGCCCGAACCGCCGCTGCGCGTCGAGCAGCGCGGCCCGCACGCCGGGGTACGCGCTCACCGCGCTCGCGCCCATCGACAGCGCCGGCGTACGAATCTTCTCCCCCGGATCACTCCCCCGGATCACCACCCGGGTCTCGCGCCCCGCGCCCGCGAGGCGCAGCGCGCCGCTCGCCACCGCCTCCTTCGCGAGGGCCTCCACCGCCGCGACGTCCGCGAAGTCCACCCCCGCCTCCTGCGCGAGCAGCGCCACCGCGCGGTACAGCGACCCGGTGTCCACCAGGGTGAACGCCAGCGCCGCCGCGACGCCCTTCGCCGTGGTGCTCTTGCCCGCCCCAGCGGGACCGTCGATGGCCACCACGGGCCTCGGCCTCCTCATCGCTCAGTCCTCCTCGATGTCGGCACCCAGCGCGCGCAGCAGCGCGGCGAAGTCCGGAAAGCTCGTGTCGACGCAGCCCACGTCGTGCACCCGGGTCTCGCCCTCGGCGCCCAGCGCCAGCACCGCCGCCGCCATGGCGATACGGTGGTCTCCGCCCGAGTGCACCTCCGCCCCGCGGGGCTTTCCCCCCTGCACGCGCAGCCCGTCGGGTCGCTCCTCGGCCTCGATGCCGAACGCGCGGAGCATCGTGACCAGCGCCCGCACGCGGTCAGACTCCTTCACCCGGAGCTCCGCGAGGTCGCGAAAGTCACTCTCCCCGGGCGACACCGCGGCCACCGCCACGAGCGCGGGCACCTCGTCGATGCAGCGCACCGCGAGCTCCCCCGCGACCCGCGCGCCCGCGCGGAGCACACCCGTCGAACGCACCCCCACGTGCAGGTCGGCCACGGGCTCGGCGCCCTGATCACCCTTGGGGTCCATCACCGCGCCGCCGCCCTGGTCGCGCAGCACTTCGAGGAATCCCGTGCGCGTGGGGTTCACGCACACGCCCCGGGCGGCGATGCGACTGCCCTGCACCACATGCGCCGCCGCCACGAGAAAGGCCGCGCTCGAGGGGTCGCCGGGCACCGTGAGGTCCAGCGGGGCGAGCGCGCGGGACCACCCCGCGGGGTCGAGGCGCGTGAGCGGCCCGAGGGTCTCCAGCGGCGCGCCCATCGCGAGGAGCATGCGCTCGGTGTGATCGCGCGAGAGGGTGGGCTCGCGCAGCTCGGTGGGTCCGTCGGCGAAGAGCCCTGACAACAGCAGCGCCGACTTCACCTGCGCGCTCGCCACGGGCAGGGCGTACTCCAGCTCCCAGAGCCGCGCGCCGCCCGCGAGACCACGGATCTCCAGCGGCGGACACTCGTCGTTGCGCGCCGGGTCGAGGCGCCCCTCGATCTTCGCCCCCCTCGCCCGCAGCGGTCGGGTCACCCGCCCCATGGGACGTCGCGTGAGGGAGTCGTCTCCGCGCAGGTGCGACGAGAACCCCTGTGCTGCAAGGACACCCGCGAGCAGCCGGAGGGTCGTGCCCGAGTTCCCGCAGTCGATCGCCCCCGCGGGCGCGCGCAACCCGCCCAGGCCCGCGCCCTCGATGGCGAGCGCGTCGCCCTCGTCGCGCATCACCACCCCCATGGCCTCGAAGGCCGTGCGGGTGGCGCGGTTGTCGTCGCCGCGCGAGAGCCGCCGCACGCGCGACGTGCCCTCGGCGAGGGCGCCCAGAATCAGCGCGCGGTGCCCGATGGACTTGTCACCAGGGAGCGAGAAGCCCCCGCGGAGGGGCTTCGTCGCGGGGCGCACGCGCCATCGTCGGGGGGTGGTGCTCATGCGAACCGCGGAGCGGTAGCCCATTCCCCGCGGGGTGTCGAGGCGCGGATCAGCGCAGCGCGACGAGCTCGACCTCAAAGAGCAGCGTGGCGTTGGGCGGGATCACCGCGCCCGCGCCGCGCGCGCCATACCCGAGCTCGGCGGGGATCAGCAGCGTGCGGGCGCCGCCCACGCGCATCGAGGCCACGCCCTCGTCCCACCCCTTGATCACCCGGCCGCGGCCGATGGGGAACTCGAAGGGCTGCCGACGGTCGTGGGAGCTGTCGAACTTCGCGCCCTTCGCGCCGTTCACCCAGAGCCAGCCCGTGTAGTGCATCACGCAGGTCTGCCCCGGCGTGGGAGAGGCGCCGTCGCCGGCGCGGGTGTCTTCGTACTGCAGGCCGCTGGGGGTGCTGGTCATCGCCATGGTCGGTGCTCCGTGCAACGAGAGAGGCGCGGGTTGTGCCGCAGCGCGCGACGCGCGGTCAAGCCCCGGCGTCGCGCGGCGCCGCGAGGTCGCGATAGACGAAGTACCCCAGCAGCCCGATGGACCCGAGCGCCCCCATGGCGACGTACCAGGGCCAGGCGCGCAGCCCGCGGGCGCGCGCATCGCGGGCCACCACCGTGCTCGCGACGGTCATCGCGATCACCAGGTCGAGGAACACCTGCGCGCCCCAGGGCTCCCGCAACACGGGGAAGAGCCCGGTGACGCCAGACTGCGCGACGACCCAGAACGAGAACGCGGTGAAGGGCACGAAGACGGCGAGGGCGAGGCGAGAACGCGGTTGCATGAGAGGTCCTCCGGGTTGAGCGAGCGAGAACCTGGATCCGCGGGGTGGGCGGCACCATGACCCCGGAGGTCATGGGAGCACGTTCGCCGCGGGCATACCCTCTGGGGATATGAACGCCCCGCACGCCACCTTCGGCCCGTTGCTCCGCGCCCACCGCGCCGCGCGCGCGCTCTCGCAGGAGCGCCTCGCCGACCGCGCCGAGGTCTCTCCCCGTCACCTCTCGTGCCTCGAGACCGGCCGCGCCGCCCCGAGCCGCGAGATGGTGCTGGTGCTCGGCAGCGCGCTGGACCTCCCCCTGCGCGACCGCAACGACCTGCTCTCCGCCGCGGGCTACGCGCCGGTGTACGCCGCCGCGGGATTGGAGGGCGCGGCCGCGGAGCCCGTGCGCCGCGCGGTGGAGCATCTGCTCGCGGCCCACGAGCCCTACGGCGCGGTGCTGTGCGACCGGGACTTCAACGTGCTGCGCATGAACCGCGGCGGCGCGCGGCTCTTCGGATGGGCCGCCGAGGGGTGCGACGCGCCGCCGGAGGTGTGGTCCAACGTGCTGCTGGCCACGGTGCACCC
>VYLZ01000170.1_pt1 | contig 12185 bp, 8 predicted proteins | sample 5115361 | NCBI WGS metagenome assembly VYLZ01 (sample SAMN12291805, study PRJNA351875) | freshwater metagenome | isolation source: freshwater lake | place: USA: Michigan, Sixteen Lake | collected 2013-08-07 | reverse complement strand
GATCGTGGACTTGCCTGAACCAGAGGGGCCTACAATTGCGACAGTCTTGCCACTGGGGATCGTAAACGAGACGTCAGATAGCCCCGCATGGCGACCATCATGGACAAAGGCGACATGGTCGAATTGCACCTCTCCGTGGCTGACATTCAAAGCTATCGCTGACGGCTTGTCCGCAATGTCAGGCTGTTCATCCAGCAGCGCATACATGGCTTCCATGTCGATCGAGCTTTGTTTGATCTCGCGCCATGCAAATCCTAGAATATTGAGTGGCCCATATAGGTTCAGCATAACAAGCGTCACAGCGGCAATATCGCCTGCCCCCATTGTGCCGCGGGAGATCGCATAGCCTGCAGCTGCCACCATGGCTGCCAACCCCAAATTCTGGATAAAGCCTTGCGCCGCATTGAGGCCTTGGAGAGTCGCGTTGGATTGGACTGAGGCGCGGGCATAGGTTCGGACCGCTTGATTATAGCGCTCGGTCTCGCGCGCTTCTGCGGCGAAAGCTTTGACCGTCTCGAAATTCATCAAGGAATCGACTGCGCGGCCCGTTGCCTCGCTGTCGGCATCATTCATGTCGCGACGATATTGTAACCGCCACTCCGTGATCGCCAAGGTAATGATCGTATAGATGACGACGGTCGATGCCGCGATCAAAGCAAAGAACCAGCCATAGCGCACACCCAAGACTGCGGCTGCCATCAACAGTTCAATGAGAGTGGGTCCAATGTTGAACGCGACAAAGCGCGTCAAAAAGTCGATGGCGCGAACCCCGCGCTCAATCGTGCGCCACACCGCGCCTGTACGCTTGGATTGATGGAAACGGATCCCAAGCGCATGCACATGGCCGAAAACGGCAACCCCTGCCCGCCTTTGTGCTTCTTCACTGACAGGCTGGAAAATGGTGTCGCGCAATTGGGGGGCACCAGAGCCCAAAAACCGCATCAAAGCCCAAGCGCCAATCGCCATCAGAAACACAGCATCCCAGGACGGATTGTTGCCGCTACTTAGGCCATTCACGGCATCAGCCAGAACCAATGGTGCGCCGACAATGAAAACCTTAGAAACGAGCGTGAGGCCGAGGGCTAGACCCACCCGGACCCGCAACTCTGGTGTATCCAGTCCACCGATCAAGCGCACCAAGCGCGCTAAAGCCCGCCCGATGGGTGAAATCTCATTAGCTGCGTCGGAAGCTGTGCGTTCGCCTTTTCTCATATTTAGCACATAGGCAATCTTGCTGGGGGTTGAACAGCCTAAATGTGTTTGCTGGGAAGGCCTGATGCACAATTGTTAGGAAACATGCATATAGCGCACGCAAAATCAGGTGTGCCCCTGAAGTGAGTCGGGCGCACATTTGGACGTCCACTTAAGGAACACGGCATGACCAAACTGAAATCTGTGTGCGTCTATTGTGGTTCATCCAACAAAGTAGATCCTGCATTTCTAGAGCTTGCCACCCAAATGGGCCTGGAAATTGCCAAACGTGGCGTCCGCCTCGTCTATGGCGGCGGCAATGTCGGCTTGATGGGGGCATCGTCTCGTGCGGCGCATGAAGCAGGCGGCGAAGTTCTTGGCATTATGCCGCACTTTCTGACCAAGTGGGAAAAGCCAAATCCCGCCTTTGAGACCCGCATGGTTGAGACGATGCACGAGCGTAAATGGGGCTTGTTTGCCGAATCCGACGCTTTCATCGTCCTGCCTGGCGGTATAGGCACTTTGGAAGAAGTGGTTGAGACACTGTCTTGGCAACGCTTAGAGCTTCATCACAAGCCGGTCGTGTTTGTAGGTCGGGCTTTCTGGCAACCTTTTGTCGATTTGATTGAAGCCACGATCGAGACGAAATTCACGCCTGAGGCTTTTCGTGACTCCTTCTTTTGTGTGGACACACCAGAAGAAGCAATGGACGGGTTAGAATCGGCGCTCGCGATAGCGTAAAGCCACTCTCACAGCACCTGCAATAAATCCTTGTTGATAGGGTCGCCGGTCTCTGGCGCGACACCTCGCGCTTGTCCACAAACTCGGGGCCAACAACTAACCTCGAAATTCAAAAATACGTAAAAGTAAATTTGATTAGATTTTATGTACATTGTTATTAAATTTTCTTTAAAATATATTTAAAGTTTTATACTATACACTTTATCAAAGAAATCTGTGAATTTGTTACAAATAAGCTATTGATTTTATAGATATTTCAATCGTTAACTGTAATTGAATATTTATTTTTAATTTGATTCGTTTTATTACTTAAGTCGCAACTAAGTGAACACTTTACTTTTTGGTAAATTTGCCCGACGAACTCTTAAGACAGCCTCGAGTCGGAGGCAAGCAGGCCAAAGGGTTTAGATGCGGCACATCGATCCTTTGGGGGCCAAGTCCGGCTCACGGCTGATTGGATACAAAGTGTCAGCTTGGGGGCATGGGCACCGGCCGTAACGCAGCTGGGGAAAAAGAGGCTGTAAGTCGATGAAACTGGATAAGTGTACGCTTGCGCTGGAAGAAGATGAGGGTCTGGGCGGAACAGCTATGGCGGCTGAAGGCGGCGCTCCTGACCGTGGCCTCTTCTTCGATTCTCAAGTCCGACGCTATCTCAAGGCCGCAGTTCGCCGCCATGACCTAACTGCCCGCAGAAATCGCACGCTTGCAAGCGTTCTACAGGAATGGACAGAGGTTGGCTATGTAAAGGCACAAGTTGCTAGCATCGCAAATCGTGCCGGCATGTCGACTGCAACCCTTTATCGGCAGTTCCCAGACAAGACGGTCCTGTTTTGCGAAGCCCTCAAATTCGGCCACGCAATCTTACTGGATGCGCTTGCAACCTATCGCGAACATCCAAACCCGATCCGCGACCTAATGGCCATACTTTGCAATTATGCTGAGACGGTATCCCATCCCGCACCCCAACAAATGTTATTGGCCCAAAGCATCATGTTGCTTGAGCCTGACCTAAAAGCCGATGTAAGCGCGATTGCCTTTGAGAATTACACCAAGGTCAAGCAGATCTGGTACGCAAAAATCCAGAAAATGGCTGATGACGGATTGGTCCGTGTTGATCAACTTGAATGGCAACGATGCCGCCTAGTTGGTGCTGTAGAGATACAGACCGTGAGGCGGTTCTTGATGGGTCAGACGCCGATTGCGCCAAACGGCAAGTGGCAAGCAGAGGCCCAGCAAGTCGTACACGACTTTTTCAAGCTTTACGGTACCGAAAAGTTTAACCAGCAGAACGTCCTCTATAACTGGGATTGGGGCATTTATGCGAGGCCCTAATGAGATTGCCGATTTGGACCGATTTTTATTCGGCCAATTGGAACCCATGTTAACGCCAAGAACCAACCGATTGGACACAACCAATCGGAGACAACGTATTGCGGCAGCAGTTATCTATGAGAATTTATCTTTAAACTTCAGCCAAATCACTATGCCGGCGATTACAAAGCGGGCGGGTGTTTCGACCGCAACTTTGTATCGACTTTTCCCGGATGTTGAGTCCCTTTACGATGCCGCGTTTCAGCTTGGCCTTCAGCTCGTCATCAAGTGGCTAGCCTTAGATAGCAACCATCCCAATCCATTGTATCGCTTAACGGAGCTTTTGGTTCATGGCGTCGAGGTTTGGACCCGCCCGCGAGCCAAAGAGACCATCTCGCCGCTTTACTATCGGCTCTGCAATCGCGATTCTGGGATCAAAGATCACGCGTCGATTTATCGCAAAAATTCCGAGAGCTTTTGGCTTGGTCAGTTTCAACGATTGAAGGTGGAAGGTTATCTAGATGTGGACCCTAGCTTGGACCTGATCGAGAAATTCTGGGGGCCTATTGAAAGCCTTTTTTTCTATCCCGCTTTCTTGACCGATGTCCCTTACGTCTCGCAAACCTCAACTGCTGAGGATTGCTGGCGTGCGGCGGACGATTTTTTGACACTTTATGGGACGCCTCATTTTCACGCATGCCGCAAGAAGTTCAATTGGGACGATGACCGCGCCGCCTTCCAATCCATAAAGACAACATAGGAACCCAAAATATGATCAGCCTTTACCTCTCCGACCAATTCAATCGACTTGCATTCTATTTGGCCCACCGGTCAGCGGAAAAGCTCAGAAAGGGCTAGTCATGACGTCTGCATCAGCACATCATAAGCCTTATCTGTTTTTCAAACATCAGATATGCGAACGATTGAGGGTGCCGTCGACCCGTCAAAATGACGGCACTCGCTCGTATCTCGTTTTGGCTGCAGTCCTGCAAGAATGGGCGGAAATGGGCTTCTTAAGTGCCCAAATTCCAAGCATTGCTGCGCGCGCTGGCCTGTCGGCTGCGACTCTCGAACGATTATTCCCCAATCGCGACGACATGCACCTCGAAGCGCTGGCGCTTGGGCAACAACTGATTGTTGAGGCGATGAAAAAATCTCCGTCGCACGCCAATCCGATTTTGGACTTGCTTGAATTTGCCCAGCACTATGCATCCATCTTGCAAGAGCCCTATTATAAACAATTCTCGCTTTGCCAAACCATTTTGGTTCGCATGGATTCCCACGTACGAGAGCAGGCCAGTGTCATCGCCTTGGCTGGCAATGCTGAGATCAAGCAGTTTTGGCACGACCGCATCGCTTTGTTGATGCAAGCGGGTATTTTGCGCCCCGCCTCTCTTAAGCACATGATTTTTCGCCTAACCGCTCCTATTGAAGCCCAAACATCGCATTGGTATCAGTCGAACCACAACAGTTATGCTCCCGACGTAGAATGGCTCCTAGAGATTACCAACATTGTCGAGGGCTTCTTTGAGATTTACGGCACCGCAAAGTATCAGGCAGACAACCCTAGACTTGGGCGGGACTGCTCTGGCTTGTCAGCCACCGCGGATGCTCAAATGCTGTGCCAACAAGGCAATTGGTAGGCAAATCTAGAGGCTCGGACAGTGCCTCAGCACAACCCACCTTGAATTCTGATTGAGGAACATCGTGCGGTATCGTAAGCAAGGGAGCTAGGCCGGGACTTTCCCAATAGTTTCGTCCAACTTTTATTTGCGCAACAATGCCAGAACGAAAAACCAAAAACTCTCGGAATAATTCAAATGGATTCGCTAGTTCAGCAGACAAAGAAGCGCCATAACTTCGAGACGAAAATTCAAGCGCTCTTAGCGGCCCAAGCCAAACGGCAGGATGACGATACGCGCAGGAAATTAATCTGCGCGAGCGAACTAATGGAGTGGCTAGAAGCCGGCTTCAACGAGGCCAATGTAACGAGGGTTGCCGACCAAGCGGGCGTCTCAACTGCCACGCTCTATCGTCTCTACCCAGATCGCAATCAACTTTACCTTGACGCGCTTAAGCTAGGCTATCAACTCCTTTTGGACATGGTTTTGGACGCCCCACACCATCCCCACCCATTTCGTAATCTCGTTGAATTCACCTACCATCTTATTTTGATCTGGCAACAAGCCAATGTCCAATTGTTCTACTTTATCCAAGGCTTTATCCTACAAACCGAAACTGAGATCACCGCAGATGCGCGCTTAATTGCAGCGAAAATCAGTCAAGCTTTCAGACAATTTGTGGAAGCAATTTTCGACCGTTTAGTTGCCGATGGGTTTGTTGAGAACAAAGATCGGCAACTCATGTTCGTTAGGCTCGTTGGCGAAATCGCCGTAAGAACCAGAAGTTGGCATGGCGACATTGGCATGCCCTACAAACCTGCAATGGGGTGGTATGCAGAAGCCATCAAAGTCGTTGACCTATTTTTCGTCCTATATGGAACTGCCAAGTTCAGGTCGGTGCGGCAACAATCACCGATCGGATTCTTGGATGGAAAACATTTGCGAAAGACGCCGATTGAGGAAATCAACAAAGCAAAATTCTATGCAACGTTAGAACGTGATCTTCCATTTCTAAAGGACGTGGAGATTTCGTTAAGGGAAAAGCCGACGCCAGCAAGTGCCCACGAATTTATACTGCAAGAATTGCAGCGAATGTTAACCAGAAGCCCAAATAGGCTGGATGCCACCAATCGTCGAGGCCGCATTGTCGCTTCAGCGGCCATTGTTATTTATTCGCGCGGCTTTCAGAATTTAAGCATGGCGGAGGTGGCCAAACAGGCTGGGGTCTCAACCGCGACCTTGTATCGCCTTTATCCAACCAATTGGGACCTTTATGACGCTGCCTATGGGCTGGGCGTAGGGATTTATATGGCGTGGCTTGGGCGAGATATCCAAGCAGCCAACCCCTTGGTTCAATTCACACTCTATGCTTCCGCCTATTTTGAAGCGTTTTTTGATGTTCACTCCAAAAATGCTTGGTCCTTGGACCAATTAAGGGGTGAACCATCAGAAATTGAGCAAATGCAGCGCTATAGCGAGATTAAGGTCCAACTCGAAGGCCTGGTCTGGCAAAAGCGCTTTTCCAAGCTTTACGCAGAAGGTTACATCAAGGAATTGCCAAGCTGGGACATGATCCACACCTTCCAAGGACCAACCTCAATCTTGATTATCCTGTTTATACGCGATGGCTTGGCGGCCCTGCCTAAAAGCGCTTGGTTTGAAGAAGCTTGGCGCACCACGGATGAGTTTTTCCAAATCTATGGCACGCCCCATTTCCATGCGATGCGCAAGAAAATGAACTGGGACGCAGAGCTAGAAGCTCATCGGGCGAAGGCGGTCTAGGTTGCGTGTGTAGAACCTAGACCCACACGCTATGTCCCGATGTGAAGCCTGCATTCCTGCCCGACAACCGTGCCCAAGTGCCCAAGTGCCCCAAGGGGCATTGCTTTGGCTCAATCCTAAAAGCGTTTTGCGAAACCAAGAGAGACGCGATGAACTGTTTCCTCGCTGTCGACACCAAATCGGGCATCATAACCGACCCGCACGTTTAGACCCGCTATGCTGCTGCTATAGCCCAGCTCGGCCGCCACAAAGTCTTCGCCACCGTCCATATCGCCCAATTGGATTGTGCCTAGGCTGGATCGCGCACTGGTTAGCATAGCAGTCGTAGCTTTCACACTTTGCTCGCGTGAATTGTAGAGCACGCGCGCTGAGACTACCCCAGCCAATGCGTCGGCCGATATTTCGCCGCCGCCAAAATAATCTGTCACTTCCGCCTCAATCGGCGAGAATGTGGCATTAGCGCCGCTTGCACCACGTTCACTATAGCCGTCAAGCTCTGCCGTCATTTGGCGCGCGCCAATTACCGGGCCAAGCTGCACTACGCCTAAGTCAAACAACTTACCGCCTTCGGCTCGAACATTTTTACTTGTTCCCCTTGTGGAACCACGGGCCGTTTGACCATAGGAGGCTGGGCGCAGGATGTTGCTATATTCCAAATTGCCATAAGTATAGGAACCGTTGGCAAACCAGCCATTTTGCGAATAGCCACCATAAACAGAAACTTTGGTTGCGCCGTGATCATATGAGAAATCACCACCATCGCCATTGCTCTCTTGCTCACCCAGCGCGGCACCAATTTCAAAGCCATTCTTTGTGCGGTAGCCCATGCCAACCGTAAAGTCAGCTAGCTCGCCATCATCAGTGTCGCCCCAAGTCTGCCCAAGGCTACCCCAAAATGTGACGCCCTCTTCTGGTCCACCAGCTTTTGCGCCTAAGTGGCGCTGGCTATTTAGATGCGCCGTAATGTTCAAACTGTTTTCTTGGGTAATACGATCTGTTGCCAAGCCGAGAACACGTGCAGTTAAAGGTGCAGTAGTTTCCAGTGCTAGCAAATGCATCGGATCAACATAGGTTGGCAGCGTCAAACGGTACACCAACAGCATATTGTCATTTTCGACGCCGTCATCATACGTCGCATAGTTGAGGTCACCAACCATAGCCCCAGTGCGCGTCTGGAAATCATTGTCATTGCCAACAAACAAAAAGAAATCTTGCGGGGCGTTCTCGTCAAGAACAGGCGCTAATGCAATGGCTTCCCATTTCTCTGAGAGGGTCATGCGGTTGTTCGTACGTGCCAAGTCCGCTGGGTTTGCATCGAGGTTAAGACCGAAGCGCGTCAGTTGGTCGGTATTGAGCATGTTTACAAACTGAACACTCGCAACTGTTGTAATGTTGGGAGCCAATACGCCACCCGGCGAGACAGGCGTCGCGCTTGTTTCGTAAGGCGTGCCCGCAATATTTGTTGCACCTGTGATGTCCACCAGCATGATGCTTTTGAATACGAGTGGGTTATTATCCCCATTATCGACCCCGTTGCCATCACGCGACAACATCAGGAATTGGCTTTTGTTCAAGGCCAAGATATCGCTTTGTGCGGCTGTTCGGTCCGCTGCGCCAGCGACACCCCTGCGGTCAAATGTCGGCAGCTCGAGCACATAATGAGCCGAAGGTGCAGACGGCGCTGGATTAGTCGAAACATCATAAACCAGAACGCGTGTGAACTTTCGTGTTGCTTGATTCGCAGCAGTGGAATCCTGCACGGTCGAGCTCTGCAAGACACCGAACAGCGTCTTCCCATCAGGAGACAATGATAGCGATTCCATCCCTTGGTTATTGCGCCGCCCTGACGTCGTTGGCTGTGCCAGAGAATTGAAATTCGTGACACCAGCCGTAAGTGGGGCAATGGCTGGCGGGGGTGCTAAATAGCCAATCATTCTGCCTGTGGCGTTATAGTGATAAATGCCGCCGGTATATTCATCGCCGATATAGAACGTACCATCGCGCCGGAAGGCCAAGGCTTCAGCGTCTAAACTCACGCGGCCCGCACCTTCACGACCCGCAGGAACGACTGGCAACACATAGCCATTTTGAGTGACGGTCCCTGTACCGGGGTCTTCGCCAGTCGTCGGCGCATTGTTAAAGTCATTCAGGAAGAAACTGCGTGACGCATTATAGGTTAGGATGACTTGGTTTTGCGAGGCGACGTCTTGGGGCAATGTGCCGCCAGTATAGGGGGTAAATGCCAAGTTGAATGCGCTGATGCGCGACCGATAATTCGAGAAAAACACGTCATTATAGCCACGATCGGGCAAAGTATAGAGAATGCCAGAATAACCATTCGCTGCGCGCCGCCACGTTGTTAAGTCCAACGCCATGCCCGAAAATGACCCAAGCGTATCGCCGTTAAAGTCGCGCAAGCTGGCCAAAGATCGCCCGGCCCCAACCATCCCCTGATTGACGAAAACCTGCCCACCTACTGTGACGCTGGTGGATCCAAGACCCGTAGCGCGGTTTGGAACACCGTAAAATTGCGCGGATGCTTCACTAAAGCCCAAAGTGGTAAACGCAGTTACGAAAAGTGCCGTGTTACGCAAACGCGTTTTCGTCAAATACAGATTTTTCACGATAATTACCCCCGTCAAGGGAATTTTCGTAGCAACTTCGTGTGACAGAAAAATCTCGTTTTTGCGTCACTTTGAGGCCGATGACTTTGACTGCCTAAAACCTACGACGCCTTGCCCGCCAAGCGGCTTGCGGCGCGCTCTGGGCCGATCAGCATGAAGATCCACTTCATCTCTGGCCCATGTTCTTGGCCCGTGAGAGCCTTGCGCAAGGGCATGAAGAGGCCTTTGCCTTTTGCGCCAGACGCCGCTTTCACCGCCTCGGTAAAGCCTGACCAAGAGGTTTCATCATAAGGACCAGCCGGCAGTAGACCCAGTGCTGTAGCGATAAAGTCTGGCTCATCAATCTGAGGCTCAATCGGGCCTTGGACGACTTTGGCCCACAGCGCCACATCGTCAAACTTTGCGAGGTTGCCGCGAACGGCCAGCCAGAAAGCTTCACCCAGATCACAATTAATCGCAGCTAAGCGCGGCTGGATCGCCGTATAGTCCGCATGCTGCAGCAATTGCGCATCCAAACGGCGTACGTCTTCAGGGTCAAAGCGAGCTGGCGCGCGGCCTATTTTACCAAAATCAAAGCCAGCGATCAGCGCGTCGAGATTATCGACAGCCTCAACCGGGTCCGACGTGCCGATCCGTGCCATCAGGGACAAAACCGCCAAAGGTGCAACCCCCTGCTCGCGCAGGCTCTCAACCGAAAGAGAGCCAATGCGCTTGGACAAAGTCTCCCCATCGGCACCAACCAACAGTGGGAAATGGCCGAACTCAGGGCGCTTTCCCCCTGTCAGCGCTTCAAAAATCTCAGCCTGTGCGCCTGTGTTGGTCACATGGTCTTCGCCACGGATCACATGGGTGACGCCTAGATCCACATCGTCCACGACCGATGGCAACGTATAGAGATAGGCCCCATCTTCGCGGATCAGCACGGGGTCGGACATTGAGGCGGTATCAACCGTTTGCTCACCCCGGATCAAATCCTGCCACGCCACCCGCTTGCCCGAAAGCTTAAAGCGCCAGTGGGGCTTGCGCCCTTCGGCTTCAAAGGCGGCCTTGTCTGCATCCGTGAGGGCGAGAGCGGCACGATCATAAACCGGGGGCAATTTACGCGACAAAGCGATCTTGCGCTTACGCTCCAATTCTTCCGACGTCTCATAGCAAGGATAGAGGAGGCCTGCTTCAATCAGACGGTCGCGTGCCTTGTCATAAATATCAAAGCGGGCCGACTGGCGAGCTTCTTCATCCCAAGTCAGGCCAAGCCACGTCAGGTCTGTGCGGATACCATCCTCATAAGCTTGGGTAGAGCGCGCCGTATCGGTATCATCAATCCGCAACAGGAAGGTGCCGCCATGTTGGCGCACAAACAACCAATTGCGCAATGCCGTGATGACATTGCCGACGTGGAGCTTGCCGGTGGGCGAAGGGGCAAATCTGACTTTCATGTTTCTTTCCTATCACGGCTGACTTAGCAGTCATGCCGCCGACACGCGAGAGGGGCATGTGCAGGTAAGCCATCTTGGGGCTGCGGAAAAATTTTCATAAGCCTATAGACGAAAAAACGGAACAGAGTTAGAACATCGCTACTTTGTTCGTGCATCGTTCACGGTGCCATCGGATTTTACACGGGCCAGCGTGTGCGCGCGCGCCGCAAGATAGGGGAAGTTGATGCTGACGTCCAAACAACGAGAGCTTTTGCTATTCATTCATGAGCGTCTCAAGGAAACTGGCGTCTCGCCTTCCTTTGACGAAATGAAGGATGCGTTGGACTTGGCATCTAAGTCAGGCATTCACCGCCTGATTACGGCACTGGAAGAGCGCGGGTTTCTGCGTCGCCTCGCCCATCGCGCCCGCGCCTTGGAAGTCCTGAAGCTGCCTGATAGTGCAACCACGGCCGCGCCACCCAAAGGCCGCCAGCCCTTTACGCCGCTGGTTGTGGGGTCAAAGCCTGCCCCGGCAATCCCGGCCATTCCGCCTTCAGCAGCCAATGATATCGCGGTCTTGGGTCGTATCGCAGCGGGCGTGCCTATCGCGGCCATTCAGCATGAGATTGATCGGATTGCGGCACCCGACAAATTGGACCCTGCCCTGCACTTTGCCTTGGAAGTCAAAGGCGATTCCATGATTGATGCCGGTATCTTGGAAGGCGACTTTGTCATCATCCGCCGCACCGATGACGCCCAGTCGGGCGACATCGTGGTCGCCTTGGTCGATGATGAAGAAGCCACGCTCAAGCGCCTGCGCCGTCGCGGCCAGTCCATCGCTTTAGAAGCCGCCAACCCTCGTTACGAAACCCGCATCTTCGGCCCAGATCGGGTGAAGGTACAAGGCGTGCTGGCGGGGCTTTATCGGCGATACTAGGGGCCAACTTGTTGCCCCTGTCCTCCCCTGCTTGCGGGGGAGGGGGACCATGCGAAGCATGGTGGAGGGGGCTTATCCGCAACGTCCCCCCTCCGTCAGCTTCGCTGCCACCTCCCCCGCTCGCGGGGGAGGATAAGAGCACCGGGTTATTTCAAATTGAGCGACCCCGGGCGTGCGGTCTCTTGGGACTGCGCCGCCTCCTGCGTGTGAGTCGTGTTGATGGTTCTTTCCACTTAGACAGCCTTTGCCGCAGGCTGTGCCTTGGCAAAGGCCGTGCTCGAGTTTGAGCGCGCAAGATGGGGAGTCAAGGGGCGCGCCGATGGCGCGTCGGCAGACGCCGCCCTTGACTTCTCACCTGCGCAGAGACAATCGTCCTAGGGCTTCAAGGCAAGCGGAGCGACGCATTGAGCCCTTCAAAGTCATGGCTATTAAAGCCACAGCCCTTTGTCGCGCAGCCTCGGAGCGCGCAACAAAAGTTGCGCATGCCGCCGCGCCCACATGCGCAGCCCTTGCTGCGCGATCGGTGGGGCAAGCAGGGCGAGCCTTGAAGGCGTTCCAAAGC
>VYLZ01000200.1_pt1 | contig 12214 bp, 6 predicted proteins | sample 5115361 | NCBI WGS metagenome assembly VYLZ01 (sample SAMN12291805, study PRJNA351875) | freshwater metagenome | isolation source: freshwater lake | place: USA: Michigan, Sixteen Lake | collected 2013-08-07 | reverse complement strand
GCGTCGAGGTCCGCGCCGAGGTCCACCGCCCAGGCGCGCAGGCCGTGGGCGCCGTCGGCGGTGACCATGCGCCAGCCCGCGCTCTCGGCACCCTCGCGGGTGATGACGGGCTCATCCTCCTGCGCGAAGCGGGTGTATCCGAGCTGCTCGGCGAGGGGCGCGAGCACGTGGTCCGCCACGCGGTGGGGGCCGCCCTGCTCCCCGAGGCGACGCAGCTTGCGGCGGGTGACCTCCCACGCCTCTTCGAAGGCCGCAGACTCTTCTCGGGAGAGCTTCGGGAGCAGCTTGAACTTCTGGAGCTGCGCCTCGAGCTCGAGCTTGACGAAGGGCTCGGGCAGGGCCGCGCCGGCGAAGGTGAGGTCGCGCAGATCAAGCGCCACGGCGGACCTCCCCGGGCACGAGCAGCAGCATCCCGAGCAGGCTCACCGAGGGCGCCTCCACGTCGCCGAGGCGGTCGAGCACCTCGCGCCGCTTGCGATGGATCTCCAGCAGCGTGCGGGCCTCGGCGCGGGCGCCGGGGGGCTGTCGCCCGTCCTGGGTGTAGTGGGCGAGGCGCTCGGCGGGCGCGAGGTCGAACTGCCACCGCGGAACGGTGTCGTCGCGAAAGAGCCCGACCGATCTCGCGGCGCCGCAACGCTCCACGGTGCGTTGGGCGAGCCATGACTCCAGCCCGCGACGCTCCTCGTCGAGGGTGGCGTCGAGGGTGGGGCGCCACGTCGCCACGAGGCCGTCGAAGTGATCCTTCGCGCGCGCGAGCACCGCCGCGGGAGACGCATCGGCCCACGTCGCGAAGTGCGCGCGCCACATGTCTTTGGGGGGCAGCGCGCGGGCGGTGTCGGCGAGGTGGGACCACTGCGCCACGTCTTCGATCACCTGCAGGGCGCCATCGCGCGTCGCGCGCACGGCGAGGACCCGCTCGAAGGCCCTGCCCGCGCGGCTCTGCACCCGTCCGAGCACGGTGTAGATCACCGCGGCGTGGGGATCGTCTCCGCGGGCGACGGCGACCCGTCGGTCCTGCCACGAACCCGCCGCGCCGTGCTGGATGTGTCGCACGCGGTCGAGCGCGCGCCGCACGATGGGGTGCGCGCGACCGAGGTATCCGAGCGCGTGCCCCTGCGCGTCGTGGGTGCTGCGCACGTCGGTGGTGAGCCGCAGCGCCCCCTCCACCGCGGACCACCCCGGGACCTCTTCCATCCCCGCCTGCCACGCAGCGGGCAACCGCAGCTCCCACTGCCCGGGCGCGACCTCTCTCGCAGGGTTGGCCTCCGAGGAGTCTGCCCGCACGGCCTGCACCACGAACTGCAGCAGGTCCACCACCCCGAGCCGCCGTCCTTCGTCGCGCGCGCGACTCGCGGCATCGACGTGGGCGCTCGTGGCCTGCATCCCTGCGTCGCCGAGCCAGGTGTGGGTGCGGGCGACCTTCTCCGAGCCCGCGAGCACCCGGTCGATCTCATCGAGCATGTCGCGATACACCGGCCGCGACGCATCCGACCGCAGGAGCTCGTCTTCGCCCACGAGGGTGAGGGTTTTCGCGGCGCGCGCCTGGGTGTCGTCGGTGATCCCCGCGAGCAGGCTCCCGTCGTCTCCGCCCGAGAAGCTCGCGCCGAGGGTGTTGGGCACGAAGCCCAGCCGCTTCTTCTGGTTCTCGTAACGCTCCGCGAGGCGCCACAGCAGCCGCTCCTCGAAGGTGCCTTCGAGGAAGAGGTATCGCACCACGGGGTCGTGCGCCTGCCCGAAGCGGTCGATGCGCCCGTTGCGCTGCTCGAGCCGGTTGGGGTTGTAGGGCAGCTCGAGATGGATCAGGTGATGACACCGCGTGTGGAGGTTGAGCCCCTCGGCGCTCGCGTCGGTGGAGACGAGCACGAGACCGTCTTCGCGGGTGAAGCGGTCGGTGATGCGCCCGCGGTCGCCGTCGGCGTCGTCGCCCGAGAGCACCAGCACCTCGCCCGCGAGGGCGCCGCGGGTCTTCTCGGCGACGAGCGCGTCCCGCGCGGCCGCCATGCTGTCGCCGTACTCGGTGTAGACCAGCACGTTCGCGTGGGCCTCGGCCTCGCGGATCTCTCGCACCGCCGCCACCAGCGCGCGGAGCTTGGGGTCATCGTCGCGGGCGTCGCGGGCGAGGGTGGCCACGGCGCGCAGCGCGTCGCGGGTGCGCTCGGCGCGCTTCTCGGCCTTGCGTGACTTCGCGATGGCGCCCACGAGCGCGCCGAGGTTGCCTTCGAGCTCGTCGGGGTCGAGGTCGGCGAGCGAGACCGCGAGGGCCTCCGACTCGAAGACCGCGAGGTCCTGCTGCTCTTGCGCGGAGAGGTCGTCGTAGCGCGCGGCGCGCCGCGACAGGTCGCGCAGCGACTTGATGCGCTGTTGGCGCGCCTCGGCGTTGTCGTCGCGGCCGTGCGCGAGGTCGTCGAGGCGCAGGGCCACGGCCTGGAGGGTGAAGGCGCAGGCGGCCGCGGTGGACACCGATCGCTTCAGCAGCGAGACCATGGCGAGGACCTCGGCGAAGTCCTTCTGCCGCTTCGCGCGGCGCAGCAGCGGCGCGACGAGGGCGAGGAGGGCCGACTGAAAGCGCGCGAACCCCTGGGTCCCTGCGGCGTCGAGAGAGACGCGCACGGGGATCACCTGGCGCTCCCGGAACATGGCCTCGCCGCGCTCATCCCGGAGGTGTCGCTTGAGCCGCCGCACGACGTGGCGCTCCCACGCGCGCTCCCGCGGCAGCCCGCGTCCGTCGACGAGGCTGGGATCGAGCAGGCTGAGCAGCGACGCGAAGTGCGAGTCGTGGCCGTCGTGGGGCGTGGCGGTGAGCAGCAGGAGCCCGTCGGTGCGGCGCGCGAGGACCTCCGCCAGCCGTCGCCGCTGGGAGTCTTCGCGGTCGCCGACCTCGCCGAGGCTGACGCAGTGGTGGGCCTCGTCGAGGATCACCAGGTCGTAGTGGGTGCGCTCCAGGTCCTGGAGCACGCGCTCCTGCTTGGCGAAGTCGACGGAGACGAGCGCGAGGGACTCGTGGTCGAAGGGGTTGGCGCCGAGCTCCTGCGCGTACCGGATCTCCTTCAGCGCATCGGCATCGAGCACGCGAAAGCGCAGGCCGAAGCGCTCGCGCATCTCGTCGCGCCACTGCCGCATGAGGGGACCCGCGGGTGACACGATGAGCACGCGGTGGGCGAGCCGTCGTGCGATGAGCTCCGCGAGGATCATCCCGGCTTCGATGGTCTTGCCGAGGCCCACGTCGTCGGCGAGGAGCAGCCGCGGTCGCGGCAGCGCGAGGGCGCGGAGCACGGGCACGAGCTGATACGCCGCGGGGCGGAGCCTTCCGGGCTGCGCCGCGAGCAGCGCGTCGGGGCCGAGCCGTTGCTCCAGGAGAAAGGCGTCGTGGTAGACGCGCCAGTCTTGCAGTCGCCCGGGATGTTCGGGGTCGAGCGGGGTCGACGCCGGGGTCACGGTCTCCAGCGGGATCAGCAGGTCGAGCTCGCGCCCCTGGAGCGACGGACCTCCCTCCCGGCACCGCAGTCGAAGAATCGACTGCGCTCCCGCAGGCTGCACAAACACCACCTCCCAGCGCAGGCCGCGCGCGATGACCTCCGTCCCCGGCAGGAGTGACTCCATGCGGCCGTCACGGGTAGCACGCTGACGGGCAGCGCGAAAAGCGAGATTCGCACCGCGGCGAAGGCGCCTCGGGAGGGGGCGTGACCCTGGTCATCACCCGAGAGTTTCTCTGTCAGATTTCCGAAGGGGTGTGTGCGGGTCAGGCCTCGTCCCAGCGCGCGCGAACCCGGGCGTAGCTGAGGATCTTCCCGGGCAGTCCCTCGTCTTGCGCGTCGAGCACGAGGCAGCTCGGGGTGCCGCCGTTCTTCGGGCCGCGCAGTCCGCGCCCGACCATCTGCTCGTAGAGCACCGCGCTGGTGGTGGGACGGGTGAGGCACACGACGTTCGCTTGCGGCGCGTCGAAGCCCGTGGTGAGCACGCTGACGTTACAGAGAAAGCGGATCCCCTCTCCCGCACGAAACCGCGCGATCACCGAGGCGCGCTGGGCGCGCGGGGTCTTTCCGGTGACCACCGCCGCGACCTCTTCGCCCGAGGCGCGGTTGAGCAACAGCGTGAGCAGCTCGGCGTGCTCCACCGAGCACGCGAACACCAGCGCCCGGCTGTCTTCGCCGAGGCGCAGCAGTCGTTCCACGATGCGGGCGTTGCGCGCGGGTTCGCGCCCCAGCCGTTGGAGATAGGTCGGCGGCAGATCCTTGAACTCCTCGAAGAGCTCGCGCTCCTTCGCGGTGAACTCAGGCGCCGCGCCGAGGGTGAGCGACTCGGCCTTGACCCGCGAGAGGATCTTGCGCTCCTGCAGTGCCGCGATGGGATGGGTCCCGAGGCTCTTCGGGGTTACGAGCTGGTGCTGAAAGTACCGTTGGAGTCGCTCATCCTCGGCCTCGTGGCTGCGCCAGGGTGTGGCCGAGAGACCGACCACCGGGGGCGCGTGGGAAAGCGTCTGCCATTGATGCTTCGCGCGCTGCCGCAGCGCGAGGAGCACGTCTCCGACCGACGGCGCGACGGCGCCGTGCGCCTCGTCGACGACGGTCATCGCGTGCCGCGACAGCGGAAGGAGCTCGTCGAGCGCGACACCCGCCTTCAACCACTCGCAGACCTGGCGAACGCCTGCCAGGATCACCGTCGGTCCTTCGTCCACCTCGATGGAATCGGCGCTGCGCCCGCCCCACGCCCGCACGAGGGAGAGGGACGTGGTTCGTCGGACTTCGCTCCGCCCCTGCCACACCTGTCGAAAGCAGGTCCACGCCTGCTCCAGCAGCTCCTCGGACTGCGCGAACCAGATGGCGAGGTCTCGCGGTCGACGCTCCCTGGATTGTGCCGCGAGGTGGTCACAGACGGCCTCCACGGCGACACGGGTCTTTCCTGCCCCCGTGGGCAACGAGAGCATCGCGGCACCGCCCGCGCCGTCCGCGAAGAGCTTGCGGAGGTGCTTGTACACGTCGTTCTGAAAGTCGTGGAGCTCGTTGAGCACCACCGCGGGCTCCACGGACTCATCCTGAAGGCGCCCGTGGTCGCGGTGCGACGCGAGAGACTCCGGGAGCTCGAGCGCCTGGCAGAACGCGTGGGCCCAGTGGCTCCCGCGGTGCCAGTACGCCGCCACGGTGCCAGCGCCCTTGCCGTGTTGGGTCGCGTTGGGGTGGAGCTCGTCCGCCTTCACGCCCGCGAGCGCGCGGTAGCGATCTGCGAGCTTCTCCCACTTCGTCGGCGCGAGCGCGCGCAGGAGTTGTTCGCGCACCCACGGGCCGAAGTCTCGGTGGCTGAGGAGCTGATGGCCGAGCACGTCGACCACGTCCTCCGCGAGGCTTCGGGCGGAGTCACTGCCACGGATCCCCATCTCCTTGAGCGCGTCGTGCATCGCGTCGCGGTGCTGCCGCAGCCAGGGGGCGGCGTCGGCGTCGAGCAGGTCCGACCATGCCGTCGCAGGGATGCGGCCGAGGGCGCGGAGGATGTCTTCTCGTTCGTCAGCGTTCATCGTGGGATCACCTCCTGCGTCATCTCGGGCGAACGGTTCTGGTGTCAGATCCGAGCGCCCCGGCGCGTCTGGTTGACCGCGAGGGAGTATCACGGACATGGGAACACGAACGAAGCCGGTGCCCTGGACCGACGTGCCGATGGTGGTGGAGACGAACGCGCCCGACACCCACGCGCGCGAGTCGCTCAAGCACCCGGTGGGGCATCGCACGTCGCGCGCGATCGAACGCGACCACACGTGGATCTTCACCGACGGCAGCGGCTCGGGTTGGCACGCCGCGGTGGTCCTGCGCCCTGACCGACCGGCGCGCCTCCTCGCGCGATCGCTGCCGCGAGAGATGTCGAACGTCGGCGCGGAGATGAACGGCCTGCTGCTCGGGCTCTCGGTGCTCGACCCCGGGGAGCGGGTGACGGTCGTCTCGGACTACCTCTGGGACGCCTACTACATCCTGGGCTGGTGGAACGCCTCGAAGCCCGCGCTGATCCGCCTCGTCGATCAAGCACGCGCGCTGCTCACCGCGCGGCGGCCCGAATCCCTTCGCTATATCCATATCCGCGGCCATCGTCCTGACGGCACGGACTTCGGGACATGGAACGAAGTGGCCGACAAGCTCTGCAGCGCTCGGGTCGCGTACGACGGAGAGCAGTCCGAGGCGCACGTGCGGGCGCACCTCAAGGCGCAGCGACCGATCTCTCTACTTCTGACTTAAACGGTGTTCGCCAACCTCAGCAGCCGGATCGCCCAGCCCGTGTCGATCCAGCGGGTGGCGTCTTTCGTGGTCCCGTCGAGATAGCGCAGTCGGTTCACCCGCGCCTCGTCGAGCACGCCGCCGTTGCGCACGACATCGTCCGCCGCGAGCAGCGTCCACCCGAGGTCGCTGCGCGAGACCGTGCGTTCCTTGAACCCCGACGGACCCCCATCCACGCGCAGCCCGCCCTCGGCGCTCCTCCGCACGATGCGAAAGGCCTTCCCGTCGACCTCGACCATCGCGCCGAAGCCCGGCGACGCTTCCATGCGTGCGATCCATGCATCGACCCGCGCATGAACCTCGCGCGACATTGTGCGGGACGCGCCTCGCCCGCCCCCGATCGCCTGCCACGTTGCGCGGTCGACCCCCTCGAAGACCCAGGCTCCTTCGTCCTCGTTCCAGCGCGCGACGCCGCCGTAGCGCCACGGGCCGTTCGCGTTCACCCGCGTGAAGACGTAGGTCGTCTCCCCTGGCCATGCGGCGTTCCCCTCGTCGGCGATCTGGTCGGGCGCGCTCATGGCGCCCGGGCCGGTGATCCACGCGAAGCGGTGGCCGTCTCGGCGAAGGGCCGGCGTGAACTCGTCCCACCCGAAGTGCGCGGCGAGGGCGGCCTCGTTGTGCTCCGTGCCGACCGCAGGCGTGAGCGACTCCGGCGTCACCACGCGTTCGACCCGCGCGATGACCGCGGCGTCCATGGTGGCCGCGAACGACGGGCCCACGCCGTCGGACACGAACCACCACGCGCCCTCGCGCTCGACGAGGCGCTTCAGTTGGTAGCGTGCGCCCTCGTCGCGCGCCGTCGTCTGCACGAGGACCACCCGGTCTCGCAGCGCCTCGGTCGACGCACCGCGCATCCACCGCATCACGCACCAGTCCCCGTCGCGGATCGGCGACCTCCCGCCGTCCATCGAGGCGCCGTGGGCGCGCACGGCGAAGATCCCCTCGCGGGGCTCCACGGGGAGCGTGACGTGGGCCGCCGCGGGGGCATCGTGCGTACTCCCAGACGCCGCACCCGCCGCCGCGGCGAGTGTCGGGTAGAAGGGGATACGTCCCGTGGGCGTGCGCTCCGAAGTGCCCTCTGCGGGCTCGAAGGAGAGACCGTCGGGACCTCGTCGAAAGCGCACCGCGAAGGTCGTACCCGGGTGTCCGGCGGCAGGGCCGAACCAACCCCGCAGGAGGTCGGGGAGCGCGTTTCGTCCCCCGCCAACCGGGTGCGCGACGTTGCAGAACGCCTTGGCGCACCGAAAGATCCACGTCGTTCCGTCGGGGAGACGGGCCTCGATCTCACCCGCACCACCCAGGGCGGGCGGGAGCGCGAGGATCGGGTCACGCTGATTCCAGGTCACGCGACAGACGTGTTGAACCCCCTCGACCTGGGCACGCTCGCCGCGCTGACGGTACTGCGCGAGCCGCAGGTCGACGAGCTCCGAGACCATCGACGAGAGCGCGTCGCGATCCTCCGCCTCGACCTTCAAGCGGGTGGCGAAGACACCGCCGCGGAGCTCGAACCACGCCCCACGGGTCCATGCGTCGACGGGGTTCTTCTTCCAGTAGCGGCGCCACGTGTTGGCGTCGACGGCGTCGAGGTCGCCGAGCTCCTTCACGTCCTCCACGTCGCGGCGCAGGGCGCGGTCCCGACGGATCCGCGTAAGGCTCTGTGCGGCGAGTTCGTCGAGCACCATGCCGTCGAAGAAGGCCCCGGCGTCGAGCAGAACAGACAGGACCACGAACTTGAACGACTTCTCCATTCGAGATGTCTCGAGGTCCCGCAAGAAGGTCCCGTGCGGCGTGAGCGCCCGCGCCTCGTCGTCGCGGAGGCAACCGTGGTCCCCGACGGCATCGAACCATCCCCGCCCTGCCGTGCGAATCGCCGTGAACGACTGCTCCGCGCGCAGCGCCTCGCCCGCCGTGGGGCGGCGGCCGTGGGCCTCGACGAAGCGGTCAAACCACGCGTCGAAGCCCTTGCGCCCCGTCGGGAGGAGCGTGCGCAGGAGCTCGATGGCCTCGAGCTCCAGGTCCATCGCGCAGCCCTCGGGCATCCTCGCGGGCTGTCGGGCGGCGAGAACGTCTGCCAGCGACGAGCGCGACGGACCCACCAGCGAAAGGAGTGCTTCCACCTTCCAGAGGAAGGAGCGGTGGTTGCCGACGAAGTCGATGACGGTGAGGTCGCGCTTGCCGTCGGCACGGCGCAGTCCGCGGCCGAGCTGCTGCAGGAACACCACGTTGGATTCCGTGGGGCGCAGCATCACCACGCGGTCAACGGAGGGAAGATCGATGCCTTCGTTGAAGAGATCAACGGAGACCACGGCGTCGAGGTGCCCCGACTCCAGCGCGCTGAGCGCGACCGCGCGGTCGAGGGTGCCGCCGTCGGAGAGGACGGTCTCGACGCGCATCCCCCGGCGCGCGAGGTCGTTGCGCACGAACCCCGCGTGTGTGCGGGAGACACAGAAGAACAACGTGCGAATGCCCGGGTGCGCGGTGAGCGCCTCCCAGAGCTTGTCCATGCGCGCGTCCGTTGCCAGCGCCGCGTCGAGGGCGCCCAGGTCGAAACGCCCGCGGCGCCACGGAATGGCGTCGTAGGCCACCGTGTCTCGCAGCCCGTAGTAGCGGAAGGGGACGAGGAGCCCTCGGGCCACGCCCTCGCCGAGGTCGGTGCGGTGAAAGACCGTGTCGCCGAAGAGCCCCAGCACGTCGCCACCGTCCGGGCGCTCCGGGGTCGCCGTGAGACCGAGCACGAAGCCCGCGCCAAGCACTCCGAGCACCCGGCGGTAACTCTCGGCGTCGGCGTGGTGGACCTCGTCGACCACGGCGTAGTCAAACCGCTCTCCCGCGAGCGCGGCGATCCCCGCGGGGCGCGCGAGCTTCTGCACCGAGGCGAGCACCAGGTCGCCGGAGAGATCGTTCGAGCCGCCGACGTACCACGTTGCCCGAGGATCCTGGCCCTTCGCCCGGGCGGTGGCGCGGAACTGTCGCGCGGCCTGCGTGAGGAGTTCCTCGCGGTGGGCGATGACGATCACCCGAATGGGGCGGCCGGCTTCTTCGGCGTACCGCGCGGCGTCGAGCGCGGCGACGAGGGTCTTGCCGAGCCCCGTGGCGAGCACGACCAGACCGCTGCGGGCTCCACGGGCGCGCTCGGCGGCGATGGCCTCCAGGGCCGCGCGTTGCACCGCGTGCGGAGGATGCACGGCGGGGGCGTCTTCGACGATCTCACCGGGAGGCAGCGAGTGGGTACGTGCGACGGCGCGGCGGCGGTAGTCGGCGATCCAGCGCGCGTCGAGGGGGATCGACTGGGCCCAACGGTGGTCGAAGGCCTCGACGACCGCGCGGTATGCGACGGGATCTCGGTCCTGGTCGACGCGGAGGTTCCACTCGATGCCGTGGCGCAGGGCGCTGCGGGAGAGGTTGCTGCTGCCGACGAAGGCCGTCGCCAGGCCGTCGCCTTCGAGCCGCCAAGACTTCGGGTGAAACGAGGTGGGCGGGACGGTGCGTTCGGTCTCGAAGACGCGCACCTCGACGCTGCCGTCGGCTCCTCGCGTGAGCGTCCATTCGAGGAGGGTCTCGAGCGCCGAGGCCTGCGTGATGTGGAGATAGTCGCCGGTGAGGATGCGCACCGCGGAGGCGGTCTCGCGCCGTCGAAAAGCAAGGGGCGCAGGAGGTCGACGCCGCTGTCTTGCACGAAGGCTGCGAGGATCGCGACGGTGTGCGCACGGGCGAGGAGGGGCAGGAGGTGATCGAGGAGAGGGTCCTCGCGACCGCCGGTGGAGAGTGGGCGCTCGGCCGCGCGGAGGTAGTTGCCTCGCCCGGGAATCACGTGGCGGACGCCGCCGCGCGGGTCGTCCATGTCGCCGCGGTAGCGCGGGATGACATGCACGTGTAGATGCATCACGGTCTACCCCGCAGCGGAACCTGCGTTGAACCCCACGTTGTATCCGTCGGGATGGAACTCCTCGTCGAGCTGCGCGCGGACCGTGTCGACGAGGTCCATGACGGCGCGGCGCTCGTCGTCGGTGGCGTCGAACCAGGTGGGCACCACGCGCTTCGTGATGATTAGGGTGTGCCCCTCGGAGACTGGGAAACCGTCACGGACCGCGAAGGCGAGCGCGTTCTCGGCCACCCAACGCGCCCCCGGAATCCCGCTGAAGTCCTGGAGGGACATCGCCCCGAGTGTCGCATGGTGCACCCGAAACCCGTAGCCGTGCGAACGCTCCGCGTGCTCACACACGGACGCGGCACCATCGCCACGACGATTCTCACCCAGAGCGCGATGGCTCTGCGCACGTCGGCCACCCCGCGCGTTGGAGCAGCACCCAGACGCGCTCGGCCTCCGGGCCGACCTCGACGAGGCGCCGCGAGAGCCAGAACCGCAAAGAGTCCGGCACGGACTGCGACGGGTGCTCCTCGACCAAAGCGACCAGCTCGCCCAGATGCGCCTCCGGCATGCCGGTGATCCACGGGTCGATTCGCCCGAGCGCGTACTCGCGTCGCGCAAGGTCGCGCGCGACCTCGGGTGCCACCTCCCAGACGGTCTGCGCGACCAGCCAGTTCTCCCGGCGCTCGGGGACCGCAGCCACCTCCACGAGCACATCGGCGAGTTCGCGGCCGAAGGCCTTCAGGATGTTGATCACCGTGTGCACCTGGGAGCCGAGGGCCTTCGCGAGCACGCGCGCCACGCGTGGGCGGTGCTCCTTGGGCGTCATGCGCAGGAGACGCTCCCCCGTGTGTTCGTTGCACCGCATCACCGCAGCGACCGCGGCCTCGATCCTCTCGATGGGGAACCGCTCGTGCAGGAGGGTCGTGAGCGCGGAGCGTGGGAATCCTCGCCGGAGATCCTCGTCGGGCTCGAAGTACCGCAGCGCCTCGGGAAGTTTCGCCCCATCACCGAGCGCGATTCCCCACAGCGCGTCGATCGTCTGCGCCCGCTCTTCGTCGGGGAGCGCTTCGATGCGTCGCGCAAGGCGCGCCGACTCCGCCGGTGAAGGTGCGCGGAACTGCTGTACGAGGAGCGCGAGCGACCACTCACGACGGAGCGCGAGCGGGATCGCGGCCTCGGCGAAGTTCCTCGGAATCCGGTGAGCGCGATCAGGCGTGGTGCGCGCATGTGCTCGACACCACGTACTTCTGCGTCGGCGACCGAGCCATCGGCACGCTCGCGGTCGTGGAACATGAGCGCGTCGGGGATGTGGTCGAGGCTCGGCGAGAGCCAGCCGGGGAAGAGCCACGCGGCTCCCGGCGGGAGCTCGCCCGGCGCCTCGACGCGCAGACTCCACGCCCATGCCGCCGCGACGAACTCGGCCCCGCCCTTCATGGGTTCGTGAGGACCGCTGCGTGTGCGCGGCGCGGGGAGCCCGTTCGGGTAGTGGGGCGCGAGGAGGCCCACCTGAAGGCCCGCGAGCCGCTTCAAGAGTGGCACGCGCTTCAACGCGAAGCGCGGCTCGCGCGCGAGGCGGTCCCCCACGACGACGAAGAGAGCCTCCACCGCCGCGACGGCGCCGAGTGATGCCGCGTCGAAGGATTCGACCGCGCGCGTGATTAGGGTCGTGAGCACCGCGTCGTCGCACGCGAAGAGCTGCTCCTCGACGAAGGGGCGTCGCGCCTGATCGACGCACCAGCGCCCCCACACACCAGGTGCATCCTTCGTGAGTGACTGTTCCACCGTCGTCTTCACCATGGCCTCCACCATCCAGGGCGGCGAGACGCCGAGCGCATCGACGCCGATGTCGCGCAGGACGCGCGCCTCCACGAGCGCTCGCACGACCTCGCGCGCCGGCACGTCCTCGGGGAGGAGATCGTTAAGCTCCTCGACGAGCTCGGTCCGCCGGGTCTTCGTGAGCCGCTCGCTCTTCAGCTCCTTCGCGATAGCGCGCGCCCGCTCCCCCGCCTCGGTGGTCGTGGGCGCCCCGTCCGGCGGCACCGTGCCGGCCCACGCCGCCGCCGTCGGGGCCGCCCCCCAGCGCAAA
>VYLZ01000167.1_pt1 | contig 12246 bp, 8 predicted proteins | sample 5115361 | NCBI WGS metagenome assembly VYLZ01 (sample SAMN12291805, study PRJNA351875) | freshwater metagenome | isolation source: freshwater lake | place: USA: Michigan, Sixteen Lake | collected 2013-08-07 | reverse complement strand
TATGATCGGCGCCGTCATGAGAATTTTCATGTCTGCCCTTGCCGTAGCAGGTGAAGTGATCTCAATTCAGTCTACATTGTCATTTGCCCAGACATCAGCGCCAGGAATTATAGAGTCCTCGACAACGCTCGGAACATTCTTGGGGCTTATTGGATTGATACTCATTTTCTCGACAAATTTACATCATTTGTTTTTGGGTGCGATGGTTAACTCTTATAATATTTTTCCCTTCGGCGTCTCGGCCTCAATCAATGACTCGGGCCAGCTCGCGATCAGAACCCTCTCCGATGCCTTCCGAATGGGTATTCAACTGAGCGCACCTGTACTCGTTCTTGCGCTGGTCTTTAATGTGGCCCTGGGTTTGGCAGCTCGGATCATGCCGCAGTTCCAGGTTTTCTTCGTCGCCTCCCCCCTGATGGTTCTGCTGTCCCTCGCGATCCTCTCACTCAGCCTCGGCATGATCGGCATGGTCTGGGTGAATGGCTATGGCGGCCTTCTGAAGAGCTTCTCGGGGGTCGGTGGTGGCTGAGGGCGAAGACTCAGCCTCGAAAACAGAAGAGCCGACAGCCCAGAAACTCGATAAGGCCCGAGAGGAAGGTGATGTCCCAAAGACTCCGGATCTGCCTCAGGTCGCGGTCTTCGCGGCGATCGCCGCGGTGCTGGCTTTTGCAGGGGGCCTATTCAGCCGCCAGCTGATTGTGGACCTGACGCCCTTTCTTGAGAATCCTGACGGTATGGATATCTCTCCTGCGGGCGTCACAGCACTGGGCTGGGACCTCGCCGGGTCGATGTCGCCCCTCCTTTTCGCTGTAGCAGGCGCCGCCATTGTGGCGGGCGTATTGGGGCATGTGCTTCAAACCGGACTGATGTGGGCGCCGTCCATGCTGACGTTCAAGCCCTCAAAGCTTTCGCCGATCCAGGGCTTCCGCCGATTGTTCGGGGCGGACGCGCTGATCCAATTCGTCAAGTCCCTCCTGAAACTGGCCTGCGTCGCAGCAATCTGCTTCTTCGTTCTACGTCCGCACTGGAACAAACTTCCGCAGCTTCCCTCTGTCGACGTTGTCAACCTGATGCCGCTGTCCTTAGAGATTCTGAAGACTCTGGCCGTACAAGTGGCCGGCTTTTCCTTAGCGATCGCTGCAATCGACTGGTTGATACAACGACAACGTTTCTTTACCCGTCAGCGAATGACGCGAGAGGAAGTCAAAGAAGAGTTTAAGCAGTCCGACGGTGATCCCTTTATCAAGGCGCAGCAGAGGAATATCCGGATGCAGCGGTCGCGCCAACGTATGATGGCGTCAGTTCCTAACGCGACGGTTGTCATCATGAACCCGACCCACTATGCGGTCGCACTCTCCTACGAGGAGGGTGCTGCTGGCGCGCCGACCTGCGTTGCAAAAGGCGTTGACAACATCGCTCTCAAGATCCGTGCTGTCGCCGAGGAGGCGGGCGTGCCGGTGGTTGAGGATCCGCCGCTCGCCCGAGCCCTCTATGCAGCCGTTGATATCGACGAACAGATTCCGATCGCTCAGTATGAAGCTGTAGCCAAGGTGATTGGATTCGTTCTTGCTGGCCGCCGCCGATTCTCAGCAGCACGGTGACGGGGAAGTCTCGACCTCACCGGATTAAGGCGGCTTTCGAAGTTCCATCAAGGATGTCGTCAGCTGACCCGGCCGGGGAAACGGGAGTTGGAAACATGGACGACCGGAGAAGGCAGACGACTCGGATCGACGGCGTGGACATCCTTGTCCTGGCCATCTTCGGCTCCGTCGTGATCCTGTCCGCCTGGATGGTCTTCAAGTCTGGCCCAGAGACAGCGGCGGGGGTTCTGCTTTTGGCCGGGCTCACAGGCTTTGTCGCACTTGGATTTCTCATGTTCAGGAATCGTCGTCGCCCCGCGACGGACTTTCCTTACAACGAGGGTCAATTCCTCTCCGCTCTGGAAGAGCCCGCAGCGATAGCGGCGGTGGAGGGACGCATTCGGTACGCCAACTCGGCCTGGCTTGAGCTGATGGGTCCGATGAATCGCCTCCCGAGGGCGTCGGCGTCGGCGCCTGGTTTGTTTGTGGCGATAAAGGATGCGCGTCGTGGGCGTATAGGCCGGGCGATGCTTGTCGCCGGCAGCCAGGTGCGCTCCGCCGTCATCACCACCTTGGGGCCTCACAGTTTCCTAATCCGGCTACCCCTGAATTCGCAGGCCGACCCCGTCACGTCGTCCGATGGTCACCCTTTAGGCGCAGGTTCGGACTCCTCGAACGCCCGCACGCCGGACGCCCTCGACCCCTTCTCTGTCGCCGCACCTTTCGGCGCAGCGCTATTGGGTGAAGGCGACCCCTTCAGTGCGGAGATCATCGAGGCCAATCCTGCGCTCACCGCGATCACGGCGGTTCAGGATGTCGGGCGCCGGTTCGACGAGCTCTTCGACGCTGTCTCTCTCGCTGAAGCCCGGCAGCGGCTCGATTCTGGACGCTCGAACCTTGAGGCGGTCGAGATGAGGCTTGCTGCGGATCCGGCTCGGATCGTCCACCTGTATTTGTCTCCGGCTGGCGAGCGATGGTTGGCCTTCCTCATCGACGTTTCCGAGCAGAAGCAAATCGAGCTGCAATTATCCCAGAGCCAGAAGATGCAGGCGATCGGCCAACTTGCCGGCGGCGTAGCTCATGACTTCAACAACCTTCTGATGGCCATCTTCATGCAATTGGATGAGCTCGCCCAGCGTCATCCCGTCGGCGATCCATCCTATGAAGGCCTCAATCAGATACGCCAGACGTCTACCCGCGCAGCGGAGCTTGTTCGCAAGCTTCTTGCCTTCTCCCGGAAACAGACAGTCCAGCGTGAGAGCCTGGATCTTGGGGAACTGATTTCAGAGTTCGAGGTGCTCCTGCGGCGTGTTCTCCCGGAGGATATCGCACTGGCGACCGAGTATGGCCGAAATCTGCCGATTGTCAGGGCCGACCGCGGACAGCTTGAAACCGCCGTCATGAACCTCGTCGTCAACGCCCGCGACGCCATACGCTCCCACGGCGGCTCCACAGTTTGCATCCGGGCTGCTCGAGTCAGCGCGATGGAGGCGCAGGCGCTCGGATTCCCCGCTCCCAATGGCGAGCAGGCCCTGATTGAGGTGGCCGATGATGGTTCGGGCATTCCACCTGATGTTCTTGACAAGATCTTCGATCCCTTCTTCACCACCAAGCCGGTGGGAGAGGGGACTGGCCTGGGCCTGGCCACAGTCTATGGGATCGTCAAGCAGTCCGAGGGCTGGATTTCAGTGGACTCCCGCCAGGGTCACGGCGCTGCTTTTCGAATCTTCCTGCCGGTCCATGTCCCCGCGACGGTCGTTCCGCCGCCGCTGAGGCCCAGCCGCCCCGCCGCAAGGGATCTCTCTGGGGCAGGCCGCATCCTCTTTGTGGAAGACGAGGACGCCGTTCGCAGCGTGGCCGCCAAGCTCCTCCGCGCAAGGGGCTACGAGGTGATTGAGGCCGCCAGCGGCGAGGAGGCCCTCGATCTCGCTCGGGCGCACGCGGGAGAGATCGACTTGATGATTTCCGACGTGGTGATGCCGGGCATGCAGGGAACAGAGCTCCTCCGCGCCGCCCGGGACTATCTGGGGGGCGCTCCCGTCATGTTCATCTCGGGGTACGCCGAGGCGGAGTTTTCGAACCTCCTTGAGGGCGAAACTAATGTGTCCTTCCTCGCCAAGCCCATCGATATCAAGACCCTTGCCGAAAGGGTCAAGCAGGAGCTCAAGCGGGTTGTCTAGCTCGCCTTCGAGCTTGATTTCCCGGCTCGCCGTACAGCCAATCCGCCCGTATCAGCCTGAGGGGGCCCATGCGACTCGATCTCTCCTCTGAAGATCTCGCCTTTCGCGAGGACGTCCGCGCATTCCTGGACGAGAAGCTCACCCCCGAGCTGAGGCAGGCGGGACGCCGGGCCACCAGCGTCTTCATCGACAAAACCTACAGCCTTGCCTGGCAGAAGATACTGCACGCCCGGGGTTGGGTCGCCCCAGCCTGGCCGGTGCGGTACGGCGGTACCGGATGGACCGAGATGCAGCGCTATATCTTTGCAGCGGAGTCGGCGCGCGCCGGAGCCCCGAGCTTAGCGCCCATGGGCCTGAAGATGGTTGGGCCGGTGATCATGGGATACGGGACACAAGCCCAGCAGGCGTACTACCTGCCCCGAATTCTTTCAGGTGAGGACTACTGGTGTCAGGGCTATTCGGAGCCTGGCGCAGGGTCTGATCTCGCCGCCCTTCAGCTCAGGGCAGAGCTTGACGGCGACCACTATGTTCTTAACGGATCGAAGATCTGGACCACCCACGCGCATTGGGCCAACCGGATGTTCTGCCTCGTGCGGACCCGGACAGAGGGCAAGGCGCAGGCGGGGATCACCTTTTTGCTTCTCAACATGGATACCCCCGGAGTCTCAGTCCGGCCGATAATCACCCTCGCAGGCGAGCACGAGGTGAACCAGGTCTACTTTGACAATGTCGTCGTCCCTGTTTCGGGACGGGTCGGACAGGAAAACGAGGGCTGGACCGTCGCTAAGTATCTACTGGAGTTCGAGCGAGGCGGCGGCTCGGCGGCGGGGCTTAAGGTCAGCTATGAGCGTCTCAAGGTGCTCGCCAGGACGGAGCGGAGCGACGCGGGCGGCGCCCTGATCGACGACCCAGGGTTTCGGTCGAAGCTTTCCGCCATGGGGGTCGTCCTGGATGCTGTAGAGATGACGGAGCACCGTGTTCTCGCCGAACTTGCCTCCGGGCGGAACCCCGGCCCGGCGTCGTCCATGTTGAAGACGCAGGGCACAGAGGCCATCCAGAAGCTTGACGAGCTTGCCATCGAGGGCCTTGCCGCATACGCGCGTGTGGACCAGATGGCGGCAAGGGCCCCGGACGCCGGGCAGGATTTCGTCGGTCCGGAGCATGGCCTGACCTGCATGGCCCGCTATCTCAACAATCGCGCGAGTTCGATCTATGGCGGGTCCAACGAGATTCAGCGCGACATTATGGCGCGGCTGGTGCTTGGGCTCTGAGCCTGAACCCCCGCCTGGGCGAGGATGGCGAGCAGGCCGGCGGACATGCCCCGCACCATCTCGCTTGGCTCGACATCGATCCACTCGTCGGGGGCATGGGCTCGCCCCCCCCTCCCGCCAGCGCCGATGGTCACCGCCGGGATCCCGAGGTTCATTGGGATATTGGAGTCCGTGGACGAGGTTTCTTCATCGGCGGTGAAGCCCTGGGCCATGATGGCGCTTCGAGTCATCCGGACGATCGAGCTTTCTGAAGGCGTTCTGCCCGCCGGCCTCTCCCCAATGATCCCGAAATCGGCGGCTACCGATCCATATGCGGTGGAGCGGGCTGCATTCTCGGTTGCGACCGCATTTGCGACTATCGCCTGGAAGCTGCGGTCAAGCTCGGCGAGGGCGTCCGGACTCTCAGATCTCAGGTCGACCTCAAGAAAGACATTGGCGGGAATCGAATTGACGGAGGTCCCGCCGCCCACGACGCTGGCGGAAAAGGTCGTCTTCGGCTCGGTCGGCGGGTTCAGAGCGTAAAGGCCAGTCACGGTGCCTGCCATGGCCGCCATCGGGTTCACGATGCCAAAAGCCCCATAGCTATGCCCACCCGGTCCTGTGAACGTCACCCTATAACGTTTGGAACCGACCCCGCCCGTCACAATTCCTGAAGGATCGGACCCATCGACGGAGAAAAAGGCGGAGATACGCCCAGCGTAGGGGCCTTTCCGGAAGAGGTGCTTCACGCCTCGCAGGTCGCCAGCGCCCTCCTCTCCCACATTGCCGACGAACAGGAGATCCGCCTCGGTTGTTAGGTTCGCAGCGTCCAAGGCGCGGATCCAGGCCAGGAGGGTGGCGACAGACCGCGAGTTGTCCCCGACCCCAGGCGCCGAAAGGCGCCAGCCGTCCCGTTTGACTGTAAGGTCGGTCCCAGCCGGGAACACCGTATCCAGGTGGGCCGCCACAGCAACGAAGGGCCCCTTTCCACCTGCGCGGCGACCGGGGCGTACCCCTGTCACATTCCCCTCGGAGTCGATTGTAACATCCACTAGGCCCAGCGCCTGGAAGTCTTTCCGGACGGCCTCCGCTCGCGGTCCCTCTCCGAAGGGTGGAGCCGGTATCTGAGTGAACCGGATAATGTCCGAGACTGTCCGGTCGTGTTCCGACCGCAGGATCGACTGAGCGATCATGAATCTTCGATCTGTCGAAAGTCTTGTAACCTCGGCTTCCGGCGAGGCCCAGCCCGTGCCGGTGGTTGCGGCCTGGATGGCGAGGCCCAGGCAAAGCCAGAGAAGGATGCGCATCACGGACTCCACGGTAAGTCGAAAGTCCTAAACCCTTTGGCGGGACACCCTAACCCAAGATCGGGGCAAAGGCGCAGAGTCCGGATTTTCGAGACCAGGATTGAAGGCCTGGGCGATCAAGGGTTTCCCAGGCCGTCCCTGCGGTGAGCAGCAACCTGACGGGGTCTTCCATCGGCCTCAGGAGCCACCAATCGACTCCCGGGGGCGGCAAAGAACCCTGCATCGTTGACGAGAGAGTCAGCCTTCAAGGCCCAGCGCCTTCAGGGCCCTTATCCGTGAGGCCTTATAGTCCACCTTGCCATTAGGGGCCCGGCCGATACTGTCCACCACAACGAGCTCCCGCGGCGCCTTGTAGGCGGCGAGGCGCTCCCGCACGTGCGCCGACAGATCGGTCAGTTCCAGATCTCTAACGCCGTCCGGCTCCACGACCGCGCAGATGCGCTCGCCGAACCGGGCGTCGGGAACCCCTACCACGACAGCGTCACGAACGTTCGGATGGGTCTTGAGAGCCTCCTCGACCTCCTCGGGGAAGACCTTCTCTCCGCCGGTGTTGATGCATTGCGAGCCTCGCCCGAGAAGTTTGAGCGCACCGTCCTCGTTGACCTCGGCCCAGTCGCCCGGAACCGACCAGCGCTGGCCTTCGAAGGTCAGGAAGGTCTTGGCGCTCTTCTCGGGGTCCTTGTAATAGCCCATCGGCAGGAAGCCGCTCACCGCCACCAGGCCGCGCTCACCGGAACCGGGGGCAACCCGGCGGCCATCCTCGGTGAAGACCGCGCAGGTGGGGCCCAGGACAAAGGCGGCGGTGGCCGCCTCAGCGCCCGGGGTCGAGGATGAGGCGCCGAGCCCGACCGCCTCGGAAGAGCCGAAAGAGTCGTAGATCGTGGCGTTCTTGCAGTGAGAGAGCAGGCCCCTCTTGTTCTCCTGGCTCCACATGGAGCCTGACGAACTGATCGACCGGACGTTTGATAAGTCCCACCGGCCCGGGTGCGCCTCGAGAGCCTCCAGCATGGGGGTCGAAAAGGCGAGGCCGACGATCACCACCCCATCGGCCTGCAGACGCTCCGCCTCGTCCCAGAGCTCCACGGCGTTGAAGCCCCTGGAGGGCAGGGTGGCCACGCCGCCGCCCTGGCTAAGTGTAATGAAGGCCGAAAACTGTCCGGTTCCGTGCATGAGGGGGCAGCATACCAGTGTCACCGGCGGGCGCGGTCCTGCGGGGTCAAGCCGCTCCGCAGCCTCCTGGACGCTGGCGATTGGCTCCACGCCTCGCGCCGCCTGGCCGCCGGCGCCGAGGACATTGAACAGGTCGTCCTGGCGCCACATGACGCCCTTGGGCATTCCGGTCGTGCCGCCGGTGTAGAGCAGGAGGAGGTTGTCCCCCGAGCGGCCCCAGGGCGCCTTGACGGGGCGTGTGGCGGGCGCGGTGGAGACCGCGGCCTCGTAGTCCATCGCCCAGGCGGGCGCAGGATGCCCGGGCTCGGCGACGGCGATCCACAGCTTGACCTTGGTCAGGCGAGACCGAATCGCCTCCAGCGTCGCCGTAAATCCTGCGTGGAAGACCACGACCTCGGCGTCGGCGTTGTCGAAGAGGTAGACCAGTTCCTCGCCGCCATAACGGTAGTTGGTGTTGATCGGGGCCAGGCCCGCTTTGAAGGCCGCGAAGTAGACCTCCAGGTATTCCGGGCCATTGAACAGGTAGGCGGCGACCTTGGCCTCGGCACTGACGCCTCCCGCGACGAGACAGGCGGCCAAGGCGTCGGCCCGAGCATCGAACCGCCCCCACGTAATGACCCGGTGTCCCTGGATCAGGGCCGGACGGTTGGGGGTCTTGCCGGCGATTGCCTCCCAGACGTCAGCGATCTTCCAGTCGGTCATCTCGTCCTCCCCCTCGGTGGCCTTCGCCATTCAGCGACCCGGACGCCTGAGAAGTCAACGCGATCGACCCGTCCCTAAAGGGCCGCCACACGTTCCGGATGACCCGACCACATCCAGGCCATGGTCGGGCGGGAAACGCCCAGCATGACCCCACCAAGGGTCGGAGGGTGGATCCAGATCTGGTCCGGGGACTGGTTGTCACGGCGCCCCTCGGGCCGGTCGATCGTCAGCCCGCCAGGAGCGATCCTCTTCTCGATGTCGATCAGATCGGGCGCCTCGGCAAAGCCCATGTAAAAGCACGCGCCTTCCCGGGCGTGGTAGCGTCCCATGGTCTTATCCCGCTCTATGGGTGTGATCACCTCGAACCGGTGAAGCTGGCCGGCCCGGAACAGGGTCAGGACCCCTGTGTAGCCGAACATCTCGGAGGTGATGGTTGTGAAGACCGTCTCGTCCAGACCGAAGGCATCGCGGATCTTGGCCACGGCGCCGGCCTGATCGGCCGCGAGGACTGTCGCCTCGTAGAGGAAGTCGAGGCGACCGGCCGGCGCGCGCTCTTCCTCCGGCGAGATCACAAAACGGATCGGCGCCCCTTCAATCTGAAGTGTGACAAGGTGGCGGGCCCCGTCCGCTTCCACCTTGGCGCCTGCGGCCTTCGCCGTCTTTGCAACTGCGTCTGGGTCAGATGCGCTCGCACCAGCGGCGAAAACATGGGCGCGCCCGCGGCGGGAGAGGGCCTCTGCGACGGGGCCGGCGCCATCCGGCTCCAGGAACTCAATATCAGATCGTCCGACCCTGATGACCCGGCGGACTGCTGCGAGTGAGGTCGCTCTTTCGCGGAGCACCTCCTCCGCCCCCAGGATGCTGCGCCAGGCGGTGGCGGCCCGCTCTGAGTCGGGGGTCGCCACCAGCAGGCGGTCGACTTCTGTCAACATGACTCAGGCTCCGGGATGAAGGACGTCCAAGGGGATACTGCGTCCCGCCGTTTCGACGATCCTGACGTGTCGCCGCCCCAGCTCCCGGGCATGCCGACAACCACAGGAGTGTGCGATCATGTCGATCTCGCGGTTGAGGCTCCGCACATAGTTGACCACCCGCGCGGCCTTATCCTCGACGACCAGGCCCCTCTGAAGCCGCCGGTTGTGGGTCGCCACACCTGTCGGGCAGGTGTTCGTGTGACATCGCATGGCCTGGATACAGCCGATGGCGAACATGAAACCTCGCGCGGAGTGCACGAAATCCGCTCCGGTGCAAAGGGCCCAGGCTGCACGGGCGGGCGTCACCAGCTTCCCAGAGGCGATGACCCGGACCCGGTCCTTGAGGCCAGAATCGCGGAGGGCGTCCACGGCCATGGGAAGGGCTTCGGCGATGGGCAGGCTCATATGATCCATGAGAGTTTGGGGCGCCGCCCCCGTACCGCCCTCGCCGCCATCGATGGTCAGAAAGTCTGGCGCATCCTGGGCGCCCCTTCGCAGGACGGCCTCGCAGAGCAGTGTCATGAAGCTTTCGTCGCCGAGGGCGGTCTTCACGCCCACGGGCCGGCCGGTAAGGTCCCTCAGGCTGCAGATCCGGTCGAGGAGTTGGTCGATGTTGGCGATGTCGGGATGCCGGTTTGGGCTGATGGAATCCTCACCCTCCGGAATGCCCCGGATCCGGGCGATCTCCGCCGTGACCTTCGCACCGGGAAGAACCCCGCCCTTACCGGGCTTGGCGCCCTGGCTGAGCTTGATCTCGAACGCCTTCACAAAGCGCGCGATCTCCTGGGCCTTTTCCGGAGCGAAAGACCCATCTGGATTGCGAAGGCCGTATCTTGCCGTCCCGACCTGCATGATCAGGTCGCAATTCCCTTCGAGATGGTAGGGCGAAAGCCCGCCCTCTCCGGTGTCCATCCAGCAACCGGCTTCTCCCGCACCTCGGGAGAGGGCCTGGATCGCGGGTCTGGAGATCGCGCCGAAGCTCATGCCGGATATGTTGACCACGGACCGGGCCAGGAAGGGATTTTCGCAAGCGCCTTCGCCGATCATCAGAGGTGGAGTTGGTAGGCGGTCTTCTTCGAGCACAGGGAAAGGATGGTTCACGAACAGCAGTGTTCCCGGCTCGCGGCGATCATTTGTCGACCCGAAGCCAACCGCGCCTCCCTCGTTCTTCGCTTCGCGGTAGACCCAGGCCCGAGTCGCCCTGTTGAAAGGCATTTCCTCGCGGTCGTTTGCAAAGAAATACTGCCGGAAGTACTCCCCCAGCTGCTCGAGCCAGTAGCGGAAGTGACCAATAATAGGAAAATTCCTAAGCACTGAGTGCTTTTGTTGTGTTAGATCATAGATGAGCAGCCCAAAAACAATCAGGGCGAGACACAGCCCCAAGAGCATACCGACACTTTGGGTCAGGACTCCGGCGAACCAATTCATCGCGGTTGAGCCTTCTCAGTCGACTGTCGTCATACTCCGCTCGAAATCCGTGAGAATCTCGAAAACTTCGTTGATAGGCGCATCGAGGGAGCGGGCGTCGGGGAAGCGATATTTCCAGAAACTGGTGATGTGGGAGATCATCCCGATTCTTTCGCCGAGCGAGTGGAACATTTTCGGCGCCTGCAGAAGAAAGTTCCGGAAGGCGAGCGGCTTGCCGTTCTTGGTCAGGTCCGCGAAGGCGCGATCGTAAACGTCGAGAGCCCCGGCAATCTCAAGGCGATTCACCTCAAGCGAGTCAATAAGCCGTCCCTGAGCCCCCTCAATATAGGCCACAACGTCTCTGTCCCTACGGCCTGAAATACGTAGCCGTCGTATCTGACCTTTAACATCCCCCAAGCTCGGCGAGATCTCTCTAAATACCCACTTGTAGTAAAGAAATCCCTTCCAATTAAATACACCTTCTTTATAATCTGACCCATCTAACCTGAGAGCAATCCTGAGTGGCTCTAAATGCTCATTGATCTCGGTAGATAGCAAAAAATTGACCATCTTATTGGAGTATACCAACTTACTCCCAGTGTTCTCAAAAGTTAAGCTAATTAACTCGCGAATCTCTTTTGAGACAAAATCCTGCATTCTGACAAGATCGGCCTCCGAAATTGCGAAGTAGCATGGGGCTACCTGAATTCCGATCCGGTCAAGGTGCTCCCTCAAGAGGAAGGGATCTAGTGATGGGATATCGTCCAGCGCCGACATGACGCGAATATCGCGCTCAATACTGGTCCCATCACCCCCATTGTCTCTCGCAATCTCGCGCCACCCTCTTTGACCAACAAAGAAGGACCGGCCTCCGAGGCGCAGGTCCGTACGTTCAAAAGGTAGAATGATCTTTGTTGAGTTTCGCCGGTCATCGTCGAAAACAAAACGCTCATCCGGCCTCACCCAGTGCTTGAGGACTATGCACTCGTTCAGGATCGGCGTCTTGAAGAAGGGCTGGGCGTGATACTCTGGTTCACCTCTGTGGGCGTTTGCTATGGCGACGAGATTGAGAACGCGATTCGTAGACGCTGTCCTCTCGAGCCCGGCGAGATTGCGTACATGGTTCTCGACGCTCGCTTGCCGCATGGCTCTGTTCTTCCCTCGCCACTTGGAGGCCCGGATTGCGAGAGTTACCTTGCTTCGACCCAAGGGAACCTGCAGCGAGGCCGAAATTCAGGTCTGCGATCGATAAGATTTCTCGAATCGGCGTTTAATCGAAGTCCTGCAAAAACTCAAACAAGCATCTGTTGGGCGGGGTTAATCATCTGTAAACGCGGGGCGGTCAGCCAGTCCCCTTGAACTCTGCGCCCCCCCGGGGAAGCGCTCCTGTCAACCTCGCGATCAGGCGGAAACCTGCGAAAGCGGAGTTGCAAGGGAGGGTTTTGGAGGCCTGACCCGGAATCGAACCGGGGTGCACGGATTTGCAGTCCGCTGCGTCACCACTCCGCCATCAGGCCGCGCCGGTCCGCGCCGACCGAGGGACCGCTACCAGAAGGCGAGGGTGGGGGCAATGTCCGAGGCGGCCCGCATTGCGTTGGCGGCTTTCAGAGCCCTATAAGCTGAAGTGTGTCGTGGGTGCTGCCAAATCCGCCCCTCCCTCTCGCCGACCGGAGCCG
>VYLZ01000166.1_pt1 | contig 12337 bp, 8 predicted proteins | sample 5115361 | NCBI WGS metagenome assembly VYLZ01 (sample SAMN12291805, study PRJNA351875) | freshwater metagenome | isolation source: freshwater lake | place: USA: Michigan, Sixteen Lake | collected 2013-08-07 | reverse complement strand
GGTGGTAAAGCATCCCCATCGCGAAGGCCGCGCTGAGTTACGGCATTGCTGGGCAGGGCAGTCTGGCCATCTTTCTCCACCGTCGGGATCAGGCCCCAGTCTGGCACAAATACGCGGCTCAAGACCTCGCCAGGCAAAACCGGCACTGGATCTGCCGACATCTCAGCATTATCGGGTAAAGCTGCGCGTAGCGGCGGTGGACTTGTTTGGGCAAGGGCGGCTGATGCTAGTGTCAGACAGGCGACAAGCCCAATCAGTGCGCTACGTGTTGCTGTTTGAAGAATCATGTCGCTTCGCCTCCCGGTGCCGATAGAGCCTTTTGTCAGAGAAACGTGACACTCTGTCGTGGGAGGGGGGCAGACAATGATACACAACCGCGTGAAAAGTAGGCTCTCGCCGGACTTGCCAAACTTAGACGGACCTAAAGAGGTGCATCTCCAGTTTGACCACTTCCCGGCAGAATCCCCCAGAAACAGGACCGGTCCTTGTTCGCTGGGATTCGACACAATGGATTAATTGAATAAATTCTAAATCATGACCGACTTGGAGTGATAAATATTCATTATAGTGTCACGAGCATGACCTATCGTCCGGTTTGGATTTGGGGACAGTGAATGAAACGGCTCTATCTGATGATCAGCCTATTGGCTTTGTCTGCGTGCTCGCAGCAATCAGCTGATCAATCCGCGACGGGCATCTCAAACGATGGCTCGACCCGCGCTCTGCAAGTTATCCTCATTCCTGCAGATGGTGGTACAGAGGATGGAACCAAGGCGGATTTTAAGCCGGTCTTTGATGCGCTTAGCCAAACAAGCAAACTCAAATTTGAATTGCGTGTGGGCCAGTCTTACAATGCCGTCGTTGAAGCATTGTGCAGCGGCTCTGCCGACATCGCATTCGTGGGCCCTGCAGCTTATATTCAGGCCCACCAGCGTGGTTGCGCAGATTTGCTGGCCGTTGGGGTTGAGAATGGCAAATCAGAATATTACGCTGGCTTGTTCGGACGCAGCAGTGAAGGCTTAAAGACGATTGTAGATGTAAAGGGCAAGACGGTCGCGTTTGGCGACATTAATTCGGCATCATCTTTCATCGTCCCGATAGCCATGCTCATCCAAGCAAAGATTGACCCTGTGCAGGACCTTGCTGGCATTAAACTAGTGGGGAGTCACGCAAATGCAATTGCTGCGCTCAACCAAGGCCAAGTCGATGTAGCAGCTTTATCGCTCGTCTCATTTGATAAGGCGGTCAATCAAGGGGCCGTCGATCCGACCAAGGTTCATCTCATCGCCCGCAGTATGGCTTTGCCTAATCCGCCAATCGTAATGCGGACTTCGCTTCAGCCTGCGATTAAGGCCAAGCTCAAAGCCGCTTTTGACGGCCTTGCAACCGCACCAGGCGTGACACCAAACATGTTGGTTGGATATGGCGGGAAGCGAGTTGATCGTTATGACACTGCGTTCAGTTCAGATCGCTTCAAGTCCATGTCGGGCATGATGGAGCAGGTCACGCCAGATCTGAAAGCTGCTATCTTGGAAAAGGCTTCGCATCCGTGAAGCAGCAGATGGGCGCGTGCGTAACGTTTGACAATCTTTCGAAAGTGTTCCCAGACGGCCCCCAGGCTTTAAGTTCCATCAGTTTGCGCGTCGAGGCTGGGACCTTTTGCGTCTTGTTAGGACCTTCTGGTTCGGGCAAGTCGACCCTATTACGCTGTATCAACGGCCTTGAGACACCTAGTGGTGGCCGCATCCACATCAATGATGTGGAAGTACGCCCACATACACTTAAGGACCTAAGACGGCGGATTGGCACGATTCATCAGCACTTCGGTCTTGTTAGTCGCGATACCGTTGCAAACAATGTTTTAGCTGGCGCGTTGCCTGAGATATCGACCTGGCGGGCCCTAGTGGGCTGGTTTCCAGCAAAGTTCCAAGATCGGGTAGCCTCTTTGTTGCAGAGGGCCGGCCTTGAGCCCAGCCAGCTGAATCGGCGTGCATCTGATTTGTCAGGCGGACAACAACAGCGCGTCGGGATCGCACGGGCGTTTATGCTATCGCCACCCTTGATACTTGCGGATGAACCCATTGCCAGCTTGGATCCTAAGCTCAGCCACGAAATCTTATCGCTGATCGCCCAGCAAGCCGCTCGAGTGGGGGCCACGGTCCTATGTAGCCTTCATCAAATTGACCTCGCCAAGGCCTTTGCGGATCGAATCGTTGCCCTCAATGAGGGTAGGGTCGTTTTTGATGGCGCACCCAAGGACTTGACCGAGGCCAAGGTGACGCAAATCTATGGCGCAACCTTGCTCGAAAGTGAGAGGGCCCTTGCATCATGACCCAGAGTGATCCGGCCATCGCCAGTCGGTGGGTGTTTCGGCCATTGGTGACGTGGAAGCTCTTTATTTGGCTCTTCCTCGGGATATTGGTGCTGACTTGGTCTGGCAAAGCGACGCAAATGGACCGCGCGCTCGCCTTAACTGGCCAAGCTCTTATAGTTAGCGTGACTGGAAAGGGCGACTCGCAAGTGGCTAATGGATTTAGCCAGATGGGCCGATCCTTATGGCCGCTGCAGCTTGAGACGCGCACGCCAATTACCCAAATTGAGCATTTTCAAGCCGATCGCTTGCCCCCATTCGGCCGGATTGAGCAACGCACGGCTACTACTCAGTCACTTGATCCTTCGACGGGGGCGTATGTAAAAACCACCCAAAAAATTTCCGAGCTTGTGGTGCCTTATGGCTATGTTGTTACGGTTTTCGGAAAGCTGATTGAAACGCTTCAAATCGCCTTGTGGGGGACAATCCTTTCCTTGATGATTTCCATCCCGCTTGGCTTCTTTGGTGCTCGTAACCTGATGGGCGATGGACTTGTTGTTGCTGTTGCACGCGCGCTCGTCAGTTTTCTCCGTGCCGTACCGGAATTGGTCAGCGCGTTATTCCTTGTTGTTGCCTATGGCTTTGGGCCTATAGCCGGGGTTATTGCCTTAGGGCTTCATGGCGCTGGTTTTCTCGGCAAGTTCTTTGCCGACGATAGCGAGAATGCGGACCCAAAGCCGCAAGAGGCTTTGCGGGCATTGGGTGCCAATCGATTGAAGCTAGCGCGTTTTGCTGTGCTGCCCCAAGTCATGCCTCAGTTCACCGCCTATACTCTCTATGTTTTGGATCGAAACATCCGCATGGCCACGGTTATTGGCCTTGTCGGGGCAGGTGGCATTGGACAGGAACTCAAGGGGCGGTTTGATCTTTATGCTTATGGGCATGTGGCAACCATCTTAATCGCGATCTTTATCATGGTGCTACTCATAGACCAAGTGTCAGCCAAATTACGACGGAAACTATTGTGAGATTTATTCAATCGTGGCACGACGTGGGCCAATATTTGATAAATCCGGCGATTGTCTGAGGTGATCCGTGACTGAAACAACCGAGACTGTCATAAAAGGGCGAGGGCGGCAGCTTGATCAGGCCCTAATCGAGAACATCATCGCGCGTATTCGCTTGAGCTATAAATCGATGGGCCCAATGTCCAAAGCGATAGCAGATTTCATTCTGGCGCAACCCCAAAGGGTTATGGCGATGTCTGTAACAGAATTGTCCGAAGCAACCGGTGCTAGTCAAGGAAGTGTTGTCAATTTCTGCCAGAATTTGGGCCTTTCAGGCTTCCAACAGCTCAAGTTATCGTTGGCTCAGGCGGTCGTGCAGCCGGTCCAATATATTCATGAAGACCTTGAACGTAGCGACGACATTGAAACCGTTTGTCGTAAGGTCTTCCATGGCGGGATCCAAGCGCTGCGTGACTCCATGTCAGCTTTGGAGCCAAAGTCGATCGCAGCCGCTGTCCAATTGATGCGCTCGGCCAAACGAATTGAGATTTACGGGATTGGCTCTTCGGCCCCAATTGCAGAAGACGCACATTATCGCATGCTTCGGATTGGTCTGGATGCGAAGGCTGTTACAGACAGTCATGTGCAAGCCATTAGTGCCTCGCGAACGACGCCCGATGTCGCTGTTTTGACGATCTCGCATACCGGCTCGACGCGCGAAACCGTGGTGGCCACACAGCTCGCTAAAGAGGCTGGCGCCAAAACCGTGGTTTTGACGAATTTTGGAAGGTCCCCGATACAGGCGTTTGCAGATGTGACGCTGTTTACAATGGCGCGCGAGACGCTGTTCCGGACCGAAGCCATGACCAGCCGAATCGCCCAGCTCTGTGTGATCGACACATTGATCGCTGCTTTGGCACTGGCGGATTATGAGCGTTCAACAGAAACCTTACGCGAGACATTTGACGTTTTGTCGTTAAAGCGGTTCTAACACAAATCGGCCAAGCTTAGGTTAGAGCCAGGGCTAACCAGGATCGACGCCATTCTAAGCTGATTTGCACCGACAATGTCAGTTTGTGGGTTGTCACCAATCATGACGGCTTGGTTTGCATCAATGCCCAACGCCAAACATGCCTGTTGGAAGAGCTTGGCGTTCGGCTTGCCAATCACTTCCATTTTTATTGCGTGTGGTGGCACACAAGCTTCAAAAGCAGCCAGCAAAGCACCGGTTTCTGGTACGACTGCTCCTGCAAGGCCAGGATGGGTCAAGTCCGGATTTGACACGATCAGATAGGCACCTTCAAGCATTGCATTCACGCCTAGTTGAAGGCTCTCATAGCTAAATCGCGTATCTCGCAATAGAACAATGATCTCTGGCTGATACTTGACTTGGACGATACCTAGATCTCGTGCGAGGGCTTTCATATGAAGGCTTCCGTAGACAATGGTCGGTCGATCTAGCTCAGCTGCGCGCACCAAGGCTTGATGTCCTGCCAAGATGATACGTTCCATCGGGAAGTTAACACCTGCCTGAGCAAGAATGCGCTGGATATCGCGTGGCCTGATCGTGGAGCTATTTGAAACAATCGCTATCCGCTCTTGAAAACGAGTTAGGAACTTCAGGCCGTCTAAGTGGGGAACATCGCCAATAGCGACACACCCATCCCAGTCCAACAAGATGCCTTCGCCACCCTCAATGATTGCGCGTGCTTGATCGAGGTTGGGCAGTCCTTCCTCGGCTATTATCCGGTGGTTCAAACTCGCTCTCCATCGCAATCATCGTTTGATGCATCTACGTTCAAGCATGTTCCGTTTTGAATTGAAATATATTCATTAAGCTTTCACAAACAATTCGTGTAGGCGTCATGCTTTCTCAATAGGCTACCGCTTGAAAGACCTAGAAAGATTGTCTTTAGGCTATGATCAAACCGGTCTCGGCCAACGCGAACTTGTGCATGAACTGAGAATATCTCAGTTACAAAAGGGGATCAAATAATGCATCAATCAGTTTTAAAGGCTCACGGACGCTTGTTGGCAGTTCTGCTGGCGTCGACTGCTCTGCCAAGCATGGCTTTCGCGCAGGTGAATACAGCCTCCGATACACCCAAGCCCGCAACCGAAACTGTGGTCGTCACCGCTGAACGCAACCGCGCCCCAGCGACCAACGTCGCCCAAGAGCTCGCGATCTACGGGACCGACGTGCAGGTCATCTCTGGTGCGACCATTGAGCAAAGCGGTGCGATCAATTTCGCCGAAGCCGTGCAATTCTTGGTGAAGGGCGTCAACGTTGGCTATTCACCCGATGAAGGCGAATACACCATTCGCCTTGATGGCGGCGGTGACCGCGATACTCTGGTTACAATGGATGGTGTCCCACTCTATGATCGTGGTCCCGTACTTGAGAACATCTGGGGCTCAACCACGATTGACAATCACATTGTCGAAAATATCGAAGTGTTCCGGGGCGGGAACAGCCTCTATTTCGGTTCCAATGGTGGCATCGGCGTCGTCAACGTGGTTACAAAAAAGCCTGACGGCACCGTCAAAGGTGACTTTGGTGTTTCTTACGGCGCTTTCAACACGCGTGAGCTTTGGGGCAATTACAGCTTCCCAATCGATGCTGAAGGCAATCACTCCTTGATGGTCTACGGCTCGTTATTGGCAACAGATGGTCCGCGCATTTTTAACCCTAACCTGTTTACCGATAACGTGGCTTTGTCTGGCGGTATTCAAGAATATCCGCTGAACAAGAACAACATCGGGGTCAAGTATCTTTGGAAGATCAATGAGAGCACGGAATTCCGCGCCAATGCGATCTATACCGAGAGCTGGTTCCAAGACCCGTTCCCATCGGGTGAATCTTATTCGCCAAACACCCTACGTTATCCAATCATCGATGCATCGCTGACCCATAAAGCGGGCGATAAGTTGTTGATTGAAGCTTCAGCCTATTACTCAAACCCCTTGCTTTGGAACGCGGAGCTATATCCGGTTGTGTGCCGGATCGCCGCTGGGTGCCCAATCGCGAACCAAGCTACCGCAGCAGGGGTCGGAACCCGTACTGTTCCTCGTGGCGCTTGGACAGGTGCCGTTCAGCCTGCTTTTGCACACGGCTTTGGCACAACAAACCAATTCAAGAGCGGCTTTGTCGAGATTGGTGGAACGGTCCGCGCGACGTATAAGTTTAACGAATATCTCGAAGTTGTCGGCGGCGCTCAATATGTCAGTTACAAGGATGACTCCGATGCCCGCTTTGCGGTCCCCAACAATGATACCGCCACAACCGGTGTCTTTGTTGACGTCCATCCAACGCTTCCATTCAGCCCAAAGACCGGGATTTCACTGGCAGTTCGGACAGACTTCTCTGAAGCGTTTGACAGCAAGACCATCTGGAAGTTTGGGATTAAACATCCAGTCACGGACAACTTATATGTTCGCGCGAACGGTGGCACGTCCTACAGTCTGCCGCAAACTAACGAATTGTTCATCAACAATCCGCGGCCACCGACGGCAGATAATGACACGGGCTTTACCACAATCGGCAATCCCGCTTTGCTGCCTGAAGAAACTGAGACCTTCAATACAGCCATCGGCTATACCCATGAATTTGGCCAGTCGGTCTTGTTTATGGAACTTGGCGGTTTCAAGACTGAAGTCACCAATCGTATTTCGACAACCTCTGGCCGCCCCATCATTGTGACGAACCCGATCACCGGGCTTCAAACCCCAGTTGATACCTTCTTCAACAACAGCTTCGTCAATGAAATTCAAGGTTGGACTGCTGAAGTTGACCTAAAGATTGGCGAGCAATGGGCCTTCAATATTGGCTATACGAACCAAGATTCGGCGCTTAGCTCTGGCTCGCGCGGGGGCCTTCAGCTGAGTGAAACCCCGGAATGGTTTGCAACAGCATCGCTCAACTGGACTTCTGAGGATAAGCGCCTGAAGGTTCAGCTCTTACCCCGTATTCAGGGTGATGAGTGGTCAACTGGCGGGCCAGCGATTGCTGGAACAACCAAGCCTGCCGGGCCGAACGGCAAAGGGGCGGACACAGGTGTGCCGCGCTACCGCTACAATTTCGGCAACTACACGGTCGTGAATGCTTCCATCATCTATTTGGCTGGTGAAAAGATGCAACACCGCTTCATGTTCCGTGTGGCGAACTTGCTGGATGAGGAGTATGCGGAACGCTGGGGCTTCGGCAATAACTTCTACGGTTCAGCCTTCAATCGTGGCGAATATACCAACACCGATGATCGCTATTTCTATGGTTATCCGTTCGAAGGCAAACCGCGCAGCTTCTACGTGACCTACGCGACCAAGTTCTAAACTACCAACTGAGGCCAGAGGCAGAGACGCTGCCTCTGGCCACTTACTTTCCCGGTTTCTCTTCGTTGAAATTGCTCTGGAGTCATGGATGCTAACTCGTCGACACACGCTCTTAACACTTGGCGTACTTCCATTACTTAGTGCGCAAAAAGTACTTGCTGCCACGGCGGCCAACCCTTTCACTTTAGGGGTGGCGTCTGGGAACCCAAAGCCTGACAGCGTTATCTTGTGGACGCGCTTGGCCCCCGATCCGCTCAAAGGTGGCGGGATGCCAAAAGGTCGGGCTCTGGTGCGCTATAAGGTTTGCTTGGATGTGGAGATGACAAAGCCTTTCCGTGAAGGCCAATTTGAAACTTCCGACTTAGATGCTCATAGTGTGCATGTGCGGTTAGAGGGCCTTCAGCCCGGGCGCGATTATTTTTATCAATTCATGTTCGGGGATGCGACGAGTCCGATTGGACGGACGCGCACCACAAGCCCGACCGATGCTTCTGCTAAACTCGCATTGGCTAGCTGCAATGCTTATGAGAGTGGTTATTTCGCTGCCTTCGCTGACATGGCCGCTTGGACGCCCGACTGTGTGATCCATGTTGGCGATTATATCTATGAGGGCGGTATCGGTCGCTTAGGGGTTAACACACGTCTGGTTGGCGGCAAGGAATTGTCGTTCGAAACTGTCCGTCTTCACAATAGCCCAGAAACTAAGTCTCTTTGGGATTACCGAAATCGCTACGCGCTTTATAAGACCGACCTCGACCTGCAGGCAGCTCATGCTGCAGCGCCGTGGATCATTGCCATGGATGACCACGAGATCGACAATAACTGGGCCGGCGACATACCGGAAGATCCAGATCAACAGACATTATTGGAATTCAAAGTCCGAAAAATCGCAGCTTTGAAAGCCTTTTATGAACACATGCCGATTGAGAAGCCCCCCTTGATCCAAGGGCTTGAGGCCAGTTTGCAGATGTTTGGCCTCTATCGTTTTGGACCTGCGCAAGTCCATTTGCTCGACACGCGGCAGTTTCGGTCAGATCAGCCTTGCGGGCAGGGGTTCCCAGGTGACGCAGCCTGTGACGCGATGAACGACCCAAGCTTGACGATGACAGGTCAAGCGCAAGAAGCTTGGTTGTTCGATGCCCTGAAGCGGTCCAACGCGCCATTCAATGTATTGGCTTCACAAACTTGGTTTGCACCCTATCGCTACAACGCACCCCCGGAAGCTCCACGCGTGAATATGGATCAATGGGATGGCTATGGCGTGCAGCGTCAGCGGATCATTGATGCCCTTGCCAATGGCGTCGCTAATCCCGTGGTCTTGAGTGGCGACTGGCATAGCGCGAGCGCGATGCGTATCCATGAGAAGCCCTATGATCCGCGTTCAAAGCGGATCGGTCATAATTTCTGCGGGACGTCGATTTCTTCCCATTGTCCTTGGGCCGGGGCTTTAGATGCCGCCAAGACCTATAATCCCCACGTTGATTACATTGATGGGTCCAAGCGCGGTTACATTCGATCGACTGTTGACCGAAACAATTGGACGGCGACCTATCGAACGGTTGATCAGCCAAGCAATGCAAAATCAAAGCTAAGCACAGCAATCGAAATGCGGACACGTGATCTCTGATCACCTATTTGGAGGACAAAGTCATGATGAATAAGCGGAAACTCGCTAGAGTTACGAGCCTATTGGTTGCCACATCACTTGTGTCCTCCAATTTTTTTGCCTTGTCTCAAGCGCAGTCGCAATCGATCGACCGACCCGTTCGTGCCGTTGAAGACCCTGGCGTTGTAACCACACGCCAGGGGATTACGCCCGCAGGAACCCAGACTGTGTTTAAAGGTCGTGTCCAAGGTGCCACTTTTGGAAAAGATGGGACCATTTGGGCGCTGTCGCGCAGCCATTTGTACCAACTTAATTGGCTTGAGAATAAGACCATTTCCCAACATGCACTGCAAGGTGTCGGCGGCATTCGCGGCATCGCGATGGACAATGACGGCGTTCCGCTCGTCAGCTATATTGAAGCTAAGCAAGGCCAGCCTGGATCGGTCATAATCGCGCGACCTAATATTGGATCAAACCCTGGTGGCCTTACCAAGATTGGAAGTCCACTTGGAACAGAGAATGTTGGCTCTCCGATTGTGCATGACGGCAAGGCCCTGACGCCTTTGACCTTCAACAACGGCTTGGCAATTACCGATTTGGCTTCGGGGCAAACGAAAACGGTATCCGTGGGTGTTGCGCCTGTCGCAGTCGCTGCCGGGGGAAATCTTGCTTATGTTGCCAATTGGGGTGGGCTTGCAGCGACTGCTGGCATGCCCAGTGCGCCAACGGGCCTTAAGCCCGGCGCAGATCTTGTCCGGATTGATGGGCGCGGCATTGCGCTTCAAGGATCGATTAGTGTCGTTAACCTCAGCACTGGAACTGTCTCTGACAACATTCCGGTCGGACGACATCCTACTGGCCTTGCTTTGGATGGCGCAAAAGGCTTGCTCTATGTCGCCAATACCAATGACGATTCCATCTCCATCGTCGACGTTCGGACACGCAAGGTCCAACAAACCATAAGCCTGCAGCCCTTTGCGCAAGCCGTGAAAGGCGTTGCGCCTTCGGGCATGACGCTCGACCGCGCGGGTAAGCGGTTGTTCATTGCCTGCGGTGGTATCAATGCCGTTTTGATTTATGATCTGGAAGCCAAAAGCATCAGTGGCTTGGTACCAACGGGTTGGTATCCGGTTTCGGTCGCCCTCAATGGGGATGAATCCAAGATGGTAGTGGCAACACTCTTGGGCATTGGTTCGGGCCAGAATGAAGGGCCCACAAAGCGCTTCGTGCATGCCAATCGAGGCAGTGTCCATGTTATTCCTATGCCAGATGCGGCACAGCTCGCCAGTTACTCTGCAGCGGTTTCAGAAAACAACCGCATGGCTTATCGGGACGCGATTGTCCCGACCCCAAACCTTCAAGCACCGCCGCGCGCCATTCCAGTTCGCTCAGGTGAGCCGTCGTTGATTGAGCACGTTGTCTACATCATTAAGGAAAATCGGACCTATGATCAGATCTTTGGTGATCTGGAGCGTGGCAATGGCGAACCCAGCTTCGTGATGTTTGGGGAAGAAGTGACCCCGAACCAGCGCCGCTTGGCGCGAGATTTTGTTTTGCTGGATAATTTCTACACAACCGGCGGCAATAGTGCCAATGGCCACCAATGGGTCACACAAGGCAATGAAGTCAGCTACACGTTATGGCCCGGCTATTCTGGACGGTCTTATCCATTTGATGGCAGTGATCCGTTAGCGTATTCGTCCGGCGGCTTTATTTGGGACTCTGTGCTGGCCAAGGGCAAAAGTGTTGCGGTTTTTGGCGAGTATGCACCGGGGATTCTTGATGACACACCCAGACAACGCCAAAATCTATTCGCCCGTTGGAAGGCAGGCGATAACTTCGCCAACACATGGAACACGACGTCGCCAATCCCGCCGCTGGATCGTTCATTGGTGCGCAATTTCCCAGCCTATAGCATGGATATTCCTGATGTTGTTCGTGCGCGCATATTCTTGGACAAGCTAAAAGAATATGAAGCCGCGAGTGCCATGCCGCATTTGACGGTCATTTTGCTCCCAAGTGACCACACCAGTGGCACACGCCCAGGCACTAATACGCCAAAGGCCATGGTCGCCGACAATGACTTGGCGCTTGGTCAAGTGGTAGAGGGCCTTAGCAAATCCAAGTTCTGGCCGAAAATGGCGATCTTTGTTGTTGAGGACGATAGTCAAAATGGCGTCGACCATGTCGACGGCCATCGCACCGTCGCGTTGGCCATTAGCCCGTACACACGCCGTAATCATGTCGATTCGACGATGTACTCGCATCAAAGCATGCTCAAATCCATTGAGATGATTTTAGGTCTGCCGTCCTTGTCATTATTCAATCTGATTGCTAACGACATGCGCGCTAGCTTTACCGACACGCCAGATTTGCGACCACATACGGCCATTGTGCCTAAGCAAGATTTGCTGGAACTCAATCCCCAAGCTTCCGCCCTTACAGGCGCGCGTAAAGCAGGGGCGCTGGCGTCTGCACGGATGAATTTCTCGGTCCCGGATGCTGTCCCCACAGCAGAACTCAATCGGATCGTCTGGCATGAAGTTAAGGGCTGGGCGACACCCTATCCAAAATCAAACAATGCCACCTTTAGCCCATTCCAGCTTGGGGATGACGATGATTGAGGTTTCGCAGGTTCGCGTCAAAGCAGCTGCCTGCACCCTGATCCTTCCGTTTCTACTTGCGTCGCCAGCAGCGGCGCAAGATGTGGAGACGATTATCGTTTCGGGCAGCATTCTAAAAGACAAAGCAAATTTGCCTGGTTCGGCCTTTGAAATATTGACTGACGATCTCGCTCGGCAAAGGCCGATCTCTGTCGGCGATTTGCTGCAAGGGGTTCCCGGGATCCAGGTCGTCAGCGAAGATCTCTTTGGCCTCAAGGTGAATATATCGGTACGTGGATTAACGCCACGTCGGTCGGCGCGCACCCTACTGCTGGAAGATGGCATGCCGATTCATCCGGCACCCTATTCAGAGCCTTCTGCACATTATGTCCCGCCTTTCGAACGAATTGAGCGGATCGAAGTGCTCAAGGGTTCGGGCGAGATCATTTTTGGCCCTCAGAGCTTGGGGGGCATGATCAAC
>VYLZ01000486.1_pt1 | contig 12356 bp, 9 predicted proteins | sample 5115361 | NCBI WGS metagenome assembly VYLZ01 (sample SAMN12291805, study PRJNA351875) | freshwater metagenome | isolation source: freshwater lake | place: USA: Michigan, Sixteen Lake | collected 2013-08-07 | reverse complement strand
AAGAAGTAAATCACTATGCCACCTGAGGCGACGGGAACGCGGGTCTATCTCCTGCTCGGCCTGGGCGCTGCCCTGGCCGGGCTTGGCCTGCCGCTCCTCACCCACGCGCCGAACTCTTCCAGCGTCTTCAGCTTATTCGGCCCGGCGACATCCTGGCGCAGAGCGATTGCCCAAGTGTTGTTGGCAGGGGCCGATTTCAACCAAACCAGCTTATTCTTTTCATCGAGGCTGCGGGCGCGCTCATAGCCGTCCGCCGATTTCTTCCACACCGGATCGGAATCTTGGCTGTGGAAGAAGGCCGCATTGCCCGTGTATTCCGGGTAAATATCGATCTCGCCCGCCAGCAGCGCGCCGCGTGTGATTTTCGTCGGCCCGAGTTGCAGCTTGCTGACGGTTTTGATGCCGTTGGCTTCCAGCGTTTGCTGAATGAGATTGCCGAGCAAGGTTGCTTCCGCATCGAGCTTGGAACTCACGCGCACCGGGTCGGCAGCGGAGGCCGTGAGCGCGGTTGTCGAAAGGGCTACCCCCAGCACAAGGGTCCGAAACAGCGTTTTCATGGGACTATCCTGTTACCTATGGGCCGCGTGCGGCGAAGAAGGACGACAGCGGCAAAGCCGCTAAGGTGAGGAACTATCTGTTCCGACTATGTTTCCATTCTGGCAAGCAGGCAAGTTATTTTTAATAATTAACATTTTTTCAATGTTAATATGAGTGAATAAGTCGAGGATTCCGGCAACCGATGCCCTGGCCCATCCCTTGCGTACGAAGGGCCCTATGAAACTCCGGGTCTTAGTCATTGACGCTAACGAAACGCGGGCAGCGGGCACCCAGGCGGCGCTTGCGGCGGAGGGGTGCATCGTGCTCACCCCGCCGCCCGCGCCGGTGCCGCCGCTCGCCGACTTGGTGCAGGTGCTGCGGCCCGATGCCGTGCTGATCGAAATGGATAACCCCAACCGCGACGCGTTGGAGCAAGCGCAGATCCTTCAACCGGGCGGGCGCGGCGCACCGATTTTGCTGTTCGCCCCTGGCGGCGATGAGGAGGCGGTGGCGGAAGCCTTACGCGCAGGGGTGAGTGCTTACGCCGCACCGGGGGTGGATTTCGGTAAGGTAAAACCGCTGCTCGATCTCGCTATTGCCCATTTCAGAGCCTTCTCCACCTTGAAGGCCGAGCTTGCTGCGGCGCAACGATCTTTGGCGGACCGCAAGCTGATCGAGCGCGCCAAGGGCATCGTGATGCGCGAGCGCGGCTGTGAGGAAGAGGAAGCCTACCGCCACCTGCGCCGCCTCGCCATGGATCGCGGCCAGCGCCTCAGCGAAATTGCTCAACAAATCATCACCGTTGCCGAGTTGCTGTCGAAATAGGCAGCATTGTTGAAAAATTAGGGCTGGCTTCGTGATCAGCGTGCTGCACTGCCGCGAAGATTGGAATTGGCACGGTGATTGCTAGATAGGGTTTAGGTGTAAGGGGCAATGGCGTCCCGAACCCGCAGGACAATGGCGTCCGAAGACCGAATGTTCCCCGAACGGGGGCAGTCAGGGCTTCGGGCGCCTTTTTGTTTTTGGAGCAGCCCATGCCATCTTTGGCCGATCCCGTCAGCACCGTTTCCCCCGCCGCCCGCGTGGCGGTCAGCCTCGGGTTCATGCCGCTGACCGACTGCGCCCCGCTGATCGTGGCCCAGCAAGAAGGTTATTTTGCCGCCGAAGGGCTGGACGTGAGCCTGACGCGGGAAGCCTCTTGGGCCAATATCCGCGATAAGGTACTGGTGGGGGCGCTCGACGGCGCGCAGATGATCGCGCCAATGCCGCTCGCGATGAGCCTTGGTATCGGCACGCCCGCAACGCCGATGGCGACGCTGCTGACGCTGTCGGTGCAGGGCAATACGATTGCCGTTGCCCAAAGCCTTCTGGACGCGATGGCGCCAGGGGCGGCCGTGGAACGCCCGCTGTCTGCCGCCCACCTGAAAGAAATTCTGCCCGAACTCACCGCTCAGCGCGGTCGTCCGCTCACCTTCGCCGCCGTCTTTGGGATTTCCACCCACATGGTGCAACTGCGCGACTGGCTGTCGGCGGGCGGGATCGACCCCGATACGGAGTTGCGCGTGATTGTCGTCCCGCCGTCGCAAACCGTGGCGCAGATCGAAGCGGGCAACCTTGATGGGTTTTGCGCGGGCGAACCCTGGGGCTCGTGGGCAGCAGCGCGCGGGGTGGGCCAGCCGGTGGCGTTGAGTTCCGACATTACGCCGGGGATGCCCGAAAAAGTGTTCGCCGTGCGCGCCGATTTTGCCGCCCGCGCGCCGGAAACCGTGTCGGGCCTCATTCGGGCGCTGGTGAAAGCCGGGGCGTGGTGCGATGCCCCCGCGAACCGGGCCGAGCTTGCGCACCGTCTCGCCTCCCCCGACCTGCTCGATCTGCCCGAAGCCGTGATTGCGGCGTCGCTAACGGCAGAACCCCCCTTCACACCGCGCTTTCACCAGTTCAGCGGCCCCTGGCAGCGCCCAGACTTAGGCGCGGGGCAAGCCCTGCTGACCAGCTTGAAGCGCTGGCGTTTGGTGCCGCCCGAAACCCAATCGGCGGCGGTGGCCCGCTGCCTTAGAGCCGATCTGTTCGACCTCGCTTTTTCTGCCGATCAAGGAGCTTGACCCCCATGCGTGATTTCTCCCGCCGTTCTCTCCTCCACGTCTCCGGCGCGGCTGCGACGCTCGCCGCAGCAAAAACCCTGTTCCCGGCGGGCGCATTCGCCCAAGGGGCGGGGCTCGAAACCACCAAAGCCACTTTGGGCTATATCGCGCTCACGGATTCGAGCCCGCTGATCATCGCTAAGGAAAAAGGGCTGTTCGCCAAGCACGGGATGCCCGATGTGGAGGTGGTGAAGCAGGCAAGCTGGGGAACAACGCGCGACAATCTCGAACTCGGCTCGGGCGGTGGCGGCATTGATGGCGCGCATATTCTGACCCCAATGCCCTATTTGCTGCAACTGGGTAAGATCAGCAAAAATAATCAGCCGGTGCCCATCTCCATCGTGCTGCGGCTCAATACCAACGGTCAGGCGATTTCGGTCTCGAACGCGTATAAAGACCTGAAGGTGGGCCTGAACGCAGCCCCGCTGAAAGATGTGTTCAAGGGTGTTGCCGCCAGCGGTAAAGAAATCAAAATCGCTATGACCTTCCGGGGCGGCACCCACGATTTGTGGATTCGCTACTGGCTTGCCGCGGGCGGGATCGACCCGGATAAGGACGTTCAAACCATCGTCGTGCCGCCGCCGCAAATGGTAGCGAATATGAAAGTCGGCTCGATGGAAGCGTTCTGCGTCGGAGAGCCGTGGAATGCCCAGTTGGTGAACCAGGGCATCGGCTATACCGCCGTTTCGACCGGGGAATTCTGGAAGGATCACCCGGAAAAAAGCCTCGCCCTTCGCACGGACTGGATCGAGAAGAATCCGAAAGCGGCGGTGGCCCTCACCGCAGCCGTGCTTGAGGCGCAACAATGGTGCGATAAGCCCGAGAATAGGGAGGAAATGTGCACGATTGTCGGCAAGCGCGCGTGGTTCAACGTGCCGGTTGCCGACATTATCGGGCGAACGAAGGGGGATTTCGATTTCGGCACAGGCCGCAAAGAAACCAACGCCCCGTATGTCATGAAGTTCTGGGCCGATAACGCCTCTTACCCCTTCCAAAGCCATGATCTGTGGTTCCTCACGGAGAATATCCGCTGGGGTGTGGTCGCGCCGGAAACCGATTTGGCGGGCACGATCAAGGCCGTGAACCGGCAAGACGTATGGCGGGAGGCGGCCAAGCTGATCGGGGCGACCGCCCCCGAGGGCACCAGCCGCGGGGTCGAGACCTTCTTCGACGGCATCAAGTTCGATCCCGCCAATCCGCAAGCCTATCTGGCCGCGCAAAAAATCAAGCGCGTCTGATTTCGCTGCCGCCCCCGCCTTAGGAGACGATTCCCATGACCGATACGCCGCTCCCCTCCCCAGCGCCGAGCCTGACCTTGCCCCGCCTTCCGGCCTTTGCCGCGTTCGGCAAATCGGCGGCGGCGCGGGTTCTGCCGCCTTTGGTGATGTTGGTTTTGCTGATCGGTCTATGGGAACTCGCCGCCAGCGGCCCGAAGGCGGCGTTACCGTCGCCCAGCCTGATTTTCCAGCAAAGTTATGACTTGATCGTCGATCCGTTCTACGACCGGGGCGGGCTCGATAAGGGGCTATTCTGGCATATTCTCGCCAGCCTCACCCGCGTGGCGCAAGGCTTTGCCATTGCCGCCGTGGTCGGTGTGATGATGGGGGTGCTGCTGGGGCAAAGCCAGCTTGCGATGCGCGGGCTCGACCCGTTGTTTCAAGTCCTCCGCACCATCCCACCGTTGGCGTGGTTGCCGCTGTCGCTGGCGGCGTTTCGCGACAGCAACCCCTCGGCGATTTTCGTGATCTTCATCACCTCGGTTTGGCCGATCTTGATCAATACTTCGGTGGGGGTGCGCGCCATTCCGCAAGATTACCGCAATGTCGCGGCGGTGTTGCGGCTGAACCATTTGGAGTTTTTCTTCAAGATCGTGCTGCCTTCCACGGTTCCGTACATTTTTACGGGCTTACGGATTGGGGTTGGTCTGTCGTGGCTCGCCATTATTGCGGCGGAAATGCTGATTGGCGGCGTTGGCATCGGCTTCTTCATTTGGGATGCGTGGAACAGTTCCAACATCTCCGACATCATCGTCGCCCTCGTCTATGTCGGTCTGGTCGGCTTTTGCCTTGACCGGGTGATCGCGGGCGTCGGGGTTCTCTGCGCCCGTGGCGCTAAAGCCTAAAGGAGGGCCTCAGATCATGACGAAACCCTATCTGCAAATCAGCAACGTCGGCATTCAGTTCGGCCCGAATGTGGTGCTTCAGAACGTCTCCCTCGATATTCAACGCGGTGAGTTTCTGGCGATTATCGGCCACTCCGGCTGCGGTAAATCGACCTTGCTGAACATCGTTGCCGGGTTGCTGCAAGCCACCACGGGCGGAGTGTTGCTGGAAGACAAAGAGGTAAACGAGCCAGGGCCGGATCGGGCGGTGGTCTTCCAAAACCACTCGTTGCTGCCATGGCTGACGGTGGAAGAAAATGTGCGTCTTGCGGTGGATAAGGTGTTCGGCAAAACCAAAAGCCGCGCCGAGCGGCGCGACTGGGTGCGCCATAACCTCGATCTCGTGAACATGAGCCACGCGCTCGTGCGCCGCCCCAGTGAGATTTCAGGCGGAATGAAGCAGCGCGTCGGCATTGCGCGGGCCTTGGCGATGGAGCCCAAGGTGCTGCTGATGGATGAGCCGTTCGGCGCGCTCGACGCCCTCACCCGCGCCCAGTTGCAAGACAGTGTGATGGGGCTTCAGCAGCAGCTCAACAACACCGTGCTGATGATCACCCACGATGTGGACGAGGCGGTGTTGCTCTCCGACCGCATCGTGATGATGACCAATGGTCCTGCCGCCACCATCGGCGAAGTCCTCACCGTGCCGCTGGCCCGCCCGCGCGACCGGCTGGCGCTGGCCGCCGACCCGACCTATGTGGCCTGCCGCGCGGCAGTGCTGCAATTCCTCTACGAACGTCACCGCCACCCGGCGGCAGCGTGAGGAGCCAGACAATGCGAGACCAAATTTCCCCCGACCGTTCGCGCCTGCTGGTTATCGGTAATGGGATGGCCGGAATGCGAACCGTCGAAGAGGTGCTGAAGCGCGACGCGGCCCGCTACCGCGTCGCGGTGATCGGGGCCGAGCCGCACGTAAACTATAACCGCATTCTGCTCTCGCCGGTGCTGGCGGGGGAGAAGAGCTTCGACGAGATCGTGATCAATAGCCGCGATTGGTACGATGCTAACGGTATCGAGTTGATTGCGGGCGATGCGGCTATTTCGATTGATACTGAACAAAAGCAAGTCACGACCGCCTCGGGCCGCGTCGTTTCTTACGATAAGCTGTTGCTGGCGACGGGCTCCAACCCCTTCATTCTGCCGGTGCCGGGCAAGGAACTGCCGGGCGTCTGCGCCTTCCGCGATATGTCGGACGTCGAGACGATGCTGTCGGCAGCGCAGCGCTACACCGATGCGGTGGTGATTGGCGGCGGGCTACTGGGGCTCGAAGCCGCTAACGGGCTCGCGGCCCAGGGGATGAAGGTCAGCGTTATCCATCTGATGGACACGTTGATGGAGCGCCAGCTTGACCCGGCCGCGGCGACTTTGCTGGCGGACGACCTCACCCGGCGCGGCATCGATATTATCACCGGCGCAGTGACGGAAGCGCTCATCGGCGCGGACCGCGTTCAGGCCGTGCGCCTCAAGGACGGCCGGCAAATCCCTGCTGATCTGGTGGTGATGGCGGCGGGGATTCGTCCGAATATGGTGCTCGCCCAAGCAGCGGGCTTAGTCTGCAATCGCGGCGTGATCGTCGATGATGGGCTGTGCACCTCCGATCCCTCGATCTATGCCGTGGGTGAATGCACCGAGCATAACGGCCAGATGGTCGGGCTGGTCGCGCCGATTTGGGACCAGGCGAAGGTCTGCGCCGATCATCTCACGGGCAAAACCACAAGCGCCTATAGCCCGATCCAACCGCCGACGCGCCTTAAGGTTACGGGCATCGATATGCTCTCGGTCGGCCAGTTCAACGGCGGCGAGGGATGTGAAGACATCATTTTGCGCGATGGCTCACGCGGTGTGTATAAAAGACTTGTTCTGAAAGACGATATTCTCGTTGGCGCGGTGCTCTATGGCGACGCCAAGGACGGCGGTTGGTACGTCGATCTGATGGGCAAAGGCGCACCGCTGGGCGAGTTGCGCGATACGGTGATCTTCGGGCCGGGGCTGACTGCAAGCGGAGTAAGTGACTCCGGTCTCGCCGATCTGCCCGACGAGACCGAAATCTGCGGCTGCAATGGCGTGTGCAAAGGCACGATCCTAACGGCGATTGCCGACAAGGGCCTGACGACGCTGAAAGAGGTGAAGGTCACGACCAAGGCCGCCGCTTCCTGCGGCTCCTGTTCCTCCAAGGTGGAAGGGCTGCTCGCTTTGGCCCTCGGCGGGGACTACGAGGCCAAGACGGTGGAAAGCGTCTGCGGTTGCACCGACCATTCCCATGAGTTTGTCCGCGCCGCTATTCGCGACCAAGCGTTAAAGACCATTCCCCAGGTGATGAAAACCCTCGGGTGGCGCACCCCCGGCGGCTGCGCCTCGTGCCGTCCGGCGCTGAATTTCTATCTGCTGTGCGCCTGGCCGGGCGAGTACCAAGACGATAGCCGGTCGCGCTTCATCAACGAGCGCGCTCACGCCAATATTCAAAAAGATGGGACGTTTTCGGTCATCCCGCGCATGTGGGGCGGCGTCACCACCTCAGGCGAACTGCGCGCGATTGCCGATGTGGTCGATAAGTACGACATCCCCAGCGTTAAGGTGACGGGCGGCCAGCGCATCGATTTGCTCGGCGTGAAGAAGGAAGATCTGGTTAGCGTTTGGGCCGATCTCAACGCAGCGGGTATGGTCTCTGGCCACGCCTACGGCAAGGCGCTGCGCACGGTCAAAACCTGCGTTGGCTCAGAATGGTGCCGCTTCGGCACGCAAGATTCGACCGGCATGGGCATTAAGCTGGAGCGGATGACCTGGGGTTCTTGGCATCCCCATAAAGTGAAACTCGCCGTGTCGGGGTGCCCGCGCAACTGCGCCGAAGCCACGATTAAAGACTTCGGGGTGATTGCCGTCGATTCGGGGTGGGAACTGCTGATCGGCGGCAATGGCGGCATTGCCTTACGGGGGTGCGATTTTCTCGTGAAGGTGACGACCGAGGAGGAAGTCTTGGAGTATTGCGCCGCCTTCCTCCAGCTTTACCGCGAGGAAGCCCGCTATCTGGAGCGCACCGCGCCGTGGGTGGAGCGCGTCGGGCTCGCCTATGTGAAGTCGCGCCTCTTGGACGATGAGGAAGCCCGCCGCGCGCTCGCCGCCCGCCAGATCGACCCCTGGGCCGAGCGCGTCGGCGGTATGGATGCGAACGAGTTCAAACCCATGCTGGTGGAGGCATAAATGGCGCTTTGGCTCGATGTTTGCGCGGCGGCGGATGTGCCGAGCGAGGGCGCGCGCAAGCTGATGTTCGCCGGGCGGCAGATCGCGATCTTCCGCACCGCCGAGGGCAAGTTCTTCGCGCTGGAAGACCGTTGCCCGCATAAGCAAGGCCCACTGTCGGACGGCATCGTTCACGGCGACTGCGTTACCTGTCCGCTGCACGGTTGGGTGATCAATCTCGCCTCGGGCACCGCGCAAGGTGCTGATCAGGGGCAGGTGTTAAGCCTGCCGATTGCCCTCGTCGGCGAGCGCCTGCGGCTCGATATCGCTGCCCTTAGCGCCGCTGCGGCTGAGTAGTCGCCATGCCCGATCCGCTCTCGACCGTTTTGCAACGTACCACCTGCCCCTACTGCGGGGTGGGGTGCGGGGTCGAGGTTTTGTCGGCAGACGGGGGCAAAACCGTCAGCGTGCGCGGCGATGCGGATCATCCGGCCAATCAGGGGCGGCTGTGCTCGAAAGGCTCGGCGCTGGCGGAAAGCCTGAGCCTGCCCCATCGGCTCACGCAGCCCCTGTGGGATGGCGCGCCGGTTGCGTGGGATCTTGTGCTGGACGAAATCACCGACCGGCTGCAAGAGGTTCTCGCGACCCACGGGCCGGAGGCGGTGGCGTTCTACGGCTCCGGGCAGTTGTTGACCGAGGATTATTACGTTCTCAATAAGCTTGCCAAAGGCTTCATCGGCACCGGCAACGTCGATACCAATTCGCGCCTGTGCATGGCCTCGACCGTGGCGGGGCATAAGCAGAGTTTTGGGTCCGATACCGTGCCGGGGCTCTATGCCGATTGGGAGCTGGCCGATCTCGTGATTTTGGTTGGCAGCAATACCGCCTGGTGCCACCCGGTGCTGTTCCAACGCCTGCTGGCAGCACGGAAAAGCCGGGGGCTCAAGATCGTGGTGCTCGATCCGCGTCAAACCTCCACCACAGCCGAAGCCGATCTGCATTTGCCGCTCCGGGGCGGCTCCGACATCGCCCTGTTCAGCGGCCTGCTGCGGGCGATTTCCGAGGCAGGGGCAGTGAACGCCGCCTATGTCGCCGATCACACGCGCGGGGTGGCTGACGCCCTCGCCGCCGCACCCGATCTTGCTACGGTGGCCGACGCAACGGGCCTCTCGCCCGTGCAAATCGCCGAGTTTTATAAGCTCTTCATTGATACGCCGAAGGTGGTGACGGTGTTCAGCCAGGGCATCAACCAGTCGAGCCACGGCAGTAACAGCGTTTCGGCGATTTTGAATGTGCATCTTGCGACGGGCCGCATCGGCACCCCTGGGTGCGGGCCGTTCTCGATCACCGGCCAGCCGAACGCGATGGGCGGGCGAGAAGTGGGCGGGCTCGCCAACCAACTCGCCGCCCATATGGATTTCGCCTCCACGACCGACCGCGACCGGGTGCAGCAGTTCTGGCGCGCGCCGAACCTCGCGCAAAAGCCGGGGTTGAAAGCCGTCGATATGTTCCGGGCGGCGGCTGACGGCAAAATCAAATTCCTATGGATTCTAGCAACCAACCCGCTCGCGAGCCTGCCCGATGCTGATGTGGTCCGCGACGCCTTGGCGCGGTGTCCCACGGTGATTCTGTCCGATTGCGTGGCCGATACCGAAACGGCGCGCTATGCGCATTTTCTGCTCCCCGCTGCAACCTGGGGCGAGAAGGACGGCACCGTCACCAACTCCGAACGGCGCATCTCCCGCCAGCGGGCGTTCCGCGCACCGGAAGGGGACGCAAAGCCCGATTGGTGGGCGCTGGCGCAGGTTGGGAAGCGGCTGGGTTTTGCCGGTGGGTTCGCCTACGAAAACGCTGCCGATATTTTCCGCGAACACGCTGGCCTTTCGGCCTTCGAGAATGGCGGGAGGCGGGATTTCGACTTGGGCGGGGCCGTGGGCCTTTCAAACGATGCCTATGACGCGCTGCCGCCCTTCTGCTGGCCGTGGCGAGCGGGGGATGCGCCGAGGCTTGAAACCCGCTTCTTCGCCAACGGCGGGTTCTTCACCCCCGATGGCCGCGCGCGCTTCATCCCAACTGGGCCGACCGCGCCCTTAAGCCAAACGAGCCCGGATTTTCCGTTGGTGCTGAACACGGGCCGCGTGCGCGATCAGTGGCACACGATGGGCCGGACAGGCGCGACCCCGCGACTAATGAACCACCAACCGCGCCCGGCTGTGTCGATCAACCCGCAAGATGCCGCCGCGCTGGGATTGGCCGACGGCGATCTGGTCAGGCTCACAAGCGCAACCGGCGCGGCCATCCGCCTCGCGGAGATCACCGACGCCCAGCCGCGCGGCGAGGTTTTTGCCTCAATGCATTGGAACGGGGCCTGGTGCGGCGGCGGCGCGGTGGGGCGGGTGATTGCCCCGAACGTAGATCCGCTGTCGGGTCAGCCGGAGTTGAAGTTTACGCCGGTGGCGCTCACTCGGATTACGCCCCGCTGGCAGGGCTATGCGCTGCTGCGGGACGCGCCGGAACCTTTTGCGAATTGGGATGTGCCGGGCCTGCTCTGGTGCAAGCGCCCCCTGGGTGACGCCTGGGCGGTTGAGTTTTGGGCGTTGCCCGAGCGCGATACCGCGCCCGATAGCGCGGCCCTGCTGACGGCGTTGATGAGCGATGCCGCCCACGATTGCATCCCCCTCACGGTCGCCGATCCGGCGCGGGGGCGCTGGCGCGGGGCCTATTTGCAAGATGGGAAGTTGGTGGCGGCAATCATGCTCGGGCACGGGCCGACGCTGGATCAACTCCTGCCCTTTTTTGCCGAAACTGACTTGGCCGATGCCCAGGCGGTGCTCGCCGGGCGCGTTGCCGCCCCAAGTGCCGGGCCGATGGTCTGCGCCTGTTTTCAAGTGAGTGCCGAGCGTATCCGCGCCGTCATTGCGTCTGGCGAGGCGACCAGCGTCGAAGCCATTGGCGCGCTGCTGAAAGCGGGCACCAACTGCGGCTCCTGCCTTCCCGAACTCAAAGGATTCCTGCGCCATGCCGATGCCCCGCTTGTCGCCTGATACGTCCAATCTGTCGGGCGCGCTGTCGCATTTTCCCATCTTCTTCGACCTCAAGGACGCGCCAGTGCTCGTGCTAGGGTCGGGCGATCTGGCGGAAGCCAAAGCCCGCTTGGTCGCCCGCTCCAGCGCTAAGGTGATCCGCTGGGATCGGTTGCCGGACGGGGCAGACCTCACACCGTTCCGCTTCATCATCGCGGCCCCGGTGGGGGAGGAGATTGATCTTGCCGCCCTGCGATCCGCCGCCCGCGCCGCCCGAGTGCCGTTGAATGTCGCCGATACCCCCGCCTTCTGCGATTTCATCCTTCCGGCAATGATCGAACGCGGCCCCGTCACGGTGGCGGTTTCGACCGGGGGGACGGCGCCGATTCTGGCAAGGTTGCTGCGCGCGGTTCTGGAGAAAGCCATCCCCCCCGGCTACGGGTTGCTCGCAAGCCTCGCCGGGCGCTGGCGGGAGCGGGTGGCAGCAGCGCTGCCGGAAGCTCCCCGCCGTAAAGCCTTCTGGGAAAATATGTTGACGGGTCGCATTGCTGATCTGGCGTTAGCGGGCCAAGCGGAGGCGGCGGAGGCTGCGATAGCCGAAGCGCTGGCGGCAGGCACGCCCGCGCCGGTCTATCCCGTCGTCCTCGTTGGGGCCGGGCCGGGTGATCCTGAGTTGCTGACTTTGAAGGCGGCGCGGCTCATCGGCGCTGCCGATATTATTCTCTACGATGCGTTGGTCAGCGACGGTGTGTTACGGCTGGCGAAACGCGAGGCCAAGCTGATCCCGGTGGGCAAACGCTGCGGCGATAAAAGCTCGATGTCGCAGGATGCCATTAATGAGGCTTTGCTGGCGGCGGCCCGCACCGGCGGACGTGTTGTGCGCCTCAAGGGCGGCGATCCTGGGGTGTTTGGCCGGGCCAGTGAAGAAATCGCCTATCTCGACGCGCATGGCGTTGCGAGCGAGCTTGTCCCCGGCGTCACCGCGGCGTTGGGGGCAGCGGCGGCGCTCCGGTGTTCCCTCACACAACGGGGCGTCGCGCGCACGCTTACCCTCGCCACCGCCCAGACCGAAGACGGTATGGCGGACCATTGGGCCGGGCTCGCCAAGGCAGGCGGCACGCTGGCGCTCTATATGGGGAAAGCGGCGGCGGGGCGGCTTGCGCGTGATCTGATCGCAGCGGGGCTTGATCCCGCGACCCCGGCGGTGGCGGTAGAAAACGCCTCGCTACCGCACCAGCGCGAGACGATCACTAATCTTACCGAACTGCCCTTTGCGCTGGCCGATGGGCGGTTCGAGGGGCCGACGCTCTTGCTGAT
>VYLZ01000183.1_pt1 | contig 12366 bp, 13 predicted proteins | sample 5115361 | NCBI WGS metagenome assembly VYLZ01 (sample SAMN12291805, study PRJNA351875) | freshwater metagenome | isolation source: freshwater lake | place: USA: Michigan, Sixteen Lake | collected 2013-08-07 | reverse complement strand
CCAAACGCCAAAACCGAGGAGCCCCAGGGCGGCCAGCGTGTTGAGCAGCGCCATGCGGGGCGGCGAGAGGCGCGGGCGCAGCCAGTCGGCGACAAACACCAGCACTACCAACGTGCCGCCGGTCGAGGCCACGAGCCCGCCCGCTAGCGCAAACCGCTCGAACAAACCCGCCTCAAGCCCGCCGAGCGAACTGAACAGCCCGCCAAAATAGATCACGGTTAACGGATTGCTCAGTGTCAGTGCCATCACCGTCAGGGTTTCGCCCAGAAAGCTCGTTTCATTCGGCACGTCTGCGGCCCTGCGCGCGCGGTTACGGCTTTTCCACGCGCCCCACGCCAGCCAGAGCAGCAACAGGCCGCCGCCGATCTGCATCGGCAGGGCAACCATCTGCGCCCACGTGCCGAGAGCGGCGAGGCTGAAGAGGGCGATCAGCGCATAAATGGCGTCGGCTATCGACGCCCCGAGCGCCACGGCAAACCCGCGCCGATAGCCGCCGTGCAACGAACGATCAAGGCACAGCAGCGCAATCGGACCGACCTGTACCGCCAGCAACAACCCAAGGGCTGCCCCGTGAAGGAAGAAACTTATCATGCTTCGTTAGTCTTTCAGCGCAGGGAGAACGGGCAGGCAGTGGGTTTCCTTGGTGGTGGACAGTGCCAACATGGTGTGGCTCCGCACGATACCGGGTTGCCGCTTGATCCGTTCGGTGAGCACCCTTTCCAAATCCGCCACCGTGGCCGCGCGGATTTTGAGCAAATAGGACCAGTCGCCGGTGATGTGATGGCATTCGAGCACAGCAGGTTCTTGGCTCATCGCCTGCCGAAAGCCATCGTCGTGCTCGGGCCGGTCAAGGCCGACAAAGATGAAGGCGAGGAGGGTGAGATCGACCGCCTGCGGATCGGCCACCCCAACGATGGTGAGGGCACCGGAAGCCGTCAGCCGCCGCAGCCGCTCGTGAACCGCCGATTGGCTGAGGCCCGTTTCAGCCGCAAGCTGCGACTGCGGCAGCCGCCCGTCTTGCTGCAAAAGGGAAATGATAAGTCGGTCAATCTGATCCATAGATCTAAATTAAATCGGAAAAAATTTACTTTCAACGATTAATTATCGTTTCTTGCGGGGATTAGCGGATCGTTCTGCCGCTTCCGCCGCTAACCGCGCCCAAGGTTCCATCGCCTCCGGTGTCTGCCAAGTATCAGAGACCTTGCGGTAGGAAATCACCGTTACCCGTCCGCTTTCTTTCAGGTAGCTGAACGGCGGCAACCCCTCGGCCACGAAGCGCGGCGTGGTGAGGGCATCGACCTTCAGATAAAGCGCCCCCTCATCCCACAGCGCGATGATGCGGTCGTCGAGATAAATCCCATAGCCGCCAAACATGCCGCGCGCCCGCACCGCGCCTAGATCGGCCAAGCAGGCTTGGAGCAGCGTGACCGCTTGGCTGACCGTCGCAGGAAGGGGTTTGGCCATGATTATCTCTTGAGCAACTGAATGGTCTCGCCGCGAAGGCTCGCCTCTCCGGCAGGCCGATAACCCAACTTCTCTGCGACCCGCAAGGACGGCAGATTATCTGGCGCGATGATGCAGAAGCTCGCGGGCAACTTTTGCTCGTCGGCCCAAGCGAGCACCGCCCGCATCGCTTCGGTCGCATAGCCCTTGCCATGATGGTTGGGATGCAGAACCCAACCCGCTTCGGGCGTGCCGATCATTGGCGGGATCATATCGCGGCGGAAGTCGGCAAGCCCCGCATCGCCAACGAAATCGCCGGTATCACGCTCTTCTACCAGCCAATAGCCGTAGCCGACCATCTGCCACAGCCCGGCATAGCGCAGCAGCCGAAACCAAATATCTTGCCGGGTGCCAATCGCCCCGCCACCGATAAAGCGCACGACGTCTGGGTTGGTCCACAGGTCGATACAAACCTCCCAATCGGACGGTTGGTGGGCGCGCAGACGCAAACGAGGCGTCTCCAGGGTTGGCGCTTTGATGGGCATAACAGCCTCTCGGTATGATTGTTCGATCAACCCGGTTAGTGCTAGGACAGGTTATGGCTCTTGTCGATCTTTCCGAACTCGCCCCCGTCCTTGCAACCCGGCGGTACCGCCTGCTGGGGCTCGATCTTGGCACCAAAACCATCGGCCTTGCGATTTCCGATGGGCTTGGCCTGTCCGCAACGCCGGTTGAAACGATCCGCCGCACCAAGTTTACGGCGGATGCCGAAGCGCTGTTGAAGCTGTGTAAAGCGCGCGACGTCGGCGGGCTGGTTCTCGGTCTGCCCGTCAATATGGACGGCTCGGAAGGCCCACGCGCGCAATCGACCCGGACGTTCATCGATAATCTTTCTGAGAAAACCGCTCTGCCGATGGCGCTGTGGGACGAGCGGCTTTCCACCGTCGCCGTGACGCGGCTCATGCTGGAGGCGGATCTATCGCGCGCGCGCCGGGCCGAGGTCGTCGATAAAATGGCGGCTGCCTATATTTTGCAAGGCGCGCTCGACCGGCTGCGGGCCTTGGTTAGCCGTCCGCCCGAGTTATGACATGGGGCGAACATCTCTGTTTTAAGAATTGAATTTAAACAGACTTGATCTTAGTATGACAGGAACGATGTTTCGGAGGCGTTCCATGTCTGCTCCCGCTGTGACGCGTCAAAAGCCGGTATCCGGTGCTCGCCCGCGCCGGGGCAACCAGCGCATGGTCGTGCCGCGCCTGAACGTTAAAATCCAAGGCCATTACTATGAAACGCTGGATTGGTCCTATGGTGGCCTGCGGCTGAAACTACCGCCCTCCGCCCCCGTGCCAACCACACCGCTGCTGGGCTTGATTATTGGCCCGAACGACGATATTGCCGTGTTCTCCGGCGGCGTCGCCCGGGTTGATCAGGCAGCGGAGGCGCTCTCCGTTACTTTCGCTGAAGTCAGCGAGTATGGCTACGATCTGCTCGACCGGCTGGTGCGAGAAAAGCTGATCGCGCCCGAGCTTTAATCACGCCGCGACGAACAACCCACCCCGCACCGTCAGCGACACGCGCTCTCCAGGGCTTGGCACCAGATCAATGCTCGGCCCGCGCGGTACTTCCACATGTAGGTTCTGCCCGTCTTGGGTTTCGACTTCGACCCGCAGCATCGCGCCGACCAGCGACACATGGGTAACCGTGGCAATCCCATTGGGATCAGGGGTTAGCGCCAGAAGATGCGGGCGGACGAACAAGGTGCCATCGGCTTCTTTCACGGCCCCAGCGAGATCGATACGCGCCGCTTCGGCAATCGGCGTGTCTTGCACCCGCACGCGCCCGGCTTGCAGGGAGGCGCGTAACTCGTTGGTTTCACCCAAGAAACGATAGACGAAGGCATTCGCCGGGGTGTCATAAAGTTCTTGGGGAGCGCCGATTTGCTCCACCCGGCCTTGGCCCATCACCACCACCCGGTCGGCGAGATCCAGCGCCTCTTCCTGATCGTGGGTGACGAACACCGTGGTCATGCCCAAGCGGCGGTGCAGGTCGCGCAGCCAGCGGCGCAGTTCCCGCCGCACTTTAGCGTCGAGCGCGCCGAACGGTTCATCCAACAGCAAGACTTGCGGTTCAATGGCAAGCGCGCGTGCGAGGGCAACGCGCTGGCGCTGGCCACCGGAAAGCTGCGTTGGGTAACGATCCGCCAACCAATCCACTTGAACTAACGATAGGAGATCATTGACCCGCTTGCGAATTTCGGCTTCAGGCGGGCGTGTCTTGCTCGGGCGCACCCGCAGACCGAAGGCGACATTCTCGAACACGCTCATGTGGCGAAATAGGGCGTAATGCTGGAAAACGAAGCCAACGTCGCGGTCGCCAGGAAGGTTGCCGGCAACATCCTTCGCGCCGAACCGGATGGAGCCCGCGTCCGGTTGCTCAAGCCCGGCCAACAGCCGCAGCAAGGTGGTTTTCCCCGACCCGGACGGCCCCAGAATCGCCAGCAACTCGCCGGTATGAATATCCAGATCAACCCCATGCAGGGCGGTGAAACTGCCAAAACCTTTAACGAGGCCGCTGACGGTAATATCCATGGCAGATCTCCTTAGCGTCAGGGAACACGCTGCTCGCGCCGTTCCAACACGGCATCGAGCAGGCTTTTTGCAATCAGGGTCACCAGCGCTAGCAAAGCCAGCAGGGAAGCGACGGCAAAGGCCCCTGTGAACGCATATTCGTTATACATGATTTCAACGTGCAAGGGCATGGTGTTGGTCTCCCCCCGGATGTGACCGGAGACGACTGAGACCGCCCCAAACTCCCCCATCGCGCGGGCATTACACAACAGCACGCCGTAGAGCAGCCCCCAGCGGATGTTCGGCAAGGTCACGCGCCGGAAGATTTGCCAGCCGGAGGCTCCCAGCACGCGCGCCGCCTCTTCCTCCTGTCGGCCTTGCTCCTGCATCAGCGGCAAAAGCTCGCGGGCGACGAACGGAAAGGTGACGAAGATGGTGGCGAGAATGATCGCAATCGGCGTGAACAGGATTTGGATATCATTCGCCCGCAACCACGGCCCAAACCAGCCTTGCAGCCCGAACAGCAGCACGAAGATCAAACCGCCGATCACCGGAGAGACCGAAAAGGGCAGGTCGATCAGCGTAATCAGCAGGCTTTTACCCTTAAAGTCGAACTTGGTGATCGCCCAGGCGGCTGAAACGCCGAAGATGAGGTTCAGCGGCACCGCGACGGCTGCCGTCAACAAGGTCAACTTGATTGCGGCCCAGGCGTCCGGGTCGGTGAGGGCAGCGAAATAGGCCCCCAACCCCTGGCGTAAGGCTTCGGCGAACACCAGCAGCAGCGGCAGCACGACTAATCCCGTCAAAAACAGCATGGCGATGGTGATCAGCGTATAGCGCACCCAGCGCGGTTCGGTGGGGGGAGTCATTGTCATGCCTCCTCATACCGGCGCGACCAGCGCTGCAAACCGTTGAGCGCCAGCAGCATTAAGAAGGCGAACGACAGCATCACAGTGCCGATCGCGGTTGCCTCGGCATAGGAAAACTCTTCGAGTTTGATCACGATCAGCAGCGGCGCGATTTCCGACACCATCGGCAGGTTCCCAGCGATGAAGATGACCGAGCCATATTCCCCCACGGCGCGGGCGAAGGCTAAGGCCGCGCCCGTCACCAACGCTGGAAACAGTGACGGAAGAATTACCCGCCGCACGGTTTGCCATCGGCTGGCGCGCAGGCAGAGCGCCGCCTCTTCAATCTCGGGGTCGAGATCGGCCAGCACGGGCTGCACGGTGCGAACGACGAAGGGGAAACCGACGAAAATCAGCGCCACGATAACCCCGAGCGGCGTGTAGGCGACTTGAATGCCGAGCTTATCCATCGGCGCGCCGAGCCAACCATTTTGCGCGAATAGGGTGGTCAGGGCGATCCCGGCCACCGCTGTCGGCAGAGCAAACGGAATATCGACAATCGCATCGGCAATCCTGCGACCGGGAAAACGGTAACGCACCAACACCCAAGCGATGATCGAGCCGAACACCGCGTTGATCATGGCGGCAATCAAGGCCCCGCCAATGCTCAAGCGCAGGGCGGCAAGAACGCGCGGGGTGCTGATGGCATTGAAGAAGGCATCCCAGCCGAGGGTTGCGGTTTTCAAAATCATGCCGCCCAGCGGGATGAGCACGATAATGCTGAGCCAGAACAGGGTGAGGCCCATCGTAAGCCCGAACCCTGGCAGAACCGATGGTCGCTTCCACACCCATCGCCGCCGATAGACCGGCGACGATGGGAGGGAGGCGCTATCGATCGTCGGAGGAAGAGAAGTCATCCCTTACTTTATGATTTCGTCGAACGTGCCACCATCGGAGAAATGCGTCTTTTGAGCATTCCGCCAACCGCCGAACTGTTCGTCGATGGTCACAAGCGAGAGTTTCGGAAACTTATCGGCCACCTTTTCGGCCACTTCGGCCAAACGCGGGCGATAATAGTGCTTTGCGCCGAGGGCTTGGCCCTCGGGCGTGTAGAGGAACTTCAGATAGGCTTCGGCAACCGCGCGGGTGCCGCGCTTATCGACGACCGAATCGACGATGGCGACCGGCGGTTCCGCTAGGATTGAGAGCGACGGAATGACGATGTCGAACTTGTCCTTGCCAAGCTCGTTCTGCGCCAGGAAGGCTTCGTTTTCCCACGCCAGCAGCACGTCGCCAATATTGCGCTGAACGAAGGTGATGGTGGAGGCGCGGGCGCCGCTATCGAGCACCGGCACGTTCTTGAACAGGGCGCGGACGAAATCCTTCGCCTTCGCATCATTCCCGCCCGGCTGCTTGAGGGCATAGGCCCAGGCGGCAAGGTAGTTCCAGCGCGCGCCGCCGGAGGTCTTCGGGTTCGGCGTGATCACTTTCACGTCCGAGCGCACCAGATCATTCCAGTCCTTCACCGCCTTCGGGTTATCCTTGCGGACCAAAAACACAATGGTGGAGTAGAACGGCGCGGCATTGTCCGGGAGTTGCTTCTGCCAATCCTGGCGCAGCAACTTGTTGTCGGCGATTTCATCAATGTCATAGGCGAGGGCCAGCGTTACCACGTCGGCGGCAAGCCCATCGATGACCGAGCGGGCTTGCTTGCCCGAACCGCCGTGCGAGGCCTTCACCCGGAGCGTATCGCCGGTCTTAGCTTTCCACTGCTCGCCAAAGACTTTGTTAACTTCGGAAAACAGCTCCCGCGTCGGATCGTAGGAAACGTTCAGAAGCGAGATGTCGGCGGCAAAGCTGGGGGCGGCGGCAAGAGCCAACGCGCCTGCAAGCACTGTCCGGCGAAAAAGGGTCATAGGAGCCTCCGTCGGAGAAAAGGGGATTAGATATAGGCTGGGCCTAACACGTAATTCTCGTTTCGCCGGGCAAGCTGCGCTTCCGTATAGGTCAGCAGCACGTCAGTGGCGTCCTCCAGCGTTAGCTTGGCCGTATCAAGCCGCAACGCCGGATCTTGGGGGGCTTCATAGGGGGCTGAAATCCCCGTGAAGTTGGGAATTTCGCCCGCTTGGGCGCGTTTGTACAACCCCTTCGGGTCGCGCGTAATACAGGTTTCTAAAGGAGCATCCACGAAAACCTCGTGGAAGTCATCGCCAATAATCGCTTCGGCTAAATCCCGATCCGCTTGGCGGGGGGAAATCAGACTGGCGATGACGATCAGGCCGCTATTGGCCATGAGTTTGGCCACTTCCGCCGTGCGCCGCACCTGTTCGGCCCGGTCCTCGGCGCTAAAGCCGAGATCCCGCGACAGACCAAGGCGCAAGGTGTCGCCGTCGAGAACGGTCGCAAGACGGCCTTGATCGGTGAGTTTGCGAAGCAAGCGCTGAGCGATGGTCGATTTTCCCGAACCCGACAGGCCGGTAAGCCACAAAACCCCGCCGCGATGGCCGTTGAGGGCCGCGCGTTCTTCCGGCGTTACGCTGGTTTCCGGGGCTGAGAGCACGACTTCCGTCAACTCCTCGACAATCCCGCCGCCGACCAAGCGATAGTCCCGCGCGAGCACGGCCCGGCCCAAGCGTGGGTTATCGGCGAAGCGATCCCCCAAGATAGGGCGGCGGCTGTGCAGCGTGACGCGGGCAATGCCACCGCTCTCCAGCGAGCCAGGGCCTTCGGACTGGTCCAAAGCTAGACTATCAAGGTCCAAGGCTTCGTCAATCCGGCGCACGGTGGCTTCGTGGGAGCCGGTGCCGATGCGCAACGTGACGCGGTCGCCCTCATTCAGCGGGCTCCGGTCGAGCCAGAAAATCCGCAAGGTGATGAGATGGCCTTGACGGGACGACGGGGCCACTTCGGTAATCAGCGCGCCGCGTTCAACGAACACATCTTCATCGACGGCCAAGGCCACGCTTTCGCCCGCAATCGCCGAGAGTTTCGGCACCGACAGGTTCCAGCCTTCAAGCGCCGCCACTTTCACTGTGCGATTGCCGGGGGTGAGACGAATGGTATCGCCAACGCGCAAGCGCCCGGTTTCGATACGCCCCACCAGAATGCGCCGCTCGCCGCGCCGATAAAGATCTTGCACTGGCAGACGCAAAGGCTGCGCGGCAAGGCTGGGGCGGGCGGTGAAAGCATCAAGGGCTTGCAGCAGCGACGGGCCGTGATACCAGGGCGTTTTCGGGCCGTTCACCAGAATCCCGTCGCCGTGGCGGGCGGAAATCGGAATCAAGGCCGTGGGGTTAATGCCGATGGAGCGTAAGTAGCCGCCGACTTCCTCGACCACCGCACCAAAACGCGCTTCGTCGTGATCGATCAGATCGATCTTATTCACCGCGACCGCTACTTGGGTGATGCCCAGCAGGCGCAGCAAATAGGCATGGCGACGGGTTTGTTCGGCAAGACCCGCGCGGGCATCGACCACCAGAATCGCAGCATCGGCGGCTGCGGCCCCGGTTACCATGTTCTTGAGGAATTCCTTATGACCCGGCGCGTCGATAATGACGTAGCGGCGGGCCTCGGAGGCGAACCACACTTGCGTGGTATCGAGCGTAATCCCCTGGTCGCGCTCAATTTGCAAGGCGTCGAGCAGATGCGACCATTCAAACACCGAACCGCGCTTGGCGGAGGAGGCTTGCAACGCTTCCACCGCACCATCGGCCAGCGCGCCGGTTTCATGCATCAACCGGCCAACGAGCGTGGATTTCCCGTGATCGACGTGACCGACGATAACGATTGGAAAGGCAGTATTCTGGCTCATAGATACCCCCCGGCACGCAGGCGCTCGAACACATCTTCGGATTCATGGTCCATGGTGCGCCCGGCCCGTTCGGACGTGCGCGTTGCCGCAAGCTCGGCGATGACTTCGGCAATGGTGCTGGCTTCGCTGGGGAAAGGCTCAGTGATGCCCTTTTCCCCGAGCGAGCGGAAGCGTTTGCCGTTTTTGGAAAAATACAGCTCGCAGACGGGAATACCTTCGCGTTCGATGTACCGCCAAATATCAAGCTCGGTCCAATGCAGCAGCGGATGGATGCGAATATGGGTGCCGGGCGGGAAATCGGCGTTGAACTGGTCCCAGAACTCCGGCGGCTGGTCGCGCACGTCCCACGTACCATCGAGCCCGCGCGGGCTGAACACGCGCTCTTTTGCCCGCGTCGCCTGCTCGTCCCGGCGGATGCCGGCGAAAATGCCGGAGAAGCCGTAGCGTTCTACCGTCTGAGCGAGGCCGAGGCTTTTCCGTGCCGCAACCCGCGCGCCGGGCGGCAGCGTTGGGTCTGTCGCTTCAATCGGCGGGCAGGAGTCGGCGATCAGGTTCAGGTTCCATTCCTTCGCATATTTATCGCGGAAGGCATAGGCTTCATCGAACTCAAGGCCGGTATCGAGATGGGCGACGGGGAAGGGGATTTCCCCCAAGAACGCCTTGCGCGCCAGCCAGATCATAACGTTCGAGTCTTTTCCGAGCGACCACAACAGCGCCAACGGGCGAATGCGGGCGAAGGCTTCCCGGAAGATGAAAATGCTTTGGGCTTCCAGAGCGTCCAGATCGGTCAAACGTTCTGGGCGCTCGGCAGCGGGGAGGGGCGAAGACTGTACCTGCGGAAAATGGGACACGCGATCACCTGATCCAGAAATAGAAACTTGGGACGGGTTGGAAGGTTTGGGGGTGGGGAAGAGCGTGACGACTGGCGCTGCTTGATGCAAACCGCATTCGGTTTTCTCAAGGCCCCGCCAACGGCCCGCGCGCGCATCCTCACCCGCTTGGACGGGGGTGGTACAGGACATACAACCGATGGACTTATACCCTTGATCGACCAGCGGGTGGGCCGGAAGATCATGCGCGAGGCGATAGGCTTCGATCTCGTCCGCCGACCAATCGGCCAGCGGCGAGAGCTTAACCCGCCCATCTTCTGCTTCGACCGAGGAAATCCCGCGTCGTGTGTCGGCTTGATCGCGGCGGCGGCCATTGGCCCAGGCGGTGAAGCCTGCCAAGGCGCTGGCGAGCGGGTCCACTTTACGAATAGCGCAGCAGGCGTCTGGGTCTTGATCGAACAGCAGGCCGAGCGGGTCGCGCGTGGCAACCGTCACCGCATCGGGCTTCAACAGGCGCACATCGGTCAGGCCGAGTTGCGCTGTGAGCGTTTCCCGGTAGCGGTGCGTGGCTGGAAACAGCTTTTCGGTATCGAGTGTGAGAACGGGAATGCGCGGATCGACTCTGGCGGCAAGATGCAGCAGAACTGCGGAATCGGCACCAAACGACGAGACGATGGCGAAACGGGTGCCATGCTCAGCCCAAGCGGCGCGCAGGAGATTTTGCGCCGAGATAGTCCGCCTCGCGAGAGGCGTGGGTTTCGTTTCGTCAGGCGCAGTATAACCCGGCATCGGCTTAGGTTCCCCGGCGTGTGGAAGGCGGCGTTGGGCGCGCCTCCCTCTAGTCTCGTTCCGTTTAATTACAAATTTCTGGCTAACCATGTCTATAAAAAACATTTCACGAAGGTAAATGTAAAAAATAATTCAACGTACTTTTCATGTTTTATCTCTCCTCCCACACGAATTGACCATGCGCCGATACCCCCGCTATAAGCAGCCGATCAATTCAGAGTGAGCCATGCAGATCACCGATACAAAAATTCCCGCCGTAAAGCGCATTGTGCCGAAAAAACATGGGGATGCGCGCGGTTACTTCATGGAAACCTTCTCCGAGCCGCGCTTTGCCGACGCCGGTATTACGGAGCACTGGGTGCAGGACAATCAGTCGCTGTCGGCCCCCAAAGGTACCGTGCGCGGGCTGCATTTTCAAATTGCGCCCGCAGGACAGGCAAAGCTGATCCGCGTTTTACAAGGGGCGATTCTGGATGTGGCGGTCGATCTGCGCCACGGATCGCCCAGCTTTGGCCAGCATGTCGCCGTTGAATTGACGGCTGACGGCGGCGAGCAGCTTTATGTTCCGGTCGGTTTCGCCCATGGTTTCTGCACGTTGGTGCCCGATACGGCGGTGGCTTATAAAGTCAGCCACGTTTACGCCCCGGTGGAAGATCGCGGCCTGCGTTGGAACGATCCCGCCTTGGGTATCGACTGGCCGGTGACTGCTGAAACCGCCGTGCTGTCGCCGAAAGATACCACGCAGCCGCTGTTAGCCGATCTGCCTGCCTATTTTACCTTTGCCTGAGCCGGGAGCGCCCACATGAGCACGATTATCGTTACCGGCGGCGCGGGGTTTATCGGATCGGCAGTCATCCGCCATATCCTGACCCAGACCGACGCCCGCGTGGTGAACCTCGATAAGCTGACCTACGCGGCGAACCTCGATAGTCTTGCGGCCTTAAGCGATACCGACCGCTATAGCTTCGAGCAGGCCGATATTACCGACCGCGCGGCGATGGACCGGATTTTTACGGCCTATCAGCCCGATGCCATCATGCATCTTGCCGCCGAAAGCCATGTGGACCGCTCGATTGATGGCCCGGCGGCCTTCATTCAAACCAATATCATTGGAACCTTCACGCTGCTGGAAGCGGCGCTCGCCTTCTGGCGCACGTTGCCTTCCGACAAACAGGCGGCGTTTCGCTTTCACCATATATCCACCGATGAAGTGTTCGGCACCTTAGGCGAGGAAGGGCTGTTTACCGAAGCAACCCCTTACGCGCCGAACTCGCCCTATTCGGCCAGCAAGGCGTCGTCTGACCATCTCGTGCGGGCGTGGCACCATACCTATAAGCTGCCGGTCGTGACCTCCAACTGCTCGAATAATTACGGCCCCTGGCAGTTCCCGGAAAAGCTCATTCCGTTGATGATCATTAATGCGCTGAAGGGCAAGCCGCTGCCGGTCTATGGCCAAGGCACCAACGTGCGCGACTGGCTGCACGTGGAAGATCACGCCCGCGCGCTCTGGACCATTCTCACCACGGGCGTACCAGGCGAGAGCTATAACGACCGTCCCGGCCATGACGCGCGCTACGCCATCGACGCCAGCAAGATCAAAGCCGAACTGGCGTGGGAGCCTCAGGAAACCTTCGATTCGGGGCTTGAATCGACGGTGCGCTGGTATCTCGATCATCCCGAGTGGTGGGAGAAGCTCGCCAACGTTTATGCGGGCGACCGGCTCGGCCTGAAGAAAGCCGCCTCATGAGCCGCGCGGTTCTGATTTTCGGCGGAAACGGCCAAGTTGGCCGCGAGTTGCAGCGCGTTGCTTGGCCGCAAGATCTGTTGCCGGTCGGCTTGGGGCGGTGTGCGGGAGATATTACGGACCGTGAGCATATTGCGACGGCAATCGCTCACTACCAGCCCGTCGCCCTGGTCAATGCCGCTGCCTATACCGCCGTCGATAAGGCCGAATCCGAAGCCGATGCCGCCTTTGCGATCAACCGCGACGGGGCCGGGCATCTCGCACAAGCGGCGGCGCGGGCGGATATTCCGCTACTGCATCTGTCCACCGATTATGTGTTCGATGGCAGCAAGCC
>VYLZ01000245.1_pt1 | contig 12411 bp, 6 predicted proteins | sample 5115361 | NCBI WGS metagenome assembly VYLZ01 (sample SAMN12291805, study PRJNA351875) | freshwater metagenome | isolation source: freshwater lake | place: USA: Michigan, Sixteen Lake | collected 2013-08-07 | reverse complement strand
AGACAACATTGTAAATGTGATCGCCGCCGATACCATCGGGCGCTTTCCAGACCAAACCGCAGCTGCGGCTTTGTCCCGTCTGCCTGCCACCGGCGTGCAACGTGACCAAGGTCAAGAGCGGTATATTCAGGTGCGTGGCGCCCCTGCCCGCTGGACAACAGTTGCCTTTGATGGCGTGAACATTCTTGGTGCCGAGGATCGTATTTTCCGATTTGACAGCGTACCTTCAACCGTAATCTCGCAACTCGAACTCAATAAAACGCTGACCCCAGACATGCCTGCAGAAGCTTTGGCTGGCCGGGTAAACATCCGCACCTTCTCGCCTTTGTCGAACAAAGGGCTTCATGCCAATTTAGATATTGGCCAAGGCTATGTCGACCTTGGAAAAGAAGCCGCCAATTACGGGTTGCGCCTGTCATGGGCGAACGACACGTTCGGGGTGATGCTGGGTGCATCGTCCTTCACCTTCATCCAAGAAACCGACAATTACGAGCCACGGTTTGATCCAAGAGATGCAACCCAAGCAAATCCGGGTGCGATGCGGGAAGTGCGCTTTGCAAAGTACCGCATTAAGCGGGAAACCAACGCGCTTAATGGAAAGTTCGAGTGGCGTCCAAATGAGCAAAACTTGCTCCGCTTTACCGCACTTTATAGCGAGTTCCTCGATTTTGAAGAGCGCAACCAATATACATTTAACTTCCGTGGTGCGGCCAATGGCACGGTCGCAGGCTCGCGGACACCTACCAGCGGAGATCTGATCGCCGTTCCTGTGGCTGGTCTGTTTGAAGACGGTGATTACGCAACCAAGAACCTGCTCTATATCCTGCATGGCGAGCACGACATTGGCGGCTGGAACCTGTCGTGGGATTTGGGAACATCTGAAGCGGAATCTGTTTCCAATCTCCCGCTAACCGCAACCTCGCAGTCGAATTCAGCCTTGCGTCCCTCTTTGACGTTTACAGCTGGGGAAGCTGGAACGCCGCGCATTACTCTCTATGACACATTACGCAGCCCAACTGGGGTGTTAAGCCGAAGCACAACAGCACGTGCGACGCTGGACCAAACCGCATTTAACACCGAAGTCTTGGCGCTCTTCCGAGTGTTGAACGAACAAACCGACACGTTTGCTAAGGGCGACCTAACCCGCGAATGGTCAAGCCTTGGTGCTGACGCGAAGTTTAAAGTCGGCTTTCAATATAATACTCGTAGCTTTGAAGACCCAGGCAATTGGGCAGTCCTAAGACCCAATGGCACGGCCGGCACACTTATTCTGGGGACAACTGCGCAGCAATTAGGTGTGCCTTGGACGCCCTATGCGTTTGTCACGCAAGAGTCCGCAATCGGCAGCATTAATGTTGGCTTCCAGTCATTCTTCATCGACAACGTAGCCCTCAACCAACAATTGGAGGCGGTGATTGCTGCAGCTGAACGTGCCAATGCAAGCGCAGGAGGTACCTTCCCGGTGCCACGCCGCAACCCGGCCTTGGCCAATACTGTGGATGAAGATGTCACAGCACTTTATGTGCAGAACACGTGGAAATGGGATCGCCACACCTTGCTTGCTGGCTTGCGGGTCGAGAAATCAGAAGTCACTGCAAAAGGTCTGGCCCAGGTTGGAACGTCCTTAGTGCCACTATCCTTATCCAGCGATAATACGCAATATATGCCAAGCCTGCACTACACCTATGACTTCTCGGATGACGTAAAGCTTCGCGCTGCTCTCATTAGTGGCGCAGCCCGTCCAAGCTTCACCGATCAACGCGCCACTGTCTCGATTACCGATGTCGTGGGCGTCCAATCAATCACAGGCGGCAATCCAAACTTGAAGCCGGAGAGCGCGATTGGTGGGGACTTAAGTGCGGAATGGTACTTTGCGCCTGCTTCACTTCTCTCGGCGTCTTACTTTTATCGCAACGTGAAAGATGTCTTGTTTGATGCCTCAGAATTGGTTGGCGATGGCCGGTTCAACTCCAACGGCGTATGGTGGCGACGGGTATCTCCAAGGCATAGAGTTTGCTTATAACCATCCCTTCACCTTCTTGCCTGGTGCGTTGTCTGGCTTAGGTGTTCAGGCCAGTGTTGCGTTTCTTGATGGTGAATTCGATATTGGCAGTGGCCGCAAGAGTGCGTTCACCGGCACCTCGGATCGCATTACCCAAGCCGCAATCTTTTATGAAAAATATGGCTTCTCCCTGCGCTTGGCTTGGCAGCACCGCACGGAATGGCTGGATGAAATCTCGCCAGGTGCAGCAGCGGGTGACTTAACTTGGGATGCCCAACAGCGCGTAGAATTCTCAGGTCGGTATCAGTTGACTGATCATGTGACCCTTTACGCAGATATCAACAATCTCACCGATGAACGTGGTTTGCGTTATCAAGGGACTTTAGCGCAGCCTTATGAGCTAGAGTATTTCGGCCGCCGGTTCATGTTTGGGGTGCGGGTGCGCTACTAAAGCCCTCCCCCTGCTCTTTCTCAAGGATTGCCAAGATCGACTTTGAGCGCAGCTTTGGTACACACGGATCAAAGCTGCGCTCTGGGTTAATGGCACAAGCCACAGCCCGCCATCTCAATGCAATATGTGGGTAAATCCGAGACATAGCGGCATCAACAAGCCGAGCGCTGACGAAAACCAAGGGCCCTTCAGCGCTTAAGCTACTTAAGGGCCAATCAGGCCGAAACTTGTCGCCCTTAAGAGAATTTATCGACAATAAAGCGACAGCGCGATTAGGCTTCAGGTAAAATCTGTCCCAGCATCACGCCTTAGGAATCGGCGGAATGCGAGCAGCAATAATCTCTTTTCGCTTCCGGCTGATGCCATAGATGACGCGGTCCTTGCCCACGCTTCGGTCCCAAGCCCAGCCTTGCCCCTCAAACGGCACAGCAATCTTGGTGACATAGTCCAGCACCACGCCTTGTTTGGGAAGCCGCAGAACATAAAGTTCTGCCGCATCATGGCCGGTTACATAAAGCAAGCCATCGTCGCCCCAATCACCGCCAGAACTAGAGCTTACGCCCCAAGTTGCCACGACCGCTTGGGGGAAGATCCACGATTGACGCATCTGCCATGCGTCGTCGAACTGGCCGAGATAGGTCCAACGCTGATCAAACCCTGGCGTCGTACCCTTGTCATTATAATTGGCAAAGCATGCCCACCAGAAACCGCCATGGCGAACCGCCCAGGTCAAGGACCCGAGCCGTATCCCGAAACTATAAGTCTCAACGGGTTGCATGGTGGTGGTGTCGAACGTCTCCAGCGAGCTTGCCATCGGCAATTGGGGGAAGTTCGAGTGCGCCAAAATCAGCCGGTTTTTGGCGACATAGCCGGCATTAAAGTGCACAATCGCACCATCCGCTTTATCGCGCCATTCTGCGACGCGCACGCCGTCGGATTTGCGGTGCTTAACCAATGTGCGGTTGCCGATCCCGTAGAAATAATTGGCATCGACGGCCGCCGCTTGGTTGGCTTCCGGCACCTGCCAACGACGCAATTCCGTTGCCACCAAGCTGGCAGACGACGTTATTGTATCGACCGATGAAGCTTTGGCACCGGCACCTAAAGGCAGAACCATTGGTGCCGCCAAGGCGGCACATTCGAGGACGGATCTTCTCGACCAAAGTGGGGACATCAAAATTTCCTCACGACTTCAAGGCTCCAGCTGCGGCCACTGAGGAGTGCTTGGCTGACACCAGCATCATAGCCGAAAGCACCCGAGGTTAATGGCGGCGGCTCATCGGTGAGGTTTGCGATTGATAGACGCATCCGCGTATCGGCAAGCCATGTTGGCGATGCAGTTTCAAACTTGTAGCCTACCGATAAATTGTAGGTCACGACTGGATCGATCACCAAACGATAGAGCGTGTTCCCGGCTGTGAAGAATGGCTCGATATAAGAAGGCTTGCCAAGGCTTTCGTAAATCGCCTGCGTCGTCGTGGCCCCTGAATCATGGGTTTTGCCGACATGATAAATCCCAACACCCGCGTTCCAAGCGCCCATGTCCCAGTTGATATTGGTCGTGCTGCGCCACTTTGCAGCACCATCGCCGTAAAGCCCATTGTTCTCGGTCGGCGCGACATTGGCCGGTGAAAGCGTGGTGCGCGAGCGATCCAAATAGCTCCAGTCCGAGGTAACCAGCATGCGGCCCCAAGACTGGCGTGGCATCGCATAGCGGAATCCAAAGTCCACACCTTCGTGTTGGCTGGTCGACAGGTTCAGGAACGGCTGATACCGCGCGAAGATACGACCAGCTGGCGCGGCAGGGTTGGTTGGGTTGGCGGCATTGTAAGCGGCAAATGCAGCACGATCTTCAGGTGTCAGCGCGTAACGCTGGACATCGGGATCGCCGCGATAGGTTGCGCCAATACCGATATCGATTTGGTTGACGGCGACGCCTGCGGCAATCTGCGCCCGCGTATAGGCCCGCAACAGTGCCGTATCGCTGGCATCAATCTGTGCGGTACTGCGTTGGCCAAGCAAATTGGTGCGGTCGATGCTCCATAGATCAGCGGTGAGGCTGAGCCCTTTGATGCCCGGAACATCGAACACAATGCCATAGGTGGTGCCTTCGGATTCTTGCGGTTTTAGATCAGGGTTGCCACCAAAATAGGTGCGCTTGACGTAAGGACCCTCGTTCAAGAACGGATTGCGATAAGCGTCGAGATCACCGGCACCCGCCGTGATGGACCAACGCGAACTGGTATAAAGCGCTGCAAGGCTTGGGGCCATGAAGCCCTCATTATAGGAGCCGCGAACCATCAACCAAGACGTCGGCCGCCAGTTTACGCCAATTTTCGGCTTTGTGGTCTCACCAAAGTCGCTATAGCTTTCAAACCGCGCCGAAGCCGTCAGCTCAAGGCTATTCATCAGCGGTATTTCGCGCTCGGACGAAATCAATGGCACGACAGTCTCAGCATAAGCACTGGTGACTTCGCGCTCACCAAACACATCGGGTCGGGGTGGGTGCAATAAGAAGTCATTGTTGAGCGGGTCTAGGCCCGAGGCGGCAGGGTTTTCACCGCTGAACGGCGGACGCACATCGCTTAACTCTTCGCGACGAAACTCCACACCAAAGGCGGCTTTCACCTCATTATCCCAAAAGGAGAACAAGGTGCCCGAAGTTCTAAAGTCGGCGCTTGCAATCGAGCTCTCCGCACTGCGCGAATAGACTTCCGAGAAGGAGTCTACGACCGATTGCGGATTGGTATAGGGCTGGTCAGCTACGACGGCGCCATTTGCAACGCGGAACGTGTAGCCAAATGGATTATAGGCGCCCGTATCGGTGCGCGCGATCGCGGCTTGGAGCTTGCTTTCACGAATGTCTGGGAATGCATCGTCGGTCCCGCTGACTTCATTGTAAAATAGCGAGCTCTCCCACTCCCAAGTCTTGCCAAACTTGCCACGCACGCCGCCGACAATCCGGAAGACATCAGCTTTGGTTTCGACACTTTCGGCGGCCAAGTCCCGGATGGTTAGCTGCGTGAAACTGACGGTGCGCGGCGTCCCAACCACGCGCGCCGTGCCGTCGGTGTTTGGTGCACCCGTGACGTGGTAGAAGCGCGAGCCATAGGGGTTGAACGGGCTATCAATCGGCATCACCATCAGCTGATCTGACGTCGGCGCGTTGAGTGCCAGAGGTTGGCGACGCATGGTGGATGACGAGCCGTAATAACCAAATTCTGCAAAGGCCGTGAGCCGCGAGCTAATATCATACTCTGCCGTCACAAAGGCATTGCCGCGCGTTGTCTTAGGTGACGCAAACCCGAACTGATTGAGGTCCAAGAAGAATTCTGGATTGGTTGTGCGGCTAGGTGCCGCCGTCGTCAGCGCAGGCGTGCCGTTCACAGGACGAAAGTAATTGTTGGCCGTGGATGTGCCGATTCGAAAGGTGGGCCAGAAGCCGCGCGCCGAACGCGCATCAAAGGGCCCGCCCGTCACGTTAAATGGCGCTGGCGCGCGGTCAATGTTCAAAGAAGTGCGGCTGAAGTCGCGCTCGGTGAGAAGCGTGGCATCGCGGGACAGCCCTTCGAATGTGCCAAACAATCGTCCCCGGTCGTCTGCAAAGCGGGTTCCAAACGTAACAGCGCCCTGCACGCTCTCGCCACCGCCAGCTTCAGGCTGGCTATAGCGCAAGAGTGCCTCGACACCCTCGAAGTCGCGTCGCAACACATAGTTGATCACGCCACCAACAGCATCCGAACCGTAAACAGAGGATGCGCCATCGCGCAGCACTTCAATCCGCGCGATCCCTTGTGTCGGCAAGTGGTTGATGTTGACCGCTTGCGACAGACCAGCCGTGAACGGATTGATGGCCATACGGCGACCATTAATCAAGATTAGTGTAGCCGTTGCACCCATGTTGCGAAGGTTTAAATTGGCATTATCGCCCCGCGCACCGGAGGAACCCAAACGGGTTTCGTTCTCGGGCAAATTGCTTACCGATGGCAGAGAAGTCAGCAATTCAGACGGCAGAAGCGCACCGCGCAATTCAATCGCGCGCTGGTCCAGCACTGTGATCGGAACCGTCGTTTCAAGGTTTGATCGACGAATGTTGGAGCCTGTGACAATGACCGTCTCGACTTCACGAGCAGGCTGCTCGTTGGCTTGTTGGGCCGCAGCCGACTGTACCCAGCCAAGGCTCAGGATCGCCGCGACAGCAACAGAATCGAACAGGCGAGCCGACCGGCGCACAGAATATGTCATAGCTTTTCCCCAGCACTTACGATTGCTGGATAGGGCTATCTACCGTGTGTGACGGCCCTAAGAATGCTGGGTGACGTATCTGTAACCCACCCCACCAAAGCGAAGGCACAAAAGACGAATTCGTCTCCGTATCTTTTGGCGGCCGTTGGAATGGGTAGTTCGGAATGCTTCGCTAGCCACCCAAAATTCGATAGCCTCTCTCAGCAGTAAGCACGATCGCACCGCGGATTGCACAATAGCAACAGCGCAATTTGCCCCTGCCCCAAGTTTAAAGTCTTAGTTAGCTGCTGCCTCGCGGATTTGCGCATCCGATGCGCCGTTTGCCGCTAACATGCGCAAGCTCCGCGCTTTTTCATCACTGAAGCGGTAAAGATCGCGATAATCGACCCCGGCTTCAACCACCTTGCGCGCCAGTTGTGCTTGCTTCGCCTCGCGTGACTGCGCACCAAAGCCCGTGGCTGCCTTTTTGCCCAGCATACTCTTGTCGAGCCAGCGCGAGCTGTCCTCCAGAAACGCCACGATTCCGAGTTGTTGTCTGACGTCGCTAAGCGGTTGGCTTAGCAACGCCTCCCAGGGCGCAAACACTGCCGGACAAACGCTATAGGCGTGAAGTCCACGCGCGTTGGCATCGCGAAGATACTCTTGCCAACGCGCTTGTCCGCAATCGGGACGAAGAAAGTATCGCGGGCCAATACCAAAAGGGGATCGTGCCAATGAGTTGAAGTTCAGCCCATAAAGATAAGCGTGTTGGAAATAAATGAGCATGCCCTCGCCCGCCAAATCGGTGGCATAACCACTGACGACATGAAACAAATCATGGAGCCAGCGGATACGCTCTAAATAGAAACGCGCGTCATCACTCATATCAAATGAATCGAAAAACCCGTCCTTGTAGATTAATCCCGCTAGCAGATAGCCCGGGACGCCAACTGGATTATCCATCGCATCATAGACTGCTCGGCCCAGACTGGCTGGTGGCATCGCTTTAAGAGCAGCCGTGTCGGACAGAAATACACCGAGGTCGGGGCGTTCAGCCAATAGTTTTTTGCCCGATGGATGGGCTCGCATTCGATCAACATCGGCCAGTATCTCGGGCCCACTCGCTAGCATTTGGATACGCGGCACTTGCTTGGCCCCGCCCTGTGAAACGGGATTTCTCAACCAACGAAAGCCTGCCATCAAAGCGGCAGGAATATCCCGTTTTTCCAAAGTTCGCTTCGTCATGGCAGCCCCCTAGCCTCATATCTTCGTTTAGTTGATGCAAGGTATCATGTGCTAGCTGCAACGTGTCAATAGAATTTAAAGGCGGAAAGAACGCGGAGTTGATGCAATCGTAAGCAACTGGTTCCGGCAGAACTTGGCCGGAAGCGGGTGGTTTGGTTTGGAGGGCGCGGACGTCGAAAGCGGCCGCTCTTAAGCAAACGGATTCCCCAAATAGGTGGTTGGATTTTTGGGGGATGGGTCGGAACATGTCATACAAACTGCAAGTTAGTTAAGGCTTTACCCGTTGGTCCCGAGGATCTTACATACTAAAGTCCCGCCAAAAGCTTTCAGTTTCTCCAAAAAGCAGAAATGCACCCCTTCTACTAACGAAACTTCGACCCATTAAAATCCATAGTGATTCTCATCCGAACCCAAAAGGGAAATCCTACAACCAAAGTCAGCATGGTATCGCATCAAAATCTATTTCCGCAGCCGCAAGGGAACATTTTTCCCCCCAGCTTGATTACCCACCCCGATTGGTACGGGGACGGGGGAACCTTCATAGTCGGTATTAATGACCAGGCGCGCGTTTTGGGATAGCGCGATGTATTTTGCAACAATCACACTCCATTGAGAAGCTTCTGCCACACTCCCCGCCGCACTGACTTGAAGCGTCCCCCAGGGCAGATAAATTGTTCCCAACAACTTATCAACATTGCTGGAGGAAATGATGAATTTGTTACCATTGTTACGGACCGCTACAATCACAAAGCCTGCCCAATCCCCCGAACGGCGCCCAGACAACGAAACGCTGCTATTGTCTGCAGCTTTAAGTGAAAAGGAAAAATCAAAAAGCAGAACCACGTCATCACCTTCCAGGCGTCCAGTTTTTAGCAGGTCCAAGCGCTTGCAGAAATAATGGTCACCGGGCAGTAGTTTAAGCACCGCATTGCCCGTTATGGTGTAATAAGTCCTGTGCATACCCGGTGCTAGGGTAACCGTTCCCGCCGAATGGGTTTGCGCCCCACCATCTGGAACATCCGCACAGCTCTTGGGCAAGCTGATTGAGCGATTTTTGAAGGGATCAACCATCTTCAGGGCACCGGAGTTGGCTGCGGGGGTGAAGCCTGAGCCCGAGGCAACACCCGTGGCGCGCGGGGTGCCAGCCTCAACAATTGCGTTGTCAATCAATTCAAAATTGCTATTGGAGTGAACGAGGCAATTCTTAGCAAGGATACCACTATTATTGGCTGCGGTAATGGCTTTCAAGCCCACCTTCTCTTCGCCGCCAATAATACACAAAGGCTGAACCTGCAGGGACTCGGCGATCGATTTCACTTCAATACGAAAGCCCCCCGGAGGAACTAAGTCTCCGAAAAACGAGGGGCGAACTGCCAGACCATCAACTGTATAAGAGCCATCATTACCTTGGCTTGCGCTGAACGAAACCGTTGCACGTTTTGCGAACTCGCCAACTTGCGCCATTGCAAAGCTCTCAACATCCTTAATCGATTGGCGTGCACTTGCACCAACCAAGGTTAGGTTTTGAGCCCCAGAAAGGGCCGCAGCGTCCGCGGCCGATTGCATCAAAGCGCGTTCAGAGCTCAGTGACACAAGCTCGCTCGTCATGGCAACAATCATCGCCAGCGGCACGATCGCGATACCGGCCATTACGGTAATGTTGCCCGACTGGGCCCGGGCTTTCTTCAAAGATTGTGATGGCAAACGCGGAAACATACGAAACACCTAACGCATCAATTCTGCGCGTGAGATGTTACTTTAGCAAAGTCTCGTTTTATTTTGATTAATTACCCCTAAAAAATTGATTTAGCCTATCCATTACTGAAACACTTGCGGACACACATAAGCTGCCTCCAGGTCAGGCCCAAGTAGTTCTAAATTGGAGTAACTCGCGCAGGCTTTGATTGGTCGGTTAGCGCATCTAGAAACACATTCCTCGAGGCCTATTGAGTCGACCGAGTAAAGGGCTTCGTTCCCAACAGACGGGATCACCCCATCCCCACACCTTGCGAGTAGCGCCCCAGATAGGTTAGTCAGCGGCGATGGCCAATCGTCCCACCCGTCGTTTTTCAGCTCAAGGCCTAGTGCCCCTCGGCCAGCAGGGGCAGGACTATATGCGCGACTTGGTTTTCTATGAGGATGATGCGCTGATCGCCTTCAACAAGCCGTCTGGCCTGCCAGTTCAAGGCGGATCAGGGATCAAGAGAGACGTTGATCGGCTTTTGGCCGCTTTCACCACCCGCAAAGGCCGAAAGCCCAAACTGGTCCACCGACTTGATCGGGAAACGTCTGGCCTATTGATCGTCGCCAAAACCAGCCCCGCTGCCGCGCACCTTTCCGCCAAATTCACCGAGCGTCAGCTTGAAAAGCGTTACCTCGCGCTAGTTGGCGGCAAAGTGGCGAAAGAGGAAGACTGCATTGATCGGCCACTGGTCAAGATCAAGTCCGGTGGACTCGATCTGATGCGCGCTGCCACCGTCGGCGAAGCCGATTTCACCTCTTGACGCCCCATCTTGCGCTTTCAAACTCGATCCGGGCCTTTGCGAAGGCATAGCCTGCGGCAAAGGTTGTCGAAAGCGGAAAAGCCAAGACCTCAGTTCCTGAGATTGTGCAATCCTGTCGGACCGCTCCCTACGAGCTCCAATCCTTGCTGGAAATATGTCCGCTTTCGAGTAAGCGCCAATCAGCCCCAAACGGCAACCCTTGGCGCAAAGGCAGCCCCTGGGCAAATGATTGAACCAACAAAAATCAGGAAACTCTGCAAAAAGCGCATCAGGTGCTGACATCTTCGGTCACAGTCGTTTTCGAAACCCGATCAGGACTTGGCGCGGCGGTCCAGCAAACATGCCGTCTGTCCGGGTCGACACATAGCGACGGTCCAGCACATTGTGAGCACTTAGATAAATGTCCCAGTTCACCCCTTTGGGCTGATAGGTCAGTCCCAAATTAACAAGACCGTAAGACGACATCTTTCCAAGCGTGCCGTCCACAGATTGGGCAATTGTATTGCGGGCATCAGCAAATTGTTCACCGACATAATGAACGCCAAGTGTGACACCGAGTCCACTTGTCCCTGTGACGCCGAGCGACAAGTCGCCAAGCCATTTAGGCGCATAGGGAATTCGATTTCCACGTACGCTGGCCGCCCCCTCGCCAACATTACTGTCGAATTCCGCTTTGGCTAAATAGGTTCCAGACAGAGTGAACCAAGGTTTCCAATTTGGAGATAAGGTGTCTAACCACTCGTGCTTTAAGTAGATTTCACCGCCAGCATGGGTGGCTTCACCTGCATTGACCAGCGTTCCGCTAGCTAGACCCAACAATGGCCCTGCTACGATCAGTTCCTTGAAATCCAGCAAGAACGCGGTCGCCTCAATCTGAGTTGCTGCATCTAAGCGACGGCGAATCCCGACCTCGTAATTTGTGCTTTGTTCAGGGCGGACCTGATTTGCGGGTGCCAGTGGATCGACATCCCGGTCCGGGCGTGGCGGCGCGAAGCCCCTATGAACGCCGGCAAATACAACAAAGGACTCTTGGGGTGCCCAAGTTAAACCAAAGCCCGGCAGGGTGATGTTCTGGTGCGACGATGCGCGCAAATTTCTCTCCAGAAAATTGGCAACCACCGACGTGTTGGTCGTCTGTATATCCTCGTTGCGCACCCCTGCGCTAAAACTGAAATCATTGTGGCGCCATGTCGTTTGCGCATAAATGGCTGCCGCCTCAGTGTGGATTTTGTTCAGATCTCGCAGCAACGTGCCTTGTGAGGTTTCGCGTGCCGTAGGGGTAAGGCCATTATAACGACGGCGATCTGCACCTTCGTGATGCAAACGCGCGCCGATGATTGACGTGATCTCTTGACCCCAAAGCGATGACCGCGCGGTCCAGGTCGTTTCAATGCCTGAAAAGGAAAATTGTCGCGGACGCATCTTATTTCCGCATCGCGCCGCAAAATTTTCATAGTCTGTTCGCGCATTCCCCTCACAGCCTGTGGCCGGATTGGCGGTCATTGTATCCGTTGAGGTGTCCGTCTGGCGATAGGAGGCGCGGAATGTTTCGGCTGCGTAGATCTGTGTGCGCGAACTTATATGAGCCCCCCAACCAGCATCATAGACAAGTTGAACGGCCTTGCGGGTTAAGTCGAAATGATCATTTGCAAATGGATTCGAAAATGGATTTTGCGAATAACGCTTAGCATCGAGGCCGGCTTCGGTTAATGCAGTATCTTCCACAAAACTGGTAAAGCGCGCTGTTAGTGTGCGGCGATCGCCAAGTTTGACAATTGCTTTGAGCGCGATATCTGTGAATTGTGTTGCATGGCCATCCCTTGAACCATCACTTTGCTTTTGCAGAATATTGAACGTGGCCCCACCCCGTTCATTGCCAGCACCAAGCATCACGTGACCGGACCAGAAATCCCGTGTGCCGGCGGCGACTTCGATCTGACCTTCAACATGATCTGGGACAGGCTTCGTAATGAAGTTGATCATGC
>VYLZ01000164.1_pt1 | contig 12430 bp, 9 predicted proteins | sample 5115361 | NCBI WGS metagenome assembly VYLZ01 (sample SAMN12291805, study PRJNA351875) | freshwater metagenome | isolation source: freshwater lake | place: USA: Michigan, Sixteen Lake | collected 2013-08-07 | reverse complement strand
GACGGCCAGGGCCTCGAGGGCCTTGCGCACGAAGCCGGACCGAGCGCCTCCAGCCCCGATCACGTCGGCGGCGAGGTCGAGGCGATGCATGCGCACCAGGGTCGGACGGTCCGGCTCGATACGGCCCCGGGTCAGCACCATGTGCTCGGTGCGGTCCAGGATGTTCCGGTAGATCACCATCCGGAACCGGCCGCCGAAGGCGCTGTCGATCGGAGTCTCGAGTACGCGCTCCACCTGGCGCTCGGTCCGACGACGATAGGCGATGAGGTCGGCGATGGTGCCGATCTTCAGGCCATGGGTCTGGGCGAAGGCGACAAGGTCGGGCAGGCGGGCCATGGACCCGTCGTCCTTCATGATCTCGCAGATCACCCCGGCGGGGTTCAGGCCCGCCAGGCGCGAGATGTCGACGGCGGCCTCGGTGTGGCCTGCCCGGACAAGGACGCCGCCGTCCCGGGCGACGAGCGGGAAGACATGGCCCGGGGAGACGATCTCGTCGGCGCCCTTGGTGGGGTCCACCGCCACGGCGATGGTGTGGGCCCGGTCGTGGGCCGAGATACCCGTGGTGACGCCCTCCCGGGCCTCGATGGACACGGTGAAAGCGGTCCCGTGGCCAGACTGGTTGTCGACGGCCATGGGGGGAAGGCGCAGCTGACGGGCCCGGTCGCCGGTGATCGACAGGCAGATCAGGCCGCGAGCGTGCTTGGCCATGAAATTGATCTGCTCAGGGGTGGCGAACTGGGCCGGAATGATGACGTCGCCCTCGTTCTCCCGGTCCTCGGCGTCGACCAGGATGTAGGGCCGCCCGTTCCGGGCGTCTTCGATGATGTCTTCGATCGGACTGATCGCAGAGGCGTCGCCCGAGGCGGGCTTGGGCGAGTCGGTGACGAGGTAGGGACGCTTCATGACTGCAACCTCATTTTCGCAAATTGGACCACCTGGCCGGCGACCGTGTCAAGCTGCCAGGCGTCACGGACCTCCAGGGGCCGTCCATCCGGCCCGAAGGAGGCCGCGCTGACGCTCATCGCCGCACCGAAGGGCGTCGGCCAGCCCCGCATGGCGTGGACGATGGAGCGGACGGCGGTCAGGGTGGTGCCCGCCGCCTGCGATCCCGCCGCTGTGACGATCACGCCGACAGCGCGCTCCGAGAAATAGGGACGCGCGTCCTCCCGAAGAAGCTCCAGGGTGTCGAGGGCGTTCTTCATCACCCCGGAAAGGGAGCCGTGATAGCCCGGCGTCGCCAGGATCAGGCCGTCCGCGCTGCGGACGATTTCGGCCAGCTCCGCCTGGCGGGCCGTCGGACCGCCGGGCCTAGGGTCGTAGATGGGAAGCTCCGCCAGGAAGGCGCCGCCAATGAGACGCGTCCGCGCGCCCTGGGTCTCCGCCGTCGCCAGCGCCGCACAGAGCGCCCGCTCGGTGGAGGAGCCCTCCCGCGTGGTCCCGCCCAGGCCGACGATGAGGGGCGCGGCGACGTCGGTCATGAACGCGCCTCGAACACCGACTTCAGCTCGGTCTTCAGGATCTTGCCGTTGGCGTTGCGCGGCAGGGGCTCGGGCCAGAAGCGGATCTCGACAGGCACCTTGAAGGCCGCGAGCCGCTCGCGCACCCACTGCCTCAACTCGGTCTCTCCGGCGGTCCCGCCGGGCTTCAGATGGACCACGGCGGCGGGCTCCTCTCCAAGGGTCTTGTGGGGAACCCCGACAAGGGCGGCGTCCATCACGTCCGGATGGTCGTAGAGCACGTTCTCGACCTCGACGCAGTAGATGTTCTCACCGCCGCGGATAAGCATGTCCTTGGCGCGGTCAACGATGAAGAGGAAGCCCTCCTCGTCCAGCCGCGCCAGGTCGCCGGTACGAAGCCAGCCGTCCTTGAAGGTCTCGGCCGTCGCCTCGGGCTTGTTCCAGTAGAGCTTCACCACCTGCGGGCCCTTGACCCACAGCTCGCCCACCTTGCCGACCGGCAGGAGGGTGACCCCGTCGCCGGGATCGCGGATCTGCATGTCGCCGACGGGCGCGGCGGGTCCGGCGCTGTCGGGCCGGGCCTCATAGTCCTTGCCGGTGTGGCTGGTGAATGTGGCCGTGGTCTCGGTCATACCCCAGCCATTGCCGGGCGCCGAGCCGGGAAACACCTCGACGATGCGCCGCACCAGCTCGGGCGCGGAAGGCGCGCCGCCGTAGGAGACCGAGACCAGGGAGGACAGGTCGTACTTTGTGCGGGCGGGATGCTCGATCAGCTGCCAGGCGATGGTGGGCACGCCGCCGGTGGCGTCGATCCGCTCGCGCTCGATGAGCTGCATGGCCTGCTCGGCCTCCCAGCGGCGCATGAGCACGATCTTGCCGCCGGCGTTCATGGTGGGGCCGAGAGTGGCCGACAGGCCCGTGGCGTGGAACAGGGGCACGACCAGGAGCGAGCTGCGCTGGGGCAGCTTGTGCGGGTCGCTTTCGGGCAGCGGCTGTCCGGCTCGCAGGAAGTTGCGCGCCGCGGCGATGCCGCTGGTCAGCAGGTTCGCGGTCATGTTGCGATGGGTGCCCAGGGCGCCCTTGGGCCGGCCCGTTGTGCCGGAGGTATAGAGGATGGTGGCGTCATCCTCCGGGTCGATGTCGACGGCTGGAAGGGGCAGGTCCGGCAGGTCCTTCCAGCTGTTTACGGTCCCGATCACCGTCTCCAGCCGACGCACGCGGCCCGACGTCACCACCCCCTCGGGCAATCGGGCGACATAGACCTGTTCCAGGCCGGCCAGGGCCTCCAGGTGAGGGGCGATGCGCTCCAGTCGCTCATCGTCAACGATGGCGATCCGGGTCCCGGAATCGGCCAGGCCGTACTCGAGCTCCGGCCCGGTCCACCAGCCGTTCAGGGGCGTGACGATCGCCCCGGCCAGGACCCCCGCATAAAAGGCCACCGGCCATTCCGGCAGGTTGCGCATGATCACGGCCACCCGGTCGCCCTTGCGCACGCCATCGGCCTGCAACTGGCGCGCCAGGGCGATAGCGGCCCGCGAAAAGGCCTCGTAGGTCGCCCGGTCATCCTCGTAGACGAGGAACTCCCGGGCCCCGAAGGCCCGGGCGTTCAGGAAGATGTCTCGCAGGGTCGGCGGGGCGTTCTTCCAGACCCGCTGGGCGACGCCGCGGATCACCATCTCCTCCATCTCGAAGCGCTGGCCGGGCGCCGTCAGGCGCGCGTGCGCCTCAGCGATCGACATGACAGGCCATTCGGGAGGCGAATCTGACGTCATCTGGAGGCCCTGGGGGAAAGCGGAACAGAGACGACCCTGAGGGTCTGACGTTGCGGCGATCAAGTCAAAAGCGAAAGGGGGCGCCCCGCAGGACGCCCCCATGGAACGAAGTCGGTCGCCGGCTCAGGCCGAAGCGGCGTCCCTCGCTCTTCGGGCGTACTCTTCCTTCATCTCCGCCAGTTCCTTGGAGTACTTCTCCTGGGCTTCCTCGCGCAGGCGCGGGATGTGGTACTTGGGGAAGAGGTCATTGTCGGGGCGGTAGTCCTTCAGGACCTGCTTGGCCAGGGTCACCTTGTGCACCTCGGTGGGCCCGTCGGCGATGCCCATGACCAGAGAGCTGGTGACCATGTGCATGAAGGGCATCTCGTTCGACACCCCCAGGGCGCCGTGCAGGTGGGCGGCCTTGGTGGCGATGTCGTTGTAGACCTTGGGCATGGCCACCTTGATGGCCGCGATGTCCTTGCGGACCCTGTTGTAGTCCTTGTGCTTGTCGATCAGCCAGGCCGTCCTCAGCACCAGGAGGCGGAAGCTCTCCAGGGCGATCCAGGAGTCCGCGATCTGCTCCTGGACCATCTGCAGGTCGGCCAGGCGGCCGTCGCGCGTGGTGCGGGAGACGGCCCTCTGGCACATCAGGTCCAAGGCGTGCTTGCAGGCGCCGACCGTGCGCATGGCGTGGTGCACCCGGCCGCCGCCGAGGCGGACCTGGGCGATCACGAAGGCCGCGCCGCGCTCTCCCAGAAGGGCGTCGTAGGGAACCCGGACGTCCTTGTACTCGACATAGCCCTCGTTCCCACCGCCGATCTCTCCGCCACCGCCGACGGCGACATTGCGGATGATCCGGACCCCGGGGGTATCGGTGGGCACCAAGAAGATGGAGGTGCGCCGGTAGGGGTCCTTCGCGTCAGGGTCGGTGATGGCGTAGACCACCAACACCTTGGCCCACCGGGCGTTGGTCGAGTACCACTTCTCGCCGTTGATCACCCACTCGTCGCCGTCCAGCACGGCCCGGGTGCGGAAGGTCAGCGGGTCAGAACCGCCGGTAGGCTCGGACATGGAGAAGGCCGAGCGGATCTCACCGTTCAGGAGCGGCCACAGGTACTGCTCCTTCTGCTTGTCGGTGCCGTAGTGGGCGATGATCTCAGCATTGCCGGTGTCGGGCGCCTGGCAACCGAAGATGGTCGGGGCCAGGCCATTGCGCCCCAGCTTCTCGTTCATCAGGCCCAGCTTGAGCTGGCCGTAGCCCTGGCCGCCAAGCTCAGGGCCGAGGTGGCAGGCCCAAAGGCCCTGGGCCTTCACCTTGTCCTGCAAGGGCTTGATGAACTTCTCGCGCCCCAGGGGGCCATGGGCGGCCATACCCAGGTGGCTGAGGGGTTCAACCTCATCGCGCATGAAGTCCTCGATCCAGTCGAGCTTCTTCTGGAATTCAGGATCGGTTTCGAAGTCCCAGGCCATATCTTTCCTCCCGGCCACCCGCAGGCGGCGTCGTGTTTTTTCGACTATCCGACGGCCTGAGACATTGCGCAACGGCGGGCTTTCCCGGAAGGCGCAGGCGGGGCAAGGTCGGGCCAAGGTGCCCTGAGGGCCCCGCAGAGGAAACCGGACATGAGCAGACCTGAGTCCCATGGATTCTCCAGCGCACGGCTGGCGCACCTGGACCGGTTCCTGAAGGAAAGGTACCTCGACACGGGCCGGCTGCCCTGCGCCCAGGTCCAGGTCCTGAGGGGCGGCGAGCGGGTCCACGAAAGCGTCCAGGGCCAGTCCGACCGCGAGCGCGGGCGCGCCGCCACCCGGGACGATGTCTACCGCATCTATTCGATGACCAAGCCGATCACGAGCCTGGCCTTCATGATGCTGGTCGAGGAGGGCGCGGTCGCCCTGGACGACCCGGTCTCCCGCTTCATTCCGGAGTGGAAGGACCTGGCCGTCTTCTCCGCCGGGACGGGGCCCTACCTGACCACGCCGCCGGCCCGGCCCATGCAGATGGTGGACCTCCTGCGGCACACCTCCGGCCTGACCTATGGCTTCCAGAGCCGGACCAATGTCGACGCCGCCTACCGCAAGCTGAAGATTGCCGACGCCCATGGGGACCTCGACTCCCAGGGCTTGGTCGACGCCCTGGCCCGACTGCCCCTCGAGTTCTCGCCGGGCGAGGCCTGGAACTATTCCATCTCCACCGATGTGCTGGGGGTCCTGGTCGAGCGGATTTCAGGCCGTCCCTTCCAGGACTTCCTGGCCGACCGGATCTTCGCACCGCTCGGCATGACCGAGACCGGGTTCAGCGTCCGCCCCGACCAGGCGGACCGCTTCACCGCCTGCTACGCCCCGACCCCGCAGGGCGGCCTGACCCTCCAGGACGATCCGGTGACCAGCGCCTATCACCGCACGCCCCGCTTCCATTCGGGGGGCGGCGGCCTCGTCTCGACGGCGGACGACTACATGAAATTCTGCCGCATGCTGGTGAACCGGGGCGAGTTGGGCGGCGAACGCCTGATCGCGCCGGCGACCTTGCGGCTTATGGCTTCCAACCACCTGCCGGGCGGCCAGGACCTGACCATGCTGTCGCGCTCGCTCTTCTCCGAGGCGACCAATGCCGGCGTGGGCTTCGGCCTGGGCTTCGCCGTCACCTTCGACCCTGTCCGGGCCATGCTGCCCTCCAGCCCGGGCGAGTACTACTGGGGCGGAGCGGCCTCGACGGCCTTCTGGATCGATCCGGTCAAGGACATCGCCGTGGTCTTCCTGACCCAGTTGATGGGCTCGTCCACCTACCCGATCCGGCGCGAGCTGCGGACCCTGATCTACTCGGCCCTGATGGAGCCATAAGCGCGCTCAGGGCGTCTCGACGCGCGGTGGGGCGGCAGCGAGGTCGGGCGCAGGCTCGGCTCCCCTGGGTGCAAAGGCAGCGAGCAGGCTGGACTTGCGCCAGTTACCCCAACGGTACCAGGCCATGGCGAGCAGGCAGGAGGCGATCGACCCCACCGGGAAGCTGATCCAGACCGCGTCGGCCCCGAGCCAGGGCTCCAGCAGGACCGCCACCGGGATCCGGATCCCCCACATGGCGATGATCATCGAGATGAGCGGCGGCCAGACCGAGCCCGTCGCCCGGACGATGCCCGACAGGATGAAGCTCATGCCGAAGGGGATGAAACCCCACAGGACAAAGTAGTTGATGTGCTGAGCGATGGCGATGGACGGGCTGCCCTCAGGCAGGAAGAGGCGCGGCGCCAGGGGGCCGGCGACATAGATCAACAAGATCGGCAGGGCGCTGAGGAGGGCCGCGTAACCGACGCCGGTCCTGGCCACCTGGTCCACCCGGTCCATGCGCCCAGCCCCGACATTCTGGGCCGCCATGGAGGACACCGCCATGCCGAGCGCCATGGCCGGCATCTGGACATAGGCCCACATCTGCATGGCCACGCCATAGGCCGCCGCCGTCGTCGAGCCATAGCTGTTGACGAAGCTCGTCATCGTCAGGGCGGCGAAGGACATGATGAACATCTGCAGGCCCATGGGCAGGCCCTTGAACACGAGGCTGCGGATGATGGTGAGGTCGGGGATCAGGTTTCGCAGTTCTCCCGGCCGGGGGATGAGGATCGAGTCCTTCCGGTGGAGCCAGAAGATGATCGCCGCAAGGGTCAGGCCCTGGCAGATCAGAGTGGCCGAGGCCGATCCGGCGATGCCCATCCGGGGGAAGGGCCCGAAGCCGGTGATCAGGATCGGATTGAGCACGACCTCCATCGAGATCGCCAGGAGGGCGAAGTAGAACGGGGTCCGCGAGTCCCCGGTCCCCCTCTGGGCCATCTGTACGAAGGAAAAGAAGTACATGATGGGGATCGCCATGAAGATGACCTGCAGATAGGTCGTGGCGTCCGCTCGGGCATCGGCCGGCGTGCCCATGGCGGCCAGAATTCCCGGCGTGGTCAGGAATCCGGTGAGGCCAACAAGCAGGGAAATGGCCAGGAAGAAGATGATGCAGGTGCCGACGACCCGCTTGGCAAGGTCGCGGTCGCCCGACCCGATGGCCTGCCCGATCAGCAGGTTGGCGGACATGGAGACGCCGAACATGGCCCCCATCATCAGGAAGAAGACCTGGTTGGCGTTGGTGGTCGCCGTCAGGGCGGCGGGCCCAAGCACATGGCTGACCCAGAAGGCATTGGAAGTGCCGCTGAGGGATTGAAGGATGTTGGTGCCCAGGACCGGCAGGGCGAAGGTCACGAGGGTGGGCCCGATGGGGCCTGTCGTCAGATCCGGCATTCCCGGACGTCGGCCCGGACCGCCGCCGAATCCCCCTGAGGGGCCCTCGCGCTTGACGACCGCCGCCTCCATGCCCTGGCTCTTCCCCGATCTGAGGCCCGATCTCCTGCGGGTCGACCCTGCCTGCGGCTCTACTCTAGGCCCCGGCGGCGAACGCCTCAACCAGCCGGGCGGATTCCATTGACTGTCGAACGCCGCTAGGAAGTCGGACCAGACATGCGAAGGCAGGTTTCCAGATGAAACTCATCGTCACAGGCGGCGCAGGATTTATTGGCTCGGCCGTGGTGCGCCGGGCCGTCGGCGAGGGGCACCAGGTGGTGAACCTTGACGCCCTGACCTATTCCGCCAGCCTGGACAATGTGGCCTCGGTCTCCGCCTTTCCAGGCTACGCCTTCGAGCACGCCGACATCTGCGACGCTACCGCCGTGGCCGGCGTCTTCGAGCGCTATCAGCCGGACGCCATCATGCACCTGGCGGCCGAAAGCCATAATGACAGGGCCATCGACGGTCCCATCGATTTCGTCCGGACCAATGTCTTGGGTACGGCGGTCCTGTTGGAAGCGGCGCGTCGCTACTGGACGGGCCTGCCGGCGGGCCGGCGCGAGGCGTTCCGGTTCCATCATGTCTCCACAGACGAGGTGTTCGGCGCCCTGGGCGAGAACGGCGCCTTCAGTGAGACCACGCCCTACGACCCGAACTCTCCCTATTCCGCCTCCAAGGCCGGCGCCGACCACCTGGTCCGCGCCTGGGGCCGGACCTTTGGCCTGCCGGTGGTGATCACCAACTGCGCCAACAACTACGGCCCCTTCCAGTTCCCGGAGAAGCTGATCCCGACGGTGGTGGTGCGGGCCCTGGAGGGCAAGACCATCCCGGTCTATGGCGACGGCCGGCAGGTCCGCGACTGGCTGCACGTGGACGACCACGCCGAGGCCCTGCTCACCGTGCTGGACCGTGGCCGGCTGGGCGAGACCTACTGCATCGGCGGCGACTCCACCCGGCGCAACATCGAGGTCGTGCGCATGCTCTGCGAGGCCCTGGACCGCCATGCCCCGGCCAACACGCCCCACGCCGACAAGATCACCTTCGTCACCGACCGGCCGGGCCACGACTTCCGCTATGCCATCGACGCCTCGAAGATCCGCGACGAGCTGGGCTGGACGCCACGCACCCCGGTCCCTGAGGGCCTGGATGAGACCGTGCGCTGGTACGTGGAGAACAAGGACTGGTGGCAGGCCATCCGCGACCGCGGCTTCGCCTCCGAGCGCCAGGGCCTGTCAGGGGGCGGTTAAAGGCTCCGGGGTGGTGTCGGCGCCGTCGGCTGCAGCCTCAGGAGCGGCGGGGGTGTCCGTGAGGGCGCGGAGCCGGCGATGTTGAAGCGAAGCACAGTCGCCGCGAAGACCAGAATGCCGAGGAGTAGGACGATCCAGTGGAAGGGACTCAAGCCGCTGGCGGCGGCGGCGCCGCCGGTCGCCATGGAAGTGACGCCGAACACGATCCCAAGGACAGCGATGATCGCGAAGATGACCCCGTAATAGAGCAGCAACAGCAGGAGCATGGGCCAGGCCGCCTTCACCCAGGCCCCGAGGGCCTCCCTCAAGGTCGCAATGACGGCGAGCCGGGCGGGCGGTGACATCACTTCGGTCATGGTCGGACTTCTCTCAGACCCCCGGGGTTAAGGCCCGGTCTTCGTTGCAACGCCGCAGGTCGAGGAAGGCGTGCGTGAAGAGAATGGTCATGAAGACGCCGACAAAGCCCTCGACGGCGGAAGAGATGATGGAGAAGAAGATACCGCCCAGGCCGGGCAAGGTGCTGGCCAGACCAAGGGGAAGACTGACGACGATGCCGACGCCGATCAGGATCAGGCCGTCGAGCAGGACCAGACCGAGGAGGGGCCATCGGTTGCCGCGGGTCAAATCCCGGCTCCGCTTCAGCGCGGCGATCGGGGAGAGACCCTCAAGGATGCAGGCCGGAAGGGCCACGCTCAGGATCAAGAGGATGAAGATCCCCGGCAGGATGAGGGCGATGAGACCGAGGAAGGTGAGAAGCAAGCAGGCCAGGGTCGTCAGGACGACATTCACCAGCATCGGAAGGGCGGCCTGAACCGCCGGGGCGAAGTCCAGGCTGGCGTTTGCACCAAGTGGCCCCTCGGTCGCGCGTATACACAGGATCTGAGAGAGTCCGCCAAGGACCAGCAGGAGCAGGATCCCAACGAGGAGAAGCCCGGGAGAGATGGCGGAGGGGTCAGGTCCGTCGATGCCCGAACGCGACATCGCCAGATGCCCAATCCCAACCATGAGCCCCGCAAAGACGAAGAAGAGCAGCTTGGCCCTGAGTGTCTCAAAGGCCTGGCTGAAGACAGCCCCGACATTGAGCTTGCCCGGTGCGATGTTGATCTCTGACATGATTTCCCCTCGGGTACGGTTACCGACCCCTCAGCAGTAGCGCACAGTCCGGAACGCGCGTCGAGGGGGCCTAGAGCCGTCCCGTACAGGCCTCCAGGGCGTCCGCGGGTTCAGCGCCTTCCAGGTGGATGAGGGACCAGACCGCGAGGAAGAGAAGCGGCCAGTCGCCCTTTCCGCCGGGGGCGAAGGCGGCGGCGACGGCTTCAGGGGAGCGCAGTCGGCGGACAGCGGCGACCTGGGCCACCCGCGGGGCGATGTCAGCGGCGCGGGGCGCGATCCAGGCGTCGACGGGGACGGTGAAGCCCTGCTTGCGCGCCCAGGGCGCCGCCGCCGGACAGGTCCGCGCCAGCCAGGCCCGCAGCAGGTACTTGCCGAACCGACCGCGCACCTTGAAGCGATCCGGCAGGGTGAAGGCGAAGTCGGCGACCTCCGGGTCGAGGAAGGGGGTCCGCCCCTCCAGGCCGTTCGCCATCAGGCAGCGGTCGAGCTTGATGAGGAGGTCGTTGGGCAGCCAGGTGGCCACGTCCGCCCACTGGGCCGACTGCAAAGGCGAGAGGCCCCGGGGCGGGCGTCCCGCCTCGCGCCAGCGGGCAAGAACCTCGGGATGGTCGGGGCGGGGGTCGGCGGGCCGGCCGCCCAGCAGGGCCGGCCTCAGCGCCCGGCGATAGCGGCCATAGCCCCCGAACAGCTCATCGCCCCCCTCCCCCGTCAGCACCACGCGCAAGGTGTCCCGGGCTGCCTCGGCCAGGCGGTAGGTGGGCAGGGCGGCGTAGTCGGCCGTCGGATCGTCCAGGGCCAGGGCGACGCGGGGCAGGAGCCGCCAGAATTCGGTCTCATCGAACCGCACCTCGCGCCAGTCGAGGTTGAGGGCGCGCGCCACACGCTCGGCCTGGCCGCGCTCATCGGCGGCGCCGGGGACATCGAACCCGCAGGTGAAGGCGGTGACTGGCCGCTCCGCCAACCGGGCCATGAGTGTAGCGATGGCGGCGCTGTCGACCCCTCCGGACAGGAAGAGGCCGAAGGGGACGTCAGATCGCTGGTGGACGCGGACGCTCTCCTCCAGCACGGCGTCCAACTGGTCGATCAGGGCGGCCTCGTCCGTCTCCCGCCGTGGCGGCCGGACGGGAAGGCAGGGCCGGGCCTCGTGCGCGACGAGTCCCCCGGGGGTGACCTCGAGGATCTCGCCGGGCGCCATGCGACGCAGGGCCGGGAAGATGGTCGCCTCCCCCGTGGTGTAGGACAGCCCCAGGAGGTCCTCGGCGGCCGAGGCGTCCATGACCGGGTCGATCAGTCCCGCCGCGAGGAAGGCGCGGGGTTCGGAGGCGAAGATGACGGCCCCGTCCCGCTCCAGCAGGTAAAGGGGCTTGATGCCGAAGGGATCGCGGACCAGCCAGGTGCGCCCGTCCCCGCCCACCAGGCAAAAGGCGTACATGCCGCGCAGCCGGCGGAAGGCGTCAGGCCCCTCCCGGGCGTAGAGGTGAAGCAGGGGCTCGAAGTCGGAGCCGGTGGCCAGCAGAGGGGCGAGGCCATGATCCCCGGCCAGCTCCAGGTAGTTGTAGATCTCGCCATTGCCGACCACCACGGAGCCGGCGGCGTGCAGGGGCTGCCAGCCGCCCTCCAGGTCGATGATCGACAGGCGGGCGTGGGCCAGGTTCGCGCCCGGCAGGCTCTCGGTCCGGATGCCGTCGGGGCCCCGGTGCGCCAGGGCGGCGATCAGGTCTGCGGCGAGGCGTTCGCCGTTCAGCACGCCGGCGATGCCGCACATCAGCCCGCCCCGTACTCAGCGAAGAGGTCGCGCCATTGGGCCACGACCGCGTCGGGAGAGAACTCCCGGGACACCCGGGCGAGACCGGCCCCGGCGAGGCGGGCGCGGGCGGCCGGATCGTCCAGCAGGGCGCGGGCGGCGTCCGCCAGGGCGATGGGATCGTCCACGGGAACCAGGCGTCCATCCTCGCCGTCCCGGATCAGGGCCGCCGGACCGGTGGAGGCCGCAGCCACGACGGGGAGGCTGTGGGCCCAGGCCTGGATCACCACATTTCCCAGAGGCTCATAGCGGGAGGGAAAGAGGCACAGGTCCGCCGTGCGATAGAGGGCCGAGGCGTCCGTGCGCCAGCCCAGGAAACGCACCCGGGGCGACAGGCCCAGGCTCTCGGTCAGGGCCTTCAGCCGCCCCTCCTCGGGGCCGGCGCCGGCGATCCAGAGAAAGGCGTCCGGCAGGCGCACCAGCGCCTCGAGCGCCACGTCGTGGGCCTTGGCCTCATGCAGCCGGCCCATGGCCAACAGGAGGGGTGCGCCCTCCGGCGTGTCGAGGCCCGCCCGGTCCACTGGCCCGTCATTGGGCGCAGGGGCGGCGAAGTTGGGGATGCAGCGGACCCGCCCCGCCGGCCAGCCCTGGGCGACGATCCAGTCGGCGATGTCCTCGGTATTGGCCACAAGGGCGTCGAAGCCGCGATAGTATTTGAGGTTGTAGTAGCCCCCCAGGCGGCCGACCCGGGCCCAGGAGCCCTCCGGCGTGTGGCGGGCGGCGCGGTTCATCCAGGCCAGGGTG
>VYLZ01000220.1_pt1 | contig 12508 bp, 6 predicted proteins | sample 5115361 | NCBI WGS metagenome assembly VYLZ01 (sample SAMN12291805, study PRJNA351875) | freshwater metagenome | isolation source: freshwater lake | place: USA: Michigan, Sixteen Lake | collected 2013-08-07 | reverse complement strand
CCCGATCGAACGCAACTCGCTAAGCGATGGCGACACGCCCGGACTCAGCGTTCGTGGATGCTCATTCGAGTGCACGAACCCGCAGCAGGTGCCTGGCGCCGACTCCGCTGTCGGCGGGGTGGGAATCACCCTGAGAGCACCGAACGGGGTCGCAATGCGAGTGGCAGATTGCAGCTTTCGAGGCGCTGCCGGGGCCTTCATCAACGTCGTCGCTGGGACCGTGCTGGTGGAGCGATGTCACTTCGCCAACCAGTACAACCACCTGTTCTGGTCGACCGTCGATCCAACCGTAACTACCCAGAACCCCAACCCTCCTCCGCAATGGGTCGGAGACTTTGGCTTCGAGCCGCCCCGAGGGGCCGACGTGTACCTGGGCGCCGTGGGCGCCCGGGCGTCAATGAGTCGGGAAAGCATCGAGCTGCTACACGGATACGCCGCGCTCGCCTCATGTCACTCAACCAGCAGAGTCTCTGTCTTTCGAACGCCTCTGCCGAGTCTACTGAATGCAGGGCGGCCGAACCGCAGCAGCCTCGTTCTCGGTTGTACCCACCGCCCCCCGCGGCCGCGAAAGGACCATGCCTGGACCGGAGACGTGTTGGTGCCGGTCAGCGTCTTCTGGGGGCGCGCCGCGCGCAGCGTTTTCGGCCCGACCCTGGTGGGACGTGCACGCCTGAACGGTGACGCGACGCTGAGCGTCGTTGGGTGCAACTTCGAGGGCGACATCCTCGTGCGCGACGGTGCCGCGCAGAGCGTGGTGTTCGCATGCCACGTGGCGAATCCCTCCAGGGAGCCCATCCTGATTCCCGCGGAGACCCGCAGCGAAGCGCTGTACCTCTCGGGCGGTGGAGTCGGCGGTGGACGAGGATCCTTTGTCGGATACCGACAGGTCCTGCGACGACTGCGGACCATCGTGTTTGGTCTGCAGTGCCTCGCGCTGGTGATCTTCGTGCTGGCGATGGTGGGTTGCCGCGGCCCCGATGCCCCACACCCCGACAGCGCGCTCGACGCGGGCGCGACGGCGGGTGACCTCGGCCTCGCGCGCGACACCCCCGTGCCCGATGTGCACGACGCCCCGCACGCGATCGACGTGGTCACGCCCCTCGACGTGGTGTCCCCGGTAGACGCGCAGCCCGACCTGCTGACGCTGAAGTATGACGTGGTGCTCGACGCGAGGCGGTTTGCACCGCGGGACGTGGTGCAGCGCGACATCGAGGTGACCCCCTTCGGGAATCCGCCCTTCGTCACGGAGTTTGGCCCCCCGATGCAGGCCCGTGCGTCGTGTGCAGAGATCACCGACGGAGACCCCGCCATCGCGGCGCCGCGGTTGGTCTTTCCGATGTCGCCAATGCGGGTCACCTCACAGCGCCCCACGCTCTTCTGGACGCTGCCGCCCGGCGTGGACGGGGCGCGTGTCGAGCTCTGCCGCGATCGGTGCTGCACGGAGGTCTTGCAGACGATCGACGCGGTGGGCAGCAGCGTGCGGGTGCCCGAGGCGCTTCGTGCGGGCGTGGTGTTCTGGAGAGCGCGCGGCCGGGTGGGGGCGCGTCACGGGCGCGACACCTCCTTCACATGGGAGTTCGGCGTGCAACGGCGACGGCTTCGATGACGTCGCCGCCACCATCGGGGGCTCGCCGTTCTCTGAGTGCAGGATCTACTGGGGCGGAACTGATGGCATCGAGGGCTCGCGCTTCCAGGCGCTGAACCTCGGATCAAGCACGTCGGGGATCGCCATGGGCGACTTTGACGGCGACGGGCTCGCCGACGTGGTCATCCGTGCATTTCGGCGCTACAACGACGCCGACGGAGTTCGGATGAGCGGTTCCGACGTATGGGTGATCTATGGTCATCAAGGCGCACTCCGAGGAACCTCAGAACAATTCCGTGTGGGTGGGTTGGGGTTGTCGGTCGCCGACGTAAACGGCGATGGCTACTCCGATTTGACGACGACGGCGCCCGCGCCTTCTGATGCGTTCAGAATACGTGCGAGCATCATGACGCTTTACGGTGGACCCAGAGGCCTGCTCACCGCCAGGGTCCAGTACACGCCCAACCCACTTGGGATCCAGGATCGGGTGTGCTTTGGAAACAGCGGGAATTCAGGCGATCTCAATGGTGACGGCTACGCCGATACGGTCGTTGGTGACTCTTGCTATCAAGATTCGCGCGGGCGCGCGATGGTCTTGGAAGGTTCGGCGGGCGGCGTTCTGGATCAGCCTTCCCGAAACCTGGATCCCGAATCGTTCAACGGTCGTCCGTACCCGGGGCCAATGCGGTTCGCGGCGCGGCACGGTAGTGCGGGCGACTTCGATGGAGACCGTATCGGTGACTACATCATCACCAATCAAAACTGGCCCTTCGTGGATATCTACCGCGGCAATCGGCAGCAGATGCTGGTGTACGATCGCACGATCCGCCCTGTGGTTGACGACCGTGGAATCGGAGTCGACGCGTTTGTGGGTTTCGTCAGTGATGCTCCCGACCTTGACGGCGACGGACGGTCTGAACTTGTTGCCACCTGTCGACGCTGCGGTGTCTCGCTCCCGTCCGATCCGGAGTGGGGTCGCGGCTACGTCTTTGTCTATCGGTTGATGGGCAGTTCGTCGAACACCACCCTGCCCGACCTCGTCTTGCGAGGCTACAACGACGGATGGGACTGGAGCGGTACCTTCGGAACAGACGTTGCGGTGGGGGACTACAACGGGGACGGCTTCGACGACCTTGTGATCGGTGATCCGGAGTCGCACGAAACGCGCGATCGTCCCTATCGAGGAAAGCTGCACGTGGTGTTCGGAAGTGGCGTCTGGGGATCGTTTCGCCGTGTCGTCGTATTTGGAGAGAGCATCGCTGCGGACGAGGGTGTCGGAGGTTCGCTCGCTACGACGGTGAGCTGTTCGTCACTGACGGGAGTCTGATGTGGGCAACTTCGGCGACGAAATGATGACGGTCAATGATCGGGAGACGGAGGCGATTCTGGACGATGGCTCGGTCACCCAGCGCTTGATCGACGTCGCTCGGATCCCAGCGCCGAAGTTCCTGTACTTCCATCCGCGTGTCTATCTCTTCGGTGGGCGCGACAGCGAGACCTTGCCTCCTTACTACTTCCCGGATGGGCGGGTGGGGCGCGTCCTGGTCTTTCCCGAGCGACACACGCTCTGGTTCGCACGGGGCGCGACGATCCAGCTTGAGCCGAACATGGTGATCGTCATCCGGGGCTCGATTCGGGCCGAGCGCACGATGCTCTTTGACTTGCCCGAGGTGCGAGACCGTCGGACGGGCAGCGAGGGGCTGCTGGGGTCGGCGCTGGTTCGCATCGAGAGCACGCGCGTCGACACGATCTATCCCGAGTGGTTCGGGGCGAAGTCCGTCAACGGCAGCGAGTTCATCGCGCCGAACGACGCGCCCGGCAACACGGCGGCCTGGCAGGCCTGTCTCCACGCGGCCTGTCGGGACCGCGTGCGCGATGGCGTGAGCCTTCCGCCCCTGGTGATCGACTCGCGCGGCATCTTCTGTGTAAACGACACGCTGGAGGCGCTGCCCGATGTGAATGGCCGAGGCGCGCTCTGGCTCAGGAGTGACGGCGACGCGACACGGCGGAATCTGGGCATCCCGACCCTCACCCGGTATCCGAGGGCGGTTCGGCCGCGCGGCGTTGGCAAGGAGACGGAAGACTCCCGGTCCTCGTTGCTGCGGTTGCAGTCGCGGGTGAGCGTAGAGATCTCCGGGGTGGGCCTCAGGGTCATCGTGGCCACGGCGGGCAGTCGCGGAGAGCGCGACGTCGCACATGCCGTCCTGGTGGAGGAGTCGGAAACCGAGGAGGGCGTTGACGAGGTCCCCGGGCGTCAGGTCGTGTTGGAGCGGTGCGCGATCCTCGGGGGGCGTGAGGCTGTGCTCGCGGTGCGCCCTGAGCCGATAGAGGGTGTCCGGCTGCCGTCCGATCTTCGGGACATCGCTCGGCAACGGCACGACTTTCCGAGGTTGAACCGCGCGGTGCTGTCACGAAAGGCTTCGTACCTCGCGCTTCGGGAGAGCACGGTCGATGCGAACATCGAGAATTTTCGTGAAGCGGTAGTAGCTAACCCTGCACGAGGCATCGCGGCTGCGCCAGCCATTCCTGGGCGCAGCAGTCGATTCGCCATCGACCTCGACGTGATCCGAGAGGGCGTCGCCGAGTTGACGAGTTGCCTTGTCTTCCAGGGGAAAGGCAACACGGCCTACTTCGACGAGAGAGGGAGGCCGTTTGACTTCGTAGACCTCGAGGCCGGGGTTCGCATCGTCGGGCTCTCGACGTTGATCCGGGCGGTGTCGTTTCATCTGGCTGAGGGGCCGCGCCCCTCTCGACCAGTGCGCACCGATGGCCGACCCGATCAACCCGACGGTCAGGACCTCTGGCTCGCTTCGGGTGAGCGCGGGCACAATCCCCATCTTACGGTCCTTCATGCCGACTCCCAGAGCTGGTGGCTCCTCGGCGGGTATCCCATGGGAGGGCGTGTCCCCGGTGCGGTGAGTCTGCTCAACGTCGGGGCGGGCGATGTGAACCGAGGCGATCTGCTCGAACTCACACGATTCGAGAGCCTTCGTCGCATTGATGATCGACAGGAGAACAGGATCTTCGTGCCGCCATGCATCCTCTGGCCCGAGAGTGTTGTTCCACTGCTTCTGGAGGCCTGTGCGTTCAGCCGCTACTGCGTTCGTCGGTCGACTTCGTCGTTGGTGGTCAACGTGGGATCCTGCTTTCACAACGTGACCGAGGCGAGCCTCGCGCGCTGGCTGCCAGTCTCGGCGATCCCATCAGGGCCGCAGACGTCAGGCGCCGATGGGTATCTTGCGTCGGTGGTGAATGGTCGGTTGATTCCAACTCCGGCCCGGCTGAATCGCGAGGCAGAGGTTCGCGAGTTGCCCATTCTCGTCGAGACGATGTCAGGGGTGACGCGTGCCTCCGAGTGATCGGTTCGTCAACCTCGCGTTGGACGTGTCGTTGTCTGGAGGCGCGGACGATCTGTCGCGACGGGTCCTTGCGGCGCTGCGGATGGCGCCGTCGAGCGGTCCGTTGACGCTCTACCTCCCCGTTTCGATGACCCTCCAACAGAACCTCACGATCCCGTCGCGGTGCGAAGTGATGATGGGGCCTGGGGTGGTGATCACACTGGCTCCTTCGGTCTTGATGCGGATCGAAGGTGCCGTGGACCTTGGCCTCGAACCACGCTTCGCGGTGGGCGACGGCGCGGCGGTCCGTCTCCTGGGAGCGTTGGAGTGCATTCGCCCGGAGTGGTGGATGACCGGCGGAGCCGACGCGGCGCTCGATGAAGCGGCCCACACGGCGGTGGCGAGGGCCGATGCGGGGCGACCCCTGGTCGCGATACGTCTGGTGGGCCCGTACCTCCTTCGGCGGACCTGGGATCTCGGTGCCCTCGCCCAGGGGCGGGCGATGCGCTTCGAACTGGAGGGGAGGCATCCACGGGGAGACGCGTCGCTACGCCCGACGTTCTTGCATCATCCCGCGAGCGAAGGGGGCTTCCCGCTGCTGCGCACGCGGGGGGGCGTCAGCGTCCGTGCGGTGCACGTCGCGTTCGATACCACGGTCGAGCGGGCGGGGGTTGATGAGCGCGACGTCGCGGTCGAACACAACGGCGAGGTCGACGGAGTCACATATCTCCGATGTTCGTTCTTCGGCACCACCGCCCGCATCGCGCGGTCGGCACCCGATGGGGAGCGCACCACCGAACTCCCGACCGTGCTCTTCGATGGATGTTGGTTTCAGGCAGGGACACGTGACCGGTCGGCCGACGCGATGCTTCGGGTGGATCCGACGTGGCCTGTGCGTCTGCATGTCAACGTCTGCTCCTTCGCGGGATCAGCGCGCGCGATGGTCGAGATGAGCGTCGGAGTCCTCGATCTATCGGGGGCGGTGTTCGACAACGTGGGGCCCGATCCCCGACAACTCGTGGATCTCGACCTGAGCTCGGGGTCGTCCGTTCCGGTAGACCACGCTGGCCGCTTCCTGACCGTCAACGAGGTGCACGTGCGCACACGTGGGCAACGTCACCTTCACGCCGAGCGCGACCTCTCCGACGCTGCGGCGGTGGTCTCGATGACGGGTGTGGTGCACGACCCAATTCCCGCCGACACGACCGGGGTGAGGCTCCCCGTGATCCGCTGGCGAGGGCCGCTGGGGGCGCCCCTGCTGCTGCAGGGGTGTCACTTCGCATCCCCGTTGGACCTCCCCGGTCCGGGGACCGATCGCATCATTGCGGCGAGTGTGGTCGATGGCCAGTGGTTTGAGGTGGCGCCAGCAGGCCGATAAGGGGCGATGGGGCCGCCCGCGCCCCGAGGAGTGTAGACGATGGGGGTGGAGCGGTTGAACGCGCGGCGCGACGATCGCATCACACGCGTGATGCGGGTGGGAGAGTGCCAGGTGCGTTTGAGAGGAGCGTGTGCTTGCCGCGACGTCGGAGGCACTGCGGAGTTTGAGCCCGTTGCGGTGACCGCCTCATGTCCGGGTACTCGCCTCCTTGAGGTCTGGGAACGGGTGCCTCCGCGATGCGACTGCCCCTGGTGCCGGTGGGAGGCGCTCGTGATGGCCCAGCGTCGCGCCCTCGCGTCGCGCATCGTCTCGCCGGCGCAATCCGGTGACGCGGTGCCGCTCCCGGCGGGGATCATGGCGGCGTTCGCGCGTCCCGCGTTGCCCGAACTGACGCGCGTGGCGCCGCAGGTGATCGCGCGGTTGATGGGTCCGTCGTGGTGGGTGAGACCGTGGCGGCCCCGTTCGGCGATCGTCGGGGAGGTTGTGTCGTGACCTTTCGAGACCTCCCGGGGCGCGCCGTTCGCGGCCCGGCCTTCTCCGAGGAGATCAAGCCCTACGTCCCCGCGGGGTTCATCGTGGTGGATCCCGGTTCGGGCAAGCGCGCGGTGCTGGTGGTGCCGTCGGGAGAGCCGCCCCTGCGGGCCTGGGCGTCGCGTGCCGAGCGCGCGAGGGCCCTGCTGGCGCTGCAACCCGTGCAGCGAAGCCGGATCACAGACGCTGCGGAGCTGATGGTCGAGACCGTGCGGGCTCGCACCGACGTCACGCTGGAGGTCATCGATGAGAATCGCGTGGACGCTCCCGGTGTGGCCGACGCGAATCTGATCCACCTCGGTGTCAATGGGGTGGTGCGGTCGCTGCTGCGTCCGTACTGGGGGTGGGGGCGTGCGGAGCTGCGCGCGCGGGTCCCGGTGCCGTCGGCGACGGGAGGGTTCTCGCCGGAGCTTGCGCCGGACTCCGATGGCTTCGTGATGCTCGCCCTCCGCGACCCGGTGCGGCCGAGGAACCATCTCATCCTCCTCGGCGGCACGGGCTGGGGCACACGCTACGCGGTGGTGCACCTGCTGTCTCGCCACGCCGGTGCGCGATGGCTCGCGCCGGGCCCGGGAGGCGCGGTGGTGCCCCGGTCCCCATCGTGGATCCTCGCGCGCGACGTGGCCGACGATGGGCTCAACGTCTACGACGAACCTGACTACCGCGGGCGCTCGCTCGACGCGCTCTCGGCGCCGGTGCAGAGCCTCGCGGCCATCGACGCGGTGCGGGATTGGGCGTTGAACAACCGCCTGCACCCCGCCGACGAGCGCATCTATCTCTACCAGAAGCCCGTCGAGGGAGCGCCCCGTCCCTCCCCGCTGTGCACGACCCCGATCCGGTGGCCGACGCGGGCCTTCATTCGCAAGGAGACCCGAATCCCCGTTCCGCACGCGCTCAATGACCTCTTGAGCCCCTACGAGTTTGATCCTGTGATGGGAGACCGTCGACGCTTTGAGGTCCATCCCGAGTTCTATCCCGACATCCGTCCGCGCGTCTCGCTTCAGGGGGCGGCGCCCATCACCGGAGGGGCCGCTCCCACCTTGCTCCCGCTGCCGCCCGAGCTCGGGCGCCCGCTTCGGTCCGACCGTCTCGACCCCACCTTCGTCGAAATCGGCACCGAAGACGGCTGCGCCCAGGGCGGCTACGAGGCCCTGCCGAGAGAGGTGCCCCTTCGCCTCGTCGGGCTCTCCGTCGACAACCGCGCGACGCCCCAGATTCCGCTGGGAGAGCTCAACGAGCTCATCGGCGACGGGCGACCCTACGCGCCCGCGGTGATGACGCCCCGGGTCCGGCACTTCGGGCGCATCGAGGGCGGTCGTCGCGACGGGACCCTGCGCTTCATCCCGCTCTCCCGACGGCAGACCGTCTTGCAGGTTCATCAACCCGCCAGCACCGACTGGAAGTTCTGCATCTATGCCATCGACGCGATGCCCGCAGGCGCGCCCGGTCGGCTCGCGCCGGTGCGCGGCGACATGGCCGAACAGCTCGCGTCGGCGTGCGTCGGTCAGATCAGTGCCATGGGCACCGGCCCCGAGGGCGAGGCGGTGTTGTCACTGCTCCCGAACGACGGTGGAGGGTGGTGCCAATGCGACGCGTGTGCGCTGAGCGTCAGCGAGAGCAACGGCGCCGTCGGCGGGCAGGTCTTGCAGGCGGCGGGCACACCCAGCCAGTGGCGCATGCACAAGGGCGTGACGCTCTTCGCCGCCGAGCAGACGGAGCCCTCGGCGGGCGCGACGGTGCTGGCGACGCGTCGCACGAACTTCGCCTACCTGAACCCCATGACGCTCGAAGGTGTCGCGACGCGCTTCGAGGTGCCTGCCCCGCTGCGCGGTAGCTTCTGGCGCAGCGAGCTGACGCCCGACGAGCTCGCCGCGCAGGGGCTGCTCCGCACGGGGCGGCAATCGGACGTGTTCAGTCGCCGCTACGTGGACCTGGTCAATGCGCTCGTCGCTCGCTTCATGGTGCCTCTGGGACTCGAGCCGGTGGAGGTCTGGTTCTCGATCGCGGCCTACAGCGATTGGCGCGGGGCGCCGATCATGGCCTCGAACGCGCGGGAGGCCCTGGGACGGGAGACCACACGTCTCGACGACGAGACGAGCCTGCGCGGCAACGTCATCGCGTTCGTCACGGGGGTTCGCGACCTGCCCGAGTATCAGCCGACGGTGCGGTGGACCGGATCGCCGTTGCGCGACTGGCACGCGATGCCCGAGCACTTCAACTTCGCGCGCTGGAGCCTGCTCGCGCCCGTCACCGGCGTGTACGAGTACCTCCTCGATGGTCAGTGGTACCTCGCGCCGCGGCTGTATTCGAGCCGCCTGGGCGCCGCGCTGACCTTCAGTCATCGGTGCAGGGCGCGCGCGTTCGTGGGCGAAGCGTCCCCCGCGTGGTCCCTTGATGGGCCCAAGTGGGTGGAGCTGGCCGCGCGCTTGTGGGACGTCGGAGACGCGCCCGAGGCCCGGTGGGCTGCAGCGGTAGATCCCGTGCGTCAACTGGATCTCCGACGCGACTACTGCCGATCGCTCTGCATCGCGACCGAGGTCGCGGAGTCTCCGCCGCCGAACGCGGGGCTGGTGCATCGGCTGGAGGCCTTCTTCGACGCGGTCGAGGCGGCGTGGTGTGAGCTGTTGGATCGCTCGCTGGAGGGGTATCAGGGGTCGTGGGAGCTCGGGTTGAGCACGTTGACCCGCAGGCTCGGGCAGCTCGACGTGCTCGACCCGCCCGGCCTCGGCGGATTCTCTGGCCCCATCGCGCTCGTCACCGAGATCGACGCGATCTACCGTGATGCACAGGCGATCTCTGCGAGCGTCGCGTCGCGCGTGGGCTTTCTGCGCGCGGGCTGGCAGGTGCTCGACGCCGTCGCCCGGGTCACGCGCGGTGTGCGATACCTCCGGCGCTACGTCGGGGTGCGCGTGGTGAGCGAGACCCGACTGAACGTGAACGCGGGTCTGCCGGTCACGCGCACCATCGATCCGGCGTTCGTGCCGACGTGGATGGTGGCGTCGCGCGCCGCCCCGCCCGAACCCACGCGGGCGCTTCTGCGGGAGGCGCTCACGCAGATCAACGGCTGGTTCGCGAGCCCGACGGCGTTCATGGAGCAGGTCCGCGAGCCCGTGAACGCGCGCCTGGTCACGGTGGGGTTGTTGTCGCGGCAGGGGAGCGCGATCTCCTGGCGGCAGGGGGATGAGAGCTCGGTGGAGGAGACACAGTTCCTGCTCGACACCCGCGGGTTGAGCGAATACGTCGCGCGGTGGAACGGGGACCCGGCGACCCGCTTCAACCTGGGGAACATCGAGAGCCTCGACCGCGCGGGCGGGCTCCTCGGTGCGTTGATTGGTGATCTCAAGTCCGAGGTGCTGCGCATCGCCGGGGCAGCGAGGAACTTCAACCCGTTGGACATGAGTGACCCGTTTCACGGGCTGATTGACGTGAGTTGGGTTCCGCTCATCCGTGATGGGCGCACGTTCGGTGTGTTTAGCCGGTTGACGTAGCCATGCGGATCGTCATCTTCTTCCTGACGCTTGCTCTCTCGTGCGTCGGGGTGACGACCCACGTCGGGGTGATCGAAGATGGAGGTAGCCCATCTCTGGATCGCTTGCAGATCGGTCCTGGTGTTGTTGTCTTTGCGTTCGATGCCGATGAGTTTCGCCCAAATGATCGTGGGCCGACGGACATGGCCTCGTTCAACAGCGATCGAGGAGGCGGAGGGGATTCACTCGTCGTGAAGGTCGATACAGGAGGGCGTGATGTCGTGTGGGAGCCGCCCATGGATCCTGCGGTGCAGGTGTCTTGCAGCGCGATCGATCAGCGATGCCTGCGGACGCGCGCGGGCAGAGTCTACTGTTGGGGACGCACCGGGTGGGACGAGATTCTCAACGCTCCTCGCCTGGTTCCATTCGAAGGTCGGGTAACACATGTGGACTCGGAGTATGTGCGGGTGTTCGCCGTTGACGACCAGCAGAAGCTGTGGATCTGGGGATTGCTATCGCCGTCGGTGTTTGGATTGGGGTGCAATGCAAATCAGGGTGAGGTGGTCTATCTTCAATTTCCACGACGAGTGGATGCCTTCAGTGACGTGGCGGACACGTCGACGCGCTGGGGGGAAATGACGCTTACCACGCAGAGCGGAGCGGTCTGGATGCGCGCCTTTGATGACGCATGCCTCGGCGATCGATGGTTGCGGTTCTGGTCGTCCCGAGTTCGGCGATTCGGCGTGGTCGATGAAGCCGCCTGCGCGGTCACCGACGCTGGCGCACTCGAGTGCATGCGCGCCGGGTCTCCCAACATCGACCCGCGGTTTCAGAGTCTGGACCTCGGTCCGACGCCCGTCGTTCAATGGACCCCCACCCCCGTGGTCGATGTGTCCCTCGGCTACTACGGGCAGTGTGTGATCGACCACGTGGGGGACCTCTACTGCTGGGGAGCCGGAGGCCGGGGTCACCTCGGGCTGCCGTCGTCGGAGTGGCTCGCTCGGCATGAGTACTTCACCCCGAGGCGGGTGGCCGGGCTGTCGCAGGTGCGGCAGGTGCAGTTCAACCGCTACGAGGTCATGGCGCTGACCGCCGACGGGACGCTCTGGGCGTGGGGTCCGTTGGGGCGAGGGATCGACGTGGCGGGTCCGTATGAGACCTGTCCCGACGCGCGCTTCGGGACGTGTGTGAACACGCCCTCGCGGGTGATGGGGGTGCGTGACGTGGTGAACTTCGCGGCGTGTCATGGCGACGGGTACTGCGCCGTCACCCGCGAAGGTCGGGTGTTCTGCACCGGCAATCGCTCGGGCGACGGCACCGCCCGGGTGAGGTACTCCCCGGTCGAGGTGCGCTGGGAGTGAGGCGCAGGAGGACGCCGCGGGAGGGCTGGTGAGGCGCTTGTCGCGGCCTCTGACACGCCTCTGTCGAGTCGCATGACGTCGCCCCGGAGATCCCGCACACTCCGAGCCATGCGCGCGCTCCTGCTCCCCCTCTTCGCGCTCGGCTGTGCGAGCAACTCCCCTGTCTCCCAGGGAGATGCGTCGACCGCGAGGGACGCCACGGCCTACCGCCCGTGGCCCTTCTCCAAGCCCGGGCGACTCACCGTCACCATCGTGGCAGTGGTAGCGTCGGCCCGTGATCCGAAGGTGATCTGTTTTTGCGATTAGAACTATATGTTCGGTTGCATATAGCGGATCTTCATTCCGCTGTCGTCGCCCCGCATGTCGTGAGGCTGGACGTTGCGTCGGGGGCTTGATCCGCGCGAGCCGTTGGGTGTCTTATCCCCCGCGTTGGTTCGCTCGGTGGGCATGCCGGGGCGTCGGAACGATCCGCGGCGGGTCGATGGGTATTCGCCAAGAACGACTCAACGTTCGATCCAACAGCGAGACCAAGGGGCGTGGGCGTTGTTGGCGATAAGTCCCGCGGCGGGGGGCCCTGAACCCTGCAGAAGGTCACTCCTGGGCGGGTCGAAACTCTGGGGTCGCAGCACGGCCACTGCGGTTGGATGGGGGCGAAGCGAGTTCGCACCCCCAGGGTCACGTCGAGGGTCATCCTCAAGCCGACGCGGGACGCCTCCTTCGCGCGCGAGTCGGCGGTCGCGTCTGCCGCCTCGGTGTTCCGTGCCTCCAGTCGAGCCCAAAGCGGCGTGAAGCGTTCGCGGGGGAGGCGTGCAGGGCGTGGGGTATGTCCTGGCCGTTCCTGTCGATGA
>VYLZ01000161.1_pt1 | contig 12541 bp, 10 predicted proteins | sample 5115361 | NCBI WGS metagenome assembly VYLZ01 (sample SAMN12291805, study PRJNA351875) | freshwater metagenome | isolation source: freshwater lake | place: USA: Michigan, Sixteen Lake | collected 2013-08-07 | reverse complement strand
CGCATTGCGTCTCCAATCGGGCCAAGCCATTGCGTTTGATCCTGCAGTGGATTTGATCTTTGACTATGAAACGCCGCCAAAACTGCATCCAAATGGCATGACATTGAAAGCCGTTGATGCAGCGGGTTGCGTGCTGGCCGATCAAACCTATTACTCCACCGGCGGTGGCTTCATTGCTAGCCAACGGCAGTTAGAGACCCCTTTGGAAAATGATCTTGTAGGAGGTGGCCCAGAAGGACCGTTTGCTTTTACCTCTGCGGCACAGCTCTTGGATTTGTGCCAAGCACATGGCCTATCGGTGGCGGAGGTTCTGCTTGCTTGTGAAGATTGCAAGCGCGCCCGTAACGAGACTTTATCCGCCTTAGAGGTGATTGCCGAAGCTATGGCGGCCTGCATTGCGCGCGGCTTGGTGCAAAAGGGCATCTTGCCGGGGGGCCTGCAGGTGCGCCGCCGAGCACCCGATCTCTATGAGAAACTGACAGGGTCGCCGCTGTCGAATGAGAGGGAGGCGTTATTCGACTGGCTCAATGTCTATGCCATGGCGGTGAATGAAGAAAACGCCGCGGGTGGCCGGGTGGTGACGGCCCCAACCAATGGCGCGGCGGGGATTATTCCAGCGATCTTGCGCTTTTACTTACTCGATGCGAAGGCCCCGCCGTCGACAGTCCACACCTATCTTTTGACGGCAGCGGCCATTGGCATTCTCTATAAGCAAAGGGCGTCCATTTCTGGCGCAGAAATGGGCTGTCAGGGCGAAGTGGGAGTGGCTTGCTCGATGGCGGCCGGCGGGCTTGCGGCCGTCTGGGGCGGCAGTCCATCGCAAGTGGCTAATGCAGCTGAAATCGGGATGGAGCATAATCTGGGCCTGACCTGTGATCCAGTCGGCGGGCTGGTTCAGATCCCGTGTATCGAACGCAATGCCCTTGCGGCGGTAAAGGCCGCCAATGCCGCCCGATTAGCACTTCAGACTGACCAACCCGCGCGCGTCACGTTAGACCAAGTGATTGAGACCATGCGGCAAACGGGGCTAGATATGTCGTCAAAATACAAGGAGACCAGCCTAGGTGGCCTCGCAGTTAATGTGGTTGAATGTTGACTCTGGCACCCCACCGGGGGTGAGTGTCTGGAAAACATGATGCAGGACAACGCGATGGACTTAGAACTATCAGGCGGCATGACGCGGGCAGGGGCTGCTGATTGGCACCAATTAGGCGCAATCACAGCGGAAGCCTTTCATGAGGACCCGGTCAATCGTTGGATCTTTGGCACGCCAGAAACCTTAGATGCCGTCTTTCCAATTTTGGCGCGCACGCATTATCTTAAGCACGGCTTTTGCCACCTGATTGGGGATGGTGGGGCGGCGATGTGGCTGCCCTGGGGCGCGCCATCAGAAATCTCTCTGTCAGCAACGGCGCAGCTCGCGTGGGCCTTGATTGCGACAGGCTCACCTGGCGCCATCGGCCGTGCTTTAGATGCGGGGGGCCGCATGCAAGCCCATCACCCCAAAGAGCCGCATCTTTATCTGTTTACGCTGGGAACACGGCTTGCCAATCGCGGTAAAGGCCTCGGCAAGGCCTTGTTTGCCCCGGTATTGGCAGAATGTGATCGAACTGGAACGCCGGTTTATCTGGAGAATTCCAATCCAGTTAATGAGGGCTTCTACCGATCTCATGGGTTTGAGTCGCAGGGATACTTCCCTTGTGGCAAAGATCGGGCCGACCAAAAGGCACCGTTGCTGCAAAAAATGTGGCGGGCCCCAAAGGCCCCTTGCGCTTAACCAACAGCCGACGAAGAAGGACTGATTATGGGACGGGTTGGAACCTATGCCTTTCGCGGCCTTTTGGCCGTCGCGCTTGCTTTGGCCTTGGCGATTGGTTGGTCGAGTTGGCAGGGCAATCAGCGCGCAGGCTGGACGGACGTCACGTGGAGGCTTGGAGATCAGGGCTTGGACCTTGCCTCTTCCGTTCAAGCCGAACTCAATCGCGAGACAAAGGCCAATGCCAATAGTCCGGGTCAGTTGCTTTATGTCCGTGCGCCTAGTCTTGGCCTAGATCGGGCTTTTGCATCCGGCGATGACCTGCGCTCAAGCGACGACGTGAGGGTGGCATCCAACACCAAGACCTTCGTCGCCGCCATGGCGCTGCAGCTGGTAGAGGCGAGAAAGGTGCAATTGGATGGGCCGATTGGCCCAGCACTGTCCCCTGCGGTCAAGGCGATGATGGAAACGAATGGCTATCAGATTGATACCATCAGCATGCGCCACCTTCTGAACCATACGTCCGGCATCCCCGATTATTTTCAAGTGCCCTTGTTTGAAGTCTTGGCACTGGTGCCCAACGCTTATGGCCTATCCGCCCATTGGACCGCAGAGACCGAGATTTGGTTTGCGGTAACGTTCGGCCGCAAAGATGTCGTGGGTGAGAACTTTAACTATGCCGATACCAATTATTTGATCGCGGCAGACATCATCAAACAAGCAACAGGATCGCCGACGATTGGTGTGGCGGCGCGCAAAATGTTGGCTTGGCCAAAGATTGGCGCGGATGAGACTTATTGGGAAGCGATGGAGCCAGAGCCTGCAGGCACGCGCCGAGCCGCACAATATCGCGGTGCGATCAAAGATTCCGACATTGATGTGTCCTACGATCAATATGGCGGCGGCGGCCTTGTGATGAGCATGGATGATCTAGGACGTGCGACGCGCGCAATTGTGCTGGGCGACGTGTTTGCCAATCCCGTCGCAACCCGCCTGTTGATGCAAACGGCCGGGCCAGATCCAGAAGGCGAGGGATACGGCCTTGGCCTATACCCGACTAAATTGCATGGAGAGTTGTGTTGGGGCCATGGGGGCTATTGGGGCACTGCGGCTGTCCATTGCCCACGCCTAGACCTAACACTTGCGCGCTCTACTGGCCAAGCCAATGCTCAACAAAGTGATCGCGAGGGTTCGGGTGCTTTGTCAGCCTTGATTTTAGCAGCTCAAGCGGCGGAGCGTACGCGCGTCAAGGCAACCAACGACTGACGGGCTTGGTCGATTTCATAGCGGGTGGTGCAGCGCAGGACCTGCCCACCTTGTGCGGTGATTTTTTCCGCGGCGGCAACATATTTGTGTCGGCGACTATAATGGGTGGTTAGCGCCCAGCGGATTGGATGGTCGGCGCGTATAAGACGCGGCCAATCTTCACGACAGCCGTCAAACACGTCTCTATCTTTTGCCGCAGCACGGCGGATGGAACGCGGGATCACTTGGGCCATCACCAGCCACAAGGGCAGATCCATCCAGACTAAATGCGTGACGCGGGGCAATACGACAGGGCGCGTAACCGAATAATTCCCGGCCAACACCCAGTCTCTTTGAGAGGTGGCCTGATCCACATCCGCGATGAAGGCCTCAGGCTCCTCCGCTGACCGATTGTACCAGCCCGGCCGCCAATTGATCAGGTCAAGTTCCAGATGGGCGATCCCTGCCTCGCCCGCCAGCTTTTCCGCAAAGGTCGACTTGCCAGAGCCACTGGTGCCGATCACAAGGACGCGGAGGCCGGGTTGGGTGGTGGTGAACTCGGTCATGGAAGCTGCAGATTCTTTTGGAAATGACATTTAGATAGACAAGCTACGCAGCTTTTATCTCAGAAAAATCCAGCAAGCGACCTAGAAGAGTGTACAAATCCAATAGTGATTGAAATCACGGCGCCAAAAGCAGAGCGCCGGATCTCGGCCTAGGTATTCACAGAAGTGTGAGCATTATTTCACAAAACTGAATCCTAATAGACTTCGATCTGTCACCTCATAACAGTATCGCCCCCCTCGGAACAGGTGTGTTGCACCTGCGAAAGGGGATTTCAATGACCACTCAGTTTACACGTGCTGCTCTCATGGGCGCAGTTGGCTCGTTTGCATTACTTGCAGCGACCACAGCGACCGCTCAAACAGCGGCAACCACCACGCCTGCACCAGCAGAAGACAAAGCGGCTGAAACCATCGTTGTTCGCGGCATTCGCCCGATTGCAGACTCCGAGCGCGCAGCGCTGCAAATTCAGCGCAACTCGCCATCCTTGGTCGCCGTGGTTTCGGCTGACTCGATTGGCCAGTTGCCCGACCAAAACATTGCTTTCGCCGTGGGTCGTCTTCCCGGCGTCGCCATTGAGCGCGACCAAGGTCAAGCGCGTTACGTCAACTTGCGCGGTCTGCCAAACAATTGGGCAACCCTCTCCTTTGACGGCATCAACGTCGTTTCACCAGAAGGTCGCTCTTCGCGCTTTGACAATATTCCTTCGGTTCTGGCTGCCCAAGTCGTTGTGACCAAGGCCATCACTGCCGACATGAGCGGCGACACCGTTGCCGGTAACGTCAACGTCCGCACACGTTCTGCATTCGACTATCCTGGCTTTAAAGCCAACATCAAAGCATCCGCCGGCATCATGACTTTGGGCGGTGGTGCTGAAATTGACACCTCTTTCGTGGTGTCGAACCGCTTTATGGATGGCAAGCTCGGCGTTTTGCTTCAGGGCTCTTTCTATAGCCGTGACCAAGTCACCGACAACTGGGAAACCGACCCCTATCAAAACGGCGGCGGCAGCATTGATCGTCGTGCTGGCTACGAAGACCGTCGTTGGGCACGTGAGTATGAGAACAAGCCTTATCGCTTGACCCGTGGCAACAAGTCCTATTCTGGCCGCGTGGATTATCGCGTAAACGACACGACCAAAGTGTTCTTAAGCTCGATCTTCACCAACTTCACCGACGTTGAATTGCGCAGCAACTTCATTTTCCGCATGGACAATGGTGCTACCGCAACCGGCACATCCGCTTGCCCAGCCGTGCGGGCCCCACAAACAACCTCTGGCGCGTTTGACATTTGTAACGGCAACACACCTGACCAAGGCATTGTCTATGGTGCCCAAATCCAGTCGAACTTCAACTCACTCGATTATGAGCAATCGATCTTCACCAACACACTTGGTGCAGATTTCGAATTTGCAGGTTGGGATGCATCGGCCCGCTTGAACTTCACAGAATCAGTCGACGGCCTGAATGCACCAGGAACGCCAAACTTCGCCAGCCCATCGACGATCACCGATCGTCCAACGGTTGAGTATTTCTTCGGCGACGATGACTATAACTCCGTTAAATTGTATCGGACGATTGTCACCGGCACGGGTGCAACTGCCGTTCGGTCGCGTGGTGAGCGCGTGAACTCAATTGAGGCTTTCCCAGTCACCTTCCTCAACATCAGCTCACGCGAAGCCCAAGACGAAACCACGGCTTTGACGGGTCGCTTTGATGCTAGCCGTGACTTCACGGTCTTTGGTGGGGAAACAACCTTGAAGGTCGGCGGTGCCTATACCGACCGCACCAAGGAATCCTTCTCCACAGTATTCACGACCACAGCCGCGCAAGTGGCGGCCGCAGGCCGTGCACCGATCACCTTCAACGACATTGCAATTGACCGTCCTTATTTGGGCCAATTGCAATTGGGTTATCAGTTCCGTTATCAGGGCAAGACACGGGTTGACTCCTTGGCGGCAGACCTGAAGGCGAAGAATATTGGTTCGTTTGTTGACCAAAGCTTGAACCTCTACAAAGTCAGCGAAAACATTGTGGCCGGCTATGCTATGGCCACTTGGAAGCAAGACTGGGGCAATGTCATTGTTGGCTTGCGCGCTGAGCGCACTAAGAATGAAGGTCAAGCCCTTGTTGATTTGACGCCTGCCGTCGCAACTGACGCGAACACATTGGTCAAAACCGAAGCCGAAGACACACTCTTCTACCCAAGCGCTCACGTTAACTTTGACCTGAACGATGAAATGAAGCTTCGTTTCGGCATCACCACCGGTGCTTCCCGACCAGAGTTTGATGACATTCGTCCAAACTTCGTTGTTAATGATGTGACCCAAACGATCTCTGGCGGTAACCCAGATGCAGGCCCAGAGCGTTCAACGGGCTTTGATGCTTACTTCGAATGGTATCAAAAGAGCGGCGGCTATTTCATGGTTGGTGCCTTCTTCAAGGACATCAAGGATGTGTTGTTCAGCCAAACCGATGTATTTGGTCGCACCGATCTCGACGTAGGTACGAATTTGCGGTCGAACTACGCCTTGACCACCATTCGTAACGGCGGCAATGGCTATCTCAGCGGCTTTGAAATCGCTTTGTCGCAAAATGCTGAAAAGTGGGTTGAGCAAGCGGGCTTGCCTGATTTCTTGGGTGGTTTTGGCTTTGGTGCCAACGCAACCTTCACGGAATCTGAAGTTGAAATCCCAGCTGGTACAAACGCCGCTGTGGTACCAGCGCGTAAAATCAGCCTGCCAGGTACGTCAGATTATCTCTACAATCTGTCCTTGATTTATGAGAAATATGGCCTCTCGGCTCGCTTGACCTACCAGTTCCGTACGACTTGGTTGCAAGGCGTTGGTACCTACAATGTCATCAACGGCAAGCTTGTACCGTTGACCAATGGCGATGTGTTCTGGGATGATGATGGCGAGATGGACTTGTCGATCCGTTATGAAGTCAGCAAGAACCTCGAATTCTTCCTCGACGCGGTTAACATTTCCAATGAGCAAGCCATTCGCTATGGCGACACCCGGGCCTTCCCGGTTGAAGGTGAAACATTCGGCCCACGTTACATCATGGGTGTACGTCTCAACTTCTAATCAAGCCGCCCCTCTGGGGCACTTGACGATCTGATCTTAAAGTTTAGGGCCTGCTGGATTGATCCGGCAGGCCCTTTCCTTTTTGATGATCGCACGAAGTAGGTAGCCCCGTTGGCCCCACAAATCGGCTGTAGGTTGGGCGCGTTTCATTTCTTTCCGTCGCGCCACTGACATGATTTTCAGGCATAAAAGCTCTAAAGATAGTGGGGGTAAAGCAGGTGCAGAAATCAACCTGGCTCAAATCGCTTTGCGTCGTGCTTTGCCTTACAGGGCTCTCTGCCTGTGGCTCTGACAAGCCAGATACCGAACTCACAGGCTGGCAGAAAGAAGTCGGCCAATTGCGGATTGGCGCGACGGCGGGCGAAGATAGCCCAACCACTTTGGCGCGGTGGACGGCCTATCAAAAGTACCTCAACCGCATCACCGGGTTAAAGGTCGAAGTCTTCCAAGCGGCAGACTATAATGGCATCATTCAAGCCATGGCTTCAGGCCAGCTCGAGATTGCCCAAATGGGTGGTGCCGCTTATGCGAATGCGCGTGAGCAAATGGGGGAGAAGGTAACCCCCTTTCTGGCCTTGCGCTCGGCTGAAGGGGTTACGGGTTATTATTCCGCACTCGTTGTTCGGGCAGACAGCCCTTATCGCACCTTGGAGGATTTGCGGGGCAAGTCCTTGGGTTATGTGGATTTCAATTCAACGTCAGGCTATTTGTTCCCCCGTTGGGCAATGCGCAAAGAAGGTCATGATCCCGATACATTCTTTGGCAAAACCGCCATGAGCGGTGGACACACCCAAGGCGTTTTAGCTTTGGCCAATGGTCAGTTTGATGCGGTGTTCATGGTGGCAAGTGGCGGCACGCCAGAGACCGGTTTTACCTCGGGCTCACTCTACACCTTGGCGCGGCGTGGTGCTGTAAAGGCGTCTGAATATCGGATCGTCTGGACGGCGGGTCCGATGCCCAACTCCCCCTATGTGATCCGCACAGATCGCCCGCAAGCGTTCCAAGACGTCACCCGCGGAGCGATGGCAGCGCTCGCCTATGAGGATCCGCAATTATGGGTGGATATCGGCCTGCTTGAGGGGTCTGACCTGCAACCCATGACCCCTGCTGATTATCAGGCTGTGGTCGACATGCGTCGCGCGGAGATCGCAGAGCGCCGTGCCGCGCCAGCCCAGAAGCCAAACAATGGGAGTGCTAAGCCATGATCCGCGCTTTTGGTATCACCCTAATTCTGCTGGCCTTAATGCAGCCCGCGACAGCACAGACACCCCCGGCAGGCTTTCGAATCGGCATCGCGGGCCTAGCTGAGTCCGGCTGCTCCGCCACACCAAGTGACGCGGCAGCAGCGGCTTACCGCAAACATCTTGAAGCACGATTGGGTAAACCCGTTGTTCTATGTGGCTATGAAGACGGCAAAGCCGTGGCCGCAGCCTTGCAGGATGGCCAATTGGATTTGGCTGTTTTGGATCAACCCTCTTTTGAACCAGTCAGCAAAGTCGCCCGGCCAATTTTAGCGCCGCGGGCTGACGCCATTACCGGACGTGTTCTCGCCGTCGCTTTGACGCTTAAAACTTCAGGCCGCGATACGCCAGTCAAGCTTGCGGGCAGTCGACCGATCTTCATTTCCAAACTGGCCGCAAGCCACAGCGTGCCCTTACAAGGCTTAGCCGATTTTGGCGCGGATACCAAAAGCTTTAAGCCAGAGATCTTTGTCGCAGACGAGCAGGCAGGCCTTGCGGCATTGCGCGCCGGGCAGGGCGATGCGCTGATTATCACGGCAGGTGCACGCCAAAGACTCTGCCGTGGTGATGATCCCAAAGTGGTTGTGTGTGGCGATGTGGTCGAAGCGTGGCGTGGGCGCCCGACGGCATTGGCAGGCCTCGTTGTCCGAAATGATTTGCCAGAGGCAGATCGCTATCAAGTGGTCGGGATCCATCTGCCGTTGCACCAAGAACTCCCTGAAGCCATGACTTTTTTGGCCGCCAAACTTGGCGGTGGCATTGCCCTAGACCCGACTGAGGCCACTGCCATGCAAAAGGGTGCCCGTTAAGGTGCAACAACAGGATGCCCTAAAGTCCGAAATAATTCGGGAATTTGAAGCGCAGCGGCGGGTGACCCTGCTGCGCCAGCGTACCCAGCAAGTCGGCGTTTTGATTGGCTTCAGTGCGCTGATTGCCGTGTGCTTCCATGTCAGTGGGTTCTTCTCTGGCAGCCAAGGTAGTGACCCCTGGGGGCGAATTGCTAATCTCCTCGACATTATGTTCCCCGATCTCAAGCCAGAGGCGCTGTTTGAGGATCGTGCGACGGCTGGCTCACTCTCCTCATGGTTCTATGACATGCCAACGTGGTTGGACTTGTTGTGGGAGACGGTTCAGATCGCCATCGTTGCGACCTTGTTTGGTATTTTCGGTGGATTTTGGGCCTCACTCTTGGCTTCGAAGAATCTGTCGCCATCGCCTTATATTTATTGGCTGACCCGCCGCACGCTGGAGGTCATCCGTACCCTGCCGGATTTGATTGTGGCGTTGATCTTGGTGGCGGCCTTTGGCGTTGGCCCATTGCCGGGTGTGATAGCTATTGCCTTGGGAACTATGGCAAGTCTCGGAAAACTCTATTCTGAGGCCAATGAAGCGGCCGATATGCGGCCCGTTGAGGCGGTGAGAGCCGTCGGCGGCTCTTGGTGGGCACAGGTGCGCTTCGGTATTCTTCCTCAAGTCTTGCCCCATTATGCGTCCTACGGGCTGCTGCGTTTGGAGATTAATGTCGGCGGGGCCGCCGCCTTAGGCGTGGTCGGGGCTGGCGGCATCGGGATCGAATTGTCGCGCGCGATTACCTATACCGAGTTTGATACCTATTTTGCCCTTTTGATCTTGATCATCGGTCTGATTATCCTGATTGACCTCGTGTCTGAAGCAATCCGCCACCGTTTGATCGGCTTGGAGGCGACGGCATGAGCACCAGCGCAGCCCTTGTCGCTCCTCCTCACGTTACGGCCCAGGAAATGCAGGCCGCGCGCGCAATCGCGCCGCATCTGGTGGACACACCATTGGCTGTCCACGCGCGTCGCCTAGCCCTGTGGATTGGATTGAGCGCTGTGTTTATCGCCCTGTGTATTGGGGTAGATATGACGCCAGCTGCCTTTGCTAAGGGCCTCTCAAAATTGGCTGACTTCATGGGTGGCATGTTTCCACCAAACGCCGCAGGTGGCGAAGTCCGGATCTTGCAGGCCTTGGCTGCAACCTTTGCCATGGCAGTCACGGGGACCTTTTTGGGAGTTCTCGGTGCCTTACCTTTAGGATTGTTGGGGGCTAAGACCTTTGTTTCGAACCCGGTCTTGCACTTCCTCATCCGGCGCAGCTTTGACGTGTTTCGCGCCATTCCCGCCCTGGTCTGGGCGCTTATTCTCATCGTCGCTTTTGGGCTTGGACCTTTTGGCGGTGTCATCGCGCTAGCTCTTACCGATATCCCGCGCATCGCTAAACTCTATGCCGAGGCTATCGAAAATAGTGACCCGCGCCCGCAAGAAGGCATTCGTGCAACAGGGGGGCAACGCCGAGCGGCTATTCGCTTTGGCCTTTTGCCAGAGGTTTTGCCGGTGATGGCCAGCCAGTCGCTCTATATGTTGGAGTCCAATTTCCGCAATGCTGCCATCTTGGGGATCGTCGGGGCAGGCGGGATCGGGTTTGAGCTGGAAGAGCGCATCCGCATCTTTGCCTTTGATCAAGTCGCTTGGATCGTCATTGCCTATGTAATCTGTGTTATGGCGCTCGACTATGTCTCGGAGAACATCCGCTCGAAATTGGTGCACGGCTGAGGAATCCCGTGTGCTCCCGACAAATCAGCACCCTAATCGTAAGAGTCAGGCCCGACCGTCACATAGGTTTCACGAGCCAGCTTTAGCCTCAAGTCAGCAATAGGAGGCATACGTGCTGGAACTTAAGTCGGTGACAAAGCACTTTGGTTCAACCCGTGCGGTGCAGGATGTATCCTTACAAATCCCTGCTGGCTCGATGGTTGGCATTATTGGCCGTTCCGGGGCCGGTAAGTCCACGCTTCTGCGATTGATTAATCGCCTTTGCGACACGAATGATGGCGCCATCACCTGGCATGGTAAGCCGGTGACGGAGTTGCGCGGTAAAGCACTTAGTCAGTGGCGTGCGACCTGTGGCATGGTGTTTCAGCAGTTCAATTTGTCGCCACGTCTAGACGTTTTGACCAACGTTCTGATTGGCAGCCTAGCCCGTCAACGTGGCGTGGCCCCGATGCTCAAGCTCTTCCCGGCCGAAGAGCGCGCACGCGCTATTCTGGAATTGCACGCTTTGGGCATGTCTCATACGGCTTTGCAGCGGTGCAATACCTTGTCTGGCGGGCAGCAGCAACGCGTCGCTATCGCGCGGACTTTGATGCAATTGCCTGAAATCATTTTGGCGGACGAGCCGATTGCCTCCCTCGACCCAGCCAATGCCCAGACGGTGATGGAAACATTGTCCACCATTAATCGAGAGCGCAATATTACCGTTCTGGTCAATCTACATGCGCTCGATATTGCGCGCCGTTTCTGTCCACGGATTATCGGCATGGCAGATGGGCAGATCGTGTTTGACGGCACGCCTGATGACCTCAACGCCTCTGTGGTCGACGCGATTTACGGCCGCCACGTCATCGAAGGATCAGGTGCCAAGAACGAAGCGGAAGAGCTCTTGGAGGCTGTTGCGTGACGGGTAGGCTCGCTGGGCGGATTTTGCCGCCAGACTATCGCTATTTTGCGCATTGGAAGCCTGATCCAGCCGCTGAGAAGCCGGCAGACTCTGAACCGGGTATCTCGCCTGAAGCCCATGTCCGCGACTGTATCTTGGGTCCTTGGACCCGCGTTGGGGCCCGCACCTCTTTGATGGAAACAGAGATGGGTGCTTACAGTTACATCGTGACGGACTCTAGCACCGCTTATACCACCATTGGCAAATTCTGCTCCATCGCGCGCGACACACGCCTTAATCCCGGCAACCACCCGACGTGGAAGGCCGCCCTCCACCACTTCACCTATCGCTCCGTCTCTTATCACTTGGGCGACCAGGACGATGATGACTTCTTCGAGTGGCGGCGCGCAGACGATGTGACGATCGGACATGATGTCTGGATCGGGCACGGAGCAACCATTCTTGCAGGTGTTAGCGTTGGGACCGGTGCAGTTGTCGGCGCCGGGGCAGTTGTGTCAAAAGACGTAGCCCCCTTTACGATTGTTGGCGGGGTACCCTCAAAGCCCATCCGAGAGCGGTTTCCAAAAGCGGTTCAAGACGGCCTTCTTGCCTTGGCTTGGTGGGATTGGGAGCACGAAAAGCTAGCTGAAGCGCTGCAGGATTTTAGGGATTTGGATGCCGATGCCTTTGTTGAGAAACATTCCTAATCGGCGCTACAGACCATGACGGGGACCTTGTTTTTAATCGTCGGCCCTTCTGGCGTTGGTAAGGATTCGCTCCTCGATGGGGCAAAGGCCGAGCTTTCAAATGACCCCATTTATCACTTTCCCCAACGCTTTATCACGCGGCCACAAGATGCTGGCGGGGAAGATCACATTGCCATGGAGCCGTCTGAGTTTGAATCGAAGCGTCAGAGCGGTGATTTTGCGCTTTTCTGGAATGCCCACGGACTTTCCTATGGCGTTCCAGCTGACATTACGGCTCGGCTAGAGCGGGGCCAACAGGTGGTGGTCAATGTCTCCCGCGCGATTTTGGACGAGGCGCGCCAGCAATTTTCGCCAGTGGTCGTTGTTTCGATTACGGCACCCAGTGAGGTCATTGAGCAGCGCTTGATGGCCCGTGGCCGTGAAACAGCCTCTGAGATTGCTGACCGCATCGCGCGTGCAGCCGCCTATGATGTGACGGGTCCAG
>VYLZ01000312.1_pt1 | contig 12610 bp, 2 predicted proteins | sample 5115361 | NCBI WGS metagenome assembly VYLZ01 (sample SAMN12291805, study PRJNA351875) | freshwater metagenome | isolation source: freshwater lake | place: USA: Michigan, Sixteen Lake | collected 2013-08-07 | reverse complement strand
CGATCTTGCTGAGTCCACCCTTCAGTGCTGTAACTTCAGACTCTCCTAGTCCGGTGATATAGGCGACCAAAAGGGCATCTTCTGCCTTCCCTATCGTGGTTACCAAAGCCTGACTTGCACCAAGGCGGATGAGCGCATTTTCAATTTCGCCGCATTCTATGCGGAAGCCTCGTATTTTTACCTGATGATCGATGCGACCAAGAAACTGAATATCACCGGAAGGCAGCCACTGGCCTATATCACCAGACCTATAGAACCGGTCGCCAGGCGAAAAAGGATTTGGCAAGAAACTTTGTTCCGTCAGCTCCGGATTCTTGAAGTAGCCGCGCGCAACGCCCTGTCCTCCGATATAGATCATCCCCGGAATACCAATAGGTTGCTGTTGCATCGACCGGCTCAATATGTGGACCGTTGCATTTTTCATTGGCTTACCGATGGGAATGGTTTGTTCGTCTCCATGAATCCTGTATACCGTGCAGTCTACAGTTGTTTCGGTAGGTCCATACGCATTCCACACACTTACCTTTTGAAAATTGATACCACGAAGTAAGTGAGCTTGAAAGGGTTCTCCGCCTGAAATAATAACGCTGACATTATTGAGGCTGATGCTCATGCTGTGCAGTGCCGAGAGCGTACTCGGCACGGTGTTAATCAATATGTTTTTGTCGTAGGCCGTGAATTTAACGGCATCGGCCATTTCCGTGATCACGCGGATAGACTTGCCAGCGGTGAGGGGCAGGAACATTTCTATTACTGATGCATCGAAGCTGTAAGATGTCAGCGCATAGACGATATCGTATCGGTCTTGTTCAAGTTCCTTTTGCCACGACGACAGCAACGATACCACATGGCGATGTTCGATCATGACGCCTTTCGGCACGCCTGTAGACCCGGAGGTGTACATGATGTATGCAAGGTGCGTGGGAAGTACGGTGACGGGGTTTAATGCCTGATTTGTATTTCCATCGAGCAGGTCGGCTGACTGAATAACAGGGATGACCAGATCCTGAACAATATCTGTTGACCGGTCCGTGAGCACAAAATTGGGCTCGGCTTCCGCGACGAGCGAACGAATCCGTTCTGCCGGATAGCGCGGGTCAATTGGGATATACGCTGCCCCGGATTTTATCACGCCGAGCAAAACGAAGATCATGTCCACCGCCATGTCCAATATCAAACCAACCCTGCTTTCACCTGGTACAACGCCCATCGAAATCAATTGATGGGCGACCTGATTCGCCCGTTCATGAAGTTGCTGGTAAGAGATGGTTACATCGTTCCACCTAATGGCTATGCGTTCAGGCGTACGCAGTTGCTCCTCCAGCATCGTTACAAGCGTCGTCGCGGTATCTGCCTGAACCGGGTCCGACGGAAAACTGAACTGATGGAGCTGAACCTTCTCTTCCTCGGTGAGCATGTTGATTGTTTGCAGCTCGGCGTCCGGATGCTGGCATACACCGTCGGCAAGCGCTTCGATGTGTCGGATCATCCTGACGATGCGCTCCGCCTTAAAGAGACTTGTCGCATACTCCACGCTGACGTACAATGTTCCGCCAGAGTCAACAATGTTAAATGACAGATCAAACTTGCTTGTTTGCGTTGTTACATCGGAAAAATCAAACTGCGGTTGGTCTGGCCGCCGTGCCTGTTTCGCGTCATCGTAATAATAAGAGATCATTACATCGAAAAGGGGATTCCTGTTCGCTTGGCGGTCGACGTTAAGGGAAGATACGATGAGATCCAGAGGATAATACTGATGCGCGTAACACGCCAGCACCTCGCGTTTTGTTCGCGCAAGCAAAGCAGCAAAAGAGTCCTTCTCCTGGATCGTGGTCATCAGGGGCAGCGTATTGACAAAAAATCCCAGCTGATCCTGAAGCTCTTCGTGTTCACGCCCCAGTGACGGCGTACCGACGACAAAACTATCCTGATCAGAATACTTGTTAAGCAACACACTTATGATCGCCTTCATGGTAACGAAAACACTCGCATCGTTCTGAGCCGCTACAGTCCTGATTGCTTCCGTCACTTTTGCATCGAGAGTGTATCCGATAACATCTCCCTTCAGATCGGCAACATTCGGGCGGGGATGGTCGGCGGGCAGAATCAGTATCGGTACACCGTCGCTGAATTGGCTGGACCAGAACGCGTGACCGCTCACGCCCATTTCACCCGAAAGCAGGTGACGCTGCCACACGGCGTAATCCTTAAACTGCACCCTGGGCCGTTCAACGGTAAATGCCGGATTACTCAACACGTCCTGATAATACTGCTGCACCTTTTTCACAAAGACTGTCATGGACCATTCGTCGGTGATGATGTGATGCCAGTTTAACAAGATGACAAACTCATCGGCACCTGTACGGGCCACGTAAATATGTAGCAGTGGCGGTGACGACAGATCAAAAACAGTTTCAGAAACCTGTTCCATGAGTTGTTGAGCTTCTTTATCAGGATTGCGTTCGGTGCTGAAGTCGAAATATTGAAAGTGTACCGGACATTCTTCCGGGCTCAGCACGATCTGCCGTGGCTCGTTGTCAATAATAGAGAATCGTGTGCGGAGCACTTCGTATTGCTCCGAGATCAATTGGAACGCTCGATGTAACGCCGTTATATCGAGTGGTGCGCGGTAGGTATACGCCTGAAGAATATTGTAGCTGCGGTTGGCGGTGAACAGGTGGTGGGTGATCCACATCCGCTCCTGCCCATTTGAAAGCGGGTAATGCAGTGCTTCTCCAGCTGATGGAATCTGTGACACAATGTAACGTGAAGCGTTGTCGATCCTTTGGGCCAGCGACTCTAATTCCGGGTGCTCGAAAAATTCACCCAGGCTGATCCGCACGTTGAAATGTCGGGAAACCTGTGCCAGTATCCTCACAGCATTCAGGGAGTGTCCACCGAGATTGAAGAAATTATCATGCAGACCGACCCGGTCGGTCCGCAACACACTTTGCCAGATTAACGCTGTTTGCTTCTCCCGATCTTGCTGAGTCCACCCTTCAGTGCTGTAACTTCAGACTCTCCTAGTCCGGTGATATAGGCGACCAAAAGGGCATCTTCTGCCTTCCCTATCGTGGTTACCAAAGCCTGACGTGCACCAAGGCGGATGAGCGCATTTTCAATTTCGCCGCATTCTATGCGGAAGCCTCGTATTTTTACCTGATGATCGATGCGGCCGCAGTAAATGATTTCCCCATTCGGAAGGCGCTTGCCAAGGTCTCCTGAGAGATAAATCCAATCGTCGTCGCCGGCGAAGGGATTTTTCAGGAACCGGCTCCTGGTGAGCTCGGGCTTATTCAGATAACCTTTTGCAATGCCATAGCCACCAACAGCGATCTCACCGACCACACCGGCTGGCAAAAGCTGCTGGTGCTGGTCCACAATGTAGAGCCACTGTGTTGGCATCGGAAGACCGATATTGCAATCGCCGGAGGCAATCATGTCATGGTCCACTTCCTTGAACGTGGTATGCACCGTTGTTTCTGTTATTCCGTACATGTTGATCATCCGGCAATTCGGATGGTTTTGCTTCCACCATGCTAACAGCACCGGATTCAGCGCTTCACCGGCAAACAGGATGTACCGAAGCGAGTCAAGCCGCGTGAATCCGTGCTCTTTTGCCGAGGCAGAGAACGGATAGAAAACGCTGGGCACCTGACTCAATACGGTAATTTTGTTTTGCTCCAGGAATTGATGCAACGCATGGTGTGCATACAGAACCTCGGGATCGGCGATATAGAGCCGTGAACCTTTTAATAAGGCGGTAAAAATTTCCCATACCGAAACATCAAAGTTCATCGAATGGAACAGGATCCAACGGTCGGCCGCGTCAAAGCGATAGGGAAACGCCTCGTTGACGATCAGCCTGACTACGTTCCGGTGACTCACCATCACACCCTTCGGATGGCCCGTGGAACCGGAGGTATAGATGATATAGGCGGTTGACCCTGGGTCGGTAACGACGTCGAGGTTGCCGGCCGCAAATGCTTCCATCTTCTCTTCATCCACCGTCACGACGGTCAACCCGTTCACGGGCATTTTTTCACGAAACTTGCCGATCGTCACAACGTGGCTCAGGCCAGCATCCTGCACCACATATTGAATTCGCGCTGACGGATAATCCGGATCGATCGGAACATAGCCAGCACCCGCTTTAAGAATTGCCAGTATGGAGATGATGGCAACGTCGGACCGCTGCATAAACAATCCCACCGTCTGGCCCGGTTTCACACCATACTTGCTGCAGAGGCAACGTGCCAAACGGTTGGCCTCCTGGTTGAGCGCATCATACGTCCAGGTGCGTTCATTGTAAATGACAGCAATGTTGCTCCCGCCGCTTGCAGCTTGTTCTTCCACCAGAGAATGGATGAGTTTATTTTTTGGGAATTCCGGATGCGGCGTATTCCATTCATTCAGCAGTACGTGCTTTTCTTCGGATGATAGCAGAGACAATCCAAGGATCTGTGAAGCCGGCTTCATCACAATGGCTTTCACGAGTTGACCGAGGTGCGATCCCATTCGCTCAATCGTCTCCGATTCAAACAGATCAGTCGAGTATTCGATCTCGGCCAGCAAGCCCTCTCCTGTTTCAACGAAGTAAAAAGACAAGTCGAACTTGCTGATACGAAGCTCCTGCTGATGGGATGTAATCATGAACGCCTCGGGCTGCCCCACGCGTTCAGCCAGTGGCTCCTGGAGTGTTATCAGTACGTCCATCACCGGCGAACGACTCATGTCCTTCGCGATGTTTAATTCGTTGACAAGCTTATCGAACGGATACGATTGATGTTCAAACGCTGCAAGTATATTTTGCCTTGTTTGCGACAGGAATTCCGAAAAAGGAATAGTGTCGTCAATGTGCGACCTTAGCGGAATTGTATTGACATAAAATCCAACCTGATCTTCAAGATCCTGAAGCCATTCACGCCCAGCCACTGGCGTACCAATAACAATATCCTTCTGACCACAATACTTCGCCAACAGTACATTGACAACCGCCACTACAATCATGAACAAACTGGCCTGTTCGTTTTGCGCAATTGCTTTCAGCGCCTGCACATCCTCTTTTGCAACGATGAACGTATATGCATCGCCGTTAAAACTCCGTTTCGCGGGACGTTGTTTATCGAGCGGAAGATTGAGCACCGGCACCCCGTCGTTGAACAAGTCGAGCCAGAATTTCCGGTGGACGTTTTGAGCACTATGTGCAAAGTGCGCCCGTTGCCAGTATGCGTAATCTTTATATTGAAACGCAATCGGCGTCAACACCGCGGATGATTGTGTGCAGCATGTCTCATAGAGCTGACGTAAGTCACGGGTGATTACACTCATTGACCAACCATCACAAATAATATGATGAAGGTTCAGAAAAAGAACGAATTCCTCATCTGTAAGCTGTATCAGTGAAGCGCGGATGAGCGGCCCCCTTTCCAGGTCAAAACGGAACGAAGCTTCCATTGCTGCCCGCTGGCCAAGGGTTGGTGATCTTTCTTCTTTGTCTCTCCAATCCTCCACCACCAGCCTGAGCGATGGAAGGTATGCAGGCAATATGTACTGCGTGGGTTCTTCATCAATGAGTCTGAATACTGTACGCAAGGCCTCATGGCGTTCGATGAGAAGCGCATAGGCTTTTTCAAGCGCCCCGACATTCAACTTGCCATGAAAGTTGTAGGCTGCCGGCATATTATACGCAACATTACCGGGCTCCAGCCGGTCGAGAACCCAAAGACGGTACTGGCCATGAGACAATGGGTGATAATCCATCGGTGGCGCAGGTTGAATCGCAGGAACTGCAGTTCTATTACCACTTGCCATGGAAGAGTCGATCGCTTTGCCAAGTGATTCAATGGTTGGGTTCACGAATATTGTTCGCAGTTCGAGCTTCGCCTGCAACCTTTTGTAGATGCGAGTGACCATCTGCGTCGCTTTCAACGAATGGCCACCCAGCTCGAAGAAATTGTCGGCTATGCCAATGTCACTCTTCCCTAGAATTTCCTGCCAGATGTCTGTCAATACCTTCTCAGTATTCGAAAAAGGCGCTTTATACTCCGCCCCCGATAACAGGTGTACGTTTGGCAGTGCGCCCCGGTCTACCTTTCCGTTGGGCATGAGCGGCAGAAGATCTAATAATACCAAATGGGGTATCATGAAATGAGGCAATCGCTCCTGCAGGTACTTGCTCAAATCCTCTTTACGCTGTTCCGCCAACACTACATAGGCGATCAGTTGGTCTTGCTGGAGGTTATCTTTCTTCACCACCACCACGGCTTCGGTGACTCCCGTAAAGGACAGAATATGTGTTTCCACTTCACCCAGTTCCACGCGAAAACCACGGATCTTGAGCTGCGAATCTTTTCTTCCGGAGAGTTCAATCACACCGTTGGGGAGCCAGCGCCCGATGTCGCCTGTTCGGTAAAACTTTCCGGAAAAATTTTCGATCGACACCAGCTTTGTTTCATTCAGGGCTGGATTATTCATATACCCCAGAACTTTGTGAGCCCCCTGCACGTAAAGCTCACCGAAGACGCCGATGGGTACCTGTCGCCGGTGCTCGTCAAGAATAACGATACGGGTATTAGCAATTGGTTTTCCAGCCGGCGGAATACGGTATTCTTCTATCATCCTGCTGTCGAGCGTATGTGACGTTACAACGTGCATTTCAGAAGACCCATAGTGGTTGTGGAGTTTGACTTCCGGATGTTGTGCCAGAAATAGGCGCAGCCCCCGGCTGATCTTGAGCTGCTCGCCTGCCGTGATAATATGTTTGAGCTCTAGTTTACCACGCTCCCACTGCTGGTTTTCATTCAGCAGGAAGTTGAGATAGGAGAACGGAAGGTACAGGTTCTCAACCGGTAGTACTTCGATAATGCGTTTCAGGTAACCGATGTCCTTGCGGTCCATTTCATCGATCAGTACAACTGTGCCGCCCGAAGCCAAAGTCATAAAGATCTCCTGGAATGACACACAAAAATTAACCGACGTGAATTGCAGACAGATGCCTTTGTTCGAAATGCCTGACTGAGAAAGTTGCCATTCCATCAAGTTGCCGAGCAAGCCATGGCTCAGCATAGCACCATTGGGTGTTCCGGTCGTGCCTGAAGTGTAGATCACATAGATCGTGTCGTCGGGTTCACTTTCGGCAGACGTAAATGTAGTGTCGCACCTTTCGGCCCGTTGCACCAAGTCCTGGAAGAACAGGCTTGTCCCGCTGAATCCATCGAACAGGTTCTCGTAGACGCCATCCGCAATCACATATTCTACCTGACTGTCGTTGAGCATATAAGTAACACGGTGAACCGGATACGACGGATCGACCCCAAGGTAGGCAGCGCCCGTCTTTACGATACCCAGGATCGAAATGATCATCTCCGGTGAACGCTGAAGACAAACGCCCACTACATCACCGCGGCCCATGTTCAGTTCATGGCGTAGATAGCCAGCCAGTTTGTTACTTTTTTCATGCAGTTCCTGATAAGTCACCTGCTGATCATTGAACCTTAATGCAATAGCTTCCGGAGATAGCAACGCTTGCTGCTCTAAATATTTATGAACCGATGTAAACGAATATGGAATAGGCGATGGAAGCTCAAAGGCCGAAATTTTTCCGATCTCAGCGGCGTCTAGTGTGTTAAGCTTGTACAGTGGATATTCGGGAGCCCGGACTGCCGAAGCCGTGGCCGTCATGAAATTTCGAACGATACGTTCCGCCGTGCTTCGGTCAAAAAGATCCGAGTTGTATTCAAGCTCGCCATACACATAGTCCCCGTATTCATCAAGAAAAAACAGCAGGTCGAACTTGGCGATACTAAAATCTTCGTCCAGGGAAATTGCTGCTGCGTCCATGTCGGAAAAAGACTCATTGGATGGCGCTTCGGTGTTGTTGTGAGCCACCATGACGTTGAAGAGTGGGGACTGACTGAGGTCTCGGCTCAGACCGAGCTTCTCCACCAGCAGATCAAACGGATACTCCTGGTGATCATAGCTTGCCAGAGCATCTTCTTTCACTGCGCTGACGAGTGCATTGAACGAAAGTTCAGGGTCGACTTTCACACGATACACAACGGTGTTGGCAAGAAAACCGATCATGTCATGGACATCGGGATGACGACGTCCGGCTATCGGTGCACCGAGCATAATATCTTTCTGGCCTGTATACCGATACAAGATCAGATCAACCAGCGCCAAAAGTCCCATAAACAGCGTTGCCTCGTTGGCAGCGCAGATCTCCTTCAACGCATCTACATCTGCTTTTGGAAGGTAGAAAGGGATCCTCCCGCCATTGAAAGTCTGGATGTTATGCCTCGGACGATCGAACGGAAGGTTAAGACCATTTGGCTTGTCACGAAACTTCTCCAACCAGTAACGTTCATCGCGCGAAAGCTTTCCGGTTTCGAAATGATTTTTGTTCCACACGGCATAGTCCTTATACTGCAACCGGGGATAAGAAAGTGTATGCGTTGTGCCCGCCAGCATGTGGTTGTAGATTTCGCCAGCTTCCTTTTCCAGAATACGCTGTGACCAGCCATCGTTGATGATATGATGGATGTTAAAAAGCAGCACATAGCTTTGGTCATTCATCACAACGATCGTGAACCGGAGCAAGGGGCCGGTTTCGAGATTAAATGGACGGTGCGCATCCTCTCTGTATAACACCTCGAGCCGGACACGTTGCTCCGCCTCAGACAGATTGGTAAGATCATGATATTCGATTGGTTCAGGGATAGCGGGAAGAATCTGTTGCTTGGGAACGCCATCGATCAGAACGAACACCGTGCGAAGGCTTTCGTGGCGGTGAATCAGTTCACCTACGGTTGCTTTAAACGACTCGACCGAGAACGCACCCGTGAACGCATACGTCTGGGGCATGTTATAGGCGATCGAATCTTCCTCAAACTGGCACAACACCCAGAGCCTACGTTGCGCGAAGGAAAGGTCATAGTAGTCGCTGACCTCTGTAGGTGCAATGGTATCAAACGAAGTGTCTGCCGTCCCGCCGCGCACCTGTGCTTCGATGAAGGAAATTGTCGGGTCACCGAAGAATGCCGTGTAGTTGACCCGGATACCAAATTCCTTGTGTACGTGAGCAAGCATCAGGGTTGCCAGCAGGGAATTACCTCCCGCTCTGAAAAAATTATCCTTTACGCCAATCCGTTTTTGACCAAGCGCGTTCTGCCAGAGTTGTAGTATCTTTTTCTCCAACGCGGTCTCTGCCGGAAGATAGTGTTGCGTCGGCGCCTGCTGAAATGGATCGGGCAGACTTCTCATATCCAGCTTACCATTCGCGTCCTGCGGAAAATATGGCACCCTGATATAATAAGCGGGGAGCATGTGATCGGGAAGATAAGGGGCGATGTGACACCGCATATGATCGGTGGAAAATTCTTCGCTTCCCGTGTAGTATGCTACGATGTGCGCGGCACCAGTGTCTTTGTTTCTTCTGGCAACACAGCGCACGATGTCGAGGTGAAGGTATTGCTGGATGACATACTCGATCTCACGCAACTCGATACGATGCCCGGCAATTTTTACCTGATCATCTTTTCGTCCGAGGAACAGCAGGTCACCTGAACGAAGGTATTTTCCATAGTCGCCTGTTCTATAAATCGTTTTAGAAGGATCCAACGGATGAGCAATGAATTTGGCTGTACCATCAGCGCTATTCAAATAACCCCGCGCCACACCTTCGCCCGCTATGCCGATCTCTCCCTGACATCCCTGCGGCAAAAGACGACCTTTGCTATCCAGAATCAGCAATTGCATGTTGGGAAAAGGTTTTCCGACAGGCACATGGTAGGTACTCGCAAACTGTGGCAATACTTCATACGCAGCACAACAAACACTTGCCTCCGTGGGGCCATAGCTATTAAAATAACGTGTGGTTTTGGCTAGCGCGACTGCCAGCGCGGGGTCAGGGGACTCGCCGCCGGTGTTGACCATTCTGAACCGTACAGCCGATTCACCGATCAGTTTCAACACCGAAGGGTTCACCGAGCCTGCAGTTATGCCAACGCTTGTCATATACTTTATCAGGGCAGGCATATCGCGCTGCATGCGCTTGTCAACCAGCACGGTCGCGGCGCCACAGCTAAGCGCGGTAAAGATATCCGCAACAGACACATCGAAAGAAATAGAGGTGAATTGAAGCACCCTGTCTTCGTGCGTGTATCCATAAAGTTGTAGTGAACTCAGCACCGTGTTGCTAATGGCATGATGCTCAACCAACACGCCCTTCGGTACACCCGTGGATCCGGAAGTGTAGATCACATAAGCAAGATCGCTGGCCGTATTGACCGCGTCAAGTGGGTCAGCTGAAATGTCGTCAAAGGCTAACGCATCGGCAAGCAACACGTCGGTTTCCCGCTGCTGCAGGTCTTCATTCTCACCGATCTCGCCAATGGTGACAAGTACACGTGCCTTGCTGTTTTGCAGCATATATTTTCTGCGTTGCAGGGGGTAGTCGGGATCAAGAGGGAGGAATGCACCGCCAGCCTTCAGTGTTGCCATCACCCAAACTACATAGTCAATCGACTTCGGCATCAGCAACGCTACGATATCATCCGGCTTAATGGCGAACTGCTGACGGAGGTACCTGGCCCGACGATTCGACAACGCATCAAGCTCCCGGTAGTTAATCATCTGCTGGCCAAAAATCACAGCATCCCTGTTGGGGAATTGACTCACAGCACGCTCGAATAATCCGTTGAGGGTCCGGTCTCCCTCCCATTTTTCGATTTTTCCCGATGATAACGCCAGCGTCTTCTCACGTTCTATTGCAGAAAGGAGCTGGATCTCTGATACGCGTTGTTTTCCGGACGTGATGATCTGTTCAAGAACAAAGAAATAATGCTGAATGAACTGGTGTACGAAGTGGATGCCATACTTCTGTTGGTCGTGGGTCACAACAACACCGGGATGGCCTGCTTCATTCACAACTTCAAGCAGCAATGAAAAATCATCATGAGTTTCAAATCTTTCATTCAAGGCATCATAACAAAATCCAAGATGCCGGAGTGCAGTGGTATCGATACCTCGCAGCCTGAATTTTTCCTGGAACAAGGAAGGATTGATTGGTTGTTGCGCCACACCTTCCTGCCACTGCCGGTGGATCTCATCCAGCATCATCTTTACCGTTGTATCGTCATGGATCCGTATCCTCGTGTAGATGTAGCCGCCGCCTGGGATGGGTGAACCTTCGCCGCGCAATGGAGGGACAGCGATCAAAAGGTCGTCTGCGCCGGAATAGTTCGCCACGAGGGTGGTATAGCCAGCCAGGAGAATGCGGAAGATATTGACATGATTGTCTTTGCCGATCTGCCGGATACGCTCAAGAAGCTCCGCAGGGAAATCGATTCGACAAACATGGTGACCTGTTTTTTTATCTACTTCAACCCACAACTCGGGTGCAACCGCATTGATAAACCGATCGGTCCAGAAATCAGGAATGCGGGCGTAGGTTTCCTGTGATGTCATGTTTTTCATAGGGAGGGCTTGGAAAATGGAGTCACTTATCGCGTCATGGCTACGCGCACTTTGCGTTCGCCGGTGTAGGGATGCCTGCCGTGCGCCACCCGTTCATTGTCAAGTAATAATACGTCGTGCTTCAACAGGCGCAACGGGATCTTCATTTCCTCGTACGCGGCTTGAATTGCTGCGATATGTTCCGGGCTGATGGCCGTACCATCGCCCAGATAGCTGTTGCGTGGCATTTCAACGTCCTGGAACATCGTACGAAGACTTGCTTGCACATTTCCAGGAAGCATTGACACATGGAACAGATGGGCCTGGTTGAACCAGACGTTTTTCTTAGTTGGTTCATGAACGAGCGTACTCTGACATGTCTGCCAGGTGCGGAGACTTTCGTTGATCCACTGGTATGCAAGGCCGTGCTGTCGGCAATAAGCTTCCACTTCACGTGGATCTTCCGTCCGGAACACTTTTTGCCACGGTACGTCTACCGACTCGTGATAGTTTCTTACATAACGAACGCCCGACCGACCGAACAGCTCCCGGATATGGGCGGGAATCTTTTCATATACACGATGGCTGTCGGCGATGGGTGTTTCTCCGCCAGTAACGGAAGGCTGCTCACAGAAAAACCAGATCTTGCTTGGCCAGTTGTTTGTGTATGACATCTCGTTGTGCATGGGGATAAACTGGTCTGCCGGATATTCCGTGGACGTGTATACTTTTTTGTTCAGCTCGGTGCGCGGTGTACTTCCAAATTGATAATCGAGCATTTCGTTGCCAAAGGCTAACACGGTCTGGTGGAACTGGTCAATTGAACTGACGGCAAACCCCGAGAACAAGATGGCACCGTACTTCGGCAGCAGGTCTTCAATTCGTTTTTTATTCGATCGGATAAAAAAACCGAGGTCCATGTCGGCGGCGTTGGCCTTCACTACCCAAGGCATCCCGCGCGCGTTGTCTTCGCAGTATTCACTGATCTGTTGGGCAGACACAACGGCCGGGGTACCTTTCTTGAACGCTGCAAATTCTCTTTTCATGTGTATTTCTTTGTTTTGATTTTTTCGTTTTCGGTTCAATTTGTTATGGTTCTGACGTAGTCTCCCTTACCCAAAGTGGGTTCGGTATTGATTTCAATAATAATAAC
>VYLZ01000157.1_pt1 | contig 12703 bp, 15 predicted proteins | sample 5115361 | NCBI WGS metagenome assembly VYLZ01 (sample SAMN12291805, study PRJNA351875) | freshwater metagenome | isolation source: freshwater lake | place: USA: Michigan, Sixteen Lake | collected 2013-08-07 | reverse complement strand
GTGCGCGACTATTTATGGGCGCGGGAAATGTCGAATAACGCCTACCGCCCGGTGATGGTGCCGGTGCGCCTGCCCGATGGGGAGAGGGTGGCGGCGCAAACCTTCGTGATCGCCCCCGATCACCCACAATATGCCGGGCGCTTACCCACCGATCTCACCGCGCGGCTGATCGCCACCAGCCACGGCGAGCGGGGCAGCAATCAAGCCTATCTGGAAAACACCGCCGAGCATTTGGCCGAGCTTGGCATTCATGACCCGGCGATGCAGCGGTTGGTTCGGCAGGTCCGCCAGTTGATCGCGCACGAAGGGACGGTCGCCCGCCCCCCTGTGCCGGATGTGTCGCCGAAAGGGTTCTAATCGCAGCCCCGTTGTTGCTGGAGTGCCATCGCGAACACGCCGTTGCCAACTGACCAGTCCGAATAATCATTCTCGTGGCAGAAGATGAACACGTCTTTCGGCGACACGCCCGCATCCCGGTTGAGGTTGGCCGCGATGCGCGCATACAGATCACGCTTCATCGCGTCGCTACGCCCGCGCCGCATCGTGATTTCCACCACCACGATGGAATCGGAGCGGGCGATGCCGTTGAAGCCTCGGTCGAAAAAGAAGCTTTCCTCCGTATAGTCGCTGACGAGGTTGAACAGTTCATCGGCGGGCATTCCGATAGCATCAACCAGGGCCGTATGGATGCCCTCAACGATTTTCTTTTTGAGCTCAACGCTGGTGCCAGCGCGCACGGCAGTACGGATAAACGGCATGGTGGGGCTCCTGTGGACTGATTTTCAGGGAGTATGCGCCGCCATCACCGCGAAAAGAAAACGATCCTTCTGGCAATTTTATGTGATTAAAATGCACATATGAAACGCTCCCTTCCCCCGCTCAGCGCCCTGCGCGCCTTCGAGGCCGCTGCCCGCCACGGACGGATGACGCTGGCGGGCGACGAGTTGAGCGTTACCCCCGGTGCCATCAGCCGTCAGGTGCGGCTATTGGAGGAAAATTTGGGCGTGGCCTTGTTCGAGGGACCAAAAAGCAAGCCGCGCCTGACCGACGCCGGACGCGCCCTTGCCCCCCGTTTGGCTGAGGCCTTTGATGCAATGGAAGCCGCGACCCAAGCCGCGCAGGCGGCCCAGGCAGAGGTTCTCGACATTTCCTGCCTCAGCACGTTTCTGATGCGCTGGCTCATCCCGCGCCTGCACCGTTTCACGGCGCAGCACCCGGAAATCGACGTGCGCCTGAGCGCCGCCGACGGCCCGATTGATCCCGACCGGGCACGGTTCGACGCGGTGATTTCCGTAGAGGCCGATGCGCTGGTGTCATCCCGCTCGGTGCCGCTGTTCCCGGAGTGGCTCGGCCCCGTCGCCGCGCCTGCGCTGGCGCAGGGGGTCAAAACCCCCGATGATCTTGCCCGCGTGCCCCTGCTCCACACCGCAACCCGGCCCGACGCTTGGCCCGCCTGGGCGACCCTCACCGGGTGGAATATCACGCGCTTCGACGGCCCCCGCTACGAGCATTATTATTACACGCTGGAAGCCGCCAGTGCCGGATTGGGCATCTGCCTCGCCCCGTGGCATCTGGTCGCGGCGGACGTTGCGAGCGGTCGCTTGATCGCCCCCTTGGGCTTTACCCGTAGCGGCTACCGCTACACCCTCACGCTCAAATGGCAACCCCGCGCGGCGGTAGAGCCGTTCCGGGTTTGGCTGGCGGCGGAAGCGGCGGCGCAGACGTTACCGACCGAGAGCGTGATCAGCGAAAGTCGGGGGCGTGGTGGTGCGGCCCTCCCCCAACCCTTCCACGATGTACCGAGCGAACAGGCGGGCGGCGGGGCTTAGGCTGTCGCGCTGATAGAGGGCGATATCGGTTTGGGGGAGCGGCGGCAGCCCCTCTTCGGCCCCCAACACCCGAAACCCCGGCGGCACCGTGCCGCGCGCCAGCACGGTAATGGCGAGCCCGGCGCTGACCGTGGAGAGGATTCCGGCGAAGCTCGAACTGGTATAAGCAATCCGCGCGTCGATTCCGGCCTGATGCAGCGCCCCCAACGCGTGCGGGCGAAAGGCGCAATCTTCGGTAAAAAGGGCCAAGGGCAGCGGGCGGATGGTTTCCAAACGGTGATCCGCTGCGCCGATCCATTGCAACGGTTCGCGTCGCACGAGTTGCCCTTCCTCCGCCCCCGGCAGGCGGGTACACAGCACCAGATCAAGCTGATCGACGGCAAGGCGCGCGCGCAACACCTGGCTACAGGCGCAATGGACTTCTAAATTCACCCGCGGTTGCGCCCGCGTAAACGCCGCCATCAGCGGGGTGACAAACGGGCCTTCGTAATCGTCCGGCACCCCGAACCGAATGAGCCCTTCTGCGCCTATCGCCAACAGATCATCGACGGCGGCATCATGATCGCGCAGCAGGCGGCGGGCGTGGCCGAGCAGGCGAACCCCGTCTTCCGTTGGGTGTGCGCCGTTGCGCCCTCGGTTCAGCAGGGGCCGCCCGATCATAGCCTCCAGGCGCTTGATTTGCGCGGTCACGGCGGGCTGGCTACGCCCGAGCTTATCGCCCGCCAAGGTTAGACTGGCGTGATCGACGGTGGCGACGAAGCAGCGCAGCAGATCAATATCGAAGGTCGGTCGCATCACAAAACCTGATGAAAGGATCAAATCTATTGCTTTGATCTATGGTAACGGCTGCGGCACGGTCGGGCTATGGTTTTTTGAAAGGCCGCGCTATGACCAGTCTCGTTTTCCCCCTGTCGCTGTCTGCACGAGGACCGATGCGCCCGACGCAAGCCCTTCTGTTATTGCTGCTCGCCCAGGTCGCCATCGGGGCGGGGCCGTTGATGGTGCGGCAGGTGGATGTTGGGCCAGCGGATAGTGCCTTCTGGCGGCTAACGATTGCGCTGGTGGCCTGGATCGGCGTGATGCTGTGGATGCGGGGCCGGTCGGTCGCCAGCGCCAGCCTGCGCCCGACGGTGAAGGTGGGCGCGCTGCTGTTGGGGGCGGGCGCGGCTTTTGCCGCCGATCTCACCACCTATCATTTCGCGCTGATGCATACGGCCATTGCCAACGCGACCTTTCTCGCCAACCTCTCGCCGCTGCTGGTGGCGTTAGGGGCGTGGGCGCTGTTTCGCGAAAAGCCGGCGCGGCGGGCGCTGCTGGCCCTGATCGTCGCGCTCATTGGCGCGGCGGTGATGACCGGCTGGCCGCACAAAGCGGCGGGCCTGTCGCTCGGCGATGGACTCGCGCTGATCGCCTGCCTGTTCTACACGCTCTACCTGCTGCTCACCCGCCGACTTGCCGGGTTGGTCAGCGATTGGACGGTGATCCTCTGGACCAGCCTCGGCTCGGTCGGCACGGCGCTGATATTGGCGGCGTTTCGGGGCGGGGTGGAGTTTCCCCATAGCGCGACCGGCTGGGCCGCCGTGATCGGCCTGGGGCTTATCAGTCAGGCGATGGGCCAGGGGCTGACGCTGATCACTCTCGCGCGGCTTCCCGCAGCCTCGGGCGGGGTGATGCTGCTGGCGGGGCCGGTGCTGGCGATGCTCGGCGGCTGGGCCGTCTATGCGGAAACCCCGAGCCTTGATCAGGCCCTGGGTGGGGCGGTAATTCTGGGGGCGCTGCTGCTGGCGCGGCGTTAGGGGCTGATCTACCTAGCCCATCTCAGGGCTACCATCAGAGGATTTACCGCGCGCTACCGGCCGAGGCGGTTGACCAGAATAACCCCCGTCAGCACCACCGCCCCGCCCGCGAGCGTGGTTAGGCTCGGAACTTCCCCGGCCCAGAAGAATGCGAGCGCGGTTGCGACGGGCGGCACCAGATAGAGAAAATTGGCGGCCCGCGCCGCGCCGAAAGCGCCCAGCGCATAGGTCCAGGTAGCATAGCCGAGGGCAGCGGGGACTAATCCCAAATAGACCACGCGGGCCCAGGCATCGAGGGGGGCGGGGCTCAGCGTCTGCAATGCCTCCGGCAGCCAGGGCGTGAGCCAGAGCGCGCCTGCGATCAGCTTATAGGCCGTGCAGGGCAGCGCGCCGTAGCGGGCGATCATCGGCTTTTGCAGGGTGAAATAGAGGGCGGAACAGGCGGCGGCCCCCAGCACCAGCACGGCCCCGGCGCTGAAATGCAGCCCGCCCGGCTGGCCGGAGGCGATAATCCCAACGCCGGCGAACGACAGAATCGTGCCGAGCCACCCCCACAGGCGGATACGCTCCTTCAACACCGCGACGGCGAGCAAGGCGGTGAGGATCGGCGCGGAATTGACGATGAAGCTGGCGGCCCCGGCGGAAACCGTCTGCTGGCCACTGTTCAGCAGCATATTGTAACCGGCGATGCCGATGAGGCCGCAGAGGGCGAAGCGGATCAGATCGCCCCCTTTTGGCAGCGTGGGTCGCCGGATTAGCAGCCATAGCAGCGCCGCAATCGCCGCCACGGCAAAGCGCCCCGCCGCCAACGGGATCGGCGGCAGATCGTGCAAGGCTAGCCGGATCGTCGGGAAAGCCGACGCCCAAGAGAGAATGGTAACGGCCACCGCAAGGGCGGCCAGGGCGGGGGTGCGCGCGAGCGCCGGGGCGGAAATTTGGCTCATGTCTTTCAGTGCCGGAATCGGCAGGCTTGACATAGGCGCAAGATAATCGATGAGTTGTGAGAATCATGCACAGCTTCCGCGATGAATTCCCCTATGCCCATCCCCCCTTGGAGGGGCTCGAAACCGTTTGCCTGATCGCGCGCCTCGGCTCGGTCAGCGCGGCGGCGGTCGATCTGGGGTTAACTCATGGGGCCGTGAGCCGCCGCCTTGCCGCCGTCGAAACCTGGTTGGGGCATCCGTTGTTCGAGCGGCACGGGCGGGGGATGCGGCCAACGCCAGAGGGGCAACGGTTTCTCGGGCGGATCGAGGAGGCGTTTCGACTGATCGCGCTGGCATCCGAACCGCTACGACTGCGGCGCGGGCCAGAGGTGGTGCGCGTCAGCCTCGTGCCTGCGTTTGCCGACTATGTCGTTCTGCCGCATTTAGCGGCTTTGGAGGCGGGAACGCCGCTGCTGCGCGTTGAGTTGACGACCGAGCACCGCTTAGCCGATCTCGATGGCGGGGCGATGGATGTGGCCTTGCGCTACGGGCGCGGGCAATGGCCGAATGTCACCGTTCATCCGCTCGCGCCGGAACTGCTGGTGCCGGTCGCAAGCCCCGCGGTTGCCGAGCAGTTGGGGTGGGAGCCTTCGGTGGAACAGTTGTTGGCCGAACCGCTGTTGCATGATTCGGACCCGAGTTGCTGGCGGGCATGGCTCGGCGCGCCGACGTTGCGGGTCAGCGCCCGCCCGCAAGATCGACGCTTTGAAGATTACACGCTCGTGCTGGCCGCCGCCAAGGCGGGCTTGGGAGTCGCGCTGCTACGGCTACCGATGGCGCGGCGGGCGGAGGAAACGAGCGGTTTGCGGCGGCTGTCGGCCCGCACCGCCATCTCGCCCTTCACGACCTATGCCGTAACCCGCCTTGGTCCCGTTCGTCCGGCAGTGCGGGATTTCATCGAGCGGCTCCAAAAAATAATCCTGCAATAAGTCCGCAAGAATCGGAATTTTCACGAGAGCGCCAATCAATAGGGTGTGCTTACCCCAACGAGCATAAATCTGTTCAAGCGAACAGGTGGTGTTTAGGCGGGATACCTCTCTTTTGATTGGAGATAATCATGTCTTCCGAGCCTTTTTCGACGACTGAACGGCGCGATTTTCTGAAATTCGGTGCGCTGGGAACAGCGATTGCTTTAGGTGGATTTTCCGACCTCGGCGGCGGCGCTTCGGCAGCCAACGCGGGCGGTGCGGTAATTCCGCCGCTTCCCGGGGGCAATCCGTTCGCCACGGCCGGGGCTGCACCGACGGAAGTGCGCGCGGTTCACACCACCCGCCGCCTGAAGGTGGAGGTGGTGAATGCCGATAATTTTGCGCCCTATGGCTGGGTTCTCACCCCGGAAAAACGCACCCGTCTGCCGATCAACACCTATGGCGAAAAGCTCGATCTATACCGCGAGGGCTTTGAGAGCGATCAGCCGACCGAATGGTTCATCTTCGATGGCCGCAACCGGGGTACTGGCGTGCTGTTTTTGGAGCGGCACCAGCAGTTGACGCAAACCTTCATCCCGGTGGGCGGCAAGGGCTTCTACACAGTGGTCGCCCCGGCCAACTGCCGGGAGGAGAATGGCTTTCCGGCGCTCGATGAACTGCGCGCGTTCTTTGTGCCGGGCGATAGCGTTATCCAATTGCGCCGAGCCACATGGCACGAAAACCCGATGCCGAAGGAAGATGGCACGCGGTTGCTGGTGACCAGCCACGCCAATCTCACTCTCGCCCATCAGCAAAACCCCGATCCGCGTCTTGCGAGCCTCCCGCTCGATCTGGAGCGGCGCTGGTTTAAGCATGGTGGCTATGATTTGGCGTTGGCCGTCTGAGTGAATCGAAAACCGCGACGTATTCAGACGCTGGAGTCATCTGGGTCTGTTCAAGAACGGACAGACCCAGAATTTCAGGGTTCGAGGGCGCAATCATGATAATATTAAAACAATATCTTATTCTAAAATTCACTGTATTTAGGCGCTGTGTGCGAATCGCCGTAATTTACGGAACCGCGCTTGAAACGGAACTCTTGAAGCGAATAAGCGTTATTTCCGGTGGGATAACTCCCTTTCCACTGGAGATACCAATGTCTTCTGAGTCATTTCCCACGACTGAACGGCGCAATTATAGGAAATTGGGAGCGCTGGCGACGGCGATTGCTTTAGGGGCATTTTCCGATTTAGGCGGCGGGGCGTCGGCGCTCGCGATCGCTGGAGCGGAAAGCTCGCCGGTGCCGAGCGATAATCCGTTCGCAACTACCGGGGAGGCCCCGACCGAAGTGCGCGCCGTCCACACGAAACGCAAGCTCAAGGTCGAGACCGTCAATCCCGATAATTTTGCGCCCTTTGGCTGGGTGATGACGCCCGAAAAGCGTATCCGCCAGTCGCGCAACGCTTATGGAGATCGGCTTGATCTCTACTGCGACGCCTTTGCGCGCGATCAGCCGACCGAATGGTTTCTGTTAGACGGTCAGAATCGGGGCACGCGCGTGCTGTTTCTAGAACGTCATCAGCACCTGAGCCAAACCTTCATTCCTGTTGGCGGCAAGGGGTTTTACATGGTGGTCGCGCCGGCCACCTGCCGCGAGGAGAACGGGTTTCCGGCGCTCGATGAACTCCGCGCCTTCTTTGTGCCGGGCGATTCGGTCATCCACCTGCATTCGGGAACTTGGCATGAGAACCCGATGCCGAAGGAAGACGGCACGCGGCTGCTGGTGACCAGCCACGCCGCCGACCCGCAGAACCTGGATATGCCGCTCAAGGGCCTGCCGCTGGATGTAGAGCGGCGCTGGTTTAAGCATGGCGGCTATGATCTGGCGTTGGCAATCTGAGGAACTCTCATATTGCGAATTATTCGCATTATAAACTAAGCTGACTCACTTCAAGGATGGATAGAGCCAGCCTTTTGCCAACTCCGGGGGCGCGATCATGACCACACTTCATCTCGATCCAAGCGTGAAGCCCGCCGCCTTCCTGCGTCGTCTGCTAGCCTTCGTTGGCCCCGGCTACCTAGTGGCGGTGGGGTATATGGACCCTGGCAACTGGGCGACGTCGCTCGCGGCGGGCTCGCAGTTCGGCTATGCGCTGCTCTCGGTGGTGCTGATGGCCTCGATCATGGCTATGCTGTTGCAGGCGCTGGCCATCCGGGTCGGCATCGCCACGGGCCGGGATCTCGCCCAACTCAGCCGTGAGCGGTTTTCGCCCTGGGTTGGGCGCGGCCTGTGGGTGATGGCGGAGCTTGCGATTGTCGCGACCGATCTGGCTGAGTTGATCGGCACCGCCATTGCCTTGCAACTGCTGTTCGGATTGCCACTGGTGACGGGGATTCTGCTCACCGGGCTCGATGCCGTGATTATTCTGTTGCTGCATCGGCGCGGGATGCGACCCTTGGAGGCGTTTGTGATCGGCACGACGATTCTGATCGTCGGCTGCTTTCTGTTTCAAATGATCGTTTTGAAACCCGAACCATTGGCTGTGTTGAGCGGTTTGGTGCCCCGTGCAAGTTGGATGGCGGATGGTCACGCCCTTTATCTCGCCGCCGGGATCTTGGGGGCGACGATCATGCCGCACAATCTGTATCTCCACACCGCGCTCGTCCAAGCCCGTCCGGTCGCCGCCCCGGAAAAGCGCGCGGCGATCCGTTTCGCGACCATTGATTCGACGGTGGCGCTCACTGTGGCCTTATTCGTAAACGGCGCGATTTTGATTGTCGCCGCCACGGCCTTTACTGGCGCGGGCGAGGATTTGGATTTCCATCAAGCCTATACGCTGTTGATCCCGGTCGTCGGAACCGGCCTCGCCGCCACGCTGTTCGCGGTGGCCCTGCTCGCCTCGGGCCTCAATGCCACCGTAACGGCAACGCTGGCGGGGCAGGTGGTGATGGAAGGCTTCTTACGCCTAAAACTCTCCCCTGCCCTGCGTCGTCTGCTCACGCGCAGCTTGGCCCTGGTTCCGGCAGCGGTGGTGGCGGCAGTTTATGGGGAGGCGGCGGCGGAAAGCCTGCTGGTGTTCTCCCAAGTTATCCTCTCGCTGCAACTGCCGTTCGCCGTCGTTCCGCTGTTGCTGATCGCGGGCGATAAAGGCCGGATGGGCGCACTCGTGGCCCCCCGCCTCCAGCTTTTGGCGGGGTGGGGTTGCACTGTCGTCATCTTAGGGCTCAACGGCGTGATGTTGGCAAATTTAGCTTAAAAGCCCGAGAGTTTATGCGGGCAGAGCATAGCAGATGGTCTGAAAAATCGACTCGCGAAAATGTCAATTTTATCCTTACCTTTTTTTAACGGATCGGTATTACTGTGAGTCTTGATCCATCGGGGATCATCTAGACAAGACTCACAACAAGGAGCCATACCCATGCTGTTTATGAAGAAGGAGGACCCTCTTCCGGCCCGTGAACGCGCCAATACCCGTTCTACGCCGCCGATCAGCATCACCGCCGACACCCAACGGTTCGGCTTTTGGATCATGACGGGCATACCGCTTCCGGTGCGCCTGTTTCGGCCGGTCGCTCCGGCCCGGAACACTCGGTAATCCCCCGATTGGATCGTCTCTAATGATGTGACGGTTCCTGCCCGCCCCGCACGCGTAGCGCCTGCGGGGTTTTTCTTTGATGCTTTTCAGAAACCCTGGCGCGCTGTAGGGTTCGCCCCATGACGCAGCGCACTAGCCTGGATGATCTTGACCGGCGGCTGCTGGGACTTCTGGATCAGAACGCCCGCGAGCCGACGGCCTCGCTTGCCCGCAAGATCGGTTTGTCCCGCTCTGCAACGCAAGAGCGGATCGCCCGGTTGGAGCGGGACGGGGTGATCGAAGGCTATACGGTGCGCTTGGGCCGAAGCGGTGTTTCAGATCGGCCCGCTGTTTTGCAGGCCCACGTGTTCCTCTCCTTGGACGCGCGGGCGGGAAATACCTTGCCGCAAGCCTTGCGGATACGGCCCGAGGTGAAACGCTGCCACACGGTCAGCGGCGAGTTTGATATGATGTTGCTGGTCGCGGTTGACGGGGCGAAAGCGCTGGACCAACTGTTAGACGATATCGGTCGATCCCCTGGCGTGCGCCGCACCCAATCGGCAGTGGTTTTGGATGTGAAATTTGAACGGGGCTAACGCGCGATGAACCTGCCTTTTCTGCTCGATTACCGCGCTCGGGGCGAAGAGAGCAAACCGGCGAATCCCCTGCGCGGTACCCCCGTCACCCGCGTTGCCAATCAATATGTCGGCGCGAACGGGCATTTTTTCTGCGGTATTTGGGAATCCACCGTTGGCGCGTGGGAAGTGAATTACACCGAGGAAGAACTGTGCGTGCTGCTGGCCGGAAAAGTGCGCCTGATCGCCCGCGACGGCGAAGCGCGCGAGTTCAAGGCCGGGGATTCCTTCATCATTCCGGCGGGTTTTATTGGCGTGTGGGAAACTTTAGAGCCCGTCCGCAAGCTTTACGCGGTGGCGGAAGCCTCGATCTAAGGTGGAGATTGAGCGCTATTCCCGGCATTTGTTGCTGAAGGAAATCGGTGGGCCGGGCCAAGCGAAACTGTTGCGCGCCACCGTCGCCGTGATCGGCGCAGGCGGTATCGGCAGCCCGGCGCTGCTGTATTTAGCCGCCGCTGGAGTGGGCCGGTTGGTAGTGATCGACGATGATAGGGTCGATCTGAGTAACCTCAACCGCCAAATAATTCATTCAACCGCGCGCGTCGGGGCCCTGAAAACCGAAAGCGCCGCCGAAACGCTATCAGCGCTCAATCCCGGCGTCGAGGTCGTGCTGCGCTCCGAACGCGCTACGGACGCCAGCATTGACGGGCTGATCGCTGGGGCCGATGTGGTGCTGGACGGCAGTGATAGTTTCGACACGCGCCGCTTGGTGGCCGAAGCCTGCGCGCGGTCAAAAATCCCGCTGGTCTCCGCCGCCGTGGTGCAGCTTTCCGGGCAGTTGACGGTGTTCAAACCCTATCTCGGCGCGGGCCATCCCGGCTTCACCGACCTCTACCCAACGCCGCCTGCCCCAGGTGCCTTGCCGTCCTGCGCCGAAACCGGCATCCTCGGCCCCGCTGCGGGCGTGATGGGCAGCCTCGCCGCCGTGGAAGTGGTGAAGGAAGTGCTCGGGATCGGCGAGTCGCTGTCGGGCTGGCTGCTGATGTACGAGGCGCTGTGGAGTTCGCTGGATCGGGTGAGGATTGGTTAGGGCTCGATTTTAACGGGCTTCGTCACCCACTCGCCGGTGAGTTTTGGGAAGCCTGCCAAATAGGCTTCTGCCGCTGGGCGGTCCTCAAAGCGAATAATCCGAGGTTCGCCTTTCGGCGCACTCGTTCTGAACAGAAAATCGCCAAGATAATTGATCTTTCCGGCCTCGATGTCGATGCGCGCGAAGGGCCGTTTTGTCTCTTTGTTCACCGTCAGATAATTTGACGTTTGGCCGTTGCCATAGGTTGAAAACAGCTTGAGCGCGTATGTGCCCGGTTCGACCACATGGGCGTAATAACCCATCTTTTTGCCGGTATTGGGGGCGCTCGGCAGGCCCCATCCGGCAAACCGCATCAGGTTTTCCGGCCGCGCCGCCGCGTAAATTCGTTGGCTTTCAGTTTCAGAGAAAATATCGCCGATCAAACGCCCGAACTCGATGGTGCAGTGCGTATCCGAAAAAACGCTGCACAAAAACCCATGCACGACAACGGCCTTATCCGGAGGCAGAGTGGTTTCCGCCGTCACCAGCGGTTCGGGTGGGCGGGCGCAGCTTACCAGAAGCGCGAGGAGAAGAAGGCTAGCCCATTTCATCATCGAAGATCACCGATTGAGACGTCGTTGAGCGGGCATTATCGCCCAAACTCAATCACCTTCGTTACCCGTTCACCCGTGAAATTTGGGAAAGTTTTCAAAAACGCCTCCACCGCTGCCGGGTTTTCCTCCCGTTCGACCGGGACTTCTTCCTTAAACGGCGTCGTGTAGAAGGTGAAATCGCCCAGATAGTAGATTTTTCCGGCCTCAACTTGGACCGGCCCATAGGGTCGGTCGGTTTCGGCGTCTGTGACGTTGAAGGCGATCATCTGGCCATTCACAACGGTGGTGAAGCGGCGCAGAGCGTAGGTGCCGGGTTGGGCGCTATGGGCGTAATAGGCGAAGGTTCGGCGGGCCTCTGGGTTTTCAAAGCTGTAGATATTCTTGTCGCCGGTTAAGCTCCGTAGCCGGTCTTCCGAGCGCAGCGAGAACGCGTCGCCGTTCAGCCGGGTGAACTCGATGGTGCAGACTGTCTCCCGAAAGCTGCGGCAGGCAAAACCATAAACGATGATGGCCTGGTCGCCCGTAACCTTGGTCTCTGGCGTCAAAGGGTCTGGCAGTCGAGCCGCACAGCTTGGTAGGAGTAGAAGGGCGGCACAAACGCTCAAAAGACGTTTTAATGTCACGTTCTATCCTCCAAAAGATGTAGTGAGTCGAGAATTTAATAGATAAGTATATAAATGTCATGCGGTTTTAGGCGTGATCTTGATCCCCCTACCCAAGCCCCCAAAACTCCCCTAAAACCGTGCCTATGCCTCCTACCTTCGCCCGCGCCATCGCCACCGTTGGCGGTTTTACGATGCTCAGCCGGGTGCTGGGCTTTGTCCGCGATGTCGTGCAGGCGGCGGTGTTAGGGGCGGGGCCGGAATCGGATGCGTTTTTGGTGGCGTTCAAGCTGCCGAACTTCTTCCGGCGGCTGTTCGGGGAAGGCGCGTTTAATGCCGCCTTCGTGCCGGTTTTCGCCGGATTGCTGGCGACCGAGGGGCATCGGCGCGCGGTGATGTTTGCCGAACAGGCGTTGGCCGTGCTGCTGGCGGCGCTGATCGTGTTTCTGGGGGTGGCGGAAGCGGGGATGCCGTACCTCACCATGGCCATGGCTCCTGGTTTCATTAACGATCCAGAACGATTTAATCTCACGGTCGATCTCGCGCGCATCACGTTCCCGTATCTATTGCTGGTCTCGCTCGCGTCCTTGCAGTCGGGGGTGCTGAACAGCCTCGACAGGTATGCGGCAGCGGCGGCAACGCCGATCTTGCTGAACCTGTGCATGATCGCGGCGATGCTGGGGCTCGCGCCGATCTTGGGCAAGCGCGGGCTCGATGGGGTGGCGGAAGCGCTCGCTTGGGGCGTAGTTGCC
>VYLZ01000180.1_pt1 | contig 12738 bp, 13 predicted proteins | sample 5115361 | NCBI WGS metagenome assembly VYLZ01 (sample SAMN12291805, study PRJNA351875) | freshwater metagenome | isolation source: freshwater lake | place: USA: Michigan, Sixteen Lake | collected 2013-08-07 | reverse complement strand
CGATGATGAGGACTGAACGAATACTGCGATCTCTTGGCATGGATGGGTTGGATAAATCGAGCCTGCCTGCTCCGCCAAATGGCGGATTCGGCAAAGGCAGGCAAAAATAAGAAGCTTGAGAACCCAATCCTCTCATTTTGAAAATTATATTCTTGAAAATCTAGAGAAATAAAAAAGGAGGCCTAGACCTCCCTTTTTGATGCTGGCAATCGATCAATCAATTCAATTTGATAAACTTTTTTGTGATGATTGATCCACCTACTTCTGCTTTAATAATATACAGACCACCAGGAAGGTCACCAACCAAAAATTCCTTCTCAACTGACTTTGCAACTGGCTGAACAACTACATTTTGATGAACGGCTCCTTGCGCACTTACAAATTGAAGCTGAACAGGCATATCATCCAGTGTATTAAACTTTACGGTCACCATTGACCCATTCGTGGGATTTGGATAAATGCTAAATGAGCTTTCAAAAAGTGATTTTTCAATTCCAGTAATTGGCCCCTGAATACTCAGGTTATCAATTGCCCAACCCCAGCCATGAGAGGCTTGGTCAGCGAATAATCGAAATCGGATTTGAACTTCATCATTGGTCTTAAAATTTCCGTTACCTGTCATTTTAATCAATCTCGTTTTAAAAAGACCGGGGTCACCAACTGCTGTAGAGTTACCGTCCACATCTTTGGATGAATTCCATTTACTTAGCCACGGTGCATTCGCGCGCGCATCATATCCATCTACAAATCTTTTCCAGGTTACTCCCGAATCGGTAGACCCTTCAACAATTACATAATCCCAAAAATTCTGATCGCCAAAAACCGAACCGTTCTCTCCCGGCTCTACTAAAACGATTTCATCAAACAAGATATAGGGATTGTCAGCAGAAATTTTTATTGGAATTCGTAACTGATAAATATAATTCGATTCATCACCTGGGCCACTTCCATCATCGTAGGGATGTTGTGAATGGATGGAGCCGTTGCTAAATCCACTCGGAGTAGTAATGGAATAACTGTTTCCGAAAAAATCAGACGAGGAACCATTGAAGTTATTTTGATAGGTACTTTGAGCCGCAACTGGACCTAAAACAAGAACTGAATAAATACCAGAAGCAGGCGCGGAGGACGAATTTGGTACTGTTGCAAGGTCGGTAGCTACAATTCTATAGGTAAAAGCATCTCCAGTAGCCGTATTAATAGTAGGTATAGACGCACGGTATATCGAAAGGGTATCCAAGTCTTGCGTCATAGCAATGTTTTGAAGTGCTCCGCCATTCTTCTGATACGACAAATTTACCGACCCCACGCCAATATTGTCGGTTACAGTTGCCTGAACTTGAATAGATGGAGCTGAAAGGCTAATGTTATCGAGAGGAACTGTTCTTATCACCGGCTTCTTAGTATCTGGGCCCGATGTAAATTGAAAATACAGCTGCTGGTCTATCTTGCCACTAGAAACCAATTGGCCTGGTTTTGTAAAAGTTCGATTCTTACCGTTGTAATTATCTGTGGCAACAATGTAGTAACTATATAATGTGGGAACGACAACAGGTTTTGGCAATTGAAAGCTGTATGAATTTCCGGCCCCTGGTATCATGGTTGCCTCAATTTCGGCACCTGAGTTAATGATGTACCTGATTTTAACTGTACTGTTGGGGAAATAGCCAGTCGTCCCATCTGTGACTACTGTTGCATTGACAGTAAACGGATTGCTGGTATCCTCTGTATCAATAAGCCGGGTATGTGTAATAAGTGGCGATACCCAACCCATATCAGCAAAAATATTTAATACACTTGGCCCTGGTGAAAGGGTAATTTGTGCTTTATCAAGCTGGGGCCGCATGAGCATGTCCAGCGTGTTAGTATATGTAGCTTGATCTAAATGCGCAATGCTTGAGCCGGGACTCCATGAGCTAGGGGCAAAAAGTTTTGCTCGAGTGCCTGCTATCCCACCCAAACTTAGCGCTGGATTGTAATTTATATTTCTATTCACCAATATACCTCCAAGCGCTGTCGTATTGTTTGTTTGATCTAGAACACGAGCATTACTACTTGCGCCATTTTCTACACCAACATCAAAAATGATTGGGGTTGAACCCAATACACCATATGAACCCAATCCACTATTAACATCAAAACTGTCCGTAAATCCAAGCCCATGTCCTATTTCATGCAGAACTACCGTTGTTAAATTGTACCGAGTAGCGTTGTCATTAACATCATCAGTGTACGCCCAATCTATATCGCTGTTGAATGATGCGTAAATATCATAATTCTGGTAGAGACCGCCTGCGTTGGTGGGCTGGGGATTTAGTTCTTTTCCCGCTAACTTTTCCGCTAAAGCTATTGGATAAAAAACCCCAATCTTTGGTGCTCCATCAAAATTAGCAAACGCAGTTCCATAATTGGCTTGTCCTAGCGTAGTAGGATCCAAAGACCGCCATTGAGCTACGATGTTTATCTTGACTGGCGATTGAATAAGACCCGCCCAAATATCTACTGCTCTTTGAAAAGCTGCCTTCGCATTTGCAGAAAAACCTTCGTAGGTAACTTGAATATTGGTCGTCTGAGTCCTCGCGCCTTTATTGTGAAAGGCAGGTGGCGGCAAATACACAGGGTGACTTTCCCCACTTGCGTAACACACAATTTTTCCACTCGGCTTGATCATGAGCTGCTGGATGTTGTTATGCGTTGTTTTCTGGGAGAAGGATGTAAGGGACCAAAGCATCAAAACAAACCCGAGTCCAATTCTTTTTTTCATCTTACTTTTATATAATTAACCCCGCCTTTTTTGCCAAAACTCAGTTGCTTGTGGCAACTTTTCCCGCCTCATTCCACACTCTCCACACATTTTTATAACATATCTTTTCGATATCCTCTTCTGTGTATCCCCGTTTCAAAAGTACATAAATGAGATTCGGATATTGCGATACGTCTTTCAACCCAGTGGGTAAACTGTCCCCCACCCCATCAAAATCAGAACCGATCCCTACGTGGTTAATACCGGCCACCTTCACCACGTGATCAATGTGGTTGGCCACGATCTCTACATCTGCAAAAAGTGAAGGGTTTGTTTTCCTAAATTCTTCGATCACAGGCTTAGCCAAAGAATCGCTCATTTTCATTTTCTTCTCATCCAACAATGCCGTAAGCTTTTTACGATTACTGTCGTTTTCTGCTCTGACGGTAGAATCCAAAAAGGTGGAACCAAAGTTAATTTGAATAACTCCATTGTGTTCACCGAGCTTTTTGATCATATCATCGCTCATGTTGCGAATAAACCCAGGCGTATAAATCCGGCAGGACGAATGAGAAGCAATACAAGGAGCCTTGGACAGTTTCATCACTTGGTAAAACGTGCTGTCCGAGACGTGCGAAATGTCGACCATGATGCCTGTCTTGTTCATTTCAGCAACCACCTCTCTTCCAAACGGACTTAGGCCATTCCAGGTTCTTGTGGTGTCATAGGAAGAATCGCAAATCTGATTGTCCTTACCATGGGTGAGCGTAATATAGCGGATGCCTCGATCGTAAAAATATTTTACATTCCTTAAATCATCTCCGATGGGTGCACCATTTTCCATGCCCAGCGGCAATGAAATTTTTCCAGCTTTGAAATTGGCCTCCACCTCTGCCGGTGTATTCGCACGGGCAAATTTATCTGGAATTTGGGCAGCAATACCATCGATCATGTTGATTAATGAGTCTGCCAAACCCTTTCCTTTATCTGGTTGCAGCTGATAAGAAGACGGAATGTAGATGGACATAAATGGCGCATCTAGCCCGCCCTTTTTTGCACGTTCGTAGTCAAAATCACCTTCTTTTGTCGATACAGGGATGCCCATGTATTCCCGATCCATTTTGAAGTTTTTTACTTTTAATCGGTAGGGTAAATCTACGTGCCCATCGGTAATGATAAATTTATGAGCTAACTCATCTGCATAGGCTCTCAACTGCGCGTCATCCATCCGATCTACTGGCTTTTTTTCAGCACAACTAAAAAGGCACAAGGCAAAGCAGAAGGACATCAGGGCGTTGATTTTCATTTTTAGAGATAAAAGCTCAAGTTAATTAATTTTTCTATTCCCATTTATTGAATTTTATCCGCCAATGCACCAGGCAATTGGAACGTTAAAAAAGTGCAGTTATTCAGCTGTTACTGTCAGTTTCCATCTTAATGTGTAGTTTTAAGACTACAAATACTCGCTTATGATTATCGTTGCAGATAGTGGTGGGTCAAAAATTGACTGGCGATTCCTAAAGGCAGATCGAACCATCGCGCAAGCCAACAGCCCTGGCTTTAATCCTTACTACCAGCCGATTGATCATTTAGAAACGATAATAAATGAATCATTGTTCCCGCAAATCAATGAGCCTGTCACAAAGATTTTTTACTACGGCACGGGTGTATCGTCAGAAAAAAATCAACAATTGATTCAGTCGGCATTTGCCGAACATTTTGGCTCGGCAAAAATTGAAATTGGGTGGGACTTGTTGGCTGCCGGTCGTGCGCTTTGTGGCCAAGAGGCTGGAATAGCTTGCATCTTGGGTACTGGCTCCAATTCTTGCCAATATGATGGGAAGGAAATTGTAGACAATGTTGCAAATCTAGGCTGGATACTGGCAGATGAGGGCTCAGGGTCTTACTTGGGTAAGCAAATAGTATTTGACTACTTCCGAAAAAATATGCCTGATACATTGGCAGCGCAATTTCATGCAAGATTCCCCTGGACACGCGAAGAAGTATTGGAGAAAGTGTATCAACAGGAAAAACCAAGTGCTTTTCTGGCCAGTTTTGCCAAATTCATATTCCAGCATCTGAAAGAGCCTTATTGTTATAAACTCGTCTATAACAGCTTTTCTGACTTTTATGAAAATAATGTTATGAGGTATCCGGATTACAAAAAGTTGAAAGTCCATTTTACAGGCTCCATCGCTTTCTACTTCAGTGACGTGCTTCGGCAAGTGGCCAACGACAAGGGCATCACCGTGAAAAACATTTTGGAGGGTCCCATTGCAGGACTTACTCTTTATCACCAAAAGGATTTATGATTTTAATTTTTGAATGCTGAACTTTGAACCCTGAATTGCACTCATTAGCGCCAGAATACCAAGCCCCGATAAACTTTGAGCACGACTGAATCTTCTTCGCACTACAGCCAACTGGAAACCATGGGCTTGCCCGAACTACTCGCAAGTATAAACCGCGAAGATAGTGGTGTGCCCGCAGCCGTTGGAAAAGTCATCCCTAAAATACAAGCATTGGTCGAAGCGATTGGTGAAAAAATGAAATCGGGCGGCCGCCTATTTTACATAGGTGCTGGCACGAGTGGCCGATTGGGTGTACTTGATGCCTCTGAAATACCACCCACCTACGGAGTGCCTCAAGGAAAAGTAATCGGCTTGATAGCAGGCGGAGATATGGCGATTCGCGAGGCCGTAGAAAATGCGGAGGATGATGCCTCTCAGGCCTGGAAAGATTTGCTAAAACATTCTATAAGTGAAAAAGATGTTTTGGTGGGCATCGCTGCGTCTGGCCGGACGCCATATGTAATTGGAGGGGTGAGAACCGCCAGAGAAAATGGTATCATTACAGGCTGCATCACATGCAATACTGGCAGCGAACTGGCCGCCAGCGTAGATTACCCTATTGAGGTAGTCGTGGGACCCGAGTTTGTCACCGGAAGTACGCGCATGAAGGCGGGTACGGCCCAGAAACTTGTTTTAAATATGATCTCTACGGCTGCTATGATCCAATTAGGCAGGGTAAAAGGAAACAAAATGGTAGACATGCAGTTGACCAATCACAAACTCGTCAACCGCGGAGTTAAAATGATCATGGACGAACTGAAAGTAAGCGAGCAAGAAGCAAGTGACTTACTTTCTCGTTTTGGAAATGTGCGAAAGGCGATTGAAAGTAAAAGATAAACGTCATCATTCTTTACAATCAATCCGGTAACAAACGTGCATCAAATTTTGCCCTTTGAAAATTGGCTAAAATATTACGATTCATCAACTGATGAACGCTCTCCATTTTTTGAAAAAGAATACAACTTCGACCTTTATTCTGAGACTATTTACGGGTACTACATAGACCCCTCGTGGGACTATTTTGGTTCGGAGACTTTGTATTTAAAAATCTTATACGCAGACTATGATGAAGGGTTTGCCATCCTTGAATTTTTGGGCGAATGGAATGATACCATCGAAAACGATATCATGACACTGAAGCGAAATTTTATCGAATTGCTAGCTCACGAAGGAATAAACAAGTATATATTGATCGGAGAGAACATTCTCAATTTTCATGGTTCTGATGACTCGTACTACGAAGAGTGGTTTGAAGATGTTGAAGAGGGATGGATTGCCGCGGTGTGTTTCCCGGATTTCATTCAACAAGAATTGCGGAAATATCGGGTAGATAATTATATCAATATGGGTGGCACATTACAAATTGAAATATGGCGCACTTTGCATCCACTGCAATTCTACCAATTGGTGAGTCAATTAATCCAGCGAAGGCTTGGCTGATTTAGGACATTTAAGACACAGGCTCTTTTTTAAGAGTACTTTCTTGAATATCTACTACCATGATAAAAAAATGGCGGATGCCCTTGTTTGGAACATCCGCCATCTCAATTTAATTAGAAAGATACTTACTCTAGTCTAAAACTAATTGGAAGAGTAAATTTAGACTTAACCGGTTTACCTCCAACTTTTGCAGGATTCCAACGGGGGCTGCTCAATAATATCCTGCGAGCTTCATCCTGAAATCCGTAGATAGTTGGTTCATAACGAAATGTTACATCTGTAGGATTACCTTGCTCATCAAGAAAAACAGTTGGATAAACAGTTCTTGATTGACGTGCCTCTAAAGCCTTTTCAGGATACTGCAAATTCTCGCTTAAATACTTGTCCAAAGCTTTTTCCCCACCTGGAAAACTTGCAGGTTCATCTGTGATAAAAAAATACATCTGCACATCATGAACCACTATCACCTCTGGTTCAGCAGCAGGTGCTGGCGTAGGGGCAGGTATTACGTCTGTAGATTCAAAAATCGGATCAGAGTCAACCGATACCTTGTTGGTGCCCACTTTTTTTGACGCAGTGTTTGGAGTGCCCTTAGCTTTATTATGCTTAGCAGCATAAAAAGCAACGATCGCTGCGGTATCAATTTCAGCGGGCACAATTACAGTAACTGTATCTGTTTTGGGAATTGAATCTGAAGCCGTTTGATCTTCAGCTTTTTTACCAGGGTTGCAGGCTTGAGCTAGTACTAGCAATCCTAATGCGTACATGAATACTTGTTTTTTCATTTTTTTCGATTTTGTGTTTAGGTGTAGGGAGGTTTAGATTTGGGTTAAAATTACTACAATTTCTTTATTTTGAAACTCTTGTGTAAAAAAAGGGCGGTGTAGTTTGAGAATTCGCTCGTCCGAAAGGCGTTAAACTCGGTTAATAATAATCCCATCAATATGCGCTTCTTCAAACGGTTGAATGGCTTCGGTGTGGTTTTCAAATTTCATTCAGAAAGAGTTGCGGAAATACTGCGAAGGACTGGGTGAGTTTTCCTTATAGAAGTGCCAACTGCGCGCTGCCCACTTCTGCGTCACCTGGAACAAGGTATTGACGTTTTGTTTTTAACTCCTGACAAAGAACACGCGTTCTCTTGGTAACGCCTTTCTTGAACCACCTGCCATGAAAACTAAAAATGCTCCCTTGGGGCAATTCACTAACTAAAACAGCCTTGTTGGATTTATCATCATATGCCCGAAAAAGTGCCGTGAGTTCCGAATCTGAAAAACTAGATGCTTTGGGATTGGCCATGTGCTTTCTTAACCCCTTCAGCAATGGCAAAGGAAAAATAATTGGGTCCATGACTGGCACCATCAACTCCTGAAACACAGCTTTCCACTCTTTCCCATGCGCGCTCACACGATGACCAAATTGAAGGTGAACTTTTAGATGCGCCACCTCGTGGATATAGGTGGTAAGAAAAAGATAGGGGTGAATATCTTGGTTAATCGTTATCTGCTGAGTTTGTCCGGGGCGATACGTGAAATCGCCCACCTTAGACAGTCGCGCCTTTCTCAACTTGAAATTAAAGCGGTAGGATTCCCACAGTGAAAACGTGTAATCCACAGATGCCGTTGGGACGTGCTTTTCTAAAATCTGCCTTACTTCTTTTGAATTCATAGAAATAAAAAAAGGCTTTATCTCTAAAGCCTTCCCGGGAAAACAATCTTGTGAGATTGATTACTTTACGGCAGCAGAATCAACTGCAACAGCAGCAGAGTCAACAACTACAGGAACAGCTGCAGCGATAGAATCAGCTATTCTGATTGAATCAGCCTTTGCTTGTGCAGCAGCCTCTTCAGCTTTTTTGCCACCACCGCAAGCAACCATTGCTACTGCAAAGCTACATACGATAACAGATGCGATAAATTTTTTCATAGTTTACTGGTTATTAAAATTTGCGCAAAGGTAGCAAATTGTGTCATATTAGAAGCTGACAGTAAGAAAATATTGCAATTTGATGAAAGATAGCCTCCAAAAATGACCACTCTACCAGGCATTAGGATAACTCAATCGTTTGTTGAATTATTTCTTTCGGAAGAAAAGTCGGATGGGTACGCCTTCAAAGCCAAATTTTTCGCGTAGCCTATTTTCCAGAAAACGTTGATAAGACTCCTGAATGTACTGGGGAAGATTACAGAAAAAAGCGAAGGAGGGTGATCGAGCAGTGACCTGAGTTATGTATTTTATTTGAATATGCTTACCCTTGATAGCCGGAGGCGGGTAATGAACAATTTCAGGCAGCATAGCGTCATTCAACTCTGAAGTCGGTATGCGCTTGGTTTTATTCTTGTACACTTCTACAGCTTTTTCCATTACCTGGAAGATTCGCTGCTTGGTCAAAGCAGACGCAAAAAGTATCGGCAGATAATCGATGGGTGCCAGCTTCTCTTGAATGTCTTTCTTAAACTTATCTGCGGTTTTGGTATCCTTTTCTATTAGATCCCATTTATTGATCATCACAACAATTCCTTTCGTCTGCTTTTGGGCAAGGACAATGATATTCACATCCTGCGACTCCAGGCCGCGCTCAGCATCAATCACCACGATACACACATCACTCTCTTCCAATGCACGCAACGAACGAAGTACAGAATAAAACTCAATGTCTTCCGTTACTTTACTTTTCTTTCTGATACCAGCCGTATCAATGAGAATGAAATCATTCCCGAACATTTTATAACGCGAATGAATGGCATCGCGGGTAGTGCCTGCCTCTTCGGTTACAATGCTCCTTTCATTTCCCAGAAGCACATTTAGCAAGGACGATTTTCCAGAATTAGGTCTTCCAACAATTGCAATTTTGGGTATACCAGCGTCAGGATCTTCCACGCCTTCCTCAGGAAAAATTTTGACCAGTTCGTCTAATAGCTCTCCAGAGCCAGATCCATTCTCTGCAGATATGGGATAAACCTCGCCCAGGTTCAGTTCGTAAAACTCATTCGCTTCAATAGTCTTTGCAGGGGTATCAACTTTATTGGCCGCAACAAATACGGGTTTCTTTGATTTACGAATCACCTTGGCAAACTCTTTATCATAACCTGTCAACCCGTCTTTACAATCCACCATGAAAATAACGGCCGAACATTCTTCAAGCGCTAACTCTACCTGCCTGCGAATGGCAGACTCAAATTTATCATCCGAGCCGGTAACGTAACCACCTGTATCTATGACCGTAAAAAATTTATCTGTCCACTGCGCATAGCCATAGTGCCGGTCACGGGTAACACCCGGCATGTCATCCATGATTGCCTGCCTTTGTTCTACCAAACGGTTAAAAAAAGTTGATTTACCCACATTGGGTCTGCCTACTATTGCTACAATGTTTGCCATTCGTTAATGCTCAATTTTCGATGCGCAAATTTGCCGATTAGAATCCGAATTGTCATTGACGAATTGGCTAATCGACCCATTGCCCAATTATTCTATGTATCCAAAATGTTTCAACTTCAATTTCTCTTTTCGCCAATTGTTGGCCACTTTCACATGAGTCTCTAAGAACACCTGCTTACCGAAGAATGCTTCCATACTAGCTCTCGCCTCGGTTCCAACTTTTTTCAGAGAGCTCCCTGCTTTTCCTATCAAAATTCCCTTTTGCGAATCACGCTCCACGTAGATAGTGGCTCGAATTTTTATAATCTTCTCGCTTTCTTTAAATTCTTCAATACTAACAGCAGAGCTATATGGAATCTCCTGGCTGTAGTTCATAAATATTTTTTCCCGAATCATCTCGGCTGAGAAGAAACGTTGACTCCTATCAGTGAGATCGTCTTTTGGATAATAGGCCGGATGCTCTGGCAAGTACTTTTTAATAGTAGGTAAGAGTTGTTCCAGGTTGATTTCCTTTAATGCTGAAACGGCTATTATTTCTTCGGCTTTTATATATTCCCTCCAGTAATCAATTTTGTCTTTTACCTGAGAGCCCACCGCTAGATCCGCTTTATTGATAATTAGTAAAATGGGCGTGGTAATATTTTTAAATGGGGCAAAGAGCAGCTCATCATACTTTTCGCCTAACTCAACAATCAACAAAATCAGATCAGCGTCTTCCAATGACACTTTAACATACCCCATCATCGCTTCGTGCAATTCGTACTTAGGCTCTAAGATTCCCGGGGTATCAGAATAGACAATTTGAAAATCGTCACCGTTTAAAATACCCATGATTCGATGCCGGGTGGTTTGGGCTTTGGGTGTAATAATCGACAGGTTTTCCCCAACCAATTTGTTCATTAGGCTCGACTTGCCCACGTTGGGCTTGCCTACAATACTTACAAAACCAGATTTATGGGGGGTTGACATACGGCTTAATAATAAAAAACCCCTGACTCAAATAGAGTCTGGGGTTTTAGTAGCGGGGACAGGACTCGAACCTGTGACCTTTGGGTTATGAGCCCAACGAGCTACCAACTGCTCCACCCCGCGATTTGGATTGCAAAAGTAGAACCAAAGGGATTAATAAACAAGCACACACCAAAAGGAAAGCTTCTCAAGGAGAGAGGTGTCTTCCCAAAAATGGATTTACCGGGTCCTGAGTTGTAGTAAAGACAACCCAATTCATATCTTCAAAAAAGTGGCTAATCCCTTGAATTTCTGAGTAATGTTGATCATTCATCCCCAACAAGCGCACCATTGTAAACGGTCGTTTCGACTGGCATAGCGATTGGATAACTTGGATAACATCAACGAAACCTTCAGCCGTGAAAATTTTCATCATTATTTGTACCTCCATTCTTATTTTAACAGGGCCCTTGTCAATCGCTACCACAAAGCACATCAGCCCAGAAATCACAACATTAACAACTAAGGATTTGCTGGTGTTGAGAGCGACCCGAAAGTTCAAAGGTGCCGAAATTGAAGTGTTTTCATCCTCCGGCTATTTGGTTACATCTGGAAAATTAAACAAGAGAAAGATGATTATCGACTTCAAAAGTGTAAGAAGCGGCTCCTACCTGATTCGAGTAAAAAAGGGCAACACGCAAGAGGAATTTAGTTTTACAAAACAATAAAAGAGATCTGTTAAAAATGAAAGCAATCAAGTCTTCGCTGAACCTACTGGTTTATTTGATTTTACTTGCTTGGTAATAAATCTGCTTTTTTTCGAAAGTCGGAAATCAAAAGCAAACCAAAGAAGGTAATGATGCCATTGATAATCAACACCTCAATTCCAATCTTATAGCCTCCGAACCAATTCTGTGAATTGACACTTAATATATAGGAAAGCGCTGGCGCCAATACACAAACGAAAGGAACGAGCACTCCTTTGATCTTCCATTTTGTTAAACTGATTTCTCATTCACCTCCTTGAAAATAATAATGATCAACAGAAACAACACAGAAAAGCCCAAGTGAACCATAAATTTCTGCTGCTGTTTTACTTTCTCTGGCTTCGTTTTGAAATGAAGGAAATCAATACAAAACGAGGTAGTCAATCCCGCTAAAGCCGAATCTGCGCTCGCATAAGAAGAAGCCGTTATCCCCAAAAGAAACAAAATACCAACCAGGCCACCCAACTCGTTAAAGGCAAGGCGTGGATAAAGCTCATCCGATAAAGCAGGTATCGATAGCCCTTTTTGAGTGCTGTATAAGTAAAGTAAGGCACCCAATGTCAAAAACAAAAGATTAACAACAACCAATGTAAGGCTAAACCAAAACATGATCTCTTGATCCATTCCGGTCATTGTAATAGCAATGAATGCACCTCCCAAAAATTGTTTGGGGAAAAATAACGTTGAGTTAACATCATCAAAATAAAAAATTCTGGAAAGGCCTGCGGCTTGAATGGAATCAACCATGCTTGAAAAAGAAAAATCTAGCTTATCTGCAATTTGCCACACAGTGACGGCTACCGCAGTGACGAGGAGTCCAAACAATTGTTTTTACTCCTCCTTTAAATGTATAAATCCAAATTAGCCCAATGGTGGTAGCAACCGTCACGATGAAAGGAACGCCCCACGCATCAAATAAAAAGAGTTGTAAAACAGTGGCCGCCAAAAATAGCCTAAGCGAAGATCCAATAGTCCTCGAAACCAAGAAAAAGAAAGCTCCGGTTTTATAGGACCAGTTGTCAAAACGCTGCTCTAGGTATGTATAAATCGAGATAACGTTGAGTCGATAATACAGAGGCATCAACACTCCAATAATCACCCAGTAGCCCAC
>VYLZ01000156.1_pt1 | contig 12790 bp, 8 predicted proteins | sample 5115361 | NCBI WGS metagenome assembly VYLZ01 (sample SAMN12291805, study PRJNA351875) | freshwater metagenome | isolation source: freshwater lake | place: USA: Michigan, Sixteen Lake | collected 2013-08-07 | reverse complement strand
GCAGCATGCCACCGATGCCGCCACCTGGGCCAGCACCCACACCCAGCTCGAGAGCCGCGGCGCTACCGCCATCACCGGCCCCTTCCGCACGGGCACGGCCGCCATGCCCTACACAGGCGCGCAGAGCTACCCTGCCATCGCCACGCCCGCGCCCAATACGCTGAGCTACTACGACGACTACGACTTTGACGGCGACAACGTCCCCGATGCTGCCTATGCCTATGTACCCGATGCTGCCTTCCCCGCGCTCACGCCGCACCCCTGGCCCATCGGCCTGCCTACAGGCACCGCCACGCGCGTAAAAACCCCCAGCCAGGCAGACCAACTGTTAAGAAATGTCCAATACTACGACAGCAAGAACCGCGTCCTCTACACCTACGCCGAAGAGTACCCCGCTGGCACCACCCAAACCTGGACCGAGTACAACTTCGTAGGCTGGGTGATGAAACGCAAAACGGCACAGACATTTGCCAGCCGCACCACCACCATCCTCGAGCGCAACGAATACGACCACGCCGGCCGCCTGCTCCGCGTCTTCCATTCTATAAATGGTGCCACCGAAACCCAGATTGCAGCGTATAGTTACAACGAGTTGGGGCAGATGGTAACCCGGCAATTGCACAAAAAACCTGACAACTCATTTGCACAGACTGTTCAGTACCGCTATACCATACGCGATTGGATAAATACAGTAAGTGCTGAACTTTTCTCATTCAAACTAGACTACAACGAAAGCGCTGTACCTGGCTATAAACCCATGTACAACGGCAACATCAGCGCCAGTACTTGGACACATCTGGGTGAAACAGGCAAAGCATATAGGTTTAGCTATGACCGATTAGACCGATTAACGGATGCTGAGTCTTTCTCACTGCCCACGCCCAGTTCGTATTCACTGGATAATACCGTGCGTGAAGGGCCCTTTACTTATGATGACAACGGGAACCTGAAAACCCTCCGCCGTGCACTCAATGGGCAGTTGGTAGACGACCTGCTGTTCCGCCACGTAGGTAACAGGCTTATGGCCGTGCTGGACAATAGCACCAATACTACCGAAACCTATTTTAAGGATAGCAGCAGCCCATTAAGTACTGACGACTATGCCTACGATGCCAACGCAAACGTAGTGTCAGATGCCAACAAACGCATCACTAGCATTACGTATAACAATGGCAACAAGCCAGGCAAAATCACTTTTTTCACAGGGGATTATTACCAGTTCATTTACGATGAGGCCAATGCCTTGCGTAGGCGCATCGTAAGCGAAGGTAGTGTACTCACCACCACCGATTATGTGGCGGGCTTCCAATATGTTAACAATGTATTGGATTTCATCCCTTCGCACGATGGCTACGTAAAATCAAACCCTGATAATTCTTTTGAATACCGCTATGCCATAAAAGATCATCTGGCTAGTACGCGAGTCGTAGTAAAACAGGATGGGACCCTGGATCAGAAGAACGACTACTACCCTTTTGGTCTTGAAATTTACAGAACAGGCGCCGTAGCCCAGTGGCAGTTTAAGTACAATGGCAAAGAGAACCAGAATAGGTTGGGCTTGGGCTGGTACAACTATGGCTTCCGCTACTACGATGCCACCATAGGTCGCTTCCCACAGCTAGACCCGTTGGCACGTAGCTTTGTTTACCTGACACCGTTTCAGTACGCCAGCAACGACCCAGTCAAGAATATTGATTTAGATGGATTAGAGGGGAGACAAGATTTACTAGTATTTGATCCCAATTACCAGAGGGCTTCACCCGAAGATAAGGAGGCGATACAGTCTACGCATAGAGACGTAGCTGTTTTGGGATACTCAGTTGCGACGATATTTGTGCCGGGGCCTGAAGACATATTAATGGCAGCCACAATTTCAAAATTTGCAAATTTTGGAAAGATTGGTAATCTTCTAGCCAAAGTTTTTGGAAAAAGTGATGAGGCCGCTGATGCAACAAAAGCATTAAACAGAGCTGAAGATGGTACAAAAAAAGGGTCAACTGTTCTCGAAAATGCTAAGAATGGTAAAGATTTTGAGAAAAAGGTTACAAAGAACCTTGAGGAAACCGGTCACACAGACATTGCAGAACAGGTTTCAGTTGTACCCAATGTAGAAGGTGCTAAAAGAGTTAGGCTCGATAACGTGAGTAAAAAAGACGGAGAGATAAAACTTACTGATGCAAAAGGATCTGAAACTGCATCTTTTACTAAGAACCAAAAGGACGGTTACCCTGCGATAGAGCAACATGGAGGAACTGTAGTTAGTGATAAAGGGAAAGAATTAGGTTATCCTGCAGGTACGCGAATCCCACCCACTAAAGTTGATATTGTTAGGCCAACTGATTTGAAGACCCCATGACAAAACGCAGTTTTCTAAAATCAGAATTGTTAAAAAGCTTGTCTACCTTGTTTAAGAGTTTGGGGTTCCAAGTAAATAAATCTGGTGAGTACTTTAAAAAAAATAAAGACGGGTTGTGTAGCTTTCATTTGGTTTTTTTAACCAGAGATGAAGGATGGGAGATTAATCCAACTATGGCAATTAGGGTTGATCTGATAGAAGATATATTTCATAAAACTTCGAACTTTGAAGAAAAATTTAAAAAGGGCACTCCAACAATAGGAATATCTATTGAAAAATATTTGAACAATAACAAAAATTACCGTTTTAACTTAATCAAAGAATCACAAATAGATACTATTACTCAGGAGTTGTATAGCCTATTTAAAGATATTGCTTTGCCTTTCTTCGATAAATTTAGTTCTCTTGAGGCTTTAGATAGGGCTCTGAATACTAATCTTGATGATACCTCACTTACGGGTAGTATTTTCAAAGGATCAAAAGCCCTAATCGTGGCAAAGTTAGTAAACAGAGAGGATTACAAAATGATTAGGGATTTCTATCTTAGTTACTATACTAGCTTTTCAGGTGGTTTTTATCTTCCAGAATTTAAAGAGCTAGTTGCTTTACTGGATAAAGATGTTTTTAATAGATGAGTGATGATGCACCAGTTTTGTTGTTTTGGCCTTAGTGATCCTGTGCAAGGGTTGTTGTTTTCAGCCTAAAAAGTGAAAGCTAAAATTCTTCTAGTTCTTTCACTTTTCTTACTTTTCAGTAAGCCAGTCAGTACCTTTTCACAGGGCCGCACCACCACCGTACTTGAGCGCAACGAATACGACCACGCCGGCCGCCTGCTCCGCGTCTACCATTCTATAAATAGTGCCGCCGAAACCCAAATCGCGGAGTACACCTACAACGAACTCGGCCAGCAGGTTGCCAAAAACCTGCACAAGAAACCCGATGCCACTTTTGCACAAACCCTCTCGCAACGCTACAACGAGCGCGGCTGGCTCACCTCACTCACAGCCAATCTATTCCAGATGCAGTTGGATTATGTGCAGAGCAGCATACCCAGCTACGCCCCACAATACAATGGCAACATAAGCGCCATCACCTGGACGCACCTCAGTGAACTTGGTAAAGCGTATCGCTTCAGTTACGACAGGCTTAGCCGCCTTACCAATGCTGAGTCTTTCTCACTACCTACACCCAGCACCTATACGCTCGACAATACCATCCGTGAAGGCAATATCAATTATGATGCCAATGGCAATATTCTTACTTTATTAAGAAACCAGGCAGGCATTGCTGCCGACAATCTATCCTACCGATACGAGGGCAACCGCCTGCGTTCCGTGGTAGATGCCAGCACTGACAACACCGAGAATTACTTCAAAGACAATGGCGCACCCCTCTCCAGCAACGACTACTCCTACGACGAATGCGGCCGCCTCATCGCAGATGCCAACAAAGGCATCACCAGCGTAACGTACAACAACAACAGCCTGCCCATTCGCATCGAGAAAAGCGCCACCCAGTTCTATCAGATGGTGTACGACGAAGCGGGCACCCTCCGCCGCAAAGTCGTAACAAATGGAGCCGTGGTAACCACTACAGATTACGTGGCTGGCTTCCAGTACGAGAATGGCATACTTGATTTCATCCCGCATGCTGAAGGCTATGTCAAATCAAATCCAGATGCTACATTTACGTATATGTATGCCATCAGAGATCATTTAGGAAGTACTAGGGTAGTGGTAAAGCAAGATGGTACACTATCTCAAAAGAATGACTACTACCCGTTTGGCCTGGAGATTTATAGAGTTACAGGCGGCGCCCAGTGGAACTACAAGTACAATGGCAAAGAAACACAAGTAGCGCTAGGATTGGGTTGGATAAACTATGGAGCCCGTTACTATGACCCAGCATTGCCTGGATTTACTACTATTGACCCTAAAGCAGATCATGTTACATATTCTACACCATATGCTTATACAGTCGGGAATCCGTTGAAGTACGTCGACCCTGATGGTAAATTACCCATACTACCACTTCTAATCCCTTTTATAAAAGGTGCATCAATTGAGATTGCAGCTCAAGTAACAGTAAACATGGCCTTAAAGAATCAAAGCTTGGGTCAAGCTATTATGAATTTAGACTTAGGGGATGTAGCTATATCTGGAGCTATGGGATATATCCCAGGTGCAAATGAAATGAAAACTTCATCAAGGGTAGGTGTGATTATTGCAGGAGAATTAACTAAATCAGTTGTAAACATTGCTCCAGGTGATAAAAATTCTGAAACTATTGAAACTGATGTTAACAAGATAGCAGTAAATACAGTTCTAAATGTAGCAGGTGGTAAGATTTTAGGAGATGGAGGAGCTGCCGTAGGTAATTCAGTTTCAAAAGTTATGAACTCTGCCAAAAAAGAAGCTTTATCTTTACCGTCTGCCGTGAGAGGTCAGGCTATGCAATCAATTGAAAGTGTCGCAGGCTCATTACCAGGCAAAGTATCGCAAGCTGCAGAAGCCGGAGGGAATTACTTGTCAAACTCTGTAGCTGGAGGAGTTGTGACATCAACCTTTAATGAAAAATCTAAACCCAAGAATTTAATGGTATTACCTAAACAACAATTATCTCCAGCGGATAACACAAGGACAAATTTTACGCCTAGATAAAAAGTATGGCGGAAAACAAAGAAAAAGTCAGAAGAGTATATATCGCTTATGCGATAGTTGGTGTAATCCTCGCAATTGCCTTATACTGGAAGCAACAGAGAGGTGATGAAATTGAGTCTAAGCTAATGAAAAGCGGGGTTACAGCTTTTGCGGTTATTTATGATAGATGCGATAGCAGAACTTGCAGTTACTACGTATATAAGTTTTTAGTTTTGGATAAATGGCATGATGGGCATGCACCGTTAACAATTAAAGCAGGTATTGGAGACACTATTCAGATCGTATTTTTGCCCGAGGATCCCGACGTTAGTAGATTTGGTTATAAATTCATGCCAGAAAGCGAGAAGCATTATCCTATAATTAGATACAAAAAATAGCAAAGTTTTGCGGTAGACGTACGGTACAACGAACGCGGCTGGTTCAAAACCCAGAACTCTCCCCGCCTCTCTTTAACCTTACTCTACGAAGACCACCCAACTGCATCCCTAAAAAGGTTTAATGGCGACATTTCGGGCATGAGCTGGCAGCACAGCGGCGAGGCCCTGCGCAAGTACGATTTTACCTACGACCGTTTAAATCGTCTTTTGCACGCCCGCATGCCTGGTGCAGCATTTGAAGAACGCAGCATAACCTATGACAACAATGGAAATATTCGAATGCTTACCCGCACCGAGAATGGCATAGTAATAGATTCCATGCGATATTCGTACATGGGCAACCGGCTACATAATGTACGCGACTATGCCTTAACCCCAGGCGTAAATGATTTTCGCGACAATGGAAATACAGGCACCGGCCAGGAGTATAGCTATGATGCCAATGGCAGCATGAATGCCGACCTAAACAAAGGAATCATTAGCATATCGCATAACCTGCTAAACCAGCCGCTGGTCATCAATTTAATCGGTGGCAAGCGGTTAGAATATGTCTACACAGCTTCTGGCGTAAAGCTGCGCCGCCGCACCTTTAACGGTGCCGTAAAAGACAGCACCGACTACATCAATGGCATGCAGTATGAAGGCGGCATCTTAGACATGTACCCCCATGCTGAGGGCTATGTGAAAATCAACCCCAACAATACGTTTCAGTATAACTATACGCTGAAAGACCATTTGGGCAATACACGGGTCGTGCTGGCACAGGATGGTACGGTATTGCAAAGAAACAATTACTATCCATTTGGCAAAAGTATAGATGCATGGGACTATAGCGGTCCAGGTTCAGCCTACAAGTACAACTACAACGGCAAAGAAAGCCAGATTGCCCTTGGCCTGAACTGGAACAACTACGGCGCCCGCTACTATGACCCGCAGCTTGGCCGTTGGCATGTGGTAGACCCGATTACGGAATCACAAGAAAACTTCTCTCCATATAATTATGTTAGTAATAATTCGGTTAAAAACCTTGACCCAGATGGCCGCTTCCCTATATTAGGCCTATTGGCAGGAGCAGGTATTGGTGCATTAGTTGGTAGTGGGATAGAAATAGCTTCACAATTGTACAATAATGGTTCTGTAGATAATTGGTCGGCTGTAGGAGGTGCGGCATTGCAAGGTACTATCACTGGTGCCGCAGCAGGTTTGACCGGCGGTGCTAGCCTATTGACAACAGCAGCAGTTTCTGGTGGTGCAAATGTTATCGGTGGCGCAGCTAACAGAGCCGTTCAAGGTCAGGAGACAACGGTAGCCAATGTGGTAACTGATGCAACCGTTGGAGTAGCATTGGGTGCAGCAGGAAAACTGGTTGGAAATGCAGTAAGCAGCGGAACAAATAATTTGTCTAACTCTGCAAAGGGCAAATTGGGCGAAGCCGTTACTGCGATTAAATATGGTGCACAAGGGTATAAAAGTGCAGGCAAAACCGAAGTTTTAACAGGTGGTCGGACTGCAACAGGAAAACCAGCTAAAGCTATTTACGACCATGGAATGACTAATATATTTACTGGCAAAAAATTAACAGTCGAAAGTAAGTTTAACGGCTCTACATTAACACCTAACCAAGCAGCAGCCCAGTCAAGAGTAACTACACCAGGTGGACTAATCATTGACAAAACCACAAGTCAAGGGCTTGGAAATAATGCGAAAGCAGTAACAGTAGGAACAGGTGCCGGTATAGATTCTCAAAGAAATAAACAGCCTTAATATGGGAATTTTTTATAGTGTTTCAGAGAAACAGTTACTAACTGACAGAAACAATTTAATTAAAGAAGTGGGAATCCCTTCTCTTCTAAAAAGTGGTTTTACGAAGTCGCCATTTTTGGGAATTTGGTTTGGAGAATATGATACTGATATAAAAGGTTATTCTTATGAACTATGCAGATTAAATAATAATTATTTAGAAATTATTGATTTATCCATATTAAAGAATGAACATTGGATTAAAATTTATTTAAATGTTTTTGAATTAGAACCAGTACCAAAACGATTAGAAGACTTAGCTGGAAAAGATGGAATAAAATTTCACATGCCCCCAAATAGCATAACTAAGATGCGGTTACGTAATGACGACTATAAAGGCCCACCTTTGTTTTATATGTTGTTTTTGCCCGAACATAAAGTCGGGAGCTACTATACAAAATATGGCTATGAAGCTGAGATAGAAAAACTCAAAAAATTGATAAAATCAGATATGGAAAACATAGATAATTCTGTTAAAAGATGGCATGAGCTACACAAGCCTAATATTACAGACTGGGAAGGAAATATTATTCGATCATGAGAGATGCTGCATAAACTTTGATGTTTTGAGCCTAAAAAGTGAAAATTAAACTTCTATCGTTTCTTTCACTTTTCCTGCTTTTAAATAAGCCAGTCAGTACCTTTTCGCAGGACCGCACCACCACCATCCTCGAGCGCAACGAATACGACCATGCCGGCCGCCTACTCCGCGTCTACCATGCCATCAATGGTGCCGCCGAAACCCAAATCGCCGAGTACACCTACAACGAACTCGGCCAGCAGGTTGCCAAAAACCTGCACAGGAAACCCGATGCCACCTTTGCCCAAACCCTCTCGCAACGCTACAATGAGCGTGGCTGGCTTACCTCACTCACAGCCAATCTATTCCAGATGCAGCTGGATTATGTGCAGAGCAGCATACCCAGCTACGCCCCACAATACAATGGCAACATAAGCGCAATAACCTGGACGCACCTCAGTGAACCTGGCAAAGCTTATCGCTTCAGTTACGACAGGCTTAGCCGCCTTGCCAATGCTGAGTCTTTCTCACTACCTACGCCGAGCACGTACACACTCGACAATGCCATTCGCGAAGGCAACATTAGCTACGATGCCAATGGGAATATTCTCACTTTATTACGAAACCAGGCAGGCATTGCTGCCGACAATTTATCCTATAGATACGAGGGCAACCGCCTGCGTTCCGTGGTAGATGCCAGCACTGACAACACCGAGAATTACTTCAAAGACAACGGCCAGCCCCTCATCAACAACGACTACGGCTACGACGAATGCGGCCGCTTAACAAGTGATGCAAACAAAGGCATCACCAGCGTAACGTACAACAACAACAGCCTGCCCATCCGCATCGAAAAAAGCGCCACACAGTTTTACCAGATGGTGTACGACGAAGCTGGCACCCTTCGCCGCAAAGTCGTAACAAATGGAGCTGTGGTAAACACTACTGACTACGTAGCAGGCTTCCAGTATGAAAATAACACACTCGATTTCATCCCCCAACCCGAGGGCTTCGTCAAATCAAATCCCGATGGCACATTCACCTACATGTACGCCATCCGCGACCACCTCGGCAGCACACGCGTTGTCGTAAATCAAGATGGTACTTTGTCTCAAAAGAATGACTACTACCCGTTTGGGCAAGAGATATACAGGGTTACAGGCGGCGCCCAATGGAACTACAAGTACAATGGAAAAGAAAACCAGATTGCCCTTGGCCTGAACTGGAACAACTACGGCGCCCGCTATTACGACGCACAACTTGGCAGGTGGCATGTTGTAGACCCGAGAACTGATGAATTATATTCCTTTACACCGTATAATTATGTTCTTGGTAATCCCATTAAACTGAATGACCCTGATGGCAAGTTTCCATTCCTTGCTAACCTTGTAGGTGCTGTAGTTGGAGCAGGCGTAGAATATGGCGTCCAAGTTGTTACGAATCTTGCCAAAGATAAGAGCATTAAAGAATCCTTTACGAACGTTGATGTTGCAGATATTGCAGTAGCTGCTGGTGAGGGCTTTCTAACTGCAGGCGCAAGCGTTGGTAGAAGGGTTGCTATTTCTATAGCTTCTGAAGTAATCAAGAATACTGTAGATGTGGATACAAAAGGTAAAGCAAAAGTTAATTCAGCCGAATCAGTTGTAGTTAATACTGCAGTAGGGGTAGTTGTAGGTGAAGCGGCGAAAGCGCTCCCAGGAAAAATTGTAACAAAGCAAGCTGGTGAAGTTGCAAAAGAGATGGTTAAAGGAGCTAGAGAAGCTGGCGCGGTGGTTACAAGAGCGGCAAGGGAAGTATTGAGTACTAAAGCGGCAACCCGAGCAGCAACCTCAGCCGTAGCTGCAGATGGATTATCGGAAGGAGCAAAAAAAATTGTAGTTGAACCAGCTGTAAAATCTAAGACTCAAGTTGATGATTCGCAAAGAAAAAAACAGCCATGAAAAAGCCTTCAATAAGTTAGTGAGCTTTTTGAAGGAGAAATTTTGGATAATCGCTGGCATCCTTATCGTGGTCTACTATGTCTGTTTGGGTACATACAATACTATACAACAAAATAGCCTGCGTGAAAAAGGCGTTAAAACCAAAGCCATAGTCGCAGAAAAAAAATGGACTGCAAAAAGAGATGAGGGCTATTACTATGTGTACAAGGTAGATAGCACTAAGTTTGTAGGCCATACCTACCACGTAGAACACTTGATTCCTGGCGACACAATTTGTGTGTACTACCTTTCTTCTATGCCAGAGTATAGTAGAGACAGTGTGTATTTATTTAGGGAATGATATAAAAATGAACTTAAGCTCTTAGCATACAGGATGCTGCGTCAACTTTGTTGTTTTGAGCCCAAGTATTTGATTTTCAATTTGTATTCCTGCTTCAGCTTTTTATAAGCGGCTATTTTCGGGGTATAGATACACTGTTTACCTAGACTTAACGCAACCTTGGCTTAGTAACTACCTAGTGTGGTAGGTAGTGCATCACTTTTGTTGATACAAACACAAGCATACTTTGTCGCTACTGTAGCAGCCCTACTACAAGTTATGGTTTGTCACAGGTGGGTAAACAGCGCTATCGTTGCATCCATTGTAAACGCACCTTTCAGTTGCGCTACATCGCTAATGCTTGCCTACCTAGATCCAATACTGAGATAGTAAGGCTACTCACTGAGGGCATTAGCTTGAGGGGTATTTCACGACTGGCGGGCATCTCACTTACTACGGTTGTTCGCCGCATCCGCCACCTAGCCCGCAAGCTTAAACCTACTAGCGCTTACCTGCCAGGCGATGAATATGAAGTAGACGAGCTCAGAACTTACGTCGGTAACAAACAGCGCCTGCGCTGGGTAGCTGCTGCATTCAACCGCCGCACACGCCAGATAGTCGCATTCAACGTAGGCCGCCGCAATTGCAAGACGCTAAAGAATCTGCTTGCGGTAATAACAAAACTCGCACCTAGCAAAATCTACTCAGACAAACTCAAACTGTATTCGCAGCTCATCTCAAGCAAACAGCACATCACCAAACAGCGCTGTACCAATGGCATTGAGCGTGCTTTCTTAACCCTGCGCCAAAGTCTAAAGCGCTTGGCCCGCCGCACCCTTGCTTTCACCCGCAAGCAAGACATGCTGGAGGCTAGCTTGCGGTTGTTTGTGTTTGGTTCACCACAAATCAAAAGTGAAAACAATCCAGAAATTTTCGAGTCGCTTTGAGAGCTGGGAAAGATATTTTGCTTCATCTATGCTTCACAGTATCTTACAGTAAGCAATATAAATATTTGACAACTAATAAGTTAATAATTCAATAACTCTATCTGCCAAGGGAAGGTGGCGCGAAGCGCCGGAAGGGTTTTATTCCCTGCTGTATTGGTTAGACAAACCCACGTTCACGCACCCCGACTGTCGGGGCATATGTCATCCTGATGCCGAGAATCGGCAGAAGGATCTCGCCCCACCTGGTTAACCCAGATCCTTCAGCCCCTCACGGGGCCTCAGGATGACAACTTCAGCGTACCCGAATCTCCCAGTCCGGCAGCGCAGGCGCAGCGCTGTCTGAGGGCCGCCTCGGCCCGAGTTCGCTGCGTCGAGCAGTCGCGTGGCGGAGGCCCCCGCGGCCCCGGAGCGGCACGCCGCGCCAGCGGCGGACAACCCAAATACTAGCAGTACATAATTACATCAAACACAAACAAACAAAACCCCCTTGTCCAAACACCTCACCTATGAACAATTCCTCACTACCCACTTCGGGGAAGCATTCCGCCTGTCCCCCTGCGCCACATACCACCTGGACGCCGCCGATGCCGCCCTACGCCCTGGCTACCGTGGCATCTGGCAGTGGTACCGCGGCGCGGCCAAAAGCCTCCACGCCGGCACATTCCTACCCCTCTACCTACTCACCCAGAGCAGCGGCCCCGCTTTCCGCTTCATGCTCCTCGTCGGCCATAGCCGCGATGCCGCCGCCAAGCAACTCTCCGACCTCTTCTACATCCTCAAACACGACAAAGCCTTCTGCGATGCCTACCACATCACCCCCATCACCCACCACTTCAGCAAAGCCAACTTCGCCATCCGCATCAAGAATACCCCCGTAGTCTTCATGGCCATCGGCGCAGGCCAGAGCCCGCGCGGCCTTCGCTACTTCGGCAACCGGCCCGACTACATCGTCTGCGACGACCTGGACACCGCCACCCGTGCCCGCAACCCCCACCGTGTAAACCAACTGGTAGACTGGGTGCAGCAAGACCTCATCCCCACCGCCGACCGCAGCTTCCGGTTCATCATGGTAGGTAACCGCTTCTCCGAAAACACCGTTATTCACAAACTCGCAGCAACCAACAAATACGACCTCCGCCGCGTCAACGCCTACGACACCCTCGGCCGCCTCACCTGGCCCGAAAAATATGCAGTATCTACTACTGCTCCCGCGAGCGTCCCGCTCGTGGGCAGCCCGGAACCGAGCCTTCGGCTCGGACATGAGCCACAGGCTCATGAGAACAACCCACACGAGCCACAGGCTCGCGTGAACGCGCAAGCACCCAACTGGTTCGAATCCCAGCGTGCACTCCTCGGCGAAACAGCCTTCGCCCGCGAATACATGAATACCCCCGTTACCGACGGTACCATCTTCAAACCCGAATACATCACCTGGGCACCTGCACCAGCATTATCAGAATACGAAAAACTCATCTGCTACATAGACCCCAGCTTCTCAGACAGCCCTGTAGCCGACTTCAAAGCCGCCAAACTCTGGGGCCTCTACCGCGGCGCAGTACAAGGCTCCTTCCCGAAACCTGTCCCGATGCAATCGGGAAAGGGAAGGTGGCCCGAAGGGCCGGAAGGGTTTAATTCACAAACTATCACCAATCCCACCATCAGTCGGAATCTCCCAGCCCGCGGCAGCGCAGAGCCTGCGCTGTCTGAGGGCCGCCTCGGCCCGAGTTCGCAGGGTCGAGCAGTCGCGGGCGAGGCCACCGCGGCCCTGAGCGGAGGTGCCGAAGGCACCGTTCGCGCAAGCGAAGAGAGCCTAACCACTGCGAATGAACCAGCTGCATACAACAACCCAGAGGGTGCCGACGTGAACAGCG
>VYLZ01000795.1_pt1 | contig 12850 bp, 15 predicted proteins | sample 5115361 | NCBI WGS metagenome assembly VYLZ01 (sample SAMN12291805, study PRJNA351875) | freshwater metagenome | isolation source: freshwater lake | place: USA: Michigan, Sixteen Lake | collected 2013-08-07 | reverse complement strand
AAGTGAAAACATTACTTGCTGCAGTGTGCCTGTTGTGGATCCCATAGTTCTTTTTTCCTCAAAACTATGGCTCCCCTAAACTCCTTAAAAGATGTACTTTACCGGAGGGTTACGTTCAAACGGACTTGTTAAATAAAGAGCATCCATCGACCATCGTTTGCCCGATTACAACAAACGTAAAACCGGACTCAGAGATACTGCGTGTTCACCTTAGAAAATCAAAGTTCGGACTCAAAGAGGACTGTGACATTAAGAGACTTGTGAAAAAAGTTGGAATAGTGGACAGCGACACGGCTGACAAGATTAGAGAGAATTTGAAAATAGTTTTGGACTTAGACTAACCGGCACGAAACGCTAACAATGTGTTTGCGTCAGGCGGGGCGACAGTGTAACAAATACTTTTTATTATCTTTATTCCGTTCGGCACCGGGGACAAGACGTAGTTTCAAATTCCCCGCCCGAACGCAAACACGGGTCGTTGCCAGCAATTATTTTAACGACATATGAGCTTCGAACATAACAACTCTTGGGACAATTTTGAGAAAGTAGTAAATTCTGAACCACCAATTAAAGACGGGTGGAATCAAATCATTGACTTTCATAAAAACCTAAAAGAAAAAAGCTACTGGACACATTTGAAAACGTTGGACCTTGAAACTGAACAAGAAGAAATTAAGGATTGGCTTGAGTCACTTGTGACAGAGGAGCCTTTTGACAAAAACATAGTTGCGTTTTGGATTGGAATAAACAAATTCATGGACAACTCTGAAAAGGAAATCTATGCAATCTATTTAGTCGGTTGTGAGTCCTACGACAAGGAGGATATTGAATGGGCGACTGAGCCGACATATTTACCGGAGAACAGATACTTTATTTCAGGAATCTTGAACGAAATTGACAAGAAAATAAAGGCAGACGCGGACGACTATTCAATTTTAGATTGGATTTTGCCCTTAGCATACTCTTCATTGACATTTACTGACCTAATTAATAACAAGTTGGACAGTTCAAAATTCCTAAAATATCAAGACAAGATTTTCGTAACAACTGGACATGACGGATGTATTTGCGTCAAGCGGGGTTGACGCGTAATCCAACGTTTTCGTATCTTTAGTGCGTTCGGTGTCGGGGACAGGACGCGGCTTCGCAAGCCCCGCTCGAACGCAAATACTCATGTTGTGGCCAATTGCCGGACAAAAACGTAACATATGAGTAAGACGACATTTTGGGACATTATTGAAAGGACTTTAGAGAAAGTTGGGACACCTTTATCTGCAAAAGAGATTTGGGAGAAAGCTAACGAACTCGGGACAATTGGTGACTTTACGACAACGGGAAAAACTCCCTGGGCGACAATTGCTGCGTATTGTTATACTGCAATTAACAGTAGCGGTGACAAATCAATGATAATTCAGACGAGTGAAAGACCAGCACAGTTTTTTCTCAGACGACTTTCAAAAAATATCAACCTTGACGAGATAACCGAAAAGAAGGAAGAACAAAAAATAAAAGAGGAAAAGAAGATTGAGAAGAAATTTCACGAGAGAGACCTTCATACAATTTTAGTTGCGTTTGCAAATACCGACACTCATTTCAAAGCATATTTGAAGACAATATTTCATGAGAATTCAAAAAAGGGAGTTAAGGGACTAAATGAATGGTTACACCCAGACTTAGTTGGAGTTTATTTTCCATTCAGAGACTACAGAAAGGAGACGCTAGAGATTCAGCAACATCTTTCGATAAGTTCAATACGACTATTTTCCTTTGAAGTCAAAATTAACTTGACATTTACCAACCTTCGAGAATATTACTTTCAAGCTGTTTCAAATTCAAGTTGGGCTAACGAGGGCTATTTGGTGACACTCCGACTTGACGAAGACCCGACATTAAAGGACGAGATAAGAAGATTAAATAATGCGTTTGGTGTCGGTGTAATAAAACTAAACCCTGACAACGTTTACGAGAGTGAAATTCTCTTTCCATCACGGTACAATCAAGAAATTGACTGGGACACGGTGAACAGATTATCGGCTGAGAATTCAGACTTCAGTAGTTTTCTAAACGAGTTGACTGAGGACATAACACTGAAAAAAGTAAAGAGTAGGTACGACACAATTTTAAGCCCAGACGAGATTGAAAAATACATCAAGGACAAAGGAATAGAGGACTAGGCAACTGGCCACAACACAATGTTTCTGCTATGGTGCGGTGACGTGTTGCCCAAAGTTTATACATTCGTTCCACGTTTGGTTTCGGGGACAGGACGCGGCTTCGGAAGCGCACCACAGCAGAAACACACACGTTGGCGGCAATATTTATTTGGACAAATGAGACTTACAATAACTACTTTTCTTTTGACAGTCATATTGACTAGCATAACTGGACAATTTGCAAAAGCAAACGACTCGACAAAATACACTGTCACCGTTGACATTGTAGACACAACTAAAAAAGATAAAGGGACAGAAAAAATAATTGAAAGAAGAATCGAAAATTGTGATTGCGACAAACATGAGAGCCAAAAGGGAGCCTTCGACTATTTGGCTGGACTTCTGACTCCAATAATTGGATTGATGGCATTTTGGATTGCCAGACAACAATGGATAGTTCAAAGATATAAAGCAAAGTTTGATCTATTTGAGAGACGAATGAAAATCTATGAAGGTATTCGTGAGGTCTTAGGACATGTACTTCGTGACGGCTCCTTGAACAATGTTAACATGCCGGACTTCTATATGCATGTTCGACATTCCAAATTTCTCTTTGACAAAAAGACTAGGGACTACATCGCACAAATTGACGAGAAAGTTATGGAACTCCACAAGAATGGAATTTTTCTCTATGGAGACGCGCGACTTCCAGTTGGTGACGAAAGAACAAGAGTAGCGGAAAGTAACTCTGCGACAATTACGTGGTTGGTTGAACAGATAAAAGTGTTTGACGACAAGTTTTCGAGTTTCATGGAGATTAACAGAATATAAATACTGCCGCCAACAATGTATTTGCGTCAAGCGGGGTTGACGCGTAATCCAACGTTTTTGTATCTTTAATGCGTTCGTTGTCGGGGACAGGACGCGGTTTCAAAAGCCCCGCTCGAACGCAAATACTCACGTTGGCGGCAAGCTTTTGAACCAGAGACTATAATGGACAAGAAAATAAAAACCTCTCTTCTGGGGAAAATATTTCACCACGGCCTAACCATTATTCTAATTTCGGTCGGTACAATTTTTATCTCACGCTCATTCAGTGAACCACCTTATCCGACTCCAGCAACCTTAAGCCCAACTGGACTAATGGCAATTGGACTCACCATTGTTTTGTTGTCAATTCCTACATATATATGGCTTGAGAATAAACTGAGGTTTGAAAGAATTCAAGTTAACCTTGACCAAGTAATGATAATTAAGATTTTAAAAAGGACTGCAAAATTGAATGACTGGTACTTGGACAAAGACTTTTCAACTGATGACAGACGAATCGAATTCACTAAAATTAATACACCTGGGACTTCGAATAAAATAGTGATTGAGTTGAACGACAAAGAGATATTTATTAACGCGAGAGGCAACTACCCGACAGACAAGAAAATAATTAAAAGTATAAGGACCGCGTTGACTGTTGAGCAACAAAGGACGAAAGTGTGAAAAGCCAGCCGCCAACAATGTATTTGCGTCAAGCGGGGTTGACGCGTAATCCAACGTTTCGTATCTTTAATGCGTTCGGTGTCGGGGACGAGGCGCGGCTTCGGAAGCCCCGCTCGAACGCAAATACTCACGTTGGCAGCAATAAGAGCGGACAGATTCTACCTATGACCGAGGACAAAGAAATAGAATTGAAATGTGAACACTGTGGAGCTGACAACTTGGACTCATTTGTCAATGGTGGTAGTTACATATTCAAATGTTTGACTTGTAAAAAGGACGGACCAGCGACAAGTTTTAGATCCATCTCAAAAGACTTACACGGACAATATGAATTAATAGAAGTTGATCAAGACCTGACTAGAAGAGAGACACTTTGGACTGGGGAAATAAAAGAGGGAATTGATAGAATACAACTTGAGACTAGTAAGGGAAAACTAATCTGGTTAAAGAAAGTGGTGTAGCTCTTACAGCTGCCAACAATGTATTTGCGTCAAGCGGGGTTGACCCGTAATCCAACGTTTCGTATCTTTAATGCGTTCGGTGTCAGGGACACCGCGCGGCTTCGGAAGCCCCGCTCGAACGCAAATACTCACGTTGGCAGCCATTTCTCTAAGGACAACATGACGACAAAGGATTTTGTTAAAAAGCTGGACTTTGAATACATTGAGACGTTCTCACTCCTTCGAGAATTGGAAACAAAGGACTACGTTGACGGTCTACAAGCAAAAGCTAAGACAGTCCAAGCTGAAACCGAGAGAAGAAGGCTCCTTGACTTGACAGTTCGTGGAACAAAAAAGCTTTTAATTGAGACTGGGACCCCGCATCCCACGGCTCAACGAACAAATATCTTTAAAAAATTAGACCCGCGGACTGACGAATTTTTTTCAATCTTATCTGAAGAGTATACGCAGCATTACACACCCATGTGCTGGCCAGTTTTTAGAGAGATGGTCGTTTTTTACGACAAGTCGAACCAAATTGTATCGCTCTTAAGCATTTGTCTATCATGTGACCAGATAGAGGACGAAGACTCAAACCGAATTAAAACTGGCTTTAAAGTGTTTGACAATTTGAAAAGATATTTCAAAGACATCGGACACAAGATTGAGAGGATGTAGAAACGGCTGCCAACAATGTATTTGCGTCAAGCGGGGTTGACGCATAATCCAACGTTTTCGTATCTTTAATGCGTTCGGTGTCGGGGACACCGCGCGGCTTCGGAAGCCCCGCTCGAACGCAAATACTCACGTTGCCAGCAATTGGGTCGGCTCCGTGGACAGTGACGACAACGTGATTAAATGTAAGGGAGTAAAAAAATGAACAAGGGACAAATATTTAAGACTGACTTACCCTTTGACCAGGTGACTTATGACCACGATGGAGAATCTTGGATATTTAGATTTCTGACTGACCATTTTACAGCCCAAGGACTTTGGAGAATACTTGAAAACAAAAAAATACGATTCGTTTCGCTGGACAACGGGCAACAATTCGGACTTCCTAAACCAATTGACCTTGTGACAGAAGTGAATGAATTATTAAAAGATAGAAGACTAAAAACTATCATTATTAAACCGGACACCTCCGACTTACAATTAATTCTTAGCGACAATTTTGAAATTGAAATATTTATAACATCATCGGGTTACGAGACATATGAGTTTTCATTTGATTCAAAGAGATACATTGGACAAGGGTCAGGAGAAATTGCAATTTTTTAAGAATTGATATGGGTTGGGTTTCGCGAACAGTGACAAAGGACTCGGACGTTGTTATTTAACGGCTGACAACTAAAGACTCATTTGCGTCAAGCGGGGTTGACGCGTAATCCAACGTTTTCGTATCTTTATTGCGTTCGGTGTCGGGGACACCACGCGGCTTCGAAAGCCCCGCTCGAACGCAAATACTCACGTTAGCAGCAAGGCATTATCGACAAGATGACCACACAAATAGTAATAGTTCTCGTATTGACATTTGTAATCAACTTGATTACGACTCTTTCTTATTCAGTAAGAATTGTTGGTATTCGGACAGGACGAATTGCTATTTCTTTTGCGCTATTTAACATTCTCGTTTTGGTATCTCGGACAGCGAATGGATTTCAAGCACCACTTCTAGCAAAGACGGTTGAAAATGACTTAAAGATTGGTGTGTTTGACAATCTTGGCACTTTTAGACTAATCATTTTATCTTGTTCCATCGCGACAATTATTGGCGCTTTTCTAATTCCGACATTTCAAAGAATTTTATCAACAGCGGTTAATGACTTTAGTATTCATAAGTCAATGGGAAAACTGATTCTTCATGGATTTTCAAAGACAGGCATTCTCGATTTCAAGGACAATATGACCATGCCGACCAAAGAAAATATAACGGCAATAAGGCTTGACAGTGAATTCCCTTGGAAAATCTTTATTCTAAACATTTTTGCTGTTGCCATCTTGACAATTGGAGTTTTATCAGCCGTTTATGCCTCATATTTAAATCCTGACTATAGGACGACAGCCAGTAATCTTTCAGCGTTCGTTAATGGCTTCGCGACAATTTTAATGTTTGTATTTATTGACCCTTACCTATCGACAATGACAGATGATGTTACGCAAGGGAAATGTTCAGAGACGACATTTAGAAAATATATTGTTTATATGACTATTGCTAGACTTCTTGGGACAATATTAGCGCAAGTACTATTTTTACCAAGTGCTAAATTGTAACACTGTATTTGCGTCAAGCGGGGTTGACGCGTAATCCAACGTTTTCGTATCTTTATTGCGTTCGGTGTCGGGGACACCACGCGGCTTCGGAAGCCCCGCTCGAACGCAAATACTCACGTTAGCAACAATGCCCGACCACCCAACAGCGATTCCTAAAAATGCCTTCTGCTGTTCAACTTTCTTAGCTCATCACGGGTGACAAGGACGCTTTTCATAGACGACATTTAAAAGGAAATTCTCCACCGCACGGCAACCTAACGAGATTCTCGCCCACGCTTTTGGCACTTACCATTGCCGCTCTTGCCATCGCGACACCAAAGCAAAGGCAAGAGCCAAACCCAATATTCTCACCAAGAAAAAAAGACTACAAACTGATTAATCGCACGTAGTCTTCTTTTTGACTTAGGTTCACTTCAACAACTTGCCTAGCGAAATTTATCGCTAACCAATTTTTCGATAATTGTAGGAAGTTGAGACATATCATTGAAAATTTTTACTTTGTCTGAATCTGCCCCTAAAATATCCATATGCGGTCGATACAAAAGAGGTTTCATCTCTGCGGCAAGTGCCGCCTGAACTCCGGGGTCACTGTCTTCAACAACAATACAATGGTCAGGTTTGAATCCCATTTCTTTTGAGGCATATAGAAAAATATCAGGATGGGGCTTACCCTTCTTTACTTGAGTTGCGCTGAAAATTCTTCCAAAGTATTTATAGATATTGGTTACCTCCAATGAGAGCTTTATCTTTTCAGGCGTACTTCCAGAAGCTATGCATTTTGGATAATTAATCAATTCCAATGCCCCAATAATATTCGGAATTGCTTGAAGTGATCTCTTAATTTCTCGTTTGGTAAGATTTTCGTAGTTTCTTAAAAAAGACTGCGATACTCTTCGTTTGAATTGTAACTCAACATATTTAATGCAGTCCTGAGTAGAAATTCCAATAAAATGTTTGTCAGCAAAAGTGAGGTCAACATTGAATCCCTCACTTTGAAAACATTGGACAATAATCCTATTTGCTATTGGTTCGCTATCAACTAAAACTCCATCACAATCAAAGATTATCAGAATATCATTGCCTCGATTATGAACGCCTATATTCAGTTGTTGCTCTTGATTCGTTATCATTTTTAGTCCCCCTTTGAAAATCTAAACCATATCTTGAAATTCCTTGGGAGTGAAGCCTGTAACTTTTTTAAACATTCTGCTAAAGTGGTATCGGTTTTTAAAGCCACATTCTTCAAAAGTTTCATCTATACTTTTTAGCTTTAAAAGTTGCTTAGCGACAATAATTCTCTTATTTGTTAAGTACTCGTGAAAAGTGCAATTGTGCAGTTTTTTAAATTCATGGGTTAGATAGGATTCACTCCTGCCGACAAAATTTGCTGCGTCTTTTATTGTAATTCTTTTGTTTGAATTTTCTTCTATAAATTTATTCACATAATAAATAGGGTTCGCCCTTTTTATTTCAATCAAATTACTCTTTAAGATGCTATCGGCAATAGTTGAAAAAAGTTCCGCGATTTGATTAAGCCTAAGCTCCGGTATGGCCTCCATTTCATTGTAATGGAACTTAAGTTTTTCAACCTGAGAGTGTGCATCTAACTTACATTCTTTCACTATTTGCTCGAACGAATCACTAGAGCGCACTTGACCAAAGTGAAGATAACCAATCACTACATTGTCTATTAACAATGGTAAAAACATTTCGTACAACCCGTTATAACACCTGTAGAGTAAAGACCTTCGCAGCCCAAATGCAATTTTAAATTTGTCATTATCACAGGCTATGCATTTATGCTTAAGTTCTTTTTGAACAATTGTGCAATAAGGTCTAAAATCACCGTTGTTGCCAGCTATTTCTTTAAGATAGGCCTCTTGCTCGATGTCATACAAAAAAGCCGTTCGGATATTGAATAGACTACCCAATAAATCCAAAATCTTTTTTAATCCACTTACATCGATCTTCAGTTCTTTAACTGTTGCGGATTGAGTGTTTTTTCCCATCATGCTCAATAAAATACAATATTAGCTAAGTGAATACTCTGATTCACAACTATTGCCAGTATAGATACAAATTTGGCACTTTTGACATTGAATGGGAAAAGCCTTGAAACCAATTTTGATGAAAAATATAAGCTTCTATGAATCAAGATTTCTTTGCTCAATCGCTCCTGCCCCAAGAATGGCCTGGTATTCACTATTTTGACGAACAAGAAGCAAATGCTGTTCATCAAGTACTAAAAGCAAAGTCACCATTTCGTTTCTATGGGCCAAATCTCCTGAATGAAGCAAGTCAATTTGAAAACGAACTTTCTCAATTTTTAGGCGTCACTTATTGCCTTGGTGTTTCCAGTGGTACAGCTGCGCTTCAAATCGCTTTATCCGCCATAGATGTGGGCGTGGGTGATGAGGTGTTGATACCTGGCTATTTTTGGGTCGCCACTGTTAGCGCAGTAATTAGGAATGGGGCAATCCCAAGATTAGTAGACGTAGATGATTCTTTTAGTTTAGACCCAGATGATTTGAAAAAGAAGATTGGACCAAGAACTAAGGCGGTCATTATGGTACACATGGGTGGAATTGTTGGGCGCGTAGACTTAGTGAAGAAAATATGTGATGAACATGGGCTATTCTTGATTGAAGACTGCGCCCAATCTATCGGGGCATCGCAATCAAAAAAAATGAGCGGTTCTTTTGGAGACTTTGCTACGTTTTCGTTTCAATTGAATAAAAACATCACCGCTGGTGAGGGCGGAGCTATTGCTACCAACAATGAAGTGCTATACAAAAAGGCATTAGCTGTTCACGATTTGGGCTACCCGCGCAACGAATTTGGCCGACTGGTACTCAATGATTTTAGCCGATGGGGTATTGGGAGTAGGATGTCAGAAATTACGGCTGCCATATTAAGAGTTCAATTGAAAAAGCTTCCTGTTATTATAGAAACCATGCGGAACTTTAATTTGAAACTACAGAAAATATTAAACGATCGTAGCATAGTTACAAGAACTATCATTGACAGCAACGGATTTTCGGGTGGTTTTTTGGAGGTGATACTTGATACTGATATAAAAGCAAAAATTTTTAAAGAAGTACTTTTATCCAACGGTGCGAAAGGTGGTCAAAATAGTTTGTACCCTATTGTCATGACAGAATGGGGCTTGCATATTTACTACAATATAGGTAGTCTGGTAGAAAAAAAATCTTTCTCTGGTAATAGTTCAGTATGGGAGTTACAGGAAAATTTGTTTGGAAAATCATACACATATGATAAAGGAACTCTTCCGCACCTAGATTCATTAATTTCCAGAACAGTAATCTTTTGTATTGCCTCTAAATTGACAGAGGCACAAAAAGACGTAATTGAAAGAGCGATGTTGTTAGCTTGCATGGCAGTTAAAGCAGAGGTAAATGAAATCTTATGCTAGGTAGGGATGTCCTCTTCATATGTACAGGCAATTACTACCGAAGTCGTTTCGCTGAATTGTTGTTTAATCACCTTGCTAAACTGTATTGTTTACCTATCCGTTCTTTTTCAAAAGGAATTGAACCGTATCACGTGGATAATGTTGGGTTGATTTCTCAACATACAGTTGACTATCTAACTAAGCTAGGTGTTGACTTAACTAATTTATCTGAGCCTTTACCATTAACCGAGCAAGACTTTGATGAAGGTGCTATTGCCATTGCCATGAGCGAAAAAGAACACCGACCCATGATGGCCAAAAAATTTCCTCGTTGGGAAAATTGTATCACCTATTGGAATTTCGAAGATGAATATCTAATCTCTCCTACTGTTTTACTACCTAGATTGGAAGAGAGGGTAAAAGCTTTATTAGGTAATCTTAAAACCGACAACCATTTACCGTGATACTGGAGACAAGGGCATTCTCGATGCACTCGAACTTCAGAGAGTAGAATTCTCACACCCGTGACTTCAATTTCCCCGACCAATCCCCGAATTTGAGCAGATTTGGACATATCTAGCCCGAAAGTGAGGCCGACCCAAGCGGCACACATGGCAAAGCCCGCGCAATCCCACCCGCAAGACCAAAGCTTATCCATAAGTGCCGCACCCCCGCACCCAAGATTGAGTTTGGTTGCCCCCCGCGCTCTTAGGGTTCATCGACAAATTAGGTTCGACATCACAACCTGCCACGTGACGTGCCGACAACGTGGGACGGTAACCTTAAAACGAGGGACGAAAAAATGGCACTGTTGCTAACAATGTATTTGCGTCAAGCGGGGTTGACGCGTAATCCAACGTTTTCGTATCTTTAGTGCGTTCGCTGTCGGGGACAGGACGCGGCTTCGAAAGCCCCGCTCGAACGCAAATACTCACGTTACCGCCAATGCCATTAAGACAAATGACACGACAAACGATAATTATATTGACAGCATTGCTCTCTGCTTTTAATATGCTTGCACAAAACTTACCTGAATCAACTGTAACTGGTTTAGTGTTTGACGAATCAACTGGAAAGCCTTTGCCCTACGCTAACGTGTTGGTGAAAGGCAGTAGTATTGGAACAGTTACAAATTTCAAAGGAGAATTTAGAATCAGTATACCAACCAATTTCAAAAGTGACAGCTTGAGAATATCCTACATTGGTTACAAAACCAATTCAGTTGCCATACCAGAGCTTTCAAGAGATAGTAAGATATTTCTAGTGGAGAGTGTAAATACCCTGAACGAGGTGCAGATTACAGGACAATCTGCTCTGTCTATCATGAAATCTGCTATTAAGAAAATACCTACCAATTACTATAGCGAATCCTACAAGAGTAAGGGGTTCTACAGGATAACATCAAAGAAGGATGCAAAATATATGCATCTCTCGGAAGCCGTATTTGAACTCCATAATGCTAAAAAAGCAAGCCAGTTCAAACTCACAAAAATGCGAGCAATAAAAGATGAAAGGGAATCGCATGGTCTATATCTCGGACTGAAACCAAACGGAATAATTGAATTCGATATCATAAATCATTCGACTGAGTTCGATTTTCTCCGTGAGAAAGGGCTAAAAGATTACTATGTTGATTTCGAGGAAAATATTACATATATGGATCAGGAGGTATTTGTGCTTTCCTTTGATCAAAAAGATGGAGTTAAGAAAGCTGGCTACAAGGGAAAGGTTTTTATCGATACAAAAACTTATGCAATAGTATATCTTGACTATGGATTTAGCCCAAAAGGCATTAAGTATCACAAATTTGGTGATGCTGCTCAGCGTGCCTTGATGAAGATTTTAGACATACACATTGAAATGCCTAAATCCGATTATAAGATTTCATATAAAAGGATTGGCGGCAGATACTATCTAAATTCAGTTTACAATGATGCTGTATTAATATTTCAAAGCAGCAGGTATCACTATAACTTTCTGGCCGATACCCGTGTTGACTATATCGTAAGTGATTTAGATGTTACCAATACTTTGCCCTTTGCAAATAAAGAGACGCTCGGCAACAGTAAATTAATAGAAGAGCAAGATTCCCCATATGATAAATCTTTCTGGGACGGTTATAACATTATTCTCCCAAACGTTGATTTTACTTCTATTGCTAAAAGTATTGAGTCTAACAATACGGCTAACAATACTCAAAGAGAGATTGAAGACAAATTACCAAAGTACCCAAAGGATAAAGCAAGTAGGGTTGACTCTATTCTATCTTTCTATAATCGAAAGGGGCTGTTCAATGGGAATGCTTTGATAGAGTACGAGGGAAAGATTATTCTTCAAAAAAGCTATAATAATATGCCGACAGAAAATCAGTTGAAAACCCAGTTTAGGATAGGCTCCGTAGGTAAGACGTTCACTTCGATGTTAATAATAATGTTAGAAAAAGACGGGCTTCTTAAACTTACAGATTCAGTGAAAAAGTATTTGCCGACTTACAGACATAGAAACATTACTATTGAGCAGTTGCTAACTCATCAATCAGGTTTGCCTAATTATCTATCTAAGAATGAATATGTGATTCGTCTTTTTGAAAAGGAATTTTCAGTAGGAGAATTAGTTGAACAATTTTGCAGCGACTCTCTGGAATTTGATTCAGGGAGTAAATTCCAATATTCCAATTCAGGCTATGTTGTCCTAAGTCATATTGTCGAAAAAGTGTCAGGAAAATCCTTTGGAGAGGTATTGAAAGAAAGAATATTTCAACCCTTGCATATGAACGATACCTATTTTGGTACCTCAGTTGATACTGCGAACCTTGCTATTGGATACATGTACGGCCAGCCTGAGCCAAAGTACTATCCACAGAATGTATGTGGTGCAGGTGGAATAACTTCAACATTGGAGGATTTGTTAAAATGGAGCCACAGTATTGAAGAAGAAACACTTCTTCCAAAAAAGAAGTTGGACTGTAAACGACTGATATTTTCCATTCTCTTCCTTTCTCGGCCTTCGTATCACAATTTCAACTTCCATATTGGGGTTAATAGTTGGAACCGAGACGTACTTACCCGTCCTTAATA